>Ga0163217_1113927_pt1 | contig 12586 bp, 11 predicted proteins | sample SynspAceP_FD_185933 | JGI IMG/M metagenome (GOLD analysis project Ga0163217, IMG submission 185933) | Saline lake microbial communities from Ace Lake in Antarctica - Synechococcus sp. Ace-P (PacBio error correction) | ecosystem: Environmental > Aquatic > Non-marine Saline and Alkaline > Saline ... | reverse complement strand
CTGAACGATTCAAGTCAGAAGGCCGATGATCTTGAAGCCCAAACTAAAAGGGCGGCTAAAGAAGCAGGCATATCGTGCTCAACGAGACAAGAGATATATTTGAAGATGGCGGCAAAGTCATCAAGCTAGCGTAAACATAAAATTCAGCGTTAATTCTCAAGGCTTAGAGCTTTCACATTTTATTGCCAAGGAATGATGTTTGTACCGCACTTGTCGGTACCGACTTTTGAGCAACTGGAGCATCCCACAATTAAAACGAATTGAAGCGCCTAACTGGCCAACAAGCTTAGTCTTCAGAAAAACAAACAGGTTGAGACGCACTTGAAATATTCTCGCTTTTTGGTATCATTCAAGATGGCGAAACAGCAACAAAATGGCCTTTAACTTGCCTCAACTCTATTGCCCATGTTAATCAAAGCAGTTTGAGCTGAAAAAAACTAGTTACGCTCGTATATGGACGTCTCGCTATCAAGAAGGTTATCAAAAAAGCAGCACTCCGATCGTGATAAACGCAGCCCGACTACCAAGAACCCTCTCTGGATACATTAACGTGCACGACCATGATGTCGTTAAAATACTCGCAAGCCTTGGTTGGGTGTGCATTGAACAAGCAGAACCTATTACGTCTTTAAACCCACAGGCAAGCGCTATCGCTTATGTTGTTTTGGGCTTATGCCGGGTATCAGCCAAGCCCAAGCAACAAATTTGGCAAGTCAATGCTTTGTGAGCGCGCAACTGTTAGCCAAATTGCCTTTAATAGCCAGCAAGAGTGTTATTACAATTACAAGCAAAAAACTTAGCACTTGCACATTGCTGCTTTTTGTAGAGGATGATCCGTTTTCTTGCCCTTTGCCCAAGGAGAAAATAGTCAAAGTGTCACTATCTTAAGTTGCAGAGCTTGCCTTAAGCCAAGTTTGCCTTATCTGCAGTCAAAGTGCACTGCCCCTGGCAACACAAGATTTGTCAAAAGCCTTGAAATGAGCTTGGCCATGACCCGAGACTTCAGGGCACTGCCATAAGCCAGTTTAATTTCAAACAGATTGAAAAAAGCCGATGCCCAAACAAGACAATGTATTAGCGTCTTAATGAAACAATGGGTGTTTATTGCCAAGCGTGCCTTAGCGCCATAGTTAAGCGACAGCACCCTGCCCAAGCACAGCATTATTTACCTGAAAAGCCGCTTGCCGCCTGATCATTGCCAACATAAGTTAGGGGAAAAAATCGCAGCCAGCAAAGTAAGTTGTCAGACGTAGAAGTGAGTGCTTACTCACGCGAACATCATACTATCCACAACGGCCTTTATCTTTATCACTGAGGAATTTATTCAGCGTTTAGCTCGCTATCCAGCAAGTTGAGGTCAAGGGCCTTTAAACCACATATCATCACATCGTCAGCAAGTGATTCGAGCGTAAACAAGACACTTGCAACTTGAAAGTATTTAAGCCAACGCTGAGCTCATTGGTGCGTAACCGCTGATTAAACGAGGTGTTACATTACCTATTATTGGCGATAATTTAGCCAGAACAAATGGCGCCTTAGGTGACAATAAAACGCCACAGATTTAAATGGGTTTATTGCTTGCTTATTTCACCACCGGTTACAGGTAAAACCACTTTATGGAATACGTGGCTGGACCGGCTTAGGTTTGGTGTTTATGAAAATTAACTCCCCTCATTAGGCCATGATGGTCATTGGTCTCTTGACCTGCTAATGCGCCCAATGCCACACTGCCAAACAAGAACTGAAAAAAACTTAATCTTGGGCCTAGAAATGGGCAGTAATGTCATGTTGTTATTTAGATGATATTCAGGACATACTCATCCGGAGTTTTACAAAAATTCATTGCCCTATGTGATGCACACGGCGGAATGAAGGCGTTTGAAAGGCCAGAGTAAAAACCTATGATTATGCGCGAGGTAAAAAGTTTAGGTGGTAATGGCCGTCAACCCTTAACGGAATCATGCGATGTCTTTAAAGATGCCCGACATGCGGCCAACCGAGCCGATTAGTTATAAACTAGGGATGTACTCGGCGAATCAAAGAAAAGAAGCAGTTCGCCCTGAGTTATATCGAAAACGCCTGTGACCTCTAACGGAGGTTAGCGCCTTTAGCGCTGCGTGATATGCAAGACGGTATAAAAAAAAATTTTTTTTGTTTAAAAATTTTTTTTTTCCCCGGGGGGGGGGGCCCCCCCCCCCCCCCCATGTGGCACAGGGTGACCAAGTGGCGACTAACGAATTGAGTCACGGTATTTAGCGTGCTGAAATCAATGAAATTAGTTCAGTGTGCTAAAACCAACTGCTGTGATTTCAAGACGTTATTACTCAACGTCAACTTGGAATACATCAAAATACTGCCGCCACCGCCGAAGATTACCGCAAGAGCCGCCCTTATAAACTGCAAGCAGTTACCGCAACATGAACCCAAAGGGCGGAAAAAAGTCTAGCGTGAATAACCAAGCAGAGCTGATGCAGTTAATTGCGTGACACTATAGCGGTGAGCCCAAACACTGACGTCAAGGCGCAGAAGAAAAAACCTGCTAAAACTCGCAAAGTATTGCGGGCGGCTCATGAACAGAACAACAGCGACCAGCGATGCAGCATATCTGTAGTACTTTTAGTGGCAAAAAAACAGTTAAGCATTGGCGGGCGATTCCTACTACACAAGCAGTAATACAATTGGGCCACAATTCCGCAAGATTTAGAGGCGATTAAAAGCTGGATTATGCAACAGTCGATACTAGCGATTTAATCAGACCGATTAAACCGCGTTGCCACGCTTATGCATCTTTGGCTAGTAAGGTTCTGGTCGGGAGCGAGATGCCAAAAAAGAGAAGAAGCCAAATGTTAGAAAGGTTTTCCATGTTGATCACTATTTCATTTAATTAAGTTGGACTTTGCCGCTGACAAAGTGGCAAATAACGATAGAATGAATGCCCTAAGCAGGCCGATTCTGGTTGTACAGATTTATTTGATAAGACCGTAATCTCAATTTTTAACCTTCAGGCTGATCTTAAAACTCAGTTTTTCATGGGCACCAAAGGGAGTCTAATTATTTCCAAATAGTCACAGGATTATATGCGGGTAAAGCCTGTATTTATGCCAAGACTTGGCCCTATTGCGTAGCATTGGTATTAGGCCTATGTTATTTTATATACTGTTTAGCTTGTGGTGGTAGAAATATGCGCCCCCGTTCTCAACAGCAGTCCTTGCCAGGCAACGGGAAAATTAGATTTAAGCGCAGTGATTCTGAACAATAGCCCCCCTATTCCAATTGGACGCGGCGAGTGGCAATTCTATTGGCAGCAATTTTCTTGGCTGACCCAGTTTCGAATCTGATATCTAACGCGCCCCATGATTTACTTCAAGCCTACAATAGGCTGGGGAAAAACACAGTATTTGGGCAAAGCAATAAGCCCAAATGGCTTTGCCAACTTACGCTATGCGCATTACTATTGACCCGAGGCAAAAAGGCTTGCCTTGTCTATTCCCCGTCATGGGCACAAGACCTATTCGGCTTTGTACGTTAATCAAGAATTGGTAGACGCAGTGGGACAAGTATCAAGGGACAAACAAAGTCCAAATCCGAATATGCCCAAAAAATATTAGCGATAGTGCCATGATGGGGCAACTCGATAGGTGCCTGCAAGTATCCAGATTATTGAACTCGCTTGGGTGGGACAATGGTTTCCAATTACCCTAGCTACTTGCCGATTAAAACAATTTCAGACACAATTAAAAAAAATGATCCGCAATTTACATGTGCCGCAATTTTTGTTTACTTATTGCAGTCTTAAAGTCTCTTCATTTTTGCCTTACAGCCAACGGACTTACTAGCCTTTTATGTTGGCATTGAGCTGTATATGTCTGGGTTACGTGAGGTAGAAACGAGCCAATTACTGTATATATCTGATGCGGTTACCTTGGGCTTTAACAGCTCATTACGCATCAATTTTTGACTTTCTAATCTGCCATCCTTGTTTAGCGGGTATTTTTATCTTAGTATCCCGCAAGAGTTTCGCTTGGCCAGTTACCCTTATTTGTGAATAAGTAGTGTATTTTATTATCGGCACCTTAGTGACACCAACGCTCATGTATTTTCCCAGTATTTAGTCTATTTCCAATACTTTGCTTTTAACTGTTTTAGTCTTCGGATTGTATTTCCAATTTACTCGCCCGCCAATCGACGTCGGTTAGGGGAGCCGTTTAATGGCGGTTAGGTTCATGCTGCTCTTTATCCTATCATCAACGATATTCTGTTTAGTTTGGAATCATCCACACCGGCTCAATGGCTGCTTAGCCTACTGCATTTGTGCTCTGCCAAAAAATTATTTTCCTATGTGCGCTTTATTCACGATAGCAGACAAATGAAAAACCCTATCGTGCAGCAACCAAGATTCACTTAACATTACTAGTTAAATCGCGCGGCTTAATTGGAGCATTAAAACAGAATCATGATGACACGACAGATTCTGATTTTTTTAGCGTGATGATAATCGAACTTATCACTTTAAACGGCCTAACGATTACCTTGGGTCCACGACGGGGAAGACTCTTAGTCTTGGCCCAAGCAGTGATGAAATTATTGGCAAACCGTGATTACGCAAACAAGATTTAGCTGCACGGCTGGGGACGGAGTAAGAATTTGTGGTTATCTTGCCTAGAATACGATGAAAAGGGCGAAAATCTTAGCAGAGAAAATTACGTATAAGATTTAAGCAACGACTTAATTCTGACCGTTTAAAAACTAGGTGTTACTGCTTTCATAGGCGTGGCTCAAGTCATTTGAACATGAATAATTTGCGGCTTGTTTGAAAACGCGCACCGGACCAAGCCTTGTATCAAGCCAAGAAAGAGCCGCAATCGGTTAGTCTTGGGCCTTTGATTGAAACAGGTCTGATTTCAGCTTGGTCTCGGGAGGCTGAGCCAGCCGAATAGCGAAATAGATTCACTGTATTCCTGCCCGTGTTGGTCTTTTAGATGCAGTTCGTATAATTAATCTTGAGGTCTTTCTAGTGCCCAATCAATTTCATATGTTGCTTTCTTAGGGATAACGCTAACGATTTTATTTTAAAGCATTTGCAAGGATAGTTTGCCTGCCTCTAGTGCTATCAGATAAGCTTTGACACAAAATTTCAGCTTGTAGACTATCGAAATTCAGGACAAAAATACAAAAACACTGGCTCGTATTACATAAACTAATTCAAAACTGGTCGGAACGCAGCAAGAGGCTAAAGCGATCATACACCAAACTCATGGAATAGATTGTTCGACCAACCGCATTGCCAAGTGAGTCTGAATAGCTTTTAAGCCTTCTATATCAATTAAAATCATGATTAAGGGGAAACAGTTTTGTTTTAGTTTTACCTTCCCGTACCTCTTCCAATAAACGCCGAAATAACCGCGATTAGGCAGCAGTAGTAATCGATCTATCATGGATAACTCTTTCACAGTAAAGTGACAGTAGTTCTTACATCTTGCCAAGCCGTCGATAGGAAAATATTCCAAAAAGAAAACACACACGCTTGAGGCACGACACTACATCTAAGTCCCAATAGGCATGTTGACGCAATATTTTAAGTAGCCATTTCAAGCGCATCAAAGTAAGAAAGCAATATGAAAGAGCAAATACAAAATGGCGCATAATAATACAAGGATCAAAAAAACATTTTTTGAAACGGATTCGGGCGTTTTTAGGTTTGTAGCGCCATTAAAAACACAACTTCAGAAAAATAGGCATCACTAAACATTAGTTAGTCATGTATTGAAATAAAGACATCAATAAAGGTTGTTTTCGTTGTTATAAAATGAAAAAACAAGCGCCTTAAGCGCTTTTTTTAAAACTTAATGGTTATTTATTCACTTTTATTGGTGTTCGCGAGCGATAGCTCGATAGGCAATATCATCGCGGTCTTAGAAATGCCTTTCCATAAATCTGTGGTTTAACTAGTTCATAAGCATATACGCTTGCGTCGGTGGACTGAGTTACTAGGCGGGTAGCGCATAATACACGCCGCCATTAGTTAGTCACTTGACAACTCGAGGCTTTGATACCCCCGTGGAATACCTTAAGCATCATATTGCCCTAAAACTAAGACGCTTATCACAGTCACCTTTAGCATAACTTCCAGGGTAAACCACCAGCGGCAAGTACCACAGCCAACTGCTGGCGTGGGTCAAACTCGCGGTGACTTCAGCTAAAGAGAACTGCTTAAGCATAGTTCGATTAGCCACCACTAAGTCTGACTGTAAACGGCAATCATGATGGTTGAGTTTCTGGATCCCAAAGCCGGCAATGTATTAATCACCTTAGGCGTTGCCATCAAGCAATGATCATTAAACCTGCATAACAAAAAGCCGACATAAAGTATTACCCTCAGCAGCCATGGCCCTTCACCGTTGGTAAATCACTCTCATCCATAAACACGTTGGTGATTTCAGGGCTCACACACTGGAACGCAGGGCGAATAAGGCCCCCATGGCCGCCAGTATTGGCGACCACTACTCGCCATACCTACCCGGTTATATCTCTGGCTAGTAGCAAAAGCTAAAGAACATGTTTACCGCAACATAACGATAAAAAACTGCCTGCGTGCGCCATCTAAAAAACTTCTATTACCACGCGCTGCCCGCATTCACCAAAAGGCGTTACCGCATAAAAAACAATTATTTTTTTTTTATTTTTTTTTTTCCCCCCCCCGTATCGCGTCTTCAGCCTCGGTTAAAAGTTCATGGCCCACAATGACCACTTTACCCGCCGCTAAACCATCCGCTTAATGCACGATAGGTTCTTCCTTGCCTCTAACGTAGGGCACAGGGCCGTTTACAAACCTCAGTAAAGTTTTGATTAATCAGCAGAGGGAAATAGGCATGGACGCGCTAAAAAGTCTTTTAGTGAAAGCTTAATGAGCCCTCCAGCTTGAGCAGCGGCATCTGAGTAGCCCAAAGATAGCTTAAACCAGCAGCTTGAAATGCATTCAACCACCCCTAATACTAAAGGCACTTCTGGGGCCAACAATGGTCAGTTCAATATGCTTTCTGTTGAGCAAAAGTACCACTAAGCTTGGATATCTTCTACCGCAAATATTAAACGTTAGTCAACTTAGTTTCTAAGGCGGTACCGCATTACCTGAGCAATAAATACCGAGCTCCACTTTTTGCGATTGCGCGAACTTTCCAGCCTAAAGGCATGTTCCGACCACCGCCCGCCGATTATTATCATTCATGTGTTCTGTGGTTTTATTGGTAGTAGTTAAAAATTTTAAAGATCAGGGCGATGTACTCATCGCCAATGGCAAGAATTTAACTTAGCCTGATCTTATTGTCAACCTAAACCGGCAAGCTAGGAGGGCAAAGTCCACCACGCCTTTTTCATGCTTACGCTATCCAAAGGCATTGGCATTTCCATCCACTACTTGGCAATGAGATAAAAACCGGCTTTTTGCAGCAGCAGCGACAACAAAAGGACTGTTTTCATTGTAACCTGATTGCTTTGGAAACGTCATCGTCATAGGTTTTCTGGCCAAAAGAATGCTCAACCACGCCTCAATACAACCGCCGGGCTTTAAAGCAGTTAAAGAAACTTGCAGAATTGCCTGTCGAAACCAGTTTGGCCGTCGCCCATAACCCAGTTAGCACGTTTCTAAACGTTCAGCACGCGATCAAGACTTGCCTGGCTTGGGGCAAAATCTAAAGCTTTTAGTGGGAGAAATGCTGTCACTGCAACTTTGCTAAAACTTTCATTAAGAGCGCTTTCTGTTTAAAGCGTTAGCGACTTCTTGGTAATAGTCTGAGCCCGCCCTCTTTCCACGTTAAAAATGGGCTGCATAATATAGTACCCTGATCCGTTCAACTAATGCGCCAATATATTGCCTGTTTACCAACCACCACCTGGCGAGATTTAGCACGGCACATATCAGCTGAATTGTCGAAGAAAACGCCAGGTTTGTTGTGTGAATGCGATATTTCATCACCGTAAACGTTCTGTGAAGAACGGGCATCAGAAGCCTACTGCATCTTGCAAAAAGGCGTCAGCAAAAACAAAAGGAGAACTAAGAAACGGAGAGTACAAACAGGACTTTTAATGATTTTTGTTTATTATAGAAGCGTACTACAAGTATGCATCAACATATTCACCATTTTGGTTTATTAAAGTTTCACTTGTGAATTGTAACCGACTATTAACTCAAGACGTAACTAAAACGGAGTCAATTGGACCCCCGATTATATTAGTAAATACAGCTTTTATATAATGTTTAACGTGGGACGCATTCCAGTAAAGGACCATTGAATGCCATGTTCATAGCGGATGCAATCACCTCTTGGTCACGCATTAGAGCCACCAGCTGCAATAATGCTAGATACGGTCCGCAGCAGACACCATCAATGCCATCGCGAAGGAAGAATGCATTCTGGAGGCCATTGACTGGAACCCGGCACAATCTAACCTTCATCTGCCGCTTTAATGCCGCAATTTTGGCTGAAACACTCGGCTCATTTGACCTGCACCGACGCCAATGGTTCATACCCGTCTTTGCAATATACAATAGCGTTCGATTTTTAACATTACTTCGCCACCTATTTCAGGTAACACTCAAGTCTTTCACTTGAGCTTCTGTCGGTTCTGACCTTAGTTAAACTGTAAGTCTTCACTTAACCATGCCAAAATCACGTTCTTTGCACTAACAAGCACCGTTTCACGCGTTTTGAAATCATAAACATCAGTGAGCTGCCTTGCAATCACCGCAAGCTAATAGACGCACCGTTTTCTTAGCCGCCGACGCTGCAATGGCTTCATCACTAACGCTCGGTGCAATGATCACTTCACAATTGACGATCGACAATAGCTTGCGCGGTATGCAGACATCAGCTCACGGTTAAATGCAATAAATGCCACAAAGCAGAAGTAGGTCGGTCTGATATGCACGGTTTTATTACGCAGCAAGAAATGTTGTTCACCTAAGCGTACCACCGCAAGGTATTTAGCATAGTTTCTACGATGGACACAGCAGGCTTCAGCCAAATTCTTTAACACACTCTAAGGCAGACATTCAGTATCAGCAAGTATTATTGAAGGCAACTCTTTACCTTGCAATGCGTCGCGGTAGCCACCGAGGCTTCTTGACTGGTGTTTCACATAAAATGGCAGCGTATTTGATGGCTGTTCTTAACCATTTAACGTAATCCTTGCTTTTTACTTAACTGGCATATTTGAAAGTACGCGGGAACTCACTGTGATTGATGCCCACCAAATCGTCTTCACATTCGCTTGATTTCAATCATGGCAACCAAAGTAGTTAGCAAATCATAACCGTCGTATTCAGCAGTATGTTCAAGGCGGCACATGCTAAATCAAATCGAGTTGCATGGCTCACACAATTTTGCCCTGTAGTTCATCTCAGTCAGCCACTACGGGCATAATGGCGGGATTGACCACGATAGTCACTGCATTATGATTTTTAGCCGCAGCGCGTACCATAGTTGGACTACCGATATCGATTTATTTTCAATGGGTCCTCTAGGCTACAATCATTCATTCGCGTGACTTGCCGCCAAAAGGATATAAATTCACCACAACTAAATCGATGGGTGGATTATTGTTGGCAGCCATGACGCATACATCTGTGTCCGACGGGCCAAGATTACCACCGTGAATTTTGGGGTGAGGGTTTTAACCCGGCCATCCATAAATCTGCAAGGATGTCCTGTGTAATCAAGAGGCTTCAATAAACCTTTTAACAGACTGCTAAGTAACTTAGCCAGTACCCACCAGTTGAAATATAATTCAAACACCTTCAGCTGGCCAAGAAACTTGAGCCAACTCAAGAATGCCGTTTTATCAGAGGACGCTTAACAAAGTACTGCGAACAGTATGGGTTTGCGGTCGGTGTGTTTTGCCATAACTAGTCCACTATTAGAGGCAATATATAGAGACGTGATTTGAGGAAAAAACTTGGTTTGAAGCTGGAATTATAAAGCCCATAGCAAACAAAAAGAGCACCATATTGGATGCTCCTGTTACAGAAATTTGGCTTAGTTCAATCCGTATTGCTTTAACAGCTTACGTCCGTAATGTGCCGCGTTGATGACCCAAACATGGTTGAAGCACGAGGTTTTGATTGCCGCGCGTAAGGTCATGATTTCCATCTAATAACATGGCGCTTCAACTTCAGCCAAAACCAACTCATTACAAGTTTTCGATGTTTAGTAGTTACTGAATTGCTTTAGATATTTATTTGACGCTTGCTTAACTTGAATCACGTAGCCGGTTTTTGCTGCCGCTGAGTTGTGAAGGCTGTAGTTACCGTAGTGAGTAACGGAGAAGTTAATTTTGTTCGACATATAACATCGTGCTCGTTTTAGTAGTCATTCATTAAAGCAGCAGGGCGAAATTCTGTGGAAATTACGGCTTTCATCTGCCAATCTGTCGAAGTAAGTTGACTTTCCAATATTCATGGTTTCAAAATTACTGGTTTAATACATCTAATTTGCTGTTTTGAAGCATTTTCAATGGTGTTGAACTTTGCAACGGAACTCTCGTTCTTTATGCGTGCTCAGCTAAATACCAACAACATGTACGAGCAAATTCCGCTCCCCGAATATTCACATTTAAAATTGATGAACATCGGGGCAACATTGCTCAGCAATATTGCTAGCTCACCTCACCAATACTGGGAGCAAGCTAAATTTGGCCAGTTTGCCAGAAAGTGCAAAGCTCGCGAAATATCCAAGTTCCTTGGGCCCGCGAACCGATCATTAACGCGTCTTGCTGAGTATATTCCAGGACGCCGCTTGGCTTTATGCACGTCATGTGATATCTCCGTTAGCAACCACGTATCGACACAGCCGGGCTTGATGGCCTTAATGGTGTCGTATTCGGCATACCGCTTTGTACATACAAAGCCCGGGTGCGGACCTGCACCGCAAAGATTGAATACCGTATGTCCTGGGCAATATTTGCAATTTGCGATTCCTATTTTTACGGTTTCAAGAGTCCCAACCTGTTACGTATTTTTAAGGTACCGGCACAATCTACTGGCATTTAACCACCGCCTGGATAATTTGTTCAACCAGGGGGGTATTGCAATAAAGCAGAAGCCGCTATTTTTTATTTAACCTTTTCGCCGGACAACCCATATTGATATCCACAATTTGCCGCGCCATTACTGACGTGTTAATGCGCTTGTGCCATCAATTCAGGATCTGCCCCTGCCAATTTTGCACCGCTCTAATTCCAATCTCACCCTTATGATCATGCGATGTTGGACTTATTCTCGTTCCCATACTTGCGGATTGAAAGACACATTTCTGAAAACAACTTAAACCTTGCCCCAAGCGCTTGCAAAGTTGTCTAAAGGGTCGATTCGGTCACACCAGCCATTGTTGTAAAATCAAGTTGTTGTCTAATTACATAAGGACCAATCTGCATTCATTACCTAATCACAAGTTGTGCAAAAACGTCCATTGCTCAAAAAGGGGGCGCAAGTTTACGAGTTTTTTGAACGTCTTGGGAAAAGGCTTAGCATCACCAACAAATTGTGTAACTTTTTGTTAAGGCAAAAGCGCGTTGACAACAACAGAAAAGGGCTTTTTTTACGGATGTGATGATAAAAATTTAGTCTTATAAGGAACAGCAGTGTTTAAAAAAACATTAATGCCTATAAAACGAATACGGCCGATAAATATGTCTTAAACATTAAACCAATCCCTAGAAAGCTATAAAAGATAAGTAAATGTAGCCGGGTTTATTAGTGAAAAAAGAAATGCCCAACCCAAGCAAAACCGTATCCAAGCAAGGCAAACCACACCAAGCCAATGCTGAGGTCAAGAACAGCGTAAGGACTCCTACAATTCATCCAAGCAATTGAAACCAACAAAATGGAAACGCGGCAGCTCAGGTTTTGATGTTCAGACAAGTTAGTAGGGATAAAATTCGAAAAACTCGCATATTTTTTGACTCATTGCATGCTCTCAATTTTTTGTTCCCTTGGACATTATAACCGGCATTTTTGTTGCATTATTTTATCTTTGCTCACTTTCCAACCATCAAGTGCCAAAAGACGTTGGCTAAAGATAGATATTTTTCCAATTCTATTTTTCTCGTTTGTGGTGGTTAATAGGTGAGGTGAGTAATTTCGGACTTACGTGTATAAAGTTCACAACCGCCATAGCATGGATTTGTGGCAGATTGCCAATGCTAGTAATTGCGGCTTTTGGGAAATTCATACTGCTTACTCATTTATTTTATTAAATTAATAAAGGAAAAAAGGGGCGCTTAGATGGCTTTAATAAAAAAATTATAGGTATGTCGTTCCACCATCCGCTAAAGGTCCATAAAACCAATATTTTTTCATCGAGGCAACGGACTCAGCAATATCATGTCTTAAAATATAATTATTTTCGCGAATTAAGAACATTGCTAGTTCCATAAATTATTTTTGCGGCCTCCTGCAAAGAAGTAATAAAAATTAGCACCCAATTCCCCCATTATTTACCAATTTTGTTTGATTTAGCATAAAAAAGTCTCTTTGTTTTTAACCTGTGATTCAATATTGCCAATTTTTTTAAATTCTTTGGTACTCCTTGTG
>Ga0163217_1108348_pt1 | contig 12586 bp, 5 predicted proteins | sample SynspAceP_FD_185933 | JGI IMG/M metagenome (GOLD analysis project Ga0163217, IMG submission 185933) | Saline lake microbial communities from Ace Lake in Antarctica - Synechococcus sp. Ace-P (PacBio error correction) | ecosystem: Environmental > Aquatic > Non-marine Saline and Alkaline > Saline ... | reverse complement strand
TTGATACAGCGCGAAACTCAATTCATTTTAAAGATAGCTAATCGAGTCAGGTTTGCATAGTTTAGTGTTAGAATTAGCGTGGAATGATTCATGTTACATTGGGTCGTTTAAGCACAATTAGCAGATTAATCAATTGAACAGAATCTGCTGATTGATATCAGTTTATTGCGGTAAGGTTGCCGTATGGTTGCTTCAAGCGGATGAGAGATGCCCCCAAGCGTTCTATTGATTTCATTAACCATAGTTTACAAGTCACATCGAATATTAAGCAGGCGCAGATGTATACATGAAAGCGCAATCAGCAGGCATTATTAGCTTAGCCGGCGTATCGAGTTTCTCAGCTTGAAAGAGTGATTTTGTAAAAGGGTAATACAAGCTGCAAGAACAAAGAATGGCGACTCAATTTGATATAGCCGGATGATGAATGGATTGGTATTAGGTACGGATCATTCTGCAGGAAAATATTACGGGTTTTCTACACAAAGTTTGGTGATGGCTGCATGTTTGACTTAGCGCCCTTGTTCGGTTTGAATAGCGCCAGTTCGCAGCGTAGCCAAAAACAAAAACTGGTGGTACCAGACAATATTTAACAAAAACCACCACAGCAGATCTAGAGACGTTAACACCACAAAAATCGGATGAATCATCATTGGGCTTAACATATGACCAAATCGATGACTTTTTAGAAGGTAAAAGCACGGAGTAAAGTTGCGACGATAAATAATTAGCTATATACTTAAAAACGCAACATAAAACGACTTCTATCCTACCGTTTATGACCATGAATAAGGAAACTTAAATCTAAATTGAAAAAAATTGAAGCTATTCATAAAAGCCGTTTATAAGCTGGATGGACGTTCGAGAAGGGACTATCTTTCAATCGGTGTTAGTGGGCATCCACATGACTGAGGTTCGAGTTTTGGGAGGCAGAAAGGTTCATTAAAGAAACTGTATCGTGGTGCAGAATATCAATGTTCGACTTTCTACCTAAGATAAAAATAGAGGCTGGTTGTCCCAGGATGGAACTTGTCGTTAGGATAGAGCTGTTTGAAAACTATTTTAGTGCATGCCAAAAACAGGCAAAATAGGCGGATGGAAAAAATTTGTTTTGACGTTTGGAACAAGTTGTCGGATCCGCACGGCGAAACTGACGAAGACGCTATATAGCGCCTTCGAAAACATGTTTGTAAGGGCAGTTGGAATACCTGCCTACAGTATGTAAATTGTCGATTTTGGATGCGTCATCTGCAAATAGAATTTATACACATAACTAGTGGACAATCTTAGTGTGAATGGCCGCAACCACCTCACGTGCACATGGCCATGTTTTTATTTCATCTGCAGTTGCTTCGCGTACGTCAAACAACCTTCAACCTCAAGGCTAATTGACATTTACCGGCTAATGGGATGATTAACCATCGACCGTTCAACGGTTGTGTCTGTTTTATCAATAATTCATGACTGATTGTTCGCCATCATCCGTCGTTGCTCTAAAGCTCATACCTACATCAACGTCCATATCATCAAAACATATCAGATGAAACTTCTTGAATTAAATCGTCATGGCGGTCACCGTAAAGCTTTGTCGGGGTCACAGCCACTGCGAACTTGTCACCTTTTTATTTCCCAACCAATGTTCTTCAATGCCTTCAATCATAAAATGACTACCTTGCAGAAATGACATAGGTGGCGCTTCATAAGAGAGTCATGGACATCTCCTCTGTGGTACTTACAGTGTAAGAAGTTTACGACATTTATCTTTCGTATTTTGCATTCTTGTATCCTATTATTAATCTAATTTATAAGGTAGACCGCTTACTTCAAACGTATGCTCTGGTACGCTTTCAACTTAAAACACATCACCTGTTTTGCGTGTCATTTGTGCAAGAACAGCAAACACGACGGTTTTGTCGTTAAGCACTGCAACTTTGCAAAACTGTCCCGCCGCTACGCCAGTTTTCAAACCGGCTTGTGTTTCCCAACTCATCCCCTTGGGTTTACTGTCTTTCAGGATAATCAACTCCCTTGAGAATCAGTATATAAGAAGCTCTTTGTTGCGCCTAAGATTTTGTGCGCGCACGGTCTCTTGACCCATGTAGCACCCCTTATCAAAATCGATACCTTGCGACGCTGGTAAAATTAAAGCATTTGGGGAACAAATTGGTTACAGTTTGAGCTTCCACATAGGGTATACCGTAATATTATCCATAGCCTCCAGTGACTTTCATTCCTCATAATATTCAGCGTTAATTAGTTTATTAAGCCAAGGTAGAAAACCGGCTATGTTTACCCGAAAAATATATCGTGGTGTGCTTCTGTTCAGACAAATTTAGCCACTACCAAATTGGTTACTAGTAAACGCTAAGTGTTGCTCACTAAGCTCTGCAAACCAATGCTTTAACAAGGGTCAATGTTTTGCTTCCTTGTTGACGCGAAAGAAGCTCAAGTCTTCGCCGATTGCGAATGTCTACTTTAGAAAAACAACCATATTTTTGAATTCGGCTAGACTTTTTTCAGCGCAGAGATGCGCGCATAATTAAATTGAAAAACCTCATTAGTGTAAAACGCAGTAAAATACCGACCAAGTTTTACCCTTTAAAGTCACAATGCCGCACGATTCTTGCGCATTAGCATCCATTATTTTTACATCTACAGTCACTGACTTGCAAATAGTTTTAGCTTGCGGTCTGAAAATGTGATACAGCCGAGGCTGTTTAATTTTTACGATAAAAGTCGTTTTGAGATGACATTTGTAGCCTCTAATGCTGGGTCGAGATTGCTTTTGTAAAACAATAATATGCAAATTAATGCGCGTAATACCCAAAGGATTTGGGATGGTACGTTCTTTTGCAAGATGATGTTCGCGTTCAAGGCGATATTAACTGGAATTTTTTGGCCTACTATATCGACTTTTTTTAAAACTATTCTTTGATCAGTCTGCAATCCTTCACGTTATGCTAATTTTAAATGAAATAAAGCATAGGTTACCAAATGTTTACAGCAAAAAGGAGTCGCTAGGTTGAGATGGCATGCCGACGGGGAATTTAGAATTGGATGTACTATTTCTTCCTTTGTTGACAAGCTTCGATGAAATTGCCGGATGGCGAGGAAGTAGTTTTTGAAAACGATTGTTAACCTGCGATGACCCAGATTTGTTTGCTTGGTTCATTGGGGCATAAAGAAATGTGACGATCAGATTTTGGCCTACATGGTTTCACAAAGTGTGCAAGAGTGAAGGTGTAGTTCGATATCCAATATCGTGACATCGTTGTGATCGATATGAGTGTGGTTTAATTGAATTTTTTAACGGGCTACGTTGTCCACTCATTTTTATGCTGGTCGTGCCATCGCTAAACTTTATATTATTTGCAGTTAGTTTTTTACCGCTGGTCTTAGCATTTGGTTCGGGTTCAATTTTCTTGTAATACTTATATTGGCGACACATTTTTTGATTTCGTGGGTCAACAAGAACGACTGCTTTGTAAATATTTTCTGGGGGGCAGAAGTGTCAGGTTGACAATGTCACGACGCGCAAATCCATGGCAATCTTGCGGAGGCAAAAAGTGCCGTTGTTGACAAATTTCTTCCCGCTCGCGGCTGCACGCAAGTTCGTGTATTTCTTAATATTAGAATCTAAGCGGGAAATATACTAAGCTCAGGTGTTGGTCACAGGACCGATAATGATGCGGCAGACCACTTGCGGCGCATTATTACCTTCGACTACTTATTTAAGTGGCAGACCACAGAAAGTCACTTACCGGGCACTGGACTTCTTGCAATTGCCCAACAATAAAAAAACCAGCAGCTAAAAATGACTATTCAGGTTGTTCAGTGACATAAAAACTTATCTAGGAAGACCAGTAGATTGATGAATATGGCTTATTTAAAGCGGTGTTGTATAACCCACAAACCCCTTGATTGTGATATACCTATGTTGCCCGCAAGCAGTCTTCAAAAAAGAATCCAATAGACACAGTTCATTGTGAACGTTACAACAAGAACGTCAACTGAAGCTTGGTAATCGCATCGTGTAAATACACCCCAGTTATTTGCAAGTTACTTTACCCTGCCAATGCAACTGGAGATGGATGGTTAATAAACCGTTTTCCTTTTAAACCTATGGGGTTGGTGCATTTAGCCTATCTATCGAGGTAAATTTGGTTTGCCCGAACAAAATTTCAAAATTGATGCTTAAAAACATCGTTTTAACGGACTAACTAACACAAAAAAGGATGGGTTTTCTGCTGTCTTGAGTGAGGGTTTTGTGGTGATAAGTTAGCCCTGTCTGCACGTCTTACTATTTGCTTTAGGCAACGACACAGCCAGAGAATGAAAGTAGGCGTTGTGATTGCTGATATGAGCACCGTTGAGCTAAACTCTTAAAGCTCAGAGCGCAGAAACAAATGCCTCTCTGCAATTGGCCCATAGTAAACGCCGTCACGCCACCATTTGATAGTACTTCAGACTGAACTTTCCGTTGGTTATAGGGCGCAAAATTAGCCGAGTATCGGGTGACTTATAAACCCGATACACTTTACTCGCTGGAGCGCAAATTCATGGGTTTTGGCAGCTATAGCACTGGAATGTATTCAAAAGCACTTTGCTTATCAGCGGTAATAAAGCACAATACGGCAGAACAGCCATTGGCATTGGCACAAACACCGATGCAATTTTCTACACAATTATTGCAACCTATTTATTTTGCCAAACCGCGCTGTGAGTTAACATGTCAATTGTGGATGAGTCGAATTAGACTTTTCGCTCACTTCACACAGTCGCTTCCAAAGAAGAGGCACGTTGCCACCAGTGTTAGTGATTGGTTAGACGTCATCATTGCGCTGTAATTAAGTTTCTTCTGAAATAATGTTGGGCTCGGGCTTCTCTAGCATATTAGGGTAATCCGATTGTAATGTAATCCTCTTGCCTTTTCTTTTCTTGCATAGCACACGCACAAATAATTGCGCTACGCAAACCAGATTACGCAACTCCAACATATTATTGCTCACCTTGAAATTACGTAATACTCGTCATTTCGTTTCAGTGTGATTGGCGCCTCAAAGCACGTTCTAGTCGCTATTTTTGTGCGCACGATACCAACATAATCCCACATAAAAAGCCTAAGTTCGTTGCAATTATTGTTGAATAATGACTAGTTTCATCTGAATTCAATTACTCGGCCTACATCCAAGTTGTATTTTGGCTCACAATCCAGTTTCCGTCTAACGATACAATATGGCTTGGCACGCTGCATGAGCAAATACAATTGCATTCTAGGCAGGAATGCCTGGCCATTCGGTTGGCACCATGCAAGCCTGTGTATGCGGTCTCACAATGGATACACTTCTCTAGTTAGTGCGGCATCAAAATCGGTAAACACGCTCCACAAGTATAATGCGGCACGGGCACAACCGGTATGGTTTTGAGACGTACTATCTATGCCTAATGAAGACAACGCCGATAAAATATTTAGGAAAGTGCTTTTTGATTGAAATCAGTAGATTGTGGCTAATAATCCAAGGTACATGCAATTCGCACCAAGACGTTTTCATTTCAAAATCGATGGCTCTAGCCACAAATCACGAGGCGCTAAATCACTCTGTCATCAAATTTATGCATGAACTTAGCTGCCTCTTTGTGACATAGAAATGCGCTTCACCAGCAATGCTCCCTGATAAGAAAGTTTCCAGCGTCCGGATGAAACAAACAAGTAGGGGTGGAATTGAGGTTTAAATTCCATATGGCTATTTGCAACCGGCTCGCCACGCCATTGCACCGTCACCATTGTCTGGTGCGACACGTCTAGGCTGTAGGAGCGTGTGATTATTGCAAACAATTTTAGACTCACTCAGCCTTTGAGTAGGTCCGCCAAAGTTGTGCCTGTCAAGCGCGGACGACCATAACTTCCACTCGCTTCTTCTTTACGAGTCAAACATAAGCGGCCGAACGCAATGCTCTGGGGCGACGTCTTGCTCTTCTCTCAACGTCAATGCATGTATTAGCGTTCGGAATTAAGTTGAATGTTGGGTGATTGGCCACGTTGTCAGTAGTGGTCTGTTGCCACAGCGGCGCCGGGAAGCGTCGGCAGCATGCAGTTATTTCTTGATGACTTGCCCACCTTCGCGATGTCAGATGAAATTTAGTTTCACCATTTACAGTTTTCTCTTGATCAAAAGGAAGCTTTTGTTATTAAAACCCATTCCCTGCTTCTTTAGCATTACGCACTTGTAAAGCAACAAACCGCCTTCATCGCATAACCCGCAGCCTGCATTTAAGTAATTCTTTTATATGGTTTCGATCGAGTCTGTATCGTCAATACAGCGCAATGCACCTTGAGCGTAGCGAGGCTACTTTCATTCATGTCCTTTTTGCTCAAGACCATAACGTTACAGACTTTCAGCCATTTTTTTAGCAAGACTTAACACCTGCAGCCGCCACTGCCACCTATCAATAGGTCACAAACGATTGTTTCAATTGTTGAGACATAGCATTATTTTCTCGGGTAACATGTAGAAATTGTGTGTACTCCGCCATTACTAATCATCTAGGTAAATTACAACTGATGGGTTATTTTATAAATTATTTTAGCTGTCTATCGAATTATCCATAAAGTGTTTCTGTCTATTACTACACTTGCATGAGCTATTAAGTGATGTGTTTTAGGAGTACGTGGCTCGAATGAGCGAGCAGAAACCGATTCAAGAATTAGTTGAGCAGGTACAAAAAGGCCAATAAGAACGCTTTTAATTTGTTAGTTATTCGCCCATTCCAAAAAACAAAGGTGTTGAATATTGTAGCAAGGTACGTTTGATAGAACAGTGGGGATGTAGCCGACTGTAACGCCAAGAAGCGTTTTATAAAAGCTACAGATGCACTACCTAACTTTAGAGGCGAAAGTGCATTTTACACAGGCTATACAGAATAGCGGTAAAATAGTGCAAATAATTATTTAAACATTCTCAAGGGCGCAAACCGCCCGCGAGTGACGTTTGATGCAAGGAAGCTGGAATTATTATGATGAAGCGATGCGATTTTAAAGGAAAATAACTCTCCTGAGCGTGCTTTGGTATCGAGAATTACAGCAAAAATTATTCGCAGCAATTGACGGCGTTACCGAAGATTTTGCGTCGGCAATTACGTTACGTGAACATCGAAGGTTGAGCTATTAAGAGATAGCTGCAGTGATGGAATGTCGGTTGGGGACAGTACGGTTCAAGAATTTTTTTGGAGCACGAGAAGCAATAAAGATAAAGTTATTGTGCCTTTAATGCAAACATTTAAAACACCAATGAAGTATAGCGCTTAATTAAATAAAGACGATTGTATGTTTTGCGGTGTTAAAGTAGTACTGTTTATATGACGCAACAGTATTGAAAAAATTATCAGCATTTGTAGACAAAATGGCGAACACCCCAAGGATCCTGAAATAGCTAAAGAGCTTGTTCTCAAGACTCTGAACTCGCCGACAAGTGGAAACGTTTATCACTTTAGTTAGGGATTGTATTCGTTAATGAGGATGAGTTGCCGGATATTCACTTTGATATTATGCTTGAAATGCCAAACGGCTGGGAAAACGAGTTGCCAATCGGTTTGCTCCGAGCGCACTTGGCGAGAACTGCCAGTGGTTTGCAAGTTATATTTCCGTTAATGCAAACAAAGTGGTCAGTTGGCAGTGGCTGCTTGTGCGACTGCTGTGATGATATTTAGTTATCAATCGTATATTCAACAGAAGATACCTCACCGTTTTTAACGCGCCGACACAATTTTGGTCCTCAAGGTGCGTTTGGGCTCCAGTGAGCTTAAATAAAAGTCAGAGATGTGACCGTGGGAAGGCATGGCGATATTGTTAGAAACAGCAACGCCAAATTAATGCAATTATTGAAGGACCATCAGCGTCAACTTAAACTCCAAATCTGGGCAAAGCAGAAAGTCAGAGAAACAAGAGCCGAGTGGTCAGAACAGCCACAAAAGTAGTATTTTAAAAAGTCGGAGTAACTAATGTGAGAAGTAGCGCCAATAATCGGTAATCTGCTATGCACGCGGAGTTTACTTCTGCGGTCTTCTTGGTTTTTTCGCCCCTATTCCTATTCCAACGCTATGGTGCGTTACCAGTAGAGCAATGTATCTGAGCAACCAGGCAATTGAGGAATTTCACAGCAACTACCAAAAGAATCAAAAATTATATAAGCTCAGAAAACCCAAAAGGCCGCTTGCACGAGAGGTGGCGAAGGTGTGTTAAAAAGTTAAAGATTCCTTTGAATCCCCTGTAAGCAATTAGTGGGTGGAGCGCTTGCGAAACAACCCTTTGTTAAATTACGAAGTTCTATTTGTATTATAATATTCCGGTAAAGATGCTCAACCATTTTTGTGGCGGCATTGCAAAAATAGACGACGACACACAAATAGAACAACTCAGCTTGTTAAATGTCCCGGATTCGAGAATATTCGAGTTAATTGATGTTTCGTTTAGTGGTTTCCAGCCAGGGATATCCACCTTATAGTATGTATGGGAACGGCAATTGAGGCCCCCATTCCATTACGCGCTTTTACATTGAAAACCTAACAACTTCAAATGAGCTTACCAATTCTTTACTTGTGGGCAGAAGAAATAGAAATCGGGGACGTGCAGCGCATACAAATTTCGGAGAATTTACTAGTATCGATAAACCGATACGGGTATTCATTTGTGGTTGGGACGGAAGAAACTGCATGTTGTTGAAGTAAATATTGCATGGCTTGGATGGTAAGTTATATGGCACAGCAAATTTCAAGTCCCACTCACTGAGATCGATGATAGGGTTAGCTGGAAGTATTCAGTGTCAATTGCAACAAGATACTTGCCTCGAGTGATATAATAGTTGTAACTCCACCACAGCGGAAAGGCATGGAATGGACATTGGCCTTCTTGCCTCGAGGGTATGGAAAACGGTAAAACAGGATATTCATCAATTAGCAATAACAGGCCAAGTGGTCTGAATATAGTTTATTTAGCGATTGGTTCTGGTGATGGTGTCTGTTTATATTTCAAGCCGCAACAGGTTGCTTTTCAGATGGCGTGAATTTGAATAATGGTGCGATACTGTTCACTCTCGTACTGATGGCAAAGTACAAGTTTACGGGTGGTTGGGCAGATATACCTTAGTGACAGCCCAGCTCATGGCAAAATCAATTGATGTGATAAATTAATACTAAATTATTATTGAAAAACCGGTATTGTCTTAAAAAAAGTAAAAGGTAATGAAGTTTGGATTGAAACCCAGATCAGACGACATGCGTACCTGCCATGTCAATAAAAAAATTGTTGGAAACAAGCGTTGTTGCAAAAGGCCTTTATGCCAAACCAGAATTACTTAAGTTAACAAGCCCCTATCAGTTAAATGAAGGCGCAGGACAGTCAAAACTGGGTTACCAGCAGGAGGCAAATTAATGGGGTGCCTCGATGTTGGTTTACCGTTTTACCAATATTAGTATTGATTGCTAGTAGTGTCAAGTATGAATTTCTGCTACCGGATTGTGCATGAAGGTTTTGGCAGTTTGTATTTGGTTTTTGTGCCACCCGGTTAGTTTTTGGCAGATTTCAATATTTGCGAAAAAAACAAGACAAAAGGCACTATTTTCTCCGTGTTCTAGGCGCGGTAAATAAACCTATTACCATGAAAATGAAATTTCCACTCAAAAAATCACTCTAATTTCGGGCCCTTAGGTAAAATAAATAGTACCTATAGAATAGTAAAACCACTTTCTTAACAACTATTGTCAGCTTGTGGGCAAGTTAACCAGTCAAAGGTAGTAATAATGCTTGTAATCATTCGCATTTGTTGCCGATTAAACGGTAAAATTCGCGTCTATTATTTTCGCTTATAAAACCAGGTAACTTCAGACGCAAACCAAAGGTTTAGGGTTAAAATATAGACCTCGGAAACTTCAGGGACAAGTAGCTAAATTTTATGCAAAACTAAGAACATTTCGCAAACTTCCCCCACTATTATTGCGCAATATCGATCCGGCAAGTCGCGCTTGCCGATTCGACTTATTCAAAACTTGTGGCGGTTAACTAATCGCGAATGTCAGCTCAAGTACTCGATTCAATGGATTATTGAGCGTTTCGAGCGTTGGATAACATCAAAGCACAAAGCGTTAACGCTCTATTTATGAGCGAAAGACGGAGAAAAGTTACAAACTTAACTTTATTTTGATACACCGGGGCATGTGGATTTTATTATGAAGTGTCACGTTACGCTAGCTGCGTTGCGAAGGCGCTTTATTAGTTGTGATGCAGGACAAGGTGTCAAGCCTCAGACATTGCAATTGTTATTACGGCGTGGATTTGAATATGGAAAGTTGTGCCAATTCTAAATTAAATAGATTTGCCACAAGCTGAGCCAGACCGTGTTGCTGAAGAAAATTGAGATATTATCGGTATTGCGCAATCGATTTTGCTGTTAGATGCTCTGCTAAACGGGTATTTGGCATGAAGAAGTGTTAGAAAGAAATAGTGAACGTTTATTCCACACCGAATCGGGATTGGTTGATGCGCCACTCAAGCATTAATTATTGACTCTTGGTTTGATAATTATCAAGGCGTTGTTCGCTTTGTTGCGCTCGTTGAAGCGGCACTGAATGCCAAAGATAAAATTCAGATTTTGTTCAAAATGGCTGTTGTGCATTCAGGTTTGATAAAGTCGTATTTTTACGGCCAAACAGACCGGACACAGGTTTTACTCTGCGAGCAGGTGAGGCGGCTTTTATTATTGCCGGATTACAGAAAATTAATGCGCTCCAGTTGGCCGACACAATTACCTTAGCTAAGCGCCTTGCTAAAAAGCATTGCCCGCTTTTAAAAAAATAAAACCACAGGCTGTATGCCGGTTTATTTCCGGTCAGTTCGGATGACTACGAGACTTTCGCGACGCTCTATCTAAACTCAGCCTAATGACGCATCATTGTTTTATTGAGCCAGAAGAGCTTCTGCTGCATTAGGGCTTTGGTTTAGAAATTGGGCTTCCTAGGTATGCTGCATATGGAAAATCATTTCAAGAGCGCTTAGGAGCGTGAATATGATTTAGATTTAATCACTACGGGCACCGACGGTTGTTACCAAGTCCAAAAAACGACCAAGGCGAGTCTACAAGTAGATAACCCGGGTCTAAGTTCACCGGCGATTAATGATTTATTCGACGGGAAATTCGTGAACCCTATCGTTCATCGCAAATTTCTCGTTCCACAGGATATTAGGGTAATGTCAGTAAGCTTTTGTGTGGAAACGCGGCATGCAAACAGCTATTGACTATCATGTACAAGGTCGCTGTGACCTACGACATGCCAATGGCAGAAGTGGGTTCTTGATTTCTTGATAGATTGAATCAACTAGCAGAGGGTTTGCTCACTGGATTATAACTTTCAGTCGTTCCAGTTGCCGATATGAGTTTGCGCTTAGATATACTCATTAATGGTGAAACGAGTTGATGCGCTGCACTTGATAAACGCACCAAAGGCGAAACTCACCAGGAAGCGCGGACGTGATTAGTTGAAAGTTTGAAAGAGTTAATCCCAAGGCAAAAATGTTTGATATCGCAATTCAGGCAATATTGGTAGCATATTTGTTTGCTCGTAGTTAACGGTTAAAGGCCAATTACGTAAAAACGTAATTGCGAGTGTTATGGGTGTGATATCAGCCGCAAGAAGAAAAAAGTTATTACAAAAACAAAAGCGGGTTAAAAAGCGTATGAAGCAAGTCGGGAAAATGTAGAGGTTGCTCAAGAACGCGCTTCTTAGCAATTTTAAAGGTGGATAATTAATGGCGAACTATTTTTGCAATGGTTTTCTGGTAAGCGATGGACCGCTATTACAGCGTTATCTGGCAATTGATGCCCTGTTATTTTTTGTATTTTACACCAAAAAGAAAAGCATGGCGCTCAGAAGAACGAAAAGCTATTTTTAGGTGATAACAAGTATATACTAAGTTTAGAAGGGAAGGGGAGCAGATTCCTTATTTACCGGCATTAGTTAGACAATTGCAAAACAGTTTTTCCCTTATTTTTGCGCCCTCGTTATGGTGTTCCGCTCTTTTTTTTGTATTGGGGAACCCTTTTCCAAATTTTCCATTCAGGTTCGTGATGCCGGACGCTATTTTAGGTGGGTGGACTTTATTTACCTAGTTGAAAAAGTAAGCTTATGTATTAAAGATTTCCATTATTTTTAGAGTTTTTAAAAATTAATTTTGAAAACAGGAGAAGCCCCAAAGGGGCGACTGTGGTTGTGTTTAAGTTTCCAAAAACGACCCTAATGGTCCGATATTAACTAAGCGTATTATTTGTCTTTGCCTTGGGTGAATTTAAAAGTCCATTTAACCGTAATAAGCAAAACTGTAATATCAACAGAGGGCTTGGTGGGGGACCAGTTCAGGCAGCTTGCCCAAAAGGAAAAAAAGCGGTTAAAACAAAAATTTTTTATTTAAGGTAAAACGGATTTAATTTGGTAGGCCGTTGGTTTTGGCTTTACTTTTGAAAAGGGGGAAAATTATACAGAAAAAATTTAGGTAGAAGGTCAGCAGCATTTTCGTTGTTTGGGCAATTCCTCCCTCTTCTTT
>Ga0163217_1098229_pt1 | contig 12586 bp, 16 predicted proteins | sample SynspAceP_FD_185933 | JGI IMG/M metagenome (GOLD analysis project Ga0163217, IMG submission 185933) | Saline lake microbial communities from Ace Lake in Antarctica - Synechococcus sp. Ace-P (PacBio error correction) | ecosystem: Environmental > Aquatic > Non-marine Saline and Alkaline > Saline ... | reverse complement strand
CTCGCGGTTGAACTTCGGCAACAATTGCTGCCGCGTTCATCCCATCGAGTGTTCCTTCTGATTCAACAGTTCGGACTAGGCGAGCCCAGATGCAGGCTCTGTTGCTTTCCACCAAGGCGACGGTGTCGCGGTAGCAGCTGTCGAAATCAGCCTGATCGCTCATCGGATCCGCTTTGAGATCGGACTCGGGCAGATGTCACTGCGTCATCATATCGCGTCCCAGGAACACCTTCCTTGATTGCCACCTTCCAAGACACCGGCCCAAGATCACTCATGCCGAACGGGTGAACCATCTGGCGGGCATGCCGGCACCTGCTGGATGTCACCACCGGCGCCAGTTGGTCACCTCGCATGGCCGAAGACCACGGCTTCTGAGCTCGCCCGCCCAGGGCTGCCCATGAGCGCGAGGCAGCTGGGCCACGGCTGACAACAGTGTCCTCGTCAGGGGCAGAACCAGGTGAGGGCCCTGGCCTGGCCGCGGGGAATCAGGGTGACCTTCGGACGGGGTCATGGTTGCTTGACAGGGTGCCACCAGGCATGGCAACCTCTTGATAAGCGATCCATCGCTTACGGCGTCCATCGGTGAGGGCTGCCTTCCATGCCGCAAATGACCCGATCCGACCGCATCGTCGATCTCGCGAGGGTGTGGCTTCCGTGCTGCGCCTGGGCCGTGAGGATGGCTGCCTCATTGAACAGTTGCGAGATCAGCTCGGTGAAACCTGGCGTGCGTCGCCTCGATGCTGTCGAGCGAAACACCTTCAGGCGAGCTTCTGTTGCGGGAGTGACCTTCAGGATCGACAGGGCGTCCCTTGATGTCGGGGAGCGTCTACGACAAACCTGGCGGTCGAAAAACGGCCGGGCGCAGCAGCGCCGAATCGAGCACATCGGGCGGTTTGGTGGCCGCGATGATGATGATTCCTGTAGTTCCCTTTCAAGCCAACCATTTTCAGGAGCAGTTGGTTCAGGGTTCGTTCCCGTTCATCGTTCCGCCACGATGCGGCACCGCTTGCCGTCCCACCGCTTCGAATTTCTCGATGAAGATCAGGCAGGGCTGTTTCCTTGGCGCGTTTGAAGTCGCGACACGGCTGGCGCCGACTCCGACGAACAGTCCAACAAAATCAGAGCCTGAGAGCCGAGAAGAAGGGAAACCCGCCTCGCCGCGCGATGCCTTGGCCAAAAGCGTCTTGCCGGTTCCTGGCGGCCCACCAACAGAAGGCCACGGGGGAGTTGCTCCACCGAGGTAACCGCTCGGGCTGTTCTCAAAAGGTGACCACTTCTTCGAGGTCTTCTTGGCTTCTTGCCACGCCGGCGCGTCATCGATTTGACGCCGTTTCGGGCCTCCATGGCAAAACGGGCCTTGGTTTACCGAACTGCAGCCCCTGGCCAGACCGCCGGCATGAGAGGAGCGCCGCCAGAAGATCAACGACCGATCAACAGCAGTGGGAAGAGCAGGTTGCAAGGATGCCCAAAGCCGCGGAGGGTTGTTCTTGGGGGGATGGTGTTCGAAGCTTCCCCTTGTTGTTTGAGGGTTTGGTTGATCAGCTCGGTGCCAGCCCGCGGCAGGTCAACCCGCAGGCGCTGGACGCGGTTATCGAGTCAGGTCGACAATCGATCACGGCGTTGCGCCGCCGTCATAGATTGCCACGGCTGTTTGACCCGCCCCCGCTTCGACGTAATCGGAGGAAGCGGCCATAAGCTCTGCGTGCGACGGCGTGTGCGGGCCAGCCGTTGCCTTGCCCCCTGGGGAGCAAAACGATCGCCGCCACCACCCCGGCTCCGTTGCCGAGCACTGCCAGGCCAGAAGAGCAGCCTACCGCCAGCGGCAGCAGGCCAAGAGAGCGATCAGACGCCAGCGCTGAGTCCAGGAACGACCTTTTAATTTTACGATTGTAAAGCCCTGGCTTGCCGGCCAGGGGCCGGTGCCTACTGGACTCTGCCCTACTCCGTTTGTTCACGGGCGGCAGAGTGAATGCCGCTGGCGCTGTGCCTGGGGTCGATGTTCAAGCAGGGCGTTGTCGCCTTCCCGATCATCAGTCGGAGGCGGCTACGGGTCTCCAGCAGTCAGCCCGGCCCAGGCCATGGTCCAGATTTCCAGTCCGAGCCCGAGCGGAGTTCGAAGTCAGCAACTCGAAGGGGTAAACAGCCACCCGTCCAGATTAAAACTCCTGGGACCGCACACGGCGCCGTAATCATGCGATCGCGGGTGTTTCGAAAACCGCAGGAAGCGGACACAGTTACAAAGCATCTTCGAATGCTCATAACCATTCAATGGCGTGGAGCGTGGTCGCGATGCAAGCCAATCCCTTCTTAAGAATTTGTGTCTTGCTTCAGAGGCTGGCGCAGGCACGGATCGGATCGAGCGGGCGGCGCGCGGGCTGGCACCACCCCGAAGAGGACCCGATTCCGCCCGAGAGCGCAACGGTGAACCACCACGCTGTCATGGCGATCGCTGCCGGTAAAGCGTGAAGCGGGCGCTTGCCCCAAAACAGTGGCCAAGTCCCACCGCATTGCCATCAGGCCACCAAGGCTGGCGAGCCACAAGCGACTCGACCAGGAAACTGGAGAAGCACATCGCCACTGCGGGCCCCGAGGCCTGTGCGCAAAGCGATTCTCCGGGTGCGCTCACTCACCGAGACCAACATGATATTCTGATGGCCGATGCCACCCCCAGCAGGGAGACCCCGCGATGGCCTCCCGCATCAGAGTCAGGCGCCGGTTGATCGAGCCACATCGAGGCGCATCCTTTGGGAGCCACGGCCGCGAAAAATCGTCTCCCCGCAGGATGCGGTTGGCGCTGCGCGCAGCAGGTTGGTGAGCTGAACTTGGCCGCTCCGGTACTGGCCTCATTGAAGCGCCTCGACGCTTGATAAGGTGAGCTCCCCCAAAGCGGGTGCGTCCCCACTTGTTGAACCATGGTGCTCAGCGTGTATGTAGCAAGCTCGTCCTTGATGCTGCCAAAACGCTGCGCCTGTGGCGCCATCACGCCGATACCTCGAACGACTGATCCACGATTCGCAGGGTCTGGCCGACGGCGGCTCCGACCGGCAGTAACTTGTCGCGCAGGTCGGGCGATCACGCCACATTCGGCGGATGACCCATGTCATCCGGGCTGAAGAAACGCCCCTGGGCCCACCTCAAAGCGGCGACGGCGAGGAATTCGGGCGCGTGATCCCGATACGACGAATTGACGCTGTTCGAGCCGGCCTGACCACCTCGTTCAGGGTGATCTGGGGGCCACGCGGCTTGACGCTGGGACCTGTCAGCGAATGGCGTCGCAGGCAGTCGAGCACCAGGTTCCGTGGGTGCGATTCCTTGCTGCGGGTTATCGTGCTGCCCGCACGATGAACAAACATTGGCGCCGAGGGATGGTGTTGAGCTGGTTTTCGCCCAGGTTCTGGGCGCCCCTTGCCGACCGCCCACCAGAGTGATCACCGAGGCGTTGCCGATAAACGATGCCTAGCATGGTGAGCAGGCTGCGCAGCGGTTGGCCTTGAGGTGGTTAGGCCATCCCCCCACGGTTTCGGATGAGGGGAAGTTTGGCAGCCATCAATCGCCAAGGCAAGGCTCGCCGCCACATGCCAAGATCAGATCCTGCCGTTCCGGTTCGGATGCCGTGTGTAGCTGCGTGCGCCTCTGTGCACAGGGCCCCTCGCGCGCTCCTGTTACGAACCGCCAGGCGCAGGTCGGGTGTTGGCGTTGCTGGACACCGACCGATCACCGGCACTCCAAGCCGTCTGGGCGATCACTGCCGGCGTGGCTTTCACTGCCCGCGCCTCGGCAAATCACCGCCTTGCTTGCGGAGCGCCTGAGGTAGCGGCCGTGTCGCGCACACCAGAATTCTCGCCGGGTCGACAGGCGTGCGCGCCTCTGGGGCTGTGGCCACCCGCCACCCTGCCGCTGACAGCCATGCCTTCCTATCCCCTGCCCAGCACCCCAGACGATGCCCACCTTGACCGATCCGGAGGCGCTCACCCCTGACAAGGTTCGGGGTTCTTGAACCACCAGAGCCCCCCCTCCTGAGCAGCCCCTGCTCCTGCATGCCCATCGCCAGGGTGAAGTGCTGGAGGTGGACTCCTGGTTGTCGAATCACAGGGGTCCACGGCCCCAGACCATCTGAGCTGGCGGGCCACTTCACATCGCTGGTGATCCCAGGAATGGTGGGCAGGGCCCGAAACTTTGCTGACGTTCTGGCCGGGGCGGCCGCTCTTGTGTTAGGGCCAGATCGCTCGGCCCTCAACTGGCGCAAATCGTGCTCACCGCTTGCTGATCGCGTTGGGAATGGTGCTGCCAGGTGGCTGTCCACGGGCGCTGGGATAGTCACGCTCGATCCGGTAGGCGATCCGCGCCATCGTGGCCACCCCTCCCCGGGGTAGCCCCACGGGCCGTTTCGTCGAGGAGCATCACAGCGTCATGCCGTCGAGAAATGCGTTGCCACGCACTCACTCGCGCGGTGGGGCGGGCAGCTGGCCATGCTGGCGAGCCTCTGGGGGCCGTGATGGATCGCGGATGCCGAGCGGTTGGCCTTGCGTAATCAAATTCCTTCTGCAACACGGCACTTCCCCGCTGGCATCTCAACCCCAGATCGCCCCGGCCACCATGACGCCGTCAACAGAGGGGCAAGATCTATCGATCGATCGACTCGCCTCGAACTTCCGATCTGGATCACCGGATGTGTTGCCGTGAGCTGTTATCAGGTTCGCGGATCTCCTGCCATGCCGAGGGTCGCGCCACGAAGGCTGAGCGGCCACCCAGTCGACCACCTGTTGCAGCCGAAGGCCAGATCGTGGCGGTCCTTGTCGTCAGGCACGGATCGAAGCTGGACAGCGGGAAGTTCACACCTTTGTTATGGAGAGACCACCGCCCACCACCACGGTGCAATGCAGGTTTTGCTGCGGCTTTTCGACCCGTGACGACCATCTCACTCGCCGTCGTCGAGCAAGATGCGGCTCTGCCCTCCATCACCTCAGCGGAAGGTGTTGTAGGTGACGGTGGCGGATCTCCGGGTGCAGGCACATCGCGTGAGGTGAGGTCGAAACTACGCCATTGGCCAGGGTTATGGCCCCGCCGATGAAGCGACCCAGACGGATCTTGGTCCCTGAAATCCTGAGAATGCCGACGTGAAGCCCAGCTCATGGGCCACCGGCGGATGGTGGCGATGCGCAGGGCATGCTCCGGCGGTCGCGTGGGAAAGTTCAGCGGAAGGGTGTCGCGCACGTCATGGATCAACTGCGGAGTCGCCTCGGTTGATTCCGTGGCGGACCGATGGTGGCCACGATCTTGGTGCGTCGCGACAGATCGGGTTGGGCCATCGGGGGGGCCAAATGTTAAGCGAAAACTACCATTCCGTCCTGCCCCGTGCCGCCGCACAACGGGAACCGATGGAGCTCAAACCATTTACCAAGTCCAGGCCCGTGCAACCGCCCGTACCCCCAGGTGGGGCCAATCCTATTATCCACCCTGGTATGTGCGGTGAGGCCGGTGGAAGTCGCTGACAAGGGTCAAGAAGGTCCTCCGCGACCAAGGCGGGTCTTCGACAGCGCGGCACTCGAGAGTATTCAATTGAGCTTGGCGATTGTGCTTGTACGTCGCCCAGCTCTTCAGTGAATTCCGGCTTCGACCTTGCCGAGGTGGCCAGCGCCCAATTTGCTCAAACGCCAGCCGGCGAGCGGCGACGTGATCCGGCGCAGCGGCGGACCAGCGCTGAACAACCAACTGCAGAGCACCACTGCAGAACTTGATTCCCGCGAGATGGGCCTGATGGGCCGCCTGCTCGTATCTTCGCTGGCCTGACCCTTCTGGCCCGATTCGATGCCTGCTCAAAGCCACCCAAAATCAAACCGTCCTTTGGGCTGTCCCCAGCCCCGTTTCAGGCCCGCCTTTGTACCGTTTTGTTGGCCTTTCTGGTGCTGGTAGGCCGATTGCACCCGCGCTGGCCCGCCATCTTGCCGTCACTGAGATCAGCCTTGAGCCGGTCCTGCTAGGATGGGGCCGGGCCCAGCCCGAGCTGCGGCGCCCGGTGGTGCCCATTTGTATGCCCTGCGGGGGTGGTGACTAACCAGGTTCAAGCCTTTGGTGGACCACCGCTTGTCGTCCCAGGATCCTCGATGCCAGTGGCGAGCCCGTTGCTGCCAGAACCCGCCAGGCAGGTGGGATCGACGGGGATGGCCACCAGGGCCAAGTCTTCGGCTTGCGCCTGGCGGTGCCGGCAGCGACTCCAGTCCGTTGCAGGTGAGCAAAGCCAAGGCCCGGGCTTCAAGGAGCCGGTTCGGGTGCGGCCCAAGCCGGTGAGAGCTGCTGCCCTTGGAGCTCGACTGTGTCTTGAGCTCTGAGGGGCCTCAGAAGCCAAGACCACCGAGAGGCAGCGAGGCGCTGAGGCTACCGAGCAAATCCTGGGCCAGGCTGAGGGGATGAAGGCGATGATCGCGAGAGGTCAAGGCCGCCCCAGGGGCGGGATCAGACGGCGGGAAGGCATTGAGTAAGGATCGGTGATCGAGCTGACTGTGCCAAGAGCACCGGATTGCTCCAGTCAAGATTGGGGAACCAGCTCAACAGCACCCTACCAAGGAGCACCAGGGCTGTAGATGATCAGGTCTGCGGCCAGGACGCAAAAGATGCGGACTGAGAATGACACGGGTTGCGTCAGGAACAAAGTTCAGGCTCCGACTGCTATGCAGCTTTGTCCCGCATCCCTTGCAGCCGAGCTGATTCAGCGATGCAGTGAGGCTGATTTGGAGAGGCCACAGGCTTGGCGCCAGGCCTCCTGGAGTCTCTTTGACAGCGAAGGTGCGAGGAATTTTGCCTGGAGGCGGACCCAGTAGGAACGCCCCTCACTCTGGCGGCGCCGTTCGATGAAGTTCTGGGCCATCAGTTCCTGGATGTGGTCGTAGGCCCCCGACCCCCTCAGTTCCACCAGCGGATTTGAAGAAATGCGCTTTTTCAGGGCGAGGTGCCAGCGTGGCGCAGGGTGCGTGCTCAGTCGACGGGAAGCAGATTGCGAACCGATCGCCCAGGCTCTCGCGCAGCTTGCAGGCTGGAGCGCGGGCCCTCCTGGCTGATCTCCAGGGCCCGTGTCGCGGTTGGCGTATCGGCCATCAGCGGTTGATCAGAGGCCAGCTCACCTCTGCCTGGTCACCACGTCTGGCTGCGTCGCGGCTGGCGATCGCAGCCCAGCTTCGGCTTGCCCATTCGGCCTGCCTTTGAGGTAGAGGACGCCTCCAAACCGGGCGGCCAGCGAGATGGATCTCCGCTGACCCCGCTGAGGGCGCCCCGCCAGCCCGTATGGCAGCCAGTGGCTGCTTTCGGTACGGGCGGATGGGCTCCTCGGTCTTGCTCGCTCGACACCGGCCTTCACCCGCAGAGCTCTGCGCGCAACGGTACCCAGCTGTTCGGCTCAGGCCACCACCCGGGAATTTCGGGCGATGGGTGGCCCCCGAGAAACAAGGCTATAGGCGGATTGCCGTGTTTCCTCCCAGTGGCGGTTAGCCCAGTCCAGAGAGGAACGCCGCCAGGCGTCGCGTTCGCCATCGGCCACGCTGAACGCCCACCACGATCCGGCCGACGGTCGGCGCCCTTGGTTCCTGTAATGAAAATGTCTATCGTCCCAGTTGGGTTGGAGGGCGCTGACAAGGCCATCAGCGCCCCGGGCCGCGTTCCGGAAAATTCGAAGCGATACAAGCAGCTCCTCACTGTTATCGTGGAGTGTGGGCCCACCGCTTGGGGCAAGCGGGCCCGCCCACCTGTGACGCAGGGTGCAGCTTGGCCAGCTCGTTGCGGCTCAGATCCAGGCAGGCGAAGCCTCAACCGCCAGGCTGTTCGAAATCAGTGCTTGGTGTCGCTTCTGCGGCTGACTGCCACCCCCAGAAAGATCTGGCCACGTTGGGATCCGCATCCGGTAGCTGAAATTTCAGTCCAGGCTGCGCTGGCCGAGTTGCCCAGAAGCCGGCGAAGAACCCGGTGCGCTCGGGGAATCTCCACCCTCCAAGGGCCATCGCTTCGCGTTCTTCGCCCAACGTCGGCCCGCCGGCTACGAAGGCGCAGGCGACGAAAATTCATGTTGGCGCCGCAGGCCACCGCCACCAGAGGAGTGCGCCCTTGCAGCCACGGCCGCTGCACATCGGCCTTCAGGGCCGGCCACGGCCAGGGCACCGGGCGGGCCTCAAAGGATCGAGCGGGTTCCTCGACATCCTTATCGCCGCACAGATCGCATCCGTTTCACCGCTCACCATGGCGTCCACGTAGCGCTGGCCAGCTCAAAGGTGTGAACGCCCCACTTCGCGCACCGCACGCCGTCGGCGACAAGCCGACCTGCTAAGCACCCACCCGCTTGCCGGCGGCCAGCCGAGCGGTTCATGCGTCGGCATCCACCGCTCCACCCTATGATCTCCCACCTTGGGCCAGACGCTCTGACATAGGCGCAATGCGGCGATCATCCCCGCCGCCGACAAAAAAAAAAAAAAAGGGGCCACGGGTAGATCGCGTCCAGGGGAGCAGGCCTGCCGCAGATTTCAAGGCCAACGGTGCCCTGGCGGCATCACCTCGGGATCCATCAAATGGTGATTGAAGCTGAGCTGCCGGCTGCTCCAGGGCCGCCCCGGGCTTCCAAGGTAGCCTCTCATAGGTGTTCGCCATGCAGAGACCACCCCGGCGCGCGGGCCGGCACGGCGCGCACTCTTCATCTCCGGGTGGAGCGGCCATCACGAGCACCGCCCCGCAACCCAGTTTGCCGGCGGCCAGCGCACCCCCTGGCATGGTTGCGGCACTGGGCGGCGATCACACCCCGCTCCAAGCTCACTGGCAGAGAGGTGGGACCATGCGGTTGTAGGCCCGCGCAGCTTGACGAAAAGGACCGGCTGGAGGTCCTCCCGCTCTGAGCAGCACCGTTTGCCCAGCCGAAGCGAAAGGTTCGGGCCGGATCGAGTGCGCGACTCGATCGCCACGTCGTAGACCCGGGCCCGCAGGATGCGCTGCAGATAGTCGCCATGGCCCAGTGTGGCCAACCGCCCGCTTCAGGAAAGGTGACCAGAGAGACCCGACCCCTGAAGGCAACCCGTAGATGACTGTTTACAGAACAGGGCGGGCATGGCATCTACATGAGCTGAGCCATCCCAATTCAACTGCACGGCTTGACCATTAGGCGAACTCGAAAGCCCTGAGCCAGGCAGATCCGAGAGAAAACACTGGACGGTGGTTGTCACCAGCGGTGGTCACCCGGACCGGGCCTGGTGTGGTGGAACTCACCCTGCGCCCTCTACCAGACCCTCATCTCGACATCGACCGGTGGCCTGGATGTGGCCTCAGGCCGTATCCCACAAGGGATCACGGGCCGCTACAGCCAGTGCCACACCCTGCGCCAAGCAGGGGCGGTCGCGCTACCTGAACGCGCCAGAGCCCGCTTCGACCATTTCGTGCTGGAGTCATGCCCTCCACCAGACATTTTCGGCGCCTGGCATGCCCTGCCCGTTGACCGCCGGCGAAGACTTCAAATCGTGGCCGTGAATCGGCGAACTGTGCCCTCACGGTGCATGGCCCTCGAGGCGATCAACCATGCCGGCCACCTGCCCAAGGCACCCGGCTGCTGGTGGTGCTCAACGACAAACGACATGTCGATCTCACCGCCGGTGGGCCCCTCTCCACGTACTCAACCGCATCGGCTAGCCCGCCGTGCAGTTCCTCTCCGGCAGCGCTGAGGAGGCGGTGAAGGAATCTTGCCTTTCCCTGCACGGCGACTCCGACTGAGCTCAAGACGCTCAAAGGAAGCAATGAAGCCGGCTGGGCGTCCCAAGGTGGGCGCTGTCTTTTGAAGAACCGGCATTTCACTATATGGGCCCGGTCGATGGCCACGGAGCATCGCCGAGATGGTGCGCACACTTCCAGGCGCCCACCGGCTTATGGGCCTAACTGGTTCATGTGGTCACCCACCAAGGGGCAAGGGCTACCCCTACGCCGAGGCCGACCAGGGGGGCTATCACGCCATCGGGCGTTCGATCTCAAAACGGGCAGAGGCCTTCCCGTCGAGCAAGCCGAAGCCTCCGAAGCGAATAACAGCAGAGGTGTTCGCCAGACCCTGGTGAGAGCTCTGCGAGCATCCACCCCACGGTTGTGGGGATCCCACGGCCGCATGGCCACGCCACTGGCCGCACCTACTCGAGTAAGCCTGCCAAGCCAGTACTTCGACGTCGGCATTCGCCGTCAGCAGCATGCCGTGACGATGGCGGCCGGCATGGCCACCGCCGGCCTCAGCCGAGGTGTGGCGATCATACAGCACCTTCCTGCAACGGAGCTTCGAACCAAGCTGATTCACGATGTGGGCATCCAGAAGCTCCGGTTCCAACCTTCGTGCTCGATCGTCCGCCGCATCGTGGCGCCGATGCCCCACCCACCAGGGTCAGGACGACATCAAGCTTATCAGGCGCCCGTCCCCAACTTCACGGTGATGCCCCCAGGATGAGGTGGCCGACTGCAGCGCAGCCTGTCACCTTCATTCACCACAAACGCCCCTGCGCGCTGCGCATCATATCCCGCGGGGAAGCGAGGGCGTGCCCCTGGCCGAGAAGGCTGGAGGCGCTGCGAGGATCGGCCGCGGTGAGCAGTGCCATGCGATGACCTGCTGATCGTCGCCTACGGCGGCCATGGTGCTCCGCCATAGGCCACCGCTGGGGACTGCTTCCAGAAGGACGGATTCGTGCGGGCGGCGGTCGCAATGCCCGCTTCTGCGCCCCGCTTTGATCAAAGACCTGATCCTGCCGCTGCACGGCGGCATCGGCCGTGGTGACCATGGAAGAAGGAGCCTTGCCTGGCGGTTCCGTGCCGCAGTGGTGAAAGCCCAACGAACAAAAAACGAGGTGTTGGTGCCTGTCTGCGATCCGCATTCCCGACCGAACTGGTGGTATCACGCCAGCCCGACCAGAGCAAAACATGCCCTTCGGCTCACCCCGCCCCAGATGGCGAGCGCATCTGCCAGCGTTGTTCGCCTTGCCCTCAAGCCCAGCCGTATGCCGGTTTGAGCCAGACTGAACAACTCCGTTGCCAGGTGCTGGTGGTGGGCTGTGGCCCCGCCGGTCGAGCTGGCCAGGGGTCTGGCCAGACATAGCTGGATTGTGCTGCTTGTCGACAGTTGGCCCGATCTGCGCCGGGCTGCCATTCAGTTAAAAGCCGCCGGCCTTGCCGATCGGCGGCCATCGAGCAGTTCGGCCTGGCCCAGCTAAACTGGTGCCAGTCCGCTGGAACGGCTGGCAGGCATGCCCCCGCCGGCGGCCGTTGGCGCTGGCAAGGCCGAGCGCCCGTTGGGGGGCGCTTCTCGATTCGGTGCGCTGGCCAGTGGTTGGCCGCGGAATGTGTGGGCTGGGGCGGGCGCTGCGCCTGGGAAACCCAGGCCCTGGCCGCGCGCCGATCAGAGGAGCGGATGGTCACCAGCTGCGTCAGGCCGATGGCGCGCCTGGAGGTGGACAGCGACTGGGGTGGAGCCAAGCGCTCAGCAGCGGTCGTGGATCGGTAACCGGCGGCTGACGCCGATCCCGGGGGTCTCGGTCTCGCGGCCGAATGGTTGATGGAAGTTCCGCTGAGCACTTGCAGGCCTCGGTCGGGAGCGGCGACTTTTCCTTGCAGCGAACTGAGCCCAGGGTATGCCTTGGGTGGTTCGATTGCAGCCAGGGCGGCCTGAAGCTGGGGTCTGCCGGCTGGAGAGTGAGAAAGCCAGGTTCTGGGCCGGAGCCTCAGCGCTGGGCCGCTGGATGAGAGCTGTTTGCAGCGCTGCGCCTCGAGGAGGCTCGCCCGTGATCGATCGCCATGGCGGCCGAATCCGTAGCAGTGTCGGGCGGCCGGGATTCGCCATCCGCGGTCGGCTGCTGGCCTCTGGGGATGGGCATCAGCCACCGCCAACCTGCTGCGGCAGGGCATTCGCCACGCCATGAACCAGTGGGCCGCCTGCTGGTGGATCCGCGCGGGAGGCCCTGCTGTTTCGCCGGCCCGGCTGAACAGCATCAGCTCGCTTGCGCCAGGAAAAAACTTTGGCTTTGGTGGGATTGAGCGCCGATTGCCCGCCGGCACCTGGCTGGGCCTGGGGACCAGGAGGGCGGACCGGCGGCTGGCAGCGACTGCTCGGGGGCTCCATCAAAACAGCAGGGCGAGGGATCTCTCGCCCTGCTGTTCGGGACTATCGCTTTGAAGCGCTAGGGCCTCAAAGCCTGCCCTACCTGCTGGGGCTGGCGCTGAGCGCTGCGGCCGTTTGAAGGGGTCCCGGTGAACCTTAAAAAGGGGGTCGTCGTGTATTCAGAGCACGCCCGCGGAGAAGCAGCCCCTGGATCACGCCGATGCCGAAGATGTGGTCGAGGCTTTAGTGGTTTTGCCCGAGGCACGGCCCGATCCGTAAAAAACCTCCGAAGAATTTTGGGGTGGGCATGGGCCGGGCCCTGCTGACGGGACATTGATGGTGGCCTTTGCCGATCCGCGATCGCAAACGGGACGGTTTGCAGGGACCGATTTTTCAATCCCAACCCAGGGCCCAAAACCTTTGGGACAAGTTGAATTGAAAAGCGGGGCCATGGCCAGGAGCCCAAAAAAATTTGTTCCTTTCGGGGCCTTGGGGTTA
>Ga0163217_1076851_pt1 | contig 12586 bp, 15 predicted proteins | sample SynspAceP_FD_185933 | JGI IMG/M metagenome (GOLD analysis project Ga0163217, IMG submission 185933) | Saline lake microbial communities from Ace Lake in Antarctica - Synechococcus sp. Ace-P (PacBio error correction) | ecosystem: Environmental > Aquatic > Non-marine Saline and Alkaline > Saline ... | reverse complement strand
GTGTTTGCGGGTGGCTGGCAGGGGATTCAGCAGGCGTTTCAATTGCCGGCTCAGGCTGAGCACCAGGGCGCCTGGCGGAATCTGATCGTGCTGGCCGGTGGCGCGCAGCGGTTGTTGGAAAGCCGCGGCCAGGCGCCGATGGGGTCATGCCGTGGGAGTGCCCTTCAGCCCCGGCCGCAGCCGGATTGCTCCAGGAGCAAACCGGATTGTGGAGGTTGCGTTTTGCGGGTGTTTGGAGCCCCAAAGGCCGATGGGATTTCGCAATTTATCAGAAGCGCAGCTTCACGGTCGGGCGGGGGACACTGCTGATTGATCGGGCCCAGCTGCTCGGCTGAGTGCGCCGGAGATGACCTTGTCCGCTGGGTCGCGCCAGGCGACATCATAGCTCTCGGGGTCCCTTTAGTTGTCTAGAGACCTAAATCGCTTTGCTCGAGCCAATAGCATGCGGGGATCGCGACAGTCGTTACCGCAACAGCCCACCTATAACTTGAGGGAACCGTTGGGCTTCCACCATGAACGAAGGCCGAGGCACGTCCTCAGCACACCGACTTCTTTCCGTTGGACTAGCTGCGCACGTATTTCAATCGTATTTAGGGTACAAAAAACCGTGCCGATAAGCGTCCTCGGTCAAGCTGCTCAGCCAGGTGGGATAGCTACCAAACTTAATGCCTTTTGACCTTGATGACTGGTTCTGTCGACCGCGCTCAAATATCGCTCTTGACCCCTGAAGTCTGCAAGCCACACGACTTGTCGCGCAACGGCAGTCGGACCGCCCACGACAGACGGCCCGAAACGTGGCGCTGAACTGAGCCGCGGGCCAACGCGGACCGACAGTCTCTCTAGATCGTTAGAGTTCGCTACTGTATTTTTGAGCTTCACACCTACGTTACCAGTCAATCCCCCGCGTCATTAGGCCCGCCCCCTTATCTCGTTTCCACCTCAGGTATTGACTATCTTTGCGACCCTCATCCGCATTTTCATGTGCAGCACGCAGCCTTTCGGTACGGTGTTGTGGTGTTCGACTGGGCCTATGGCCACTGCATCCCCGGCTTTCACCCCTTCCGGTGGTTCAGATTCCCGGCCGAACGTCGCTGCGCGCTCAGTAGCTGAGGGCCCCGGCGCTCGTCATCTGTGCGTGACTCTTATGGATCTTCGCACTGGCACTATCAGGGGCCTGCCATGAGCATTTTCCTTTCGTGTACGATCGCTTCGAGGACGCACTGACGGGACCGGAAGTGTGAACGTGCCGTTCGGACTTGCATGCACAGGGCCTACTACTTGTGCGCTTGCATATTCAGCCTCGATGGCCTCGCAGCCATGGAGTGCTATGCGTGGATTTGTAGCCGCCGAAGGGACGTTGCATATTGCTTTGTCGCTGGGTGTCCGGCCCGTGATCAAAAGCTGTCCTGGCGCCTGGACAGCGGAATTCGGCCACCCGACCCGGGACAGCGCGCGCACCGAAGCGTGGCGCGTCGGTCGTATATATTGACCAAAATTCATGTTCCTGCGTCGCCTGATACACGCAGATGCGCCACCTGACACCGCTACATAACGGGTCTGTCGTCGGCCCTTCGAAGCGTTAATTCACGGCTCGCGCCGCCACGTCCACTATTCACCCTCTTTCAACATCTTATTTTTACGATCTCTGCCGTGCCTCCCAGGTGTGTCTAGCGTTTACCACCTGGGTCTAGCGTATTGAAGGTGAGTAGCACTGGCGGGGCTGGCATACGTTCCTTGTACCGGATGGCCGGCCCGATTGTTTTCAGGACCGCGAGTTGGCATGACTCGACAATCTGCGATAATCGATCAACTGCGCAGCTCACTCAAGTGCAGCATCTGTTGCTGACATAAGTATAGTCAGCCCCACCAGGTTGAGGCCAGCGTGCTCACACTGCCTAGTCAAAGATCACCCGGACGTGATTTTCTAGCCGGTTGGGGTGAGGTAGCTTGATCGTGCGGCATAGGCCCGCGCTCTTTGCTTTGCGCACCCTGCTGTGGGCGCTCTTTCCGGATCCGGTCAGCAGGATGTCTTCGGTTCTCGCGAAACCGGTTCACAGTGATCTGTGATGCACGCTTGCTACCTGTGGTCGCCACCACAAGCATCGCACGAACCGGCGAGATCCCATCGTTCTGGGCATATACACTCAGAACCAGGCCTGGCAGCTGGGCGGTTGAGTCAAACACCAGTGCACGTACGGTGCTGCGCTCAGCGCAGTTCGTCCGCTTGTGGTATGTTAAGCTGGATCGCCATTTTTTCCGATAGCGTGTAGATCTCAGGGCCCGTCAGCTCAGGATGTTGCGCTCCCCCGATTGGGGCCATCATTCCAGAGTCTAGCGTATGCCGCGGCCGGATTTGGAGACTTCCAGTCGGAGGCTGAGCGAATGCTCTGCCTTTCGATGGTCTGGAACACACGCATCGCGTGAGCGGCCGGCACTGGCGCTGAGCACCCGCAGCCCTCCACCAGTGCACGTGTACTTTCACGTACGTACTCTCCGGTTAGCTGGCAACTCAGCCGGGAATGCGCGAGATGCTAGATGTCGCCGAGTCACCAGCAGTCGTCCATGTTTGCGAGCCACCCGCGCTCCCCACGCACTCGTGACGTTCTGACAGTTAAATTCTGTATCTCTATTCTTACATGTGCGAAAGCCTAAGTCGCTGTGTGAACTCAAGTCCACCACCCCATGCAGCTAAACGCCGAATCACTCGTTGCTCGTTTATTCACTCCTTTGCGCCGATGTTGTGCTATCGCTGTCTGGCCGGGGCTGTGCAATATTGTTGTATCCGTTACCGTATACGGCCAGCTGTACATCACTCGCGCCGGCGGCTCGGATCAGTCGACGTCGCATATGGCGTATAGCGCGGTGGGCGCCACGGTCATCATACGTCACCTGGACGAGGAAGGTCGGTGGCGTTCAGATGGCCGCCGCTGAGTCGCACTCTTGTCGGCTAGCTCCACTGCTCAGGCTGGGTTCATGCAGCGCGGCCATATGCAGAATCGCGGCTGACTGAAGCGATCACACTTGCCCATAGCCCGCGCTTCCAACTGCACGCGCGCCCTTAGGCACCGAATCTGCTCTGAGTTATCGCGCGCCATACTCAATCGCGTCTCTGATGATCTGGGCCCTTGCGAGCGCCATACGAGCGCCCGCAAGCGAGCGGGGGTGCTATGCGCCACGCATCAGTATCCTCAGGCATATCGGACCACCGCTAACGCGTTACGAGGTGAAGGAAAGTGGGCGGAATGTGGGCTTCTTCAGCAGCTGCGCGAGGGCTTCCAGGGCGTGTGCAGCATCGTGGGCATACTGCGATCCATAGCTTACGGGAACGCGCGCTGCTGCGACCTCTGACTGATCGACGCTAGGCGACCGTGTCCAGGTCGGTGAGCCCGCTCCGCAGCCCTGAGCGCGTGCAGACCGTGCTGTCAGGGCACGGCAGCTGGTGGTTGCGCCGCAGGCGCCTGTGAGCAGCCCTGTTTGCGCGGGCCGTTGGTGGAGAATCTGGTAGGATGCGGACGCAGGTGGCCTTCTTAGCTCTGGCGGGGCTGCTACACGTCGGCAACGAGCGCACTCACTAGAGAGCCATGGCGTTAGTAGTCGCGATAATCTGGATAGGCGTATCAGGTTGTTAGCTAGATCGCCAGCTCTTCGAGCGTGAAGGCAGTATCCGGGCCGAGTATCGGTTCAGGCTCTGCCGTTGTGCACGGCCTATGTCGCGTGATCGTACCGAAAGCGTCGGCTATGAGCACGATGATTGCGCACTCTGGGACCGGCTAAGGCACTGCACGCCGGGCACGCATGGACCTCTAGGTCGATGCTGGATGCTCACAGTCCACGAGTCATGAAGGCCGTCGAACGCAGCGCGCGCTGCGGTGATGAGTCGCGCGCTCGGTCACGGCAGACGATGGTCCGGCCTCAGTCCGAAGCTCGCTCACGCAGATCGGCGTCGGGCTCATTTTTGCAGTTCTTGGGCTTACTTCGCTCGCTGCGCTTGTAGTTCGGCTTACGGATCGTGGTCGAGGCGCCACCAGTTCCCGCTGAGTGATGCGTCCATCCTGATTCGTCGTTCCTCTGAGCTCCTTTGCGGCTTCGGAAGCGCGTGTGACCGTCGCTTGAGCACGACAAGTCTCGTCGTGGCTACCAGTTGCTCGCTTTTCATGACTAGACGAGTAGCATGTCTCACTCCCACTCGTAATCGCCCCCCCGCACAAAGTTTCAATCATCGAAGCTAGCCCTAACGCTCTCTTGTTGTCCACTTTACAACCATTGGTTGAGTAGAGAAATTCGGTTGGGTTGTCAACATAGGCCCTCGATCCCGGCTGTTGATGCTGACATCGACTGACTCTTGCCGTCCCCTGCACCCCCCGCAACGGACGATAGGATTGGCGGATTGTAGCCTGCTGAGGCGCGCCACGGACGACCCTGGCGAATACGTTAATGATCCCGGGGTCCGCCGTGGCTGGCTGATCGCCTACGCCTCCGCAATCGTATCGGTCTGTCAGTGGAACTGCCAGCTCCAATTGGCCCTAAGTACGCCGATCAACGCGCCCTGTCTGGCCGCTCCCGTCGCAGAATTCCACCGCGCACGCGCGTATCATCGCCGCCTGCTCCAAGGTCGGTCCTAGTTGGCTCGGGTCAGCTTAAGAGTTTTCGCGCGCCACGCAGACATCCGAGCGACGCGATCGCCCTATACATACCACTGATCCCTTAGCCGGCCGCAAGTGCAACTCACGCCTGCGTGCTAGCATCGGCAGGTCTGACGGAGCATACTCCCGCGTATAGCACACTAGAATCGCGCATCCCTCGCACATTCCTGCTCAGGTTCATCGCGCGTCGCCAGCCCGCGGCGTGCGGATCTCCTCGGCCGGCCACGGGGTCACTACAGACATGTCTCAGCTCGCGTGACGCCTCTCCTGCTGTGCGGGAGTTGTCGATGGTCGAGCGCCTCCAGACTAAGGTTTCGCATTCGAGTCCGCTCGTATGGTATGACGTGTATCTTGCCTCCGTATTGCCGACGTCAGCTCATGACTCTGTTCACTGTAACCAGGATCGCGGCACTAGACTCTCGGATCAAAGAGGCGTGAGATCGGCCGCTCGCGCGGTAGAGCCCTGTGACGCATAGACTTATGTGCGCAGAGCACAGCCGGGAGTTCAGGCCTGCACCGCGTCTCCATGGGGCTAGTGCAGTACTCGCGACTGCTGGGATCGAGATGCCGGCCCACGCGGAGTGGGTGTATCTCCTATATTCGCCGTTTGCTCGCCTATACTATCGTACATTGCCTGTAGAGACCTAACGGCCTGAGCAATGCAGCAGACGTAGCACCGGGTGGGAGCTGTGAGTGCGAGGATCGGTTTGCAGGAGATGTATCTCAGTGTCACGCAGAACCTTCTGTCTGACCCTCGTGATAGCTCCCACGACGATCGCGACATGCGCGTTTGGCTGGTCCTCAGTGACCAGATTGCACCGCGACGCTGATTCGAATGGCACTGACTGCCCATGTGAAAGACCGCGAATGGTGACCTGTCGCAAGACACTCGCTGGTCTCAGGCTGACCGATCGCGACGATGTGACATACTTGACATAGATCGCACGTCCTGAGCTGCCATCCACCAACTGATGTCTCGGCCTGCGCTCGCATATGCGGCAAGGCACCCAACAGCTTACATCGCTGACACCACCACGGCCAACGCCCAGGTGCGTCTTTAAGCGAAACGTCCGGCTTGATTACGCAACAGCGGGTCACCAGTCTTGGATGTCTCAGGCTCAATCGGTAGTGCGTGGCATTTTGCCATTACATCAGCATGTCCGCGCTGATGCATGCGGAGATGCAGCTGCAGTCTCGTTGTGAGCCAGGCTCTCAGACTGTGACCTAGGGGCGGTGAAGCAGTGCACAGACGGTGTGCGTCTTGGAAGAGCCTCGTCTGTTGCGTAGTGGAGCTCGCATGCAGCACGCGACCGGGTTCATATGGCACACAGGTGACGCAGGCGCATGAGTGCGCAAAGCGCGCTACGACTCTGCGGGGATTCGACTGATCCACCGGCGGTTGTAGGGACTCGACCCCGCGCTAAACGCCGCCGCACTCTCGCCGAATGCAGTGCGCGACCCTGGACTTAGAGTGAGACGGGCCTCGGTCGGCTATTCGGAACAGATCCATTCGCCAGGAGACGCATCCAGTTCTTTCGCCTAGGCTATTTAATGTGTAATTTGCCCGACCGCTCCGGAGCTGAGGCGTGCATCCACTCCTCGAATCCTGTACCACCTAGTGAGAGTCGATACGACCGCGAGTCGAGTATTGCTGTCAGCTCTCGCCTGACACAGCACGACTATCGCCTTTCAGCGTCTGCATACGAAGAGCGACCTGGCGTGCGCCGCGGTCCTGACGAGGTGCTCAGTTGGATTTCCCTGCCTGCGGTTGGCGGTGGGCATCGGTCTCTGTGAGTATCATGACCCTTCATGATGTCGCATGAAAACGAGCCGATTCATTGTTCATCGCTTCAAAGGTGCACGCGCGGTGAAGAAGCGCTACTCTTATAGAGCTCTACGTCGATGATAGCGTCCATCAGAGATTGGGATAGGTGCGCCCTCGACTGACAGGAGAGCAGTGATGAGCATATCGCAACATTGCACCACATTATAGACCTGACTCAGGGAACGCGTAGCCCGACACGTGTACGGTTCCGAGACATGATAGGCCACCGTACATTGTGGGCTTATGTAGCGTATTCGTCGAGCTGCGCCATCTCCGCTAAAGCTCATTGCGGAGGATAGCTCGCTTTGCTCTTTTCGATTGTCTGGGTTTTTTCCATGTGCAGAAGTACGCAGTAGGTGTTCGCAGTGTTCGATGGGCCTCGTTTTTGGTCAGGGAGACAGGGTAGTTACAGAGCGCCTGTCGTTCAGAGGCCTGCAGCTAATGAGTATGTGGCTAGAATCCGTCTCGCAACTGCGCGCACCTACGACACCGTTCATAATGCCTACGTCACCAGTGTTCGCTAGGTGCGAGTTGTTGAGTTGCGTAGTCACTCTCTCGCAGTATGCCTCGAGTGTAGTAGTCAGACCGGTATCGATGCGCACGCGAGTTGATCCATGAAGTGCACATGGTTGAACCACCTCTGATGAGTTTATCTTCGAGTGGATTCAGATCTGGTGCACGTGTCTGCCTCTGTTTTCTCTGTATTCATCCAGGTCGCGGAAAGTGGACAGTGCAACGGCTTTGACCGCCTGGTAGACAGGGAGTTCGGCGCTGTGCTAGATCGCAGGCTGAAAAGCACGTGTGAGACGTGACTGAATTGGAATACGGCATACACTCCCGTCGCTCGCGTGCGTCTTGATTTCAAATGTCGCAGCTCCTGAGTCATGCAATCTGGCAGCTGTGCCCGACTGACGTCGCGCGGCACTCAGGGCTTGGCCTTTGAGCCCATAGACGTGCCACGTGAACCGATTCGTTCGCGCAGGTAGCAGCAAGCGTGGTGATGTGCCAGTGCAGCTGTGGGTGCAGCATGTGCTTAGAGGTTTCGGGACCGGTGCTACACGGCAGTCTATACTGCGCTGGCTGGCGCCAATGGCGTCTCCCTCGTCCTCGTAGGGCTCGCGTAACCAGTGCCGGCAGTCTCGCGGCGTTAGATTCCGTAGGGCGAACTTGTCGAACCGATAGGTAGCGGACATGAAGCTCGGCTCACGATCGCTTTTCGCTGCTCGATGTCACCGTCTACACTGGTTCGTCGCAGACTCCCAGCCGAGCATCTACCCAGTAAAGCTGTGCCTCGCAGTTTGCAGAGGCTTCGCCGAGAGAAGTACGTTTTCAGCGTATAAGTTTATTACAGCTCGCACCCTACGACCTCCTTCTCTCGCGCTAGATCTCCTTGCAGAAGACTCAGAGAGTCGCTCTGTGTCTATGGATGAGCTCAGAGAATCAGAGCCTGATAGTCCTCTCTTCATACGCCATGCTCTGTCTTCTTCCTTGCTCGGATGTGCATGTCTGACTGCCATCTCACGATGTCCCGGCTTGAGTCGCGGTGGATAGCGATTTGATTCACCGACACATTCCGCTTTCCCTTGGTCAGCAGCTGACTCAGAAGAGTCTGGCAGCGCTCTCTGTGATCTATCAACTTCGATTTCTATCCAGCGCGCTCAGCAGTATTGCTGTCCAGACCACCAGGAGTTTTCTTTCTTAGGGCATTCGGTCTAAACTAGGCCGCTGTCTTCGCGAAGATGGGTCTGGCAATGGCAATAGCCTCTCAGTCGACCGAATGGGTCTCGGGTCTCGTGATTCTGGCCGATACGGTCGACGTCGTGCGGTCGTCCATTGGCGCACATACGGTCGACATACTCGGGCACACGATTCAGCAGGAATGCCGACGCTCACTCTGCTCGCTGTCGTGCGATTAGCTCGAAACGTACGACTCAGCCGGAGAGGCATAATGGACATACACGAGCGGCCTACTAGCGTGCCGCGGCCAGCATCAGGGTCTGCATCGGCCAGACGACTGCGGCCCACGCTCGAGTGGCTCGTATCTCGCTTGGCTCGGGCTGGATTATTGTGGCGCCATCTCCACGCAACGGCGCGGAGAGCTGCTCGTGCGCAGACGCGGGGGGCCCATCAAGCCACCAAAACAGTATCAAGCCACCGGCTGGGGGCTTGGCCCAGTAGCCTTCGGTTGCGTGCTCCAGGCTTTGAGGTCTGCGTGAACGCCAAGCGCGAGGTCCGGTGATCTGGGGGCCGGAGGTCGGGTTGTCCGCGATTGTGGGCTTCCCGCAGGGGCCCCTGAGCCGGTGAGCCCAGCGGCTCTTACGATGTGCGGTTGATACTTGGCGATGCGACCCTTGCTGCTGGCCGCTACTGGCCTGGGTTTATCAGAGCTGCCCGATGATCGGCTTCGAGATCGAAGAAGCTCGCTTGACACTGATTCACCTGGCCGAGGATCACGTGATGGGGACGTGGTGGCCATCGGCAAGGGCACCCAGGACCCCCTCCCGAGCCGGGCCAGTTGGGGCCTAGAGACCCTGGTGGTTGGACACGGATTCTGACCCTGGCAAGAGTTTGAGAGGATCGAAAGAATTCATTTTCGGGTTCAAAAACCAGCAACCGAAAGGAGCTAGAAGTCAAACATGATCTGGAGAAGAAGACGGGATGAAAATTTTTCGACTCGATGGCCAAAGGCATTGATTTCGGAGGCTCAAGGGCCTGGGTGCGGCAATCGCTGAAAGTTCTCCGAAGCTGGAGCAGACATCGGAATGATCGGCCAAGGGAAAGAGGTGACTGAGCAGGATTCAAAGATTGTCGAGAACAAATTCATCGCAACTGCTGGGTGTCGAAGGAAAGACGTTTCGGTCGGATCGAGGGAGCAGGGACGAGCAGGTGAAGAGCACTAGCCTTTTCCCCGGAATGGGATGTCCTGTCAACAATGCCGGCACGCCAGGTTTCAGTCGATTCCTTGAAAATCACACGGACGACTGGAAGTGATGTATTTTCAGTCCAATCTTCGTCAGCCCTTGATTCTTTCTCAGGCCATTGTTCCCAGATGATCAGAGGGGACACGGCCAATGTGGTTCCACATCTCATCGATTGGAGCCTTCATCGGCAGCTCCTGGATTGGATGCATTGCGGAATCAAAGGGCAGCCCTCAGACCAACTGACCAGGAACCATGGCCGATTGAATGGGGCCACACAATATATTCATATTCAACGCACTCTGCCCGACTGTTATCCTGACCAAATGGGCCCATGACATCTGGGACCAGTCCTTCCATGGAAAAACCCAGACAATACGAAAGAGAAAAGAAACCCTGCATCGCTTTGGAGAGCCGTCAGGAGTAGCCAGTGGCCTTATTCCTGGCCAGTCCGCATCGGATTTTGTTCAGGGGGTCTTCTCTTCTTTGGATGGAAGGCATGACAATCCTCCTTAGAGTGCGTGCAGGCCGACCTTGGCGATGACATGATCCGGGCTCGTTTCTGATTTGTCGAGTCAGAGAGCCGACAACGCAGGCAGGAATCCCTGAGCATCGAGCCACTTAGCCTGTCCCTCAGCCGCTAGGATTGTGTTTTGGGGCACCTGCTCCCCCGGCGTGCTTATACGGTCGAGGAGGATGACGCCAGCCCGCGTCCTTGCTCAGGAAACCTCGAATGACTGCCATCAGCAGTGCCATTGGCGGGCCGCTCCGGCCGGCGCCACAACCGCCGGGGATCAGTCAAATCGGGCAAGTGGTGGCCCCACCAGCTCAACCTGGCCATCCTTTTCATAGCACGCACCGGCTTCCAATCGCTCGGGGCAGCGTTCAACTGACGCCGAGGCCTTCAACGAGCTGGATTCGCTGCGTCAAGCGGGGATCTGCACGCCCTGACCGGGCTCCCAAGACTGCGTGCCGCCGACTGGGGGCACTACGGCGGTCTGTTTATCCGCTGGCCTGCGCACAGCGCCGGCACCATCGCACCGGGGATTGCCAGTTGGCGGTGGGGGCACGCAACAGCGCTTTGCTGCCGATCAACAGCTGGCCTGATTAACAGGCAACCTCGAAACAAGGCCCGGCGGCTGATCTGGGCCGATTCAAACAGACATACGGCAACGGCCTCTCTGGGCTGATCTGATCGTGCTCACGGCTTGTGCCCCTCGAGTCGATGAGGTTTCCCACTTCGGCTTCGGGGCGTGGGCGCGTCGATATCTGGCAACCGGAGAAGACATCTACTGGGCAACGAAAAACCAGCTGGGATGGGTGAATGCACGCCACAGCGGCGACACGCGAGCTGGAGAACCCCCTTCGCCGCTGGTGCAGGATGGCGTTTTGATCTATGTGACCGGAGGCCCCAAGGCGAGCCCGATCCGGTGGCTTCGGGGCGGCGATGTGCGCGAAAACCTTTGCCCGGCATGGCGAATATGAACGACGAGGAAACCGTGGCCTGGGTTGCCGGCGGCCACACTTCGGCAAGGGCCCATGGAGCCGGGAGTCCGTGAGCTGCATCGGGCCCGCCCACGAGGCGGCCAGCATTGAAGAGCAGGGGCTGGGGCTGGCAACAACGCTTTCGCAGCGCAAGGGCAGTGATTCCACACCGCGGGATCGAGGGGGCCTGGGAAAACCCAACCCACACCTGGAGATCGCGGCTATTCGAGATGCTCTTCGGTTACGAGTGGGAGCTGGAGAAGAGTCCTGCCGGCGCCTGGCAAAGTGGCGGGCCAAGTGATGTGCGCGATGCAGCAACTGATTCCTGACGCCCACGACCCACACAGCGGCATCGGCCGATGATGACCACCCGCAGGATCGTGTCGCTGCGCTTCGATCCGATCAGACGAGCCGATCTCCCGCACGCTTTCACCAGATCAGCAGGCCTTTGCTGATGCCTTCGCCCGCAGCTGGATCAGCTCACCCACCGCGACATGGGCCCCAAGCGCTTCTATCTCGGCCCCGAAGTGACCAGCGAAGATCTGATCTGCAGGACCCTATTCCACCGATCAACCACTCCTTTGATCAGGTGTTCGCCGCCATCACCACAACCAAGGCCCAGGTGCTGGCTTCAGGGCTCTCGGTGGGCGAAAAGCCTGGTGCGACGGCACTGGGCGTCGGGCCTCCACCATATCAGCGGCTCCGACAGCGGCAGGCGCCGCCAATGGCGCCCGCCTTGCGCCTGGCCCCCAGGAATCAGTGGGAGCGTTGAACCAGCCCGAGCAACTGGCGAGGCGGTGTTTGGCGGGTGCTGGCAGGGATTCAGCAGCGTTTTCAATGCCCGCTTCAGGCTTGATGGCACCCACAGGTGTCCCGCTGGCGGATCTGATCGTGCTGCGCCAGGGATGGGCGCAGCGGCTGGAAAAGCCGCGGGCCAGCGCCGCTGGTCATTTGGCCGTGGAGTGCCTTCAGCCCCGGCCGCAGCCGATGCCTCCCCAGGAGCAAAAGGATTGTGGAGTCGTTTGCCGGTGGTTGGAGCCCCAGGCCGATGCTTCGCAATTATCAGAAGACGCAGCTCACGGTTTGCGGGCGGAGGAACTGCTGATTGATCGGGCCCAGCTGCTCGGCTTGAGGCGCGGAGATTGACCGGGTGGGGGGGGGGGGGGGGGGGGGGGGGCCTGGGGGGGGGGGGGTTTTTTTTGGGAGGTGCGGCGTGATCGGCGCCAATGTCGGCGGGCTCAACCCGATGGGGTGTTCAACCCACAGGCCAGGGCACGCTTCAGCACGACTTCTCGTGAAACCGCTCGATATTGGCCACGGTTGTGGACGCCACCTCTGAAGCCGCAGACAGCTTTGAAGGGCGTTGACCGGCCCACAGCCGGCGAAAACTGCGCTGGAGCGGCCAGGCCGCCGTGTGATCTGGTGTTTGGCTCCAACTCCCAGCTGCGGGCCCTGGCGGAGGTTGTATGGCCCAGGAAACGATGGATTTCCGCCCAGGTTCGTGGCTGATTTCGTGGCGGCCTGGAGGGCAAGGGGTGATGAGGCCGTGATCTGGGTTTTCCGCCAAAGCTCCTGCTGACGGGATTCAAACGGCAGGCGGCCAAAAGGGCGGGACGGGGGGACGATCCGCATCGATCATCCGGGCGGTCTTGGAAACAATCCGGGCGGGCCCACCGGTTTAAAAATTCCTTCTCCTTTCCCTTTGGGTGTGGGGT
>Ga0163217_1073402_pt1 | contig 12587 bp, 9 predicted proteins | sample SynspAceP_FD_185933 | JGI IMG/M metagenome (GOLD analysis project Ga0163217, IMG submission 185933) | Saline lake microbial communities from Ace Lake in Antarctica - Synechococcus sp. Ace-P (PacBio error correction) | ecosystem: Environmental > Aquatic > Non-marine Saline and Alkaline > Saline ... | reverse complement strand
ATTCCCCCATATCGTCTGGCCTTAGTCCTTAAGCCATTAGGAGTGTCAGCTAAGGTTCCACCCCCGTATGTACTAAGGAGTGAGTTACAGGATAGTGACTTTATATACCAGTTCGATTAGTGATAACACATGAAACGGCCAAAGCCCTTTTACAAGTGCCCTTAATTTAATTACTGCCACTAAATCACCCAGTTAGTTAGTTGGATAGCCATAGCGATAAAGCTAGCCGCTTGCGGCAAGGCCACGCTATGCAAAAGCATAATGTCGACGGTTGAGATTGAGCTAGCCATAGCAAAGGAAAATTAAGGGTGCGGCTTGTTGTTACGCTTCGTCAAAATTGGTTAAGTAATTATACCCCAAGCTGCAAAGGTTACTGTATGGGATGGTGTATACTCCCCGGTTAAGTGGCCATGACCTGTATTCCTCTTAAGCCGAGCGGTTATGCGCTAAATGATAGATTGATTCGCGTAATTGTTTAGCTATTTGTATTAGTTACCTGAACATTATAGCGGCCCAAGAAAAACATACCCTTGCAGTGGCATATAGAGCTTGCAGAAGGCATCGCGATATTCGCTGTGATTGCCCCGGGCCTCCTTGGGGCAGTGGTAAAAGGGGTTTTTTTCAGTTGGCGGGTTTTTTAGTGGATTAAAGTTTTTTGACAATTATGTCTTTTTTTCTCAGGCCGTTGCTAACAATAGGAAGTCACCTGCTTGCATTTAATCAACCTAATTTACAATGGGTTCTCAATCTCCGTGCGAAATAGCGAACGTGCGCGTCAATATGGCCCTAAAACCCATGCTTTTTAAGCTGTAACCGTTTGCGCATTGGATATCCTGTCCACGTTAATTTTTTAACAGACCATCAGATTTGAAACAAATAAGCCTTTAATGTGACTTAGGTTAGATTTGTAGTTTTCCTGAGAATTTTTATTTGTCGTTAGCTTGAATATCAGTTGGGGACTGGGAAATAGATTTCTATCGTAATCTCACTAAAGAAGTTTCGGTAAGTTGCCAAATGATGTTTCTTGACTTTTACCACAGTAGAGTCCTGTGGCTATTTAGTTCAATTAAGTAGTGGTTTAATTACTCCTTGTTTCCATGTCGGGTAGACGATGGGATATGAAATTAAATAAACTTTAAGCGCAACTAACATGAGGTAAGTTCCAATTTGAAAGTCATGGCATGCTCATTAAAAACTGTATATTAGTTAGTTGAGGTACATAAGTGTGACGGTTATCCCAGATAGCCGTTGTAGAAGGGGTAGTATTTAGCGGTGATGATGTTGGTTTTGTTTAGCCAATTAAACTTTGGAACGCGGTATTATTTAATAAAGGATGGAAGGTTAAACCAATAGACCCAATAGCTTTTAGTATTAGCCCGTGTTTTAGTCGGTAGACGTATTGATTTAATGAGGTTTTTCAAGCCATTTGACAATATAACCATGTCGTGTGATTAACCCTTGATTTGTATGTTATTAATATTGATTTAGACTTAAATTGTTGACCCCATCATCCAAAGTTGAGCAGCGAAGATGAGAAGGGCGTTATGGTCACCAATAGGATATAGTACATGGCAAAATGGCATTCCAGATATTGATTGAAGTCCCATAGGAGCCGAAAATTAAATATTGTTATGTTCCGTGATTCCAATGTGGAAAAAATGTTTTTAACCGGCATTATCTAATCATTAGAGTGCTCTTTTCAGTGTTTATGGCTCCTTTTAACACATCTATGATCTACCCGCACTTGCATTGGTTATGGTCAGATAATTGTAAAGGACCGAGTCGATTTTTGGTGTAGCTAGGTGTAATGGGCTACGGTTGAGTTAATTTATCGAGCACCCGCCTTTCATTAGGTTGGTCTATAGCGTTTGTCAGGTTGAATATTTGATACAATGCAGTCCCTACGGCACAATTTTGGCGATTTAACCATATTGTTATTGGGTTCATTGGGTTTCTTCTGTCAATAGATTGTAATAGCCATTACTTTGCTGTGTATTATTGATTGTAAATCTTCGCCGCGGGATGTCTATTCATTATAGAGTTTAAAGTGTGTTTATGGGTATTACGTGTTGTTTGTTTAAATGACATTGGATTATGTAGCGGTTTACCAGGGGGGCGGTGATTTAGTACGACTGAATTTGCCCTGCCAGATGTGCTGCAACCTTGAATTAGGTTAGGGCGGTTGTAATATGAGGAAGCCGAAAGTCGTCTAATTTAGTGCGTGCGGAACCTTTTAATTTCTTAATTGTTCGGTTACTTTTCAGGTGATTGGTATGAATTCCCGTTGTTCCTTAGCCGGTGATAAGAATATAGGTATCGTTAGTTTGTTAGAAAACTAATTAATAGCTTTATTTTTTCATTAAGCTATTCCTATTGTATTAGTCCATTTATGAGGCGCGACCCCTACATGTTTATATAAACGCCAAAGAACAAGGGTTTGAGAGGTTTTGGGGTTGAATCAAGCCCGGGATCTACAGATAGTTAGTGTGCAGTTGGACGCCAGTTAATATTGGGGTGTATGTGTGTCTGGTATTGCCTATGATTACGTTATCCTGTGAACCCGGTAGCAATTCTATGGTAATGCTGTCTTTTAGTTGCACTCCAACAACGCTAATCATTTATCAACTGTGGTTCCACTTTTTATTATCTGTTGTATAGCGCTATTATCCTTAAAATATTTGAATTTGTAACAGCGACCATCAGGGTGCTTTGCCTATACATGCCAGTTTAAACGGCAACTTCTTTTTTGTGCTTCTAATACCAATGTTCGATTGAGTAAGTGTTTTCGCTTTGTTTCTAATCATAATCACTAATGGGTTTTTAAAACGGATTTTTTTGATTATAGCAAGGGGAGAGGTCTTTTGAATGCCGTAGTGATCTTACGATTAGTACCGCTTCCGCGTGCTTCAAAACGGTTGCCGCATGCCCCGTATCCATTCAGACGTTGGTTATCGCGTTAGTGCGGCCTTCTGTATAAGCAAATTTAATGAGTACTTGCATGTTCAGTTCAGTGTTGGTCTAACTGTTGTATTTAGGGCTCTTGATGTGGGACTCTGTACTAAGCCATTTTATTTTTGTATGAGCTTTAACAGTAATTTCCGTCGAGTTTGTTGCTTATTTATGGCGCCTTGACCAAACACCAATAGGTTTGTTGCCAGTACGGGCTAAAACAAAAATGGTTGGGCCTTTTTAATAGGCATATTGAGGTGAATTCCACCTTCTTGATTCATTGTACCGTCCGAGGGGTCAACTACCATTTCTTTTTGCATGTTGCTCGTGGTATTGGCTGATTTAGCAATAGTAATCAGACAGTTAGACGGCCAAACTGATGTGCCGGCAAGGTTGCTTTGTGGGACTTTATCGTTTTCATATAAAATCCGTTGATATATTTTCATGCTTTTCAGGGGGTGGCTTATGAAAAATCCGTTTCTTCATTACGATCGATTTTTCTAATAATTAATAATTGATCGGCGATTTTCCAGACCTTTGACCCGGATTCTAATAATTCAGGGTTTTCTGGTGTCGTTAGGTGAGCTTATAAGTAAGTCTTTATATGCCCTGAGGGTTTTTGGTACCTTAGATGGCTTTCGTTTTCATTGGTGTGTTAATAAACTTGAAATTTGGTCCCGTAAGCATTTGCGCCTATTTAGTGGGAAAGGAGAATGAGGCCCGGTTTATACAATAACCGGCCTCCATACGGTCGTATTCTAGATCGCGATATTTACCTTGTTTTATACTAAACATCCAAAGCATGCGAATTTCGCATTAATACTAAGTATGTTTATTGCATTAGTTTTTTTTTTTAAGCATTGGCAATTGGTTGATTTGCCCCGGCAGGCGTTGAATACAGGTGTTGCTTTTTGTTGTGCCCGGGTGTTTTTATTGACTTGTGTTGTGCAAATATTTGTGCCCATTAAATCTTCCTTTTTTTTTTCATTGAACGCAAGATCTTTTTGCACGTTGGGTGGGGTTTTGGTTGAAAATTTTGGATAAATTCAGGAGGGTCGTGCTGGTCGATTACGCACGGTTAAGGGGTACACTAAGGTTCTAAACGACCGAACGATTGTTGGCACTTCAGGGGCATGGATACGATATTTAACCATGATCAAGGTACTAGAACAACGGAGGCTTGGCGAGTACAAGATGGAATTTCTAATTTTAAGGTAGATGTGATTGCCATTCAGTTGGTCATTGAATTGGGTCAGATACTCTGCTTGATTGATTTGTTGATTATAGATATTCCGATCAGGCCGTTGATTTTAGGTCAGGGTGGTTGCTTCGAATGATACATTTTTTGGTCGTGTTTTCTTGTCGAGGCCGGAAAAAGCAGCATCATTTAATTATTATTTTTGCTGGTTTTAAAACTGGCGGTTTTTCATTATTCGTATGTTTGGATGGCATGAGTGAAGGACAATGTTCTATCGCCTCTGGTTGATTGACTAATTAATCTAAAGTATTGTTTATTGCAATGTATCCCTGATTGCTAGTTTTACCGATTTTCCCTGTAGTTCTAAATGTATAATGACAAAGGGATTTTAGGAGCAAGGCTTTAGGCCAATGCGCAGTAGTTGTTCCTTTTTCAGGAATACAGCATAGATTTGTCGAAATCGCACGCATTCACCCGATATGTATTTCAGCTTCAATTGTTTTAAATGGTTATGGTATCGGCTTGGATATGTCTTCCCACGTGATGGATATGTATCCATAAATTCTATGTTTTAGAACAAATGAGTCGGAAATTTAGTAGAAGATTTTGTTTTTTATTTTTAAATTAACTTCTGATTTGAGAGCAGTTTAGGCTTTTGTAACATTGTGAACTAGCTAGTTTTAATCTTTAATTTCGTTTTGTTCTTTTGATGCCCAATGCGTCCTTGTTGAAACATTAGACGGCTCCTGGCATACTGATTGATGGCAAATTTCAGGCAGCTTTGCATCGGCGCTTTCAAGTAACTCAATTTTATTTAAGATAGTTGGCTAATCGCCCATTGGCGGTTGATTAAGGATCTTTTATGTTTCTGCATGGGAGTTTTTTCCATTATTTAGATATGTTAGGTATCAAATGGCGTGGCCAAAAAGAAGGATAAGAAAGCCCGTGAGGTCCGTGCTGTTGTTCTTTTATTTGCTCAAAAGCGCCGTCTTGGTAGGGCCTACCGTTATGGTGGGTTTCCCCTGAAATTGGGCATGAAAGAGTGAAATAAACGCTTTAGTTTCATGCCAAACATAACATGGCTTGCTATAATGATCTTTTTACCTACACCCTGGCTGAAAGGGGGATGGGCAAACACGTAATAGTTTAATACAGTTCAACATGCTCAAAGTCCTGATATCTTTTCCAATGTCAGGTCGCTTTTATGGACTCTGCCATAATTAAAACCGAGAGTTGCGACGGTTGAATGAATTGATTAATCATTCGGTTTATGAAAAATAGCTTGAATATCAAACTATTGTAAGGCATGTGATTACTATAGTTTTATTTTTCGGTGGAGTTTTTATTTGGATAGGGTCTGATTTTAGTTTGTTTTTTGTTCATGAGAGACAGATAATTTGTGATGATATTTCAATATAGGGAAAGTGCGCCTAGAGATCATGTTCATAATATCTAAAGGCAGTATATAAGCTTTTTCTTTCATCTATGCGGCTTTAAGGCAATTTTTTTACAGGTGGTTTGCGGTTTTCTTAATTTCTCACCGATTGTTGTTGGGCAATATAAAGATAACATCAGTAGGTTCATGAGTAAAGTTATTTGAGGCTAGGGCCTTTGGGTTAGGTTTCAAGCCCAGTTAAGTGCAGGCCCTCATTTGGCTTGGCTGGGCTTGATTGTCATTAATTTTGGGGAAACGTTTCTCTGGCTTTGGCGAAATCAACAAATTCGTAGCCCGGAAAAGGTTTTGGTCTTTGTTTCATAGTAGGCTGAGCGGCCGCATAAATCAATTATCTGTTGATCCGCCGTTTTGTTAGCTGATGGTTGTTCGTGAGAGTTATACCCAAATATTTATACTGAGATCATATTGTATCTTGGACTGTTTTAGCTCGCTAACCATAATTACCGGCCATATTGTACCATAGATGCGCCAATTTGATGAATTGATTTTCAGTCTGTTATTGTTACGCATTTTAATGATAAGGAATAGTATTACCTTTGCTTGCTTATTCAGATAAGGTTGAAATCCAAGGAATGGAATGTTATTGACGAGGGCGATGTTGACCAAGCATATTATTGGTTTTAAAGGCGCACCTACATGTTTAGGCCAAAAATTATATGTTGTATTAACAGCTCTATTGTTTGGCGATTACCGTGTTTAATATGCAGTAGACTTGAACGGTCTTTCCATGAGTAACAGATGAAAATGCCGCTAAACTACTTTTATATGCGAGTATTCAGTTTTGTAGCCATGCTGTAGCAGTTTATTAGTGGCCGTTAGTCAGGATGTTTCTTATAGTGGAACAAGAGTATATACGTTGTGGATGGTTTGGCAGAGCCATGATATTTGTGTGGTCTCGTCCAGACTGATGCGGTTGATGGCTTGCGCGGAGGGGTATGTCAGTTACTTTAGTCGATTTTAAATTGGGTGTCGTGTTTGTCAGCATTGTGGCCGGAAAAGGCATGGTATTATGTAGCGCTATGTTGAAGATATTACGGGCCATGTGACAGTCAATAGTTTTCTGCCAATTGAGCAGTCTTTTATCAAATTTGGATCTTTGCAAGGAGATTATTATGATGATGAGGCATTGGAATATTACTATGAGTTATGGAGTAAATACCTATTTTGGATTATGCAACTTAAGGGCAGGACATCTGTCATTATTCAGGCTAAGTGGGTAAGCTGGCCGAACAATTGAATGTCTTGGGCTAGCTTTATTTATTTTATACTTCAGGGGGTACGTCCTGACAAACTCAACTAGTTTATTAATCAACTTTGGCTTTCATTTACCTTCAACAGTTTCGTACTTTTTCATGGGCAAAATAAGACATACCTTACTGATGTCTGCATGCTAAATGTAGTTTTTTCTGTCCCCAATCACAAAAGTGCATAGTTAATCGACCTGTACTCGAGTATTCCCCACCAAGGGTGCTTCGTGCATTAATTGTGACGTGTTTTTCGATGGGGTAAAGGATAATCACTTTCTGTACATGGCTATTTATGTTAGATATACACCCCCCGGATTGCCAATGGACTGATCGGACAAAAGGCCCAATCGAGACGCCAAGGTATTGATTATAGTTTCGTTTGCCCGATTGTTCCCCCCGGTGACTTTTCATCCCGATTGAACCGTAACAATAACGGAGTTATTTACGAGGGAACGGCATTTTATGGCTGTGTCAGTCCTTGTATTTATTGCTGACATCTTCCAAAATCCTTGTTTGTTTGCTCGTTAGTGCGGTCGAGTAAACTTTTTCAGGGTACTGGGATCGCTAAAGCCTGCAGACGAATTTAGATCGTCATTTTTGGCCCTCTTAATTTATTTGCTTTATTAGTTCTTTATTGATTTGTGCTCTATATGTGTATAACGTTTTTTTTAAATAAGCTGCTGCATTTTCGTGCCAGTATACAACGATTAGCCACTTAAGGCTCTCTATATTTCATGTTATGAGGCTAATGTTTAATTCCTGTGTCCCATTTCAATTCTTGTTAAGCTATCATCCGACTCCATGTCATAGTGATAAATCGATTGTTTTTCTTCCAAAGCGACGTTTTCCCTTGCGTTAATCGTTTTAGCCTGATTTCGGTTTTTCATTAGTGGTCAGGATTTCCCATGCGGCAGAAATGTTCCTGACAATATTCAGTACCGCTATTCTTTTCTCCCAGTTGCATTAGGAAATATCCCGGTGTGTAGACCATCAGTGCTTAGCGTTTTGTTTATTTGCATGTTAAGCCGAGGGAGGTTTATTGCTTCGCCCGAAAAAATTTACATGTAGCGGTAAATTAAGCCGATTAACTAACTTTTTTATCTAGAATATTGAGCATCGATTTATTTATTAAGGATAGTATGGATGGCGGAACGCGAGTTTGATTGATTTCTTTGAATGCGGATATCAGAGACTTGCAGATAATGTGACTTCTAATATCATTGTTGAACTGAGGTGATGTAATTGATGGCTAGTAAGGTTTACCAATGCTTGCTTGCTTGTGTTGATTGTAGCACCTTTCTTCATTTAAGGTTGTGCCTTGCTTTGTGCTTACTTCATCTTGCGTTGTTGCTATTGCCCCGTGCAACTGAGATTAATTTCATTGTTTATGTGGTCCTATTTTGTAGTGACTGTGACCGAAAGTCAAATTGTGATTGTCGGTAATGCAAACATGGGGGGGTAACAAAATGCTACAGTTTTTTATCGTTGCTCAATGCTTTGTGTGGTCCTTGCGTTATTAGGTGTCTGAGTTAAATTGTGGCGTTGACAACATTTTTTGAACCGATTTCCGGGCCCAATCACCAATGCAGCGTTATAGATCTAGCCAATAAAGGCACTAAGTCATGGCAAGGTATTGGCCCACTAATTGATTGTTGATGTTGGGAGGATTCCTGGTTGATTTTTCCCATTCCGTGTTACCTTAAGGTTAGTGCGGTTTGGAGAGCGCTTTGTTTACCGGGACATATGTTCAATGTTTTGCCCGGTTAGTTGTTATTCGGTTTTTGGGTTAAGAGTTACGGACGATTATTTAGGCATACTAGTTGACAGCTACTTGATATGCGATTTGGTGCCTAGGTTTGGTCCTTTTTACGTTTCCGGTTGTAGCATGTTCAGGGATAAAGTTTGACTTATTGGATAGGTGCCATTTTAGTAGGTATGTTTTTCAAGATAGTGTTAAGGTAATGTTCGGGTAATCGGTCGTGGTGATATTGCTCAGGGTCACTTGATTTCCTTGTTTATTTGCAAGTCGCTTGGAGCAATGATAGGTGGTAGTTGGGTGGATGGCACCATTATATTTGGTTGCCCACGCGATTCTGGAGCTATGCGTTAAAAGCCCACTTTGACCGAAGTTGTCGATGATTCTTCTAATAATGGACCCGCGTCATAGTAAAAGTTCCTTTGTTGTGGTATAGCGAAGGTGGTTCTTCACCGTAACTCGGCCATTTATTTCATTGTATGTCTTTGTCCTCAATTGCCTATTCGGCATTCTTCTAAGTTGGATTTTGGAGGCTACGCTGTAATGTTGCTAATGAGTTTTACGTGTTAAGCAGTTGTTGTTGAATAGGCTTGGCTCATGCCAAGTTGTCGTAAGAAAATTCCGACTTGCCAGTGTTGTTGCGATTATGGTAATTATTGATGCTGGTCGTTTGATCGACATTAAGCAGTGTGAAGGCCTTGTTGCGTGGAATCCAGTACGTTGTCAATAGTCGTAGAGTGTATTAAAATTAATATTGGGTTTGCCGTATAACGAGGTGCGACCAAAAGTCTTCATTAAACTGAAAGGATTTCAAGAAGCGACGATAACTATATTGGCACGTAATGGTTAAGTTAAATGAGCATTCAGCATAACAGGGTTTTTATCTCTTGTATCGTCGTGAGCGCCGATTGATGTCAATAGCAAAAAAGTTACTAGGCTGATGTAAATTTCATTGCTTTCATGTACAGTTTCCTTGTTAAATTGCTGGGTACTCGTTTAGTTTAGTGTGTGCGTTTCGCATTTTTCGTTTGGTAAAAGCGGGATGTCAGGCCACTTGTTTGCGGGTTGATTCGTGATTTGTTCTTTTTCTTATCTGTTAGCTTTTTGTTGTTTCAGCCATCGTTGTTGTTTGGTTTTACTGGTTGTGGATTCTTGTTGATTTTCTTGTTCGTTTTGCTCGGCTTTGTGATTTAGTTGCTTCTTGATTTTCTTCTGTTGGTTACTTTGTTGCTTGAGTAAGTTTTTTTGTCTCTGGTTTTTTGTTCCCCGTGTGATTGTTGTCAGAATTTGTTGGTTTGTGCTGTTTGATTTGTTGGACTTGCTGGTTTTGTTTGCGAGTCCGCTTTGTTGTTGGTTTGTGATTTGTTGCTGTGTCGTCTTGATGTTCGCTGGTTGTTTTTGTTGATATTTTTTTTGCTGTGCTCCTCAATTTTCTAACAGGTTTGGTTTTGTGGGCATTTTATAATGCTTGTTCCCTTTAGTAGTTCTACATCCTTGATTGTTCGGATATTTCCATGCGCAGGTATTAGCTTGATTTGTAGTCCATCAACCGTATCTACTGTGACTAAAGCTCGAGTTGTTGTGATAATTTTTTTGTATAGGCTGAGCCCTTACATTGAGATCGTTGAATTTATCTGCCGACTTTCAATTGTTGTTCTTGATAGGATTGTAGACTTGTCGGTCTGCTGTTCAAGTATTTGCACATCCGTTCGCTTGTGGGGTGTAAAGGGAAAAATTAGGCCGTATACATGGGCCAATACTTTTCCGAAAATTGCGGCCATGGCCATAATCCCAGCAGAAGTAAGGGGCCATTTCGCCGATTTTGCAAGTTTTATATTTCCTTGTTCTGTTCGTTGTATTTGATTCTAAGTGTGATGATTAATGAGGTTATTCATCCCTGTCTCAGTTTGCAGGGCTAACGTGTCTGGTTTGGATAGGGTTTTTATTGTTTGTAGGCGTTTAGTTAACAATGCGCTCTGTTTTCTAACTCATTAAGGGTTGACAGGAGCTCATATTCTGTTGCGACAGATAAAATGTGATACGTTGCCTGGACTATTAATAATGCTATTTCTTTAAGCTGACGTGTTTTGCTCATCGTTTATCCAAAAATATACTTGTTTAATTGGTGTTTTTTCAATGCTCAATGGCCCGGTTTTGCAGCCTAAGATTAGGTTCCATGCGGGATAGGCATAATTTAGGCTTAGATGGGGAGTCAGGTGTTAATTTTCCCGAACTTAGGGGATGATTGTAAGGCGTTCGCTGGCACTTGCCATTACTTATGTTTATTTTTGACAGATCACCATGGCTTTGATTTTTTGCCGTGTAACGGTTAGGTTGATATCGTGGCCGCATTGAATGACATATGCGATTAGCGCTTGACTGTGCAATTGAAAAACGGTTTTGAGGCAGGCCCGTGAGTGGACGGCAGGTTAGGGTTTTTACGCAGGCGAGAACCAAGGGACTGCTTAAGTGTTTGGCCTTATTTGGCTAATATGTGTTTGTATAGAGTCCCTAAAAAGATTGCAGCTTTGCTGTTTTGCATGACATCCGATTATGCCTGCCATGAGTGGAATAGTGCCATACTGTTAGAAATGGAAGTTTGCAAATTAGATTATATTAATACTTAATACGCGGTAACGGATTAACAATACAGTTGATATGTCACAGCCGTTAGCCATGCGAACTAGAGGATAGAGTAAAGCGTTGTGACGGGACGCCGATTTGAGGTTTCCTAGCTATGGGTTCGTTCATAAGTTTTGATAATGGTTTTTATGAGGCCGATAGGCTGGGAAATATGCGCCCGGTGAAGAGGATATTTTAACCTTTATGTTTCTGCTCTTGTGAAGGTTTATTTGTCGCCTACCCAAAAGCTTTTGCATCTTTTTTCGACCGACCATGTATTAAGTACGCCGTTGTTTTATCGCATTATTGTTGTTCGGGTGATTTAGCTGTTTTGTCGGTCTGTTAGTGATCGCACTTTATTTTGTTTCTTTGGCCATAAAGTGGATGTACCAATAGCGTCACGATGCGTTTGTTCTTTCCCGTCAATTAACGATTCCGTTTAAGCATTTGATTCGTTTTGGTGCTAGCGTAGGGGCCCTGCAAATGGCGGGGTGTCCGAACAAAAATAACCAAGCCGGTACACTCGGTTCCCCAATAAATCGCTGGTACTATTTAATCATTTTGTGTCGGTATTGGAGGCCATTAATTTCCATATTTCACATTTCATATGCCGACATCATGCCGTCATTAGAGTCGGGCCTCTGCTTTTGAAGTGTTGACGGTTTACCGAGCCTTGGGTTTGCGCCGCCGTACAAGGAAAGACGTTGGCAATAATGGTTAATTTATTGGATTTTTTTTGCTTTGACTTACGCTCAGACTGTATCAGTGATGGTCTTTTAAGGGTGGCCTGTATCTGCCGCGCGGGCGGAAGTACAAAGCAGGGGTAGGGCAGGAATAAAGACCCAAGCAAAGCCAACTCAAATTTGCTTTTACTCTTGTGGCTATTGTTCTGTTGTTAAACAAACGCTTAACGTTGTTGTACTTTTTTTATTGTTTACTTTGGTTTTACCTGTACGATAGATTTATTTGTGGTAAGTTCCTGATGTCGCTGACTGTACAGGATTGTGAATTTATCATCTGCACTGAAAATCCCCGCATCTTTTTGAGGTAAGTTTCAGTGGTAGCAGGGTAAATTGTCACAATAAAAGTTGGTTGCACGGGGCAGTTGGGCTGATAATCAGTAGTAGACCGTTCAACAGATGTTTAGTTTACGCCGCAGGGGTGAATCGCGTAGCCCTTGAGTTCTTGTATCGTTGTCTTTTAGCTATTGATGGTGTGGTAAGTGAAACGGCCTCAGCCGACCATAATGTTATGTAGATGAAGTGGAGCGACCCCAACATAGGGCTGGAGGCAAGGGACTAATACATCTGGGTATGATATTTTTATTCAGCCCAATGGGGTTGTTCATAAGGTTGGTCC
>Ga0163217_1060305_pt1 | contig 12588 bp, 20 predicted proteins | sample SynspAceP_FD_185933 | JGI IMG/M metagenome (GOLD analysis project Ga0163217, IMG submission 185933) | Saline lake microbial communities from Ace Lake in Antarctica - Synechococcus sp. Ace-P (PacBio error correction) | ecosystem: Environmental > Aquatic > Non-marine Saline and Alkaline > Saline ... | reverse complement strand
GAGCCGCGCGGAATGATCAGAGTCCACCAGCCATCGAGCCTGAGCCAGGCGAGCGTTCTTCGCGTGATGTGAGGCAACGCCAGGCAAGGTCCTGGCGCCACGGCCCGTGCCTGCCAGGCCCCCTGTTGGAGCGCCTCACAATTCGGCTGGCAACTGCGGCTGGTCCTCCGCTGGCCTCCTTGTGTGAGGATGGCCGCCGTTGCCGGAGCGGTCGCCAGGTGCGCGCGATCTGGATCACCGCATCGGGCGCGCCTCAAAGATCACCCCCACCACCCCCAGCGGCACGCTGACCGCTCGAGGACCAGCCCTCATCGAGGTTTCGTCGCTGTGCAGTGGCGGCAGCCGAGCGGATCTGCCGGGGCACTGCGCAGCCCAGCGATGGCCGCCGAGGTTTGCCGATTGTATCACTTCAGCGCCCTATGCACGGGCAGCCGCCAGCTGGTCGTGCTAGGCGGCCTCAAGACAGCCCGGTTGGCGGCCACGATGGCCTTCGTGGTCGTCTTCCTCCAGGCGCCCCAGCATTGGCCTCCACGCCTGCTGCGTTGGCTGTCACGTGGTTTTCTGGGCCAGGGCCATCGCTGCTTGACGCACGGCGCTGGCCTCGTTGCAGCAAGATCGGCGCGTCGGTTCGGGACGGATCATGGGGACGGAATCGGGATGGATTTCAGGAAACAGAAGGGCCCATTCATCCCAGGCCGATCGGAGGGCGAGTTTTTCGCCGCTCCAGCCGGCCGGCCCCATTGCCCAGGCGCACAGCGCGGAATCTGGAGCCTGGGCGGCTTTCAGGCAGCAACCCGCTCCGTCCACTTCACGCAGAGGCCGCAGAAAAGTGGTGGCGGCGCCGCTGAGGCACCCGCCGAGCAAGACCCAGTCGGGGTGAAGCACGGTGATCAGGGAAACTGATCCCCACTCCCAAGCAGGCGCCCATATTCCGCCCAGATGGCCAGGCTTCGCCCCCACCCGCATTTCGGCGCGCGGCAGGAGTTCGGCGCGGATCAAGCGGGCTGACCGGCCGGAGGCGCTGATGCGTGCGTACTGCTCCAGGGAGCCCCGTATTGCCGCTGTTTGCAGGGAAGGCCAGCCGGATCCAGGCCCGATCAGGCCCGGTTCGCAGGCGCAGCCACATGCCGGTGAACAAGCTCCCGCCCAGCAGCAGCCCACCTCCCACTCCGACCCGGTTGAGCCAGAGGCACGTTGGCGTTAACCCCGGGCGGCGCCGGCCGCAGCTTCGCCCACCCGGTGGCGGCGTTGCCGTCTGTTGACCAGCGTGACCCGGCCGCGTTTCAGCAGGGGCTCCGGCCAGGCGGCAACTGGCACCTCACGCCAGCCCGGAGAGTTGATGGCAGAGCCGGGCCACCCGCTGCGCTGATCCTTGGGCCGGGGCAGAGCCCCGCGCCCACAAGCGCCGCCTGGCGTTGCGGTCGAGGACGCCTGACTCGCCTCCACCAGGGCCCGTTGGTCAAGCCCCAGGCAGGGCGGCTTGAGGTCGGGGCCAATATGCAGCTCCGCCAGGCAGGTGCCGCTGGAGCGTTAAAGCGGGCAGCTTTTATTGCCGTGCCGCGATTGTCGACAACGATCAGGCTGGGTGTGGGGAGTCCATCAGAAGCGGGAAGACAGTTCTGCAGCGCGGGTCTTGCCAGCGGGCCTCGTGTCGAACGTGCCCTGGAGGCCTCGATGTTGTCGGCTGGCCCTGGTAGCGGAGAGGGTGAGCTCGGGGGGATGTCGCTGGCGTTCGGTGGCGGCCAGGCACCGAGAAGTTGAGCGGTTCGCTGAGGTCCAGACCAGTCAGTGCCAGCCACCAACTGGCTCGGAACAGACTGGTCTGTTTCCTCAGAATCTTCGTGACCGACGTGTGACGAAGGTGGGATAGAATCGCGGAAGCTTATTCCGGCTGGACCCGTAGGGCATCGGGCTGAGGGCTGCTCAACCACGGCGAGAGCAGGTCTGGCCAACCACGTTTGCGTGGCCAGGGCCCACCGGCATTGGCCGCCGCTGAGCCCCCGCCACTGTTATTTGCCAAGCGATCAGGCACACCAGTCGCTGCTCGAGATCGGGCGGGTTGCCTGCCGCAGCTCGACGACTCGGCCGATCCGTTCGGGCCGGGGCCGCTCACCTTCGAGCACGACGGCAAACCAAGTTTCGAAGTTGCTGGTCGAAGGGGGGTGAATATCACCGCGCAGGAGATCCGTGAGCGCGCTGCTGGATACTGCCAGTGTTCAAGGTGTTGAGATGCGGCTGTGCGCAGAGCGATGTCCAGGAGGCACCAGCCCTGGACGGGTACAAGTGAACACCGCCATCGTTCGGCGCGGTCGGGATCGAGGGGTGAAATTCGGTGGTGAAGAAAACTCAGTCTTCGCTCAGCAGCCGCACCACGCCCCGCTGGCCGAGAGGGTTTCTGTCGTTGGGGCTTTGAGGGTGAGCATCCGCCCGCTCTGATAAGGTGGCACGGGTGGAGGCAACCACCAACAGATCGGGCCGGAAGCTGAGCGCAGTCGTTCAGCGCACATCAGGAGAAAATTGGGAATCGCCTGCCGCAACGCCAGGCCGGGTCCGTTGTTTCCACCTCTGGGACGAAACAACACCAAGGGCTGTTGGAAGTCCACTTCTCCTCCACCAGTCTGCTGGACCGCCACCGGCTCGACCATGCCATTGCATCGTGCGCCCAGGCCACCAGGCGAGCATTTGATGCTTCCCTTGCTGACCTGCAGCTCGGGCCCGCCAGCAAGGGGCTTTGAGCAGGCTGCCGCCGATTCCCAGCTTCGCCATCGATGTCGGCTTCGATCGGGGGGACACGGATGCGGGCCTGGTCTGATCTCCACAACCAGGGATTGCGCTGAGGCTGTGACCCTCGGTGAGGCCCAAACCGCCGCCAGCCTGATCTGGTGCCCTGTTCCAACCCACCGCGAGCGCTTGAACTTTCCGGACTAGCGAGTCTTCGAATCAGAACAGGATCGTATTGGCTTCGAGCGTGTCGCACCTCCTGGCCGCCCAGAGCGAGTTCCGCCCCTCGCGGAAGCGCAGGAAAGCCTGTTTGCCACTGGCTGGCTCGAGGCGCCGCCACGAGCACTTCAGGTCAGCGCTGCCTTTCTTGCCAGATCGTCTCGCCCGCGATCAGTCCATTGAGAAAGCGTCAGGCCATCGCCCCGACGCGATAGCCGCAAGCGCAAGCCTCGGCCTCCGGATCCAGGGGCAACCTTCAGCGATCAAATTCGACGCTGTTTTCAGCGCCGCCACGGCAGGGCCACCTTGGACATTCAGGTTGTTTTTGCCCGCCAGGACAATTCCCTGTTTCCAGGTTCAGCGGTGTTGTCATTCAAGAGCCCTCGCGCAGCGCCGATGGTGTCGAGAAGCTGGGTCCTCATCCACCGAGCTAGGTACTGACCCTCGAATGAGAACGGCCGCGCAAGCCTGGCCGGCGACGGGGGTGAGAGGCCAGGCAGGCTTGAGCTGCCAGGCCATCGAAGCAAAGGCAACCTGACCTAACCGCTGAGGGCCCCCTGGATCGTCACCACCAGAGGCTCAAGTCCCAGCGCCTTATCTTTGTCGGCGCCCCGTCTGCAAGAGTCGCCCTTTTGGCGCCAGATCCGAGGCGAAGCTGCCCGATCGTCTGACCAGCAAGGAGTGAGATCAGGGCATCGACCCAGGCGCGCAGATCTGCAGACGATGGGGCGATTCCTCTGGAGTCACCTGGAAGGCTGCAAGCGCTTTTGGCCAGTTGCAGGGCCGAGCTGGGTGTCGAATCGAATTCCCCGAACGTTTCCAATCAAGCACGGTGCCAGATCCTCGGCCCGCGGCCCCTGGGCCAGCGGGGACTCGGCCCCCTGGTCAACGGGCCAGGGCTCCCACCAGTTGGGCCTGAACCATCTCGAGTGGCAGCCGGCGACCCTCCAGCTGGCGCGAGAGCTCCATTGGTGCTGTCCACTGGTGGTGTAGGTCACGTCAAACCTCCCCCAGCGCTCAAAGCGGGACCCCTTGAGCTGGAACAACCGCCGCGGATTCCGCCGCTGGCCGTGAAGTTCCTTGCCAGCCAGCTCCAGCACCATGGGGACGCTCAACCGTGAGCGAGGCCGCTGGCCCGCAGCGGTTGAAAAGCGAGGCTTGCCCTGGCCTACTCAGCCGTCGCCGAATCGGTGTGGGCGCGCCCGGGCCCGGACCTCCACCGCCGAGTCCGTCGAAGGGGAAACTGCTCCGCCGACCCGATTCGGTAGCGCTGGGGGCTGCCCGACCAGTTCGCAACCTTGCCCCTCGCGTCGCTCAGCACCACCTGTTGCGGGCAACCAGTTCGCTGAGAGGCTGGCACGCAGCTGCGCCTGGTCGGCGCGGGCCCTGGGCTCGGCATGCGCAGGCTGCTTCCCGGCGCCGACCGTTGCCGTGTGCGACCCGCCAGGTTTGCCTTGAGCGAGAGCGGGCCCCGCCACCGGGGATTGCGCAACGTGAGGCTGGACATCAGGACGCAGGTCTGCGTCGGACACGCAAAGCTGCCGCTGGCGGCGAGATCGCCTTCGTAAGCTCAACCCCGAGCAGGGGGTCTGAGTCGCTGCAGCGCAAACGGCGGGCCCGCGAAGGCCAGGTTTCCAGGTTTGCGCTGCCCACCAGCCCTCGGCCGCTTCTGCCAGCGCAAGGGCAGGGACCCGGCTGTGGCGCTCAGCTCAGGGGCTCTGAAGCTCCGTAACGCAATCAGGTTGCCCTCTCAGCCAGGGCTGGCCCGGGCCGTCCGGAGCACGGTCGTCTGGTTCACGCTCAGCCCATTTGAGCCCGCAAGCTGGCGCTTGATCGTGCCCCAGCGCCTGGAGCCGGCGGTGACCGGCGGCGGGCCTCGATCTCCACAGGGGGCGCCCGGCCTGGGCCAGAGTAATCTGCGCAGCACGGGCTCGCTCCAGGTGCCGCTGAGACTGAGACGGCCGCTCAGCCATTGCCCTCGCGAGCAGGGGATTCCAGCCATGGCGCCGGACTCCACAGCGAAGGATGTACGGCCCGAAGGCCGGCTATCGAGGTTGAGGGCGGGGCCAAACGTCTCCATCGAGGCAAGTTCCCGAGCGTCCGAAGTTGAGCTGAAGTCTAGCCAGCCGCAGCGCGTCAGCTGGACGTGGCGCCAGTCGGCCAGAACCGCCGCGGAAAACGCAAGGGCTCCGGGCTGGTCGGGGGTTTCCGCGCACCGAGCGGGAATTTGCCGGCGATCTCCAAGCCGGGCTGGCGCGCAGGGCCGCGCAGTCGAAAGCGAGTGTCCGCCGCGTTTGGGTGTCTCGGCTGGTGAGGCGAGTCCAACACCAACGCCCAGCTCCAGCCTGCCGTTTGAGGACCCCCTGCCAGTTCGCCATTGCAGGGGTCCTGGCTCACGATTGAAGGGCGCTCTCGGAGCAGACGCAGCGCGAGGGCGTTGCGATCTTTCAGATGGGGCCTGGGCAGGAGTTCGGTCTTCCAGCCCAAGGCCGTTGAGGTTTCAGTGGCGCCATGGCAGCTGTTGCGGACCGTCGCCCGCACTGCGCGCTCGAGGCGCAGGCGGGCCATCCAAGCAACCGCTGGCGCTGTGCCCTGGTGTTCCGCAGCAAGGAGACCAGACCCGAATGGCTTGGCGCTTGGACACCGAGGTTGAGGCGGACATTGCCTGTGTCCCAGTTGGCGTCACCTTGCAGCGCAAAGCGGCCTTTCGGGCGGCAACAGGTCGGCTCCCGGACCAGGGTGATCGGCGCTGCGGCTGGGATGGGCGACGCTGGAGGCCACCGTCCCACCCTCAGGCTTTCAGGCTTGGGAGCGGCTTGGACCGCGACGCTGGCAGGATCGCGAGCCGCACCCGCAGGGCCAGCCGGGGGGGGCTGTTCCCTTGACGCCGCTGAAACCCAAGAACCTGCCCTGGCGGGTTGGGTTCCAGTCTCAAGGCTGCCCCCGCCCGCACGCGCCAGCTGGGACCACGGGCAACCCCTGTAACAAGGCTGGCCCACGGCGGGGCATCGCTACCCCCAAGGCCTGGCTTGCGCCCGTGGAGTATCGGCGGACCGGCCTCAACCCGGCTCGGCCGATTGGCCAGTCCCAGGGTCGCAAACCCTGATAGGGGCCCAGTTGCAGCGGATGGGTCCAGCCCCTTGGCCGATCTGGCTTCCACCGTCCGGGGCGCAAGGTGGCGATTAGAGCCTGCCAAACGAGGATAGTCGGCGCCGAACCAGATGGGCGGACCGCGGTTCCCGCAGCCGAGCAAACACCCGCGCACAACGAGGGGAGTGCGCCAATCAGCTTTCGGCAACCCCATCGGAAAACGTTGTGTTACCGCTTTTGGAGGGCGGGTTTTTTTTCCGCAATCTATAAGGTGATTTCATTGCCCGCCCAGCCCCCCCATTTGCCCGTTGATCCCCTGTTGTGACCGTCGGCAAATGGCTGGGTTGCCGCCAAAGCGTGTGCTGGCGCTGTTGATGGGTCGCGGGATTTGTCTCTGGCTGGGGGAATCCGCGTTTCGCCTGGTGGGCATCACAGCTTCACCGCCCTGTTTGCTGCTGTCTTGTCTGGCCTTCGCGATCAGCTACAACCCCCGGGTGCTGTGGAGGGGTGCGGTCACGGCATCCGCATCGGTTCGAACAAACGGCACAACCCTTGGTGGTATGCCACCGTGCGGCCGATCTGCCCGCGGGTTTTGCCCCCACGGCCAACAACAACTGGCCCTGAACCTGCTGGCAATGCGCTCCAAGCCCCGATGTCTGGTGCATGTGCGGCCTGCGCCGGGTTGAAATCCGTGGGCCCGGGTCTCAGCGGCGGTGATGGTTGGCCGAAGCCACCCGCAACAACCTGGGCGAGGTGGCCCGGGGTGCTTGCTGCCTTGACGCCAACCGCCATCGGCACACTGCGCTTCACTTCCAAGGCTGTAGCAACGCCAGCTTGAACGTGCGAGGCCATCTGATGGCAGTCCCTGGGCCCAGCATGAGCGACGCTGAAGCTGCGTCGGTTGGCCGCGCGAATGGTGGCGCTCAGAGCAGCGCTATTCAAGCTGCGCGCCAGGCCCAGCTGATCGTGGCGATCGGCCTGGCGCCGCCGATGCGGCCCTGTTGCTCTATGCCGGCATCGCCACTGCGATGGCCTGGCCCAGGCCTTCCCCGCAACAATGGTGGGTCCAACTCGGGTCCGGCTGCAAACGCTCCTTGACCGGCACCGTACCCTGCCGTATTGGTCAGCGCAAACGACCAGTGCGCCAGTGGATCAGTGTGCGGCCCGGGCGCAGCACCGGTCGGCTCGCCAAACTGACCCGAACCGGGGCCGTAAAGCCTGGGGTACGCCTGAAATGGATGTTAATCCCTTGCGGTGGTATCGTCTGTGTTTGCCAACGATTTCTTTCGCCTCTTGCGATTCGCTCCGCCTCGGCCTGGCCGTTGTTCTTGGCCTTCGCCACGGCGTTCAGCGGCAGCTCGGCGATCGCGCCTCTGCCTTGCTGGAGTGTCCGTCAAGCAGGAATCCACAGGTAGCCAAAAGTCTCTGCAGCCGAAGTTTCGGCGAAGCTCAAACAGCCAGGGGGCTGCTGTTTCCTCCTCCCCCCCAGGCGATCGCCATGGTGGCCCGCCGTCAGGGATTCAGCCCCGCCGACGCTTGGAAATTGTCATCACCTACGTGGTTGGTCCTGCCAGCTGCCCGACGTTTCGCTGAGGCTTCCCCCCCTTTTCGGTGGAATAGTCGTCGATGCACTGGATGCCCTGCCCCGATGGGTGAAGCTGCCACCCGCATCTGGAGCCTGGCCGTGGCGGCCCTTTGGCCGGTGCTGCTGGTGCGGCAGCCCTACCACCGGGCGATCGCCCTCACGGAGACAGCGCCACCCCACCTGGTATGCAGTCAGGGCTATCGGTTGCGGCAGGACGTGCGCGGGCGTTGGCGACTCGTGACGGCGAGCTTTGGCCGGCGTTTTCGGCCCAGAGGCAGGCGATGGGGCCATCCGCCCTTGCCTGGGCCCGCAGGACCTGCCTGGATCGAATGGGCCGACTTGGCTCGCTATGGCTTCTCCTACCAATAGCCGTCACCCAGCTCCTGTGTGACGACCCAACATCCGGCCCGGATTGCCTGGTCCCGGCGATGCTTGCTCGTGATGAACGGCTGCACTGGGCCAGCGGACGGCTGGCGCCATCGTTGGGCGGCTTGGCCTGGCCCTGGGCCCCTGCAGCTGACGGGCCCGAAAACCGGTGCGCCGCCTGCGGTGAGGGATTGGCATGCGCAGGCTCATCCCCAGCCTGCGAAGCGGCGCCTTCCTTGAGACGGCGCCTGCCTGCTTCGCCTGGAAGCCGGCATGACCCCAGCGGCATGGGCTTGGGCTGTGGTTCCGCCTCGATCCTCCGGCCATGCTGACGGCTTAGGACCGTGCATGACCCCTCCGAGAACGCACGATATTGTGTTGGCGTTCAGACCGATGCGTGCTTGCTCGGGGGGGCTGGTGGGGATGCCCAGCTTCGAAGGATACTTTCGATCTCTGCATGGACCGTCAGCCTCTCCGCGCCGGCGTGTTGGATCCCCCTGGGCTGCGGTATCGGGACTGGACCCACTTGATTGGAACGCGGCCTCGTCTGATCGCTTTGCAGCTGGCCTTCTTCGACCCGACCACTGCGCCGATCGGCCGCGCCCACACCTCGTTTGGCCCGGTGAGCGGTTTGCCCCGATCTGACAACCGCCGACGGGCCAGCCGTCTGAACCCCTGCATCAGAGGGTGTGTCGTGCCCTGGCGCCTAGGGCAGTCAGGTCTGGCCTGCATCGATGGCGATGAAGGGCGCCTGTTGCGGCCGGGGGAAGGGGGAGGCGGGCAGGCAACAATCTGGCTGGGTCCATGACCCTTGGCGCCCGCGTGCCCAGGCCGATGGCGGACACCTGGGCCTCGATGACCGGACCTGCCGAGCGCGCCGATCTGGACCAGCCGCGGCGGAATGTGGCCTGCTTCAAGCAGCGGGACTTTTTGAAACCGGGGCTGACTCTGGCAGGGGCGCCCCCCGCTGGCAGTTCTCGGAATGGCACCGACCAGCCCGGTTTCGATCTCTGTGCGGCATGGTCGATCAGTGAGCCGCGCGGCGGCTGGTTCGCCAGGCCTGTGGCAGCTACAGCACGGCGAGTGGCCCGTTTCCCCGGCCCTGAGGGCCCAGCGTCCGAGCAAACGGCCGCGGGTGCTTGTTTCCAGCCGTTTTGCAGGCCAGCTGCCCGCGGCAGACGCCTGCGGTCTGTCCCTGGCTGGTGCCGCCATCTCTTCCGTTTATTCAGCAGGTAGATCCGGATCAGCTGCCCGGGCGGCTGGGGCTCCCCGCGCACCGGGATTGATCACCCTCAGTATGATCTCTTATCCGAGGGCTGTAAGCGTGGCTGCAGCCGATCAGGGATTCGGCCAAACTGGGTTCGATCGTTCGTCGAACCAACTGTGGACCTGCGTGCCCCCCGCTGAGCCATTTAGGCGTTGGCTTTTGGTGCATGTGTTCCGGCTATCCCGGCCAGAGTGCCTAGGGTCCAGGGACGGCAGGGCGCCAGGGCCGCAGCTCAGCGGGGACGATATCCAGGGATTGCGCGCGAAGACTCGCGCTTCACATATGAGCTTTCATCACTACAAACGTCGAAGTAGTCTATCACTGCGAAGAATCCCGCATACCCTGTGGGTGAGGAGAAGTGGTGAGTCTCTTACGATCCCATCGTTCTCTGCTGAGTATTCGCCATCCAAAGAGGTTGTGCTCACCGGCCGCCGACGGACAGCACGGTTGAAGCTAGTGCTGGTCACCGCCAAAGGGTCCAACCGCTGATCCTGGTGCTCATGAGCAGGCTCGGGCTTGCTGTGTTGGGGAAACGTCTCTGAACCACGCGCGATCGAGAGGTTGGCCTCCAATTTCGTGACCGCAAGCTCAGTGAAGGAAGAAAAAACTGGGATCGGAGGGCCCGCGCCCTCTCTCTCCAGCTTTCATTCCGCAGACCGAGATCAAGCCCCCATGGGATCTCGCTTCAAACCGCTCGCAGCTCCTTCTCCACGATCAAGGCTCTCTCTCGTCTCCTCCGTCTGCACGGTGGTGCCCAGTGAGGCGGCTCTGTAACAGCAAACTGGTGCTCGTCTAACAAATATAAGATCAGCGCATGCGAGCCGACATCTAGTCTTGAACTTGATCCATCAGTTGTCGTCACAATCATTCGGCGTTGATTTCCTGAAAATGATCAGGCACCCACCCTCGGTGTGTGTGCTGCGTCGGTCCTGATCGACACCAGAAACTGTTCGACTCCCCAAAGCCAATAGCGGGCTGGAGGATCTGCTTGCCGATCTTAGGGTGATTTTTCGGGACTGCTGCCCCTTTCCAGTGGTTCACGCCCCGCCATGCCTCGACGGGATCGCTGAAGCAGTGGACAACGGCATGGGGTAGTTGCCCGGGAGAGCGACCATCTCGCGTTCGCGGGTGCTCGCAGCCCCAACCCCTGGGCGATGGCTGGGGTGGTGAGGGCTGGATGCCGGAAGCCCATGTTCGCGTGGCCCTGTTGCGTCGACGCCACAGCCACGCCACCGGCGCACGGGCCCCACCACCCTCTTGGTTGTTTGAAGCAGCAAGTTCGACAGCGATCACTGTGGCTGCCACGCGTACCAGCTTGGAGGGTAGTCTCGGGGCAGGCCATCACCCACATCGAGCACGCATCCCTGGGCTTCCGCAGCAGGAGTGTTGGTGAACTGGATCGCCCACCTGTTCCGCCGAAGGCAACCACCACCTAATCTGGGCGGCGTCTTGGTGCCACCCCTGCCGAGCGCAGTGGTGTCCCGGGGATTCAGTTCGCCCTCTGGGACCCACGCGCGCAGCGTGCGCTGCTCGCCGGTGATTTCACAAACTGGGCATGGCCGGCACCATCGATGCAAAACCAACAACGGCTGCGGCCATCTCTGGAGCTGTTCTCATTCCCGGCTTGGCGGTCGGCACCGTCTACACAGATAACGTACAGTGCGCAGCCCGAGGGGCTCACGCTTACCAGAAAAGCCCGGACGCCTGATGGTTGTTCAGGATGAAATACTGGCCCCAGGGACGGCTCATCCCGCCCACCCTTTGTTGGTGGGGTGGTCCGCATGGCATGGGCAATTTCCGTGGAGCGATCAAGGGCCTGGGTTGAACAGCGGGACAGGCCGCGTGATTCCGACTCATCAACCGATGCAGCGTCTATAACTGCACTCCTAGCAGCTGGGATGGCATGGCTCCATACGACGAAGCCTTCCTGGCGAGCCCGGATGGCACAGCCGACGGCAAACCGTGGCCGCGCCGAATCTCCAAGGGCCCGAGTGCTCGCTGCGTCACTACGTGCGAGCTGGCCGATCGGCTGATTCCCTACGGTAAGGTGGCACGCGGCTTCAGCCCACTTGAAGCGCTGCGATCGCCGAAGCATCCCTTTGATGGCTCTGGGGCTTATTTTCAGAGTGGCCGCTTTTATGCACCCCACCAGCCCGGAACATTCGGGCGCACCCGACGAAAATTCCGGCCTTCCGTGAACCAGCTGCCATGCGGTGGGCCTTGCCTGTGCGTCGAACTGGGTTCAGGGCCATCTATTCCCAAGGACAGCCATGGCCTGGCCTCCTGTCGATGGGCTGCCATCTCCTATTGAGTCATTGCCACTCCCCGAGATCGGATGAAGCACAAGGGAATGGGGCCACCTTTGATTTTCAAATTACAGCGCGCAATTGAGGTCCGCAAATCTTCCGTTGTGGACAATTTGATTTTTATCTACTGAGATCTTGAGGACGTTTGTCATATCGAGGGGCATCCCGGGTGGATGCGGGTCCCTAGTGGCCATCGCATAGCTCTATCGGTCATTACTCCTCAGGCCCGATGGCGAGCTGGAGCTGGCCAAATGACGAGGGCCGCCGCGGAGAATCTCGGAAGGCCGTGGACCTTTTCTGCAAGCAGGCCAACACCGGTGCAGTTTCAGGCACGATTCCCCCGGAGCGTTTGTCGATTCAGCGAAGAATCCACCACTCTGGCAGATGGTTGACCCAGCCCACCACCTGGCGGCCTGGGATTTTCAACCTGAAGTGAAAACCATGGGCTGGGAATGGCACGGACAATGCTCGATTTAATTTCGAGCGGTGATTTCAGTGGGGATGCGTCAGTTACCACCAGAACAACAATCAGGTCTTCTCGATCTTAGTAATGCACTACCCACGAGCAAACTTCGATGCTGTCCGCTTCACAGCCCACATTAGGAACGTGGATAGATGGCGAAAGGGGCCCAATTTCCCTGCAAACAAAAGATGGCCCGTGGGCGGATTTTAGATGCAAAAGGTTATCACGCCAAATTGTGCGCGCCCCTGGCTGGCCTTTTTTCATTTTGTGGAAACCCAATTCCCGGAAGGGAAAAAACCGATTCTTCAATAGGGGCATGGAGTTCGGGTCAAAAGCGGGCCCGAATGGAAGATGATTCTGGGGGAGGCATCTTTGGAAAAATGGAAATCTGCGTCCCAAGCTTCCGGGTTTCCTCCATTTCAGGGCGGGGAGGGGGCCTTGATTTTGAAAACCTTCGTATCGTGTATGTGTATAAACCGTGCGTCCTTCAAAAAAAAACAAAGGCTTTTCGTTTTTTAACCCGGGCCGGGGGAAAAAAGCCCGGGGGGGCCCCATTATCTCTCTTCTTTTT
>Ga0163217_1038121_pt1 | contig 12588 bp, 9 predicted proteins | sample SynspAceP_FD_185933 | JGI IMG/M metagenome (GOLD analysis project Ga0163217, IMG submission 185933) | Saline lake microbial communities from Ace Lake in Antarctica - Synechococcus sp. Ace-P (PacBio error correction) | ecosystem: Environmental > Aquatic > Non-marine Saline and Alkaline > Saline ... | reverse complement strand
CTTACTGCGCCAATGCCAGTTTCCAAAAAAACAGAATAAATGTGGTTTTCCTTTTTTGCTTGATTGAGGTTCCCAGCCTATTTTTGAAGTAATTTTTTTAGCATTGCCGTATTTCATAGCGCTTATAATTTGTCGGGTCTTGTTCTTTGATATTTCCCCATCTAAAAAAAAACTGAGAACCGTGAATGGGAAAAATTCGGACGCGCAAGCGTAATCCATTTTTCTTCCAAATTCAAATAAAAAAATCTCATATGCATTCTGGATTGCTCCAGCTTTCGGCATGCAGTTTAAAATTCAAAAAAAAAGCGGTCTGCAAGTTTTGGCGGCTTGATGGTTGCGCTTAATATTCCATGAGAAAAAGTCAATGCCAAGGGCGGAAGCTGTTCAAATAGCTTATTCCTTATGGTTTTTACTTGCTCGATTCTGCTCTTCCAGTAGCCGAAAGTTGTAAAAAAGGCGCTTTCTTCCTGCCACTCGCTCCTCGGGTCGCTCCACCCATTTTGGATTGAAGGAAAACCCTTTTCCTCCAGCGATTTAATACCGGTGTGAATCGCGGAAATATTGGACGCTTCGGGCAGTTTATTGATTTTGATTTTTCTTCCAAAATAGAAACCCCGTTTATGGCCCTTGACTTAGGATTCCTACGGTCAGCAAAATCATTCTTCCCCAATTTCTCAAGATACGCCTTTCATCTTAATCATTATTTTATTTACAAATAATGAATTTAATGTATTTAATTAACTTATTTGTAAAAACAATAAACATTGACTGTTCAGCTTTATTTTGAAATGGAAAAAAAATAAATTGCTCCTCCATTATAAATCAATCCGTTAAAAAATCTGAATTTGAATCGTTGTCTGCCTAGCTATCACTTTAAAAGTTTTAAATTAATTTCTAATCCCAGCCTATATGACCACTTACACTGTCCTTGCGAGCAACGGCAATATTGCTCCAAGAAGTTATCCAAATCACTTTCCACCCACTGCCTTTATCAAAGCAATTCAGTCGTTAAATCCAAAAAAAGTTAAATAAAAAACTGATTGTACTTATTTCAGGGAAATCTCCTGAATGCAGAAAGAGGTCTCCGCTTGCATGTGGCAGCATGTGGTATTTTTATTGGCGGGAATTACAATATTCCACCAAAATAGTGGAAAGCGAGATTGGCCATTCATTATGCGAAATACCGCTCGCTTGCATGTTGTCACTCACCAAAGCCAAATTGGGTCTTTTTCGACAACATGTATGGCCTTTGATCGAACTGAAGTGGGGCACCTCACTGAGCGGGAACCAAAATGGCTCCACTTAGCGAAAAAGGGAAAGTGAGAAAACAAAATTCTGGATATGCTTGGAAGGAAGTCAAAAGCTGGCAATCTCACTCCACTAGGCGCCGTGTGCTCGCAGATTTCTATGGTTCCTGGTGCTTCGAATAGCTTTTTGAATGAATTAGTGTTCGATAAAATAGAAAGCCGGCAAAAGTCCCCAATTGGCTTTATTCGGGAGCTAAAAAGCACTCGTTCAACCTATATTCCTAGATTGCAGGAAAAGCCACTGCTTTCCTCGCTCAGCAAGACGATTCTTGGAAACAAAGCTGGCATTGCCGGACGTACTTAGCTCCAGCATATCCCACCGGACAGGAAATCATTGCGATCTTAAATCAAAAAACTTGAAAAAAGGATCTGAAAACTTCAGGTTACTTCCTGCCTTAGCTGTAAGTTTGTTGCGGCCTGTTTATTTCTCCGCTGCGCGAAATAAGGAACTCCCGCTACCAAACGATTCGGATTTATTGCTTTGACTCCTCCAAAATGAAAGGCTTATGGCCTGAAAGCGGACTTCCCATGGAACATGGTTTGGAAGCCTGCTTTAAAAATCAATCAATTCAAGATTTGTAATTCCCAAAGCGGATTCCAGACCTTAAAAACTTCAGAGAAGAATGAATTCTAATGTTTATGAAAAAGGTCCGAAATGTGTTGTATTCTTTCGTAGTATCTGCTTTTAAGGCATATTACTTATTCCAACATATATTAACCATTTCTGTAACTTCTAAATTAGCTCTGCGACCAACTTTTTTTAGGTGGATAATTGGCTACTTAAAATAGTCTACAATGACCTTTTTCATTTTCTTCCTAAATCCCAGAGATTTTTGAGTTTCCTGCATCCATTCTGATGGTTTTGACCATCGTTCTTCATTCATTTGTTTTGAATCACCAATTTTTGAAAAAGAAATTGACAATTTGTGCAATTTTGTTTTGGTAATTCATCATCCCTGGTGCCTCAATCGAATCCAGTAGCTACATGAATTCCATTTTCGGACCCCTCTGATTCATCTTAAAACTGCAATCGCCACCGCCCGTTACTTCAGTATCTGAACCCACAAATAGGAGAAGATTTGGATTCGCTCAAATAGAATAATGACGCCGATTTCAACCAACCCACTCCTACTAATCCACTTAAAGCAATGAACTAGCTTGTTTAACTGGGTAAAAGCTTTGTCTTGAAATTCTCAAATTCTTGTTTTACTTTTTTCCCATTTACTGACTTTTACTGGCAATTCGATGACAGGCATTATTTAAATAACCTTTAGGTTCACCCGGGTACAATCATTGGCTGAGATTTGCCTTGTGAGTCTTGTCGCTTTAGCCCACACCTCATAATAACCTGTTTGGGGAAGTTCAACAGCGGCAGTGAATGTTGCCAAGCCAGGCCTCATTTGAAGGTTTCTTCAGTTATACATGCCTTCCTGTCATCCCCAAAATCTATAGAATACTCATTTTTTGAAAACTCCAAAACTCTCCAAAGCCCAAGCATGACCTCGAACGGTTAGTTTTTTTCCTTTTGAAATAATCCCTCCTTGATTTCGGATAAGTGATCAAGGATTTTACAAGGCATGGATTCAATGATGACCACATATCAGCATCTTTACCTCCTCGCCCGGTTCCCACAGTGTGCAAGGCATTCTAAGGAATCTCCACCCATCTTTTTCTCCATCATGAACCTTATCCCTAACACTAATTTTTTGAAGCCATTTTGGCCAGATACAGAAGCTGATACCCACAGGCCACAAGTCGCAAAGGATGGCGTTCATTTACAATGGAAATGTCCTCTCGCCTCCATTTCATATGAAAATGCCAATAAAGTCTCCTCCTGCATGGGCTTTTGCAATCGGCATTCCCCGAGAAATAGGCTGCTTATTCAATTCACCACTGAGGTGGACATCTATCGCATGATAGCCGATTGTAGACCGCATTGGGTTGATCCTACTTCATCAGCACGTCCTTAAAAGTCTGACTCCAGTCCATTTGGGCACAATAAAAAACTGCTCCAATAATCCCATTGGTGCCTGAGTAGGAGGATCAAATTCTTGCGACAAACGTTTCCCGCCACATTCAATCACCAACTGGATAGAATAATGCTGAAATTTTGATTCAACTCTGCAAGTGAATAGGTTTTTGGTTTGTTTTAACTGATTCCGGCCCTCAATTGTCAAGGTCCATTGTACTTTAATTCATTTTGCTCAGGTAATGAGGCCATTATTTTCGCAAAAAACGGAATTGATTTGGAAGTGACTTCCTTCATCCAAATTGATGCCGCGAGCGGCTCCATATTCCAAGGTTTATCGTTCAAAAAAGCAGTTCTTTGTCCTTTTTAAATAGTGCATAAGGATCGGGATCTTGCATTCCTTAACAATATTAAAGCTCTCTGGAAGATTTGGCTCCAAAAACGATTTTCACTTCCTAAAGCTAGATAGTAGCAAGAATGGCTAAGGATTTGATTACTAATAAATTTCTCGTTTCCATATTGAAAATAAATACTGGCTCAAACTTACTGACTTTTATAAACACTTAATCAGAGATTTGCACAAATTGGTTAAATCAACACCATGATTCATTTTAGAAGTAACTAGGTTTGAAAAACGATATTTTGATTCAGGTTGGTTTTTAATTAATTCGAAAATCAAAGCACATGAGGTTTGAATTTATGAAAACGCTGACCCTTTCCCCCAGATTAGCAGTTCTTAGAAGTAAGAAAAATGTTTTACAGTACAATTCCCCCCGAATCGGATCGAAACGGCAACGGCTGACTGAAAAAGATAAAAATCCGATTTTCCTTTGTGCACTTACATGCCCCCCATATTCTTTACTATGGCAAACAGGGGTTTGCGATTAAAAAATCTTTAGATATTACCAAGTGTTACCAATCGTTTTGTGCTCAAGGTAAAACCTTTAGCCCTTGGTAAAAATCTGAATTTCAGAAAAATAACTCTTTTCCCTCTTTGCAATTCCTTGCACTGTTCATTTCTAATTTGAGGAAAACACCTCACATCCATGGCCTCACTTCACATTCCACATCCACGTGTTCACTCACACAATTCAACGGCAATCTGAAATTGGCCTTTTTTCTGAATTTGGGTTTCACCGTTTTAGAAATCATCGGAGGCATTTTACCAATTCTGTGGCGATCCTCTCGGATTGCAGTACTTGATTCGCGGTGACAGCTTTTCGCGTTGGTCTGGCATGTACTTAAATAAAAAATCAAAAAAAGGCCGCTACCAACTCAATTTTCTTTTGGCTATCAGCGGTTTTCCTTGGCTGGGCGCATTTATTAATGCCTTGATTCTTCTCTTGGTTCCATTTATTTGATTAGGTGAAAAGCTATCAACGAATCAAGAACCCGAAATGGCAGATGCGCAAGGAATGATTTTTTATTTGCTTGGTGGGAATTGCTAGTAAATGGCACGCGCAGCATTTAAGGTTATCTAAAGGAACTAGCCAAATGGAAAAAATGATCCAGCTGGCACTGGTTGGAAGATGTGTTAGGTGGGGTGCTGACTGATACGCTTGGCATTGTGTTGTATTTCAAAAAAAGTTGCCATGGCTAGATCGGCATTGTCACTTGGGATATCGCTCTTTATTCTTTGGAACGTGTTTCAAAAATCTCAATATTCAAACCATTCTGATTTTTCCTTTCAAGCAAGGTGCCCAGAAGATATTCATTAGATTGAGCTAAAGGCCAAAATTTGTGAGTTGCGAAAAGTGGATTCAGTCCATCACAGCATATTCTTTGGTCGCTTGAGGGAGAACATCATGTGTTACGGTTCATGTGAAAGCTTAAGCCAATCGAAAAATCTTACTGGAGCTGAATGAAATAAAAACTGAAATAAAAAAACGCTGTTTGAAAACTTATCTTTTCCACATTATACTCTAGAGATCGAGCTGGACAGGAGAAATGCCTCATGAATGAAGGGTAAGATTAGGAGGGATAGATTAAAAGTCTCGTTCCGATTTCCACCGCTATTTTTTTCGGTTAAGAAGAGACAAAATGAAATCAAAGTGAGCTAAATAGTTTTTTTTTAGAGGGATTTGAATAAAAATTAATGAGGCTATTTTAATGGGGGATCGACAGGTAATTGATCAAAACATCCTTTCCAGTTTCTTGTTGCTCTTTTACGAATGACTCTTAAATAGCCCTCAACCCAATCTTTCCCTTATGAAAATGATCTACTTTTATCCGCTCTGATGTCGCGATTCTCCTCTGGTTGTTTTTCTTCAAAAGACTATGTCCACAGATACGACTACAATACCAAGGTTCCTTTAAATATAAAACCTTTGCTTTTGTTGAAACCAATGGTTTGATCCTCGCAAGTTTCACCTGTGCTAAATGCTACAATTGGTGCGAGGCTAGGATCACAGGATTCAGATAACAGGTATGAAAAGCCAGATCTTTGGTGAGTTATAAGGATTTTTACCGATTCGACAAGTATAAGAGGCCTACGTACAGGCAGAGTTTGGACTATTGGCTCAAGCAAGAGGTACAACTTATCGAGACGACGAGGTGAGCCTCGCTCGAGAGCAGGAAGGAAAAAGGACGAGACCTACAACCAAGTCAAATACAAATAAAAATGATGGGAATCAGTTGGTAATTTATGTGATCGATAGCAAGGCAAGGCAATACCAATATGCAAGGCTATACCGCCACTAAGTATTGATTGTTGAGTCTCCTGATTTCCCAAGCAGGACATCACACGAGCAGCCATTATTCGAAGTCATGAATTGAGTTTAAAATCCTTCAAACCGATTTGGCGAATTTTCTAGATAATGATCAAAAAAAACGGTCAAATCTGTGGATTTATTCCACAACTAATAGCTTAAATTCCCAAAATTCATTTTGGATTTTTTTTATTGCCCTATTTGCTTTATTTAAACCCTTCCATCGGCTTAAATCCTGCTTTTTTTTGAATCGGCAAAGTTGTTTAGAAGTTTGGCTTACTGCTTTGGATAAACACTCCAAACAAGAAAAACGAATTACTTTATGAAAAACTCACTATCAGAACTGGAATTGCTAGTTCCCTGATTTCTTTTCCTGCGTTTCAAAAGGAAATACACTGAATTAGAAAGTAACTTTTTAAAACTCAGATGAATTTGGCGGATGGACCAATCAAGAGAAAACTGAATTAGAGGAAAAAATGGCTATTATCGAAGCCAGAGTTGCCTGAGTATAATGCGCCGGGATCAACTCACTTAGAGACACCAACTGCCTTGTCACTTCAAAATGATGGAATGTACAGTTTGGAGGTGCAAACGGGAATGTCAAAAAAGTCTAAGGATAAAATGAAGCTACGCTAGCAAAAGGTAGATCCTGCACAATTGGCTGAAGCAAAAACAATGGGAGGATTCTGTAAATTCTGGCCGTATCCTACAATTTTAAAACAAAACATCACTGAGAGCACTGAGAGGTTACTGATGATATTTTGATCAGTATGACCAAAACTGTGGTAATGATTTCTGTATCGGACAAACTTCTCTTCAATACTGGTACGTTACAGAATCAATTAGCAAAGCTGATCCTTTGCTGGCCTAAACTGCTGATGTTAATCAATTGCGAAAACCTAGTCTTCAAGTAATTGATCGAAGTTCATTACTGATCCGAGAACAATCTCTACCCGGTGTGATGAAGATAATTGGACTTATCCGTAAAGCGTGCGACAAGCATCATTCGTAAGCTTCAATATGATTTCAATAGTTTCTCATGAGAAAATCTCGCCGCAGGTCGTGGCGAGTCTATAAATGCACTTGTAGCTAATTGATACCTCCCCGAAAATTATTGGCACCCTACAAGAACTCGAATCGTATTGATTCCAGAATTGAGGACATTGTTCTTCTGCAATGCTTTAAAAAAAACCAATAGTTACTATTCAAAAAAAAGCAAGCCAGATTGGCTTGCTTTTTTTATGTTTATCTATTTACCACTACAGACACAAAGATCTCGCCCGAGTCTCAAGAGATTTTTATAACTTACGCAACCTACATTGAAAAACCGTAGGCAGTATAGTTTATTGTAAAGCCTTACGTCCTAAAGCGCACGGCGGAGGGCACCGGCTATTCTTTCTTAAAAAAGAAAGCACAGTACCCTTGGAATCCAAATCACACACAATCAAAAAATCAGATTCCCAAAAACACTAATTCGATTACTTCTTCAATTCCCCAAGGCCATGCTCACGTCAGTTCCCAATACTTCCTGGAAAAATACCAGGAAGACGGGATCTCAACTAAACGACGATTGACGCCCTGAATCAGCCTGAGCTGAGCTGCAAAACTATATTGCTGATGGCAGTTGCCAAATCCACCAAAATTGGAGAGTCCCATCTAAATTCGTTCTTGAGAATGGCAAGCTGAGCCTCCGTTTGCAGCCATCACTTGCACTCCGCGTATTTGGGCCTCTTTGCGAACTTGCGCTGATAGTTTGATGGACGCAATCGCACGCATATAGGGAACTTTCGATCTATTGAAAGCTTTTGAAGCTCCTGCTCTTTGTAAGTAACCTACTCCTACTTACATCAAGTCTACTCTTGGAAATTTGTTGAAAAATTTCGGGAATGGTCAGGCTTAAACCGAGTTATTTTGAGGATAGATTTTTAATAATTGATCTTGAATTGAACGGCCCATCCAGCGAAAGGCTATAAAAAAGTGCTGGAATGAATTATAACATAAGCTGACCAAGCTTGGATAATACATCGCCCCTTGACCTTAGCGCTTTCAATCCTTTTCGGTACCTACACCAGAGTTCTTGCTCCTACTCTCTGGTCCGCTCTCGAACTTAGACGCCGATCTATTTCATGTTCAACTCAGCAAATTTCCAAGATCTTGAAGGGCATATTCTCACGAGAAGTGATCTACCAGAACCAATTCAGCCCCTTAACACCAACCTGCAAGTTGCAAATACTCAGAATAGTCCCAAAGGTCATTATTCCAATTGAACCTGCGCATCCACTAATCAAACAGACATTCCAGTCTTGCCTACTTTCAGATTGCTGATTATATTGATCCGGAAAGGGTACGTAAAAACCGCGTTCACAAATCCGAATCTGACGCAATTTGCTCTTTTGATTAGCTAAGTTCTCAGTTGCAATTCCAAAAAAAAGCTCTTGCGTCAAGTAAGACTGAAAATACCTCGAGCCACATTCAAAAAACCACCTGCTGACCTGCACGGATTCCAACCCTTTTCTCGCCGGCGTCATAAGCCAATTTTTGAGATTGAGTATCTAGGATCTTCGCCCTGAGTTGAAAATGGGGCAAGTTCACATTGAGTCCTGAGGGAAATGATCTCATTGGTCACATTGAGTCACCACCAATTTCACCTTCCAATCTGCTGAAAACTGCTGGCCAGACTGTTGAGCGAAAGTAGTTAGTATTAAATCCTATTGAAGGAAAGATGAGAAAGCTTGGCTACTTGCTTTTCCATTGTAATTACTTCCAAGGAGTTAAGCGGGTTGTAGTTCACTTAGCCTGTAAAGCTAATTCCACCGCTTCTCAAAAATCGATCCTCAAGGTTATCCTGAGCGTACTATTTTTTCCGAAAATAGAAAAATAAGGCCCTATTCCAAGGGAAATTTTAATCCAATTTAAATTGCTTCATCACTTTCAATTTTCCATCTAGGCATATTGATTAATCGGTGCCAAGTCGGACGTTTTCTCAGGCATGAGTTGCCCTGGAATAATGGTGGTCCTCCCGATGAAGTTCTTGAAACACTTCCATAATTTCTTTGGCTTGACCGAATGGAGATTCCTGTAGGCTCGTCGGCCAAAAACACCCTCGGTCTTCCTGCCACAAGCTCTAGCAACCAAACTAACTGCTGACTGACCACCAGAAAGTTGAGCGGAAAAAAGATCTTTTTTGGCAAACATATTAAAATCGATCCATCAGGATTGGCGAATATACTTTTACGCTCACTTGAAGACCACATTCGATAGAGCAAAGGAGTCTCGGATGTTTGCGAGTAAACCTCAATTCATCGATCAAATGGTAGGCTTGAAAAATGTATCCGAACTCCACTTTTTGTTGCAACCCAGATCGCTCACCCGCTTCTTTCATGGACTTGATGCTTCGATCTCCAAAAGAATACTCGCCTTCAATTTCCTCATCCCAGTACGTCCCAAAGATTATTAAGCAAAGTTAGATTTCCCCGCTCCACTTGCGTCCCTCAACGTTATAAATTTCACCTTCGTTAATGGTCAGGTTGATTTTCCTTGAGGATGATAAACCGTTGGAAACGACGATTCGCATGAATTTATCTTAAGTTTTTAAGTTGTATTCATTTTTTTCGTTATCAGTTGTCATGTTGTCGGTTGCTGTTCTCGAAATGACGATTCTTCAGAATCGTATTATCCAAAATCTAATATCATAAATCAGTTATTAATTCACTCTTCAGCGTTGTAAGCCGGATCTCAAGCGGATACTATTCCAACTTCGATAGCCAATTAGTTAGGGATAAGCTAAAACCAGACCAATAAAATAGCGATTACAAAAATGGCCAGCATGGTCAGCGCGTTCGATTCTGCAAAGGCTCCCAACAAGAATCTGGAAAACCATATTCCGAATCCAATTGCCAAAACAGCCGAAACACCAGAAGCTTTTAAGAAATCCAGGGATAAAAACCGGAGACATTCACCTTGAGTAGCACCAAGGACTTTTCGAATACTGATCTCTTTTCCTTTTGTTTTATTCTGTCGCCAAAGCTTACATAAGACACCAACCCAAATAGTCCCATTAAAGCGATTTAAAACTGCAAATTCCTGCAAAGAGACTAAATATCAAACTTTACATTTTGCTTCAGATTGCATAGAGGACTTGCTTCCTGATCTAGTAAATTTCGATGTGAAAGGGCGGTCTGAAAACAAGTTTTTTCCAAAACCTCGCAATCGTGGCGAGATTAGCTGTTGGGTTTCCACCATTCAATTTGTATCAAGCAAGCATATTTTGCCTTCATAGGATTCATTGAAGATGACCATTCGGCCCCACTTTTGCATGAAGGGAATTGACAAGTAAAAAGTAATTTGACGACTTCCTTTTACCAAGGCATTATTGGTGAATCCTACATTGACTCGTTTCCAATTGCTCTTTTGCTGTTTCCATCCCACTCTCCTCCCTGCAACGCGGATTTCATTTCAGAGAATTGCATTTGTGAATTTCATCTTCCAAACTGCTTCGGGATGGGTCTCTGATTTCTGAAGAGTTCCTGTCCTTCTAAAAGATCCAGAGTTGATGGTTTTAAATCAAATCAGGATCAGCAGCCATAGCCCGTAATCATAAACTCGCGCGTATATCGCCACCCGGAAAAATCTTATATCCTGCTTACATTATGAGGCATGTCTGCTGCCTTTGAAATTGAACAATCGCCGCAACCGGATCTGACATCTCGTTCACGAAGCGTGGAATAGCCTCCCCGCATGTTGATGATTGGTTAATATCAATGCGTACAATTGCTCATTTCTCGTAACCCAGGATTGACTTCTGCATAATGGCAAGCTGATTTTGGACTACAAAAAGTGGAAAATCAACAAACCCATTGGAGACAAAAATGAAATACGACGAGCGATTTCCCTCGCACCCAGGCTCCACCTTCGATTTTTGGAATTTATTACCCATTGGCTTTTAAAAGGTTGCATCTGCGAAACGAATCATAGATGTGTGATGAAAAATCCTGCTAATAATCCAACTATCAAAAGCTAGTCTAGCAAGGCCCAGCCATTCCCGCTGGGGAAAATAAAAGCTTCCAAAATTCAAAGTACTCCACCCAAAATTCTTCGAATTGGAATGCGATCAGGTAAAGGAGTAGAATGCTTAATAAAATCGCGCCAAAAGACAAGTAACATGGAATTCGATACGAAAAGCTGCCCGAAAAGCTGCATTCTACCTTGCTCCCATTTCACTTATACGCAAGCCACCTTTCTTCTATTTCGCTCAGTAGCTTCAGCAGTAGCGAGGTTTACTAATTTAATGATACCCAATGGCAAGAAGTAGGGATCGCTACGATTACCAAAAATATACAGGTACTTTATTCTTCCGTCCCAGGTTTGATTGGGCGTTTAAAGTAGGATTCTCAAATGAATGGAAGTTAAGTGGTTTGCGTAAAAAACGCGGTTTGAAACCATACTCATCCATATCACTTCCAAATACTGTCTACCATTTGATCCATATTTGGACTTTTTAAACTGATCCATATCTGCTCCTGGCTTCATTTCAATAAGTTGTAATAATTTACTAGTGAGACCATCGTGGGCTCCACGACTATCTCGTGCGTTTTAAACGAAAGCTAAAAAGTCAAAACTCCAGGTGGCTGCGCACTCGGAAAATCTGCATTACTCAGTCACGACGGTAATCTTCCCCATCGACTTTGCATGTGATTTTCCTTTCGGCATTTACAGCTGACCCCAAATAGTCTGATTGGTCCGTAATACGAGTTTGTTTTGGCTCTGAAGAACTACAGTTTCTTCTGTTGCCAAGCAATCATCCTAAAAATCAAAAAACATCAATAAAAGTATTCATCCACAAAAGGCGAATTAGACTCTTTCCTGATGGCCTTGGCCCAGCATCGACCCCATGACCGATGAGAAATACTCAAATCGTAAAAACCAGCGTTTGCTTTTTCAACTTCAGTAAACTTTCCCGTAGCGGTACAGGAAGCAAAGGCAGGCGAACTTCCAACCAATCACTCTCTCCATTTGAAACAAATTCCTGATTGATTTATAAATCGTCGGGCATTTTCAGTCATTCTTTTCGGGATCATAGGCCTCCATTCGTGATGTGAAGTAAAGTGAAATCGCAATAAAACTGTCAAAGCGATCGTCAATCCCAAAGATTAATGGCGGTATTATAGCTTGCGCTTCCGAAGGTTTCGAAGGATATTTTAAGGTAGTTTTTCCACATTGAGGTAAAGGATTGAAATATTGGAAAAATTCAAAGAAACTTTGTCCGCCGTGGCGGGATTGGAATATTTGGGGTCGAGTGTACTCAGTCTCTAATTCTATTCTCCATTCTCAATTCTTCTTTAATCTTTTCCACTTTTTATGCCATAAAGAAAAAAAGCTTCCGAATTAGCTTCAGAGGCATTTATTTAGATTCTAAACAGTTTGTTTTTCTTTCGAAACATTTTTGTTCCGCTGGCGGACGAAAGGTGTTTCAATCACTTTTCCAATGCTTGATTGGTCAAAATCCTGATTCTTAAACTAAAACTTCCGGATATTTGCCATTCAAAAACTTATTTGCCTTTTTCTCCGCAAGAACTTTTGCCGATTACTGTTCCCAGTTTTCAGG
>Ga0163217_1081872_pt1 | contig 12589 bp, 18 predicted proteins | sample SynspAceP_FD_185933 | JGI IMG/M metagenome (GOLD analysis project Ga0163217, IMG submission 185933) | Saline lake microbial communities from Ace Lake in Antarctica - Synechococcus sp. Ace-P (PacBio error correction) | ecosystem: Environmental > Aquatic > Non-marine Saline and Alkaline > Saline ... | reverse complement strand
AAATCCGCGGCAACAGATCGCCAGGGCCGAAAAGGTCGTCATGTTGGTACGGCGCGGGGCAAATCGTTGACCGGAAGTCTTTGGCCAACGGATCAGTTTGACATCACGCGCCGAGAAACCGCGTACGACACATCGCCTGTCGGAGTGTGCAGCCACGTTGTATGGGGCAGGCGGCATCGCCAATATGCAGCTTCACGCTGCCTATACGCAGATTTTCAATCGCTTCCCGCACATTGCTGACTGGCAAACCAGACGGTGCTGCCCAACAACTCACCCATTCCATTGGTGAGTTGCGAAGTCCGATCTCGGTATCTAGTAGACGTGTCTTGTCCCGACCCGGTCGGATAAGATTATCTACCCCGCAAGCAACGCGTTTGATTGCCGCTAAAAGCTATCGGCGTTTTCGGCTGGCTGCCGCGGCCTGCGCATGGCGGGCTTACCGCCGCCGCGACCCCACTTCCCCGCCGCCCGGCATTGACCAGATCGGCGCGGAGTGTTCGCCCTCAAAAATCATCGGACACGGCGACCGCAACCGCGACCTTTGCCCCTTCCCGTCGCAACGGAATGCCACGGATGCCGGAACCGAGCTTGCGAGCTGTTCGTGCAGCATCGGGCGGAAGTTCCCCTTACCGCTTGATCCCGTCAAGCACACGTCGACAAACTGCGACGCCGGCCGATTCTTCCGCCACGGCTGCGGCTCCGCCCCCACCAGCGCGAGTTGTTGCGGCTGCCGCGAGATCTTTTTCCAGCTGTTGCGCTCCCGCCATCAGCGTTTTCGATCCGGCTTGGGACAGCTTCTGCTTGGCCTTGAAAGCTGATTCCGCCGCGCCCGCGTATTTACCCCGCTTGCGTTTCAAGATATTGACGCGCCGCCTTTCAACGGTCACTGCTTCGATGCGCCGGATGCCAGCGGCCACAGCTCCCCTCAGTCACGATTTTGAACAAAAGCCGATATCCCCGGTCCCGGTCACATGCGTCCCGCCGCATAGCTCGACAGAATAATCGGTCCGTCTGTGTCGCGACCGAGCGGCAGAACGCGCACTTCTCCCATTTTCTTCGCCCAAACCAGCCCATCCGGCCAGCCTGATCGCGCCTCAGCGCCATCAACCGGTTGAGCCGGGGCGTTCTGTTGGATGATCAGCATTCCTCATCCTACACCTTGGACTAGATACATCAGCGCGATGATCCGCGCCGCCATGGCTTGCATGTCGAAGCGGATACCGCTCGCCATCAACCATGCTGCCCCTTTTGGGTCACATGATCGCCGAGCACACGACGGCCAGAACACAATACTGACAATGAGGTGTGTCCGCAGGGATGCGTTTGTGCGTTCCGCACATCCGGATCGACGCTAATCAGGCGGCGCGATCACCGATGATATCTCGCCCGTCAGTGTTCCCGATATAACGTGCAGAATCCGCCCGCTGCTTTTGAACATCGGAAATCTCGATCCGAGCCCCATTGTCGAACTGCGCACGCCGTGATCCCCCGCCTGACCACCGATTCAGCGTAGAACGGGGCTTTCTTTGGTCAGAACATGATCGGCCGGGCAGCTGCCACGCTCGACCCGTGGATTGTCTTGGAGCATCGCAACAAGTTCTGCGTTTCCAGACAGGCGATCAAAGCCTGTGAACGCCGTGGCTCCCCGCCTTTTCCTCGCGAAGCCTCTTTGAACACATCATCCAGCGCCCGCCATATCGAACTTACCGCCATCGCTTGGCTCTGCGCGCGTTGTTTTTCCATCGCGGTCTCGAACCCCATTCGACATCGACCCCGATACCGCGTCCGCGCAAGCATCCGCGTCAGATCGAGCGGGAAGGCCGTAGGTATCATAGAGTTTAAAACCGCTGTTTCGCCCGTAATTCGTCCGCCTTTTCCAAGACTTGACGTGCGTCCTCAAGCAAACCCATGCCGCGTCCGAGTGTGCGGCGGAACCGCTTCTTCTTCCCTTGCTCGAACGTCGCCTCAATGAGACGGCTGAGCCCGTTTCAACTCGCCAACGGCATGCGCCCATTTCATCGGACCAATGTTTGGAACCAGCGGTGCACAAGGAATCCTTGGCCCTTAGCAGATGCGCGGTGGCGCATCGCGCGGCGCATGATCCGGCGCAAGCACATAACCGCGCCCTTCATTGGACGGGCTAACCCCGTCCGCCATCAGGAAAGGAACAGAAGCGGCGCAAATGATCGGCAATGACGCGGTGCTGAATTTCGCCCACCCTCTGCCTTCGCCCCGCGTCAGTTCAACAGACGCGCCGATGAGGTCTGGAAACAGGTCCGTATCGTAATTATCGTGCTTGGCCCTGCAAGATCGCGGGCTGTGCGCTCGAGGGCCCATGCCCGTATCATTTGAAGGGCTTGGGCAGTTCAACCTGACGACCATCGGCTGGCGCTTCATACTGCATGAAGACGAGGTTCCAGATTTCGATGAACCGGTCGGCCATCCTCATCCGGGGAGCCGGGGGTCCCCCAGCCGATGCTAGGGCCGGTGATCATAGAAAAATTTCGCTACAGGGCCACAAAGGCCCTGTGTCCCCATTGCCCAAAAATTGTCTTGAGTCGCAATGCGGATTGATGCGCGTCATCAGACAGACCCGCAATCTTCTTCCACAAAGCATCAAACCGCTTCATCATCTGTGTGGTTTAAACGGTGACCAGCAGCTTATCTTGCAGACCGAGAATCCTTATATACGTCACTAACTCCCAAAGCATGGCTATCGCCTGCTTCTTTGAAATAATCCCGAAGGCTGAATTCCCAAGCATTTCGAAAGAAGGTATGATGGCGCGCCGTATAGCCGACATGTCGAGATCATTATGTTTGACACCCGCCCGGACGCATTTCTGCGAGGTCGCCCACGCGGGCGCATCCGGTTCTCTGACCCCTAAAATTGTCTTTGAACGGCACCATGCCCGCATTGAACGAAGAGGGAGCGTCTGAATCATTAATCGGGAACGAGCGGGAGAGGATGCGCAGGACACATGATCATTGTGCTCGAAATAATCGAGAAACTGCCGCGCGGATTTTCCGCAAGGGACCACGGTCGAGTTAGTCATGGCGCGGCCTATAGTCAGACCCGCCACCAGTGCCAAGTCGTCTCTGCCGAAGACCGCTCAACAGAGCTGCTTTGAATCAAAAAAGACGCGAACCCCCTCTTGCGGTCGCGTCCAATTTTCGCCAGCCATCAACTAGCTTCAGCCCCTAAAGTTTACAGGGGTACTTTAGGCAGTAATCCCAATTTTGGGCTCACCGTTCATCTGCAAACCTGTTTCGTCGGATGGCATCAGAAGTTCCTCGTCTAGCAGACCTTCTCGCGAAGAATCTTCTGCTCGATCTCTGCCGATCATATGCTGGATGCTCAATCAGAAAGCTTCGCACATTTCGCGGCCTTGGCCGATTGCGTTCATCCCCGTAAGAATACCAAACCCTGACTTTTCGATAACGGCTCGGCCGATTGACGCCCATATCGATGAGCTCGCCTGTTTTAGAGGATACCTTCGCCATTAATGATATCGAATTCGACTGACGGAAAGGCGCGGGCCACCTTGTTTTTGACCACTTCACGGCGGTCTGGTTACCCACAACTTCCATCGCGGGGCTTTTGATCGCGCCGATGCGGCGAATATTCAAGTCGGATGAGCATGTAGAAACTTTCAACGCCTATTACGCCGTCGTCGGTCTCCGGAGAGCCGTACATCACGCCAATCTTCATGGCGGGATCTGATTGATGAAGATCACCATACAGCCGATTTTGAGATGGACGCTGCAGCTTACGCAGCGCTTGGCTCATCAACGCGCCTGAAGACCCGTAGTGAGTCGCCCATATCGCCTTCTAGTTCCGCTCGCGGCGTCAGGCGCGGACGGAATCGATCACAAGAATATCAACGCCGCCCGACCGGACCAGCGTATCAGCAATTCCAACGCCTGCTCACCTTTATCGGGTTGCGCGATCAAGAGCTCTTGGACATCAACACCGAGCTTCCCAGCGTAGACAGGATCAAGTGCATGTTCCCCGCATCGATTGAACGCCGCGCGCCGCCCACTTTCTGGCACTCAGCAATCGCGTGCAAGGTGAGTGTTGTTTTCCCGGATGATTCGGGGCCGTAAATCTCAATAAACCGACCTTTTTGCGTAGGCCACCTAGTACCCCAGCGCAATATCCCAGACCGAGCTGACCCGGTAGAGATGCTCTCCACATCCATGAACTCTTGATCGCCTAGCTTTCATGACCGAGCCTTTGCGAAACGAAACGATCGAGGTCTGTGACAGGGCCGCGTCCAGTGGCTGGCGGATTGTTCTTATCAGTTGCCTTTCGACAACTTGAGCGGGTTGTAGTTCTCCCATGAGAAGTCTCCAATCGCGTGCTACCGGAGCCCTTCGTCCCCCAGAAAGTCCCGCGGGCTTTTATTCGGACTGCCGTATTGCTATGTTCACGTTTGTTTCTCGCTTTCCAAGCAAAGAACAAAAAAAGTAAACAGAAATTTTAAATTCGCCCATTCCAAGTAGATAGCGCCTCTTACCCAGCGGCCTCACCCAATTCCATTTCACCTTTCGCCCAGTTCGCCAATGTGAGGGCTTGGGCAGGAAGTGACATCGCGTTCCTCGCCAAAAAGTCGGAAAACTTCTTCCGCTGCATAGCCGGAAATAACACAATGCGCGCATGGCCAGAAGATGTCGCCTGGTTTTGAAGCAATCCTGGCCCCGTCCAGACCCGGCATGACGACATCGAAAGCAGTAGGTCGAATGGCTCTTTGGCGTTCTCCAGTATTTCGAGCGCTTCCTCGCGTCTTCTGCTTCTGTGACCTGATAGCCGCGTTTTGCGCAGGCCCTTGCGGCGATCACTCTGACGGCCGCTTCATCTTCAACAAACAGGAATATGCCCCGTGCCCGGCCAGATCGGCGGGGCTTGCGTTTCGGCTGGCGGCGCTTTGGACCACGAACTTTTTCGTCCTCAGCCAGTTGAGGGGCTGCCGGGCAGGTAGATCTTAAAACGTTGTCCCCTCGCCCAGCTTACTATCGACGGCCAGATGCCCACCCGATGCTGGATGGACACCGTTAAACGGTGGCGATCCGCAGGCCCGTGCCCTTGCCCTGATCCTTCGTACGTGAAGAAGGGTTCGAAAATCTTGCCTTTCACGGCATCGGACATGCCCGTGCCAGAGTCTGAAACGGAAGAACATCAGCACGACATCATCGACGGGAAATTCCTCAGCGCGACTGTACCCCCGTATCGGCCCCCAAAACCCGGGATGCGCGCGAAGATACGTTCCGACGCAATAATGATGCGCCCCGCCCTGCCTTCCATCGCCATCGCGCGCATTCACAAAACAGATTGTTTCATGATCACATTTGTCGAATTTGCGACCGATCCACCATCACCTGCGGAGATGCGCGAGCGTGGTATTGATTTCCAGCTGAAGCCTGTCCGCCCAAGTCTGTTTCAAAGTCCAGATACAATCGGACCAGGCTTCGGAAACATCGATACGCTCGGCCCGGCGCGTTTGCTGGCGGCAGGAGAAGCGAGCAGTTTTTTTGACCCAAAGCTGCCGCTCTTGCCCCCGGGGCGATTGATATTTTGCTAGCTCCGGAAGGACGGATCACCCACAGTGGATGCCGCTGAGGAGTTCATCCGTATTGAGGCGGATGGCCGTCAGACGATTGTGAATCATGCGCCAACGGCCCCCGTCAATTGAGCCGACAGCTTGCATTTCTGACTTTGTTGCACCTTGTTCTTCCAGGGATTTGCGCGCACTAATATCGACAAGCATAGGCCCAAGCGCTCTGGGACGATGGGATCCGCACGACATAGGAAGCGGCTACAGTACGCTGTTCGATCCGAAGTTTGATGCGTCAATGGCGCAAGATCCGCTCATATCCGCAGGCGACATGCCAAGCCAGCATCTTTTTGACCCCATTGTCCCCTCGAAACCCAGAGAGCGAAGTTCGCCCGCAGGGTTCAGAAGGCGACCGGATAAGCTCGATAGGGCTTGTCGAATAAGTCACTTCTGGCCGTGTTGATATCCGCGCCATCGATGGTGAAGAACCACCGAACCGGAAACGGAGGCAAACGCCGAGGCTTGCTGCTGTGAACCTGCCCAACGACTGGGGAGGTAAGAGAGACTACGGGCGCGCCGACGCGCCTTTTATCGTTGTTGCGCCGGACGTATGTCCGTGCAGCGACAACAGAGGCGAATCAACTCGCCGCCCATCAATTGCCGGTCCAGGCGGCGATTTCATCACCGTTGGCGTGACGACACCCTTGGCGAGTCAGCAGGGCGGCGTATCAGCGCCCGAACGTCTACGCTGGACCGCGTCTGTGATTCGAGCAGCACAAGCGGGTCTTCAATAAATTCGTTGATATGCGCCGGGGTCAGTGCGTCAGGACCCCAAGCCAGCGTTCCATGGTCGCATCGATCGCCAGAACGCCGTCCGTCGCGCGTGACTGAAAACAGGCCTATTTGGGGCCTTCAGCCAGCGAGGATGTCGCGTTCATCGCCCCGGCAATTTCGTCGATTCCACACAGATCATTCGGGCCTGCAGCGAGACGTTGAAGACCGTAAATCCGAAACCGGGACCAGAACGCGACGGCATGATGAGATTGAGTTCTTCTTCTTGCGCCTTTTGCGAATCGACGGCCATATGATGCAGTCGGAAGATCGCCGCGGAGCCTTCCGAGCTCAGTGGTAGAAAAGATGCGATCCAATGTCGCAACGTGTCACCCCAGAACCTTTGCCACGTCGAGTTTACGCCCACATTCTTAGATAAGCACGATTACGAGGTCGGTTTTCCGTCGCGCCGTATCAGTTGCGGACGAAACGGATTGGAAGAAACGCATCGCTGTAAAAGCGTATCGCGGCGTTCTGCGCGTCGATCAAACGCGCCGCCCCGCGCGCATGACGATCAACATGGCTGATGCCAGTAGACGGATTACGCAATCACGCCCGCACCGACAAACTGCAAGCCAGGCGCAAGACTATTTTCCAACCAACGCCCCCAGACAACCTGCCGAACCAAACACCGCGCGTATCAGCACCGATAATGCCAATCCACCCGGCCAATTGGCTCGGTTCCTGCTATAGGGCGTCGTATTCAGTGGCGAATCCACGTCACTCATCGCATTCTAGCTTGTAGCGTTAAATGACCATTGTGGCGAGAGTTTAAGACCGTAGTAACAACAGTGCTCTTCCCCACGGATTTCCGCTTTCATGAAACATCTCTCCACTACCACCATCGCCAAGCCTGATGATCGGATGACTAATTCTGCCGGATGTCTCCCCGGAAGCGTTCAAGACGTCAGTCGCGAGGCCGATTGTGGAACAAGAGAGTGCAACGTCTCAACGCTTGGTTTGCGAGCGTTACGAGGAAGCCTTCGCCCGATCCCCGATGAGTCAACCTATCTGGTCGGTCTGAAGCTCCTGGACCGCCTTGATGACATCAGGCCAGACCGCGATGATGAGGAAGCCGCGCTGCGCGCCAGCTGGCTTTACCAAGGAATTGCGCCGCGACTTCGAATATTGACCGCCTCGAACTCAGACACGCTGTCCTTACGAACTGTTTGAGCGAACCAGACTGATTGCTGGCTACCCAATTCACTCACCAGAACGACTATGTCTTTCAGCATATGATGTGGGCCGGCATTCGAGCCTGCCGAGCTTCTGATCGAACTTCCATAGATCGAAGCGAAAGCACGGCCCGCGCTTAATTTCGCGACTGTGAAAGCGTTTGACGACTATTTCGGCAAAAGGCTGAAGCGCGGGCCGCGCGCAGGCGAAGCCGGCGTATTTATTACCCCGCTTTGTCTAGGACAAATTCGGACCTTCGCGCAACATCCATACGCGGCGCCCACCGAAGGAGGCGACAGCCCGATCCTGACCGACTTCCAAAAGCCAAGTTAGAGACAACTGAACCTCGGTGATCGGTCCCACATCGGAAGCTGCTTGACCAAGCCGAAGCCGCCATGCTGTCGTCTGTTCAGCCCGCCTATTCTCTCTTTGCTGCGCAGTTTGAAAACAAGCCGGCGATGACGACAGATGAAGACGGTGCGTTGGAAGCTGCCAGAGCCGACACTTATTACACCACGCGCCTGAAAAACATACACGACGACGGATATGACCGCCGAGAGATCCATGAAATCGGCCTAAAGAGTTCGCCCGCATTCAGGCCCGAATGCAGGAATCCCATGACCGGGTGGAATTGAAGGCAAGCTTGCAAGACTTTTACGCCTTCCTTCCGCAGCGACCGCCAGATTTAACCTACGCCAATGATGCAGAGGGTTCGCGCCGCTATATCGCCGATGCGACAAGCGATTATCGACGATATGCGCGCGCAGTTGGGACGGATTGTTTCTGACCAAGCCCAAAGCCGACATGAGGCGTCAAAAGGGTCGAGCCCTTTTCCGAAGCTACGGCATTTTGGCGCTTTCTTACCGATAGCCCGGCGCTCGACGGTCTCGCCCCGGCACTTATTAATCAATCTCAAAAAGCATGCTGATCAGCCGAAGTTTTTGCAACAGGCGGCTGGCTATCATGAGGGTATCCGGGCCATCATATGCAGATCGCCATCGCACAGGAATGCAGGGGCTTCCGCAATTCGCAGCTGGCGGCCCATTAAGCCTCGTTGAAGGATGGCCCGCGTCTATGCCCCGAAGAAAATCCCCAAAGAACTCGGTCTCTACACGACCCCCTTATAAGGAGTTCGGACCAGTGGGCATTGGAGATTTTCCCGGCTGCGCGCCTCGTTGTCGATTACCCGCATTCACGCAAAGAAATGGCGACCGCGAACAAGCCGTCGGCCGACTATCTAGAAAAACATTCCCTAATCCCGAAGGCGACGGCGAGCTGAAATCGACCGCTACATCGTCTGCCGGGCAGGCGACGCGTACCTTGATGGCAGCCCCAAGATCATCGGAACTCCGCCGGGGGGCAAAAAAAAAAAAAAAAAAAAAAAAGGCCCGAGGCCGAACTAGGCCGGACGATTTTGATGTCAGGAAATTCCATTGATTGCGGTTCTGACAAACGGGTCCGTTCGCTTGAAAATGCTCGAAGCCATATTGCCGTTACATCACTGATACGACAGGACAAAAACATGAGCTATCTCCGCCCCCTTGCCCGTCACGCTCGCTCTGCTGGCCGCCTGCCTCTCAGGGCTGACGCACCAAACCGACCACAATCGACCCCGCAAGTTGACGCCGCCCCAGATAGCATCCGATTTCAATCTGAGGTCAGACCGTGTCAAATCGTGGTTCGGCCCGCGCTTTGAAGAAGAAGCGCTCAACCGTTCGCGGAATTATCTGGCGCAGCTTTTGGTCGCCAAACAACCCAAGATGAATGGAATGACGAAACGAAAGCCGCGTGGCTCGACGTATGGGACCGCCATGCCCAGTCTGATCCGATTTCCTGACACAACAATCGATGTCGATGCGCTGGATGAAACGCTCCCTCTCGCACGACTTTATTGTCAAGAAGTTGCAGAAGACCGGCCTCGAAGGGATGCGCTGTACGCTATTCTTACCCGTTCAATCAATGCGCGGCCACCCATTTCGGGATTGCCAACCTTCTTGGTTGAACCAGCACGAAACATCGACCAATGAAGCCAGAAGCAGAAGCCTAGTATTGCGCGGCTAGACCGGCATTCCAGGTAAGCTCGATCCTGTTATCCCAACCGATCCGCCGAGAGTTTGACCGCGCATCGCCCACCCAAATTCGTTTACGCGCATGTTTTGCGTTGATATGGAACATTCTATCTGGAGCACCGTTGAGGACCTGAAGACGCTCACTTGATCCTAGACGAACTTGTAAAGAAGCGTCGATCTGCTCGACCTTCCCGAAGAGAGAGGAGCTCGCGCAAGACTATTCTCTGACGCGATTGAGGCGATTGATTGAAAGCTGTCGGCCCAGCCTATCAGCGTTTGCAGACCGGAATTACGTCGCCAAGCAGGCGGGCGAGTACGATGACGGGGCTTGGAAACACCCGACGGCGCAGACATTATGCTATTCGTCTGAGTCTGATGACGACCACGGATTTATCGCTGATGAGATCCACGATTATTGTCTGCGCGAAGTCGAAGCGCATCCACGGCGAAAAATGCGCGAAATCATGAAAATCCGTCCGATATTGAGGCGATTTTAAAGGACTTCTTCGAATTCTATGCGGCACCCAGTAAAGCAATCTACTACTCGAATGATGATGATGGCAAAGCGCGCATTGCGCGAGGCGACATCAATCATTCGGCGGATGGAAGACCGTTTGACGAAAGTTCGCCGGAAACAAAAAGCGGAAATGGAGTTCGCGCCGTTCCGAGGGCCTCCGCGAACAAAGCGCGGGGAAAGCCTTTTATTCGAGACCCCCGCAGCCGACGGCTCTTCGTCTCCGTTATTACGTATGCCAAATCTGCTACAATATGGCGCGGATGCCCACTACCAGATGGAAGCCCTCGCCTATCACGAAGGCATTCCGGGGCCACCACATTGCAGATCGCCTTTGCCCCAAAGAATGGAAGCGTGCCGAAACTTCCGCCAAAAATTTGGCGTGTACACGCCCCTATTCGGAAGGGCTGGGGGCTCTATTCAAGTATCTGCAAGGAGAGGGGTTTCTATGAGGATCCCTATTCTTGACTTTGGGCGTCATGCGATGGAACTTTGGCGGCTTGTCGTCTGGTTCGTCGATACGGCCTGCATCACAAAGCGCAGGAACCTCAGGAGGCCATCGACTATTTGGCTAGAATACACCCCAACCCTCGAGGTGACATCGTCAATGCGATCGAGCGTCTATAGCGTCATGCCGGGTCAGGCGACCGCTTACATTGAGCGGTAAAATCAAAAATTCTGGAGTTGCGCGAAAAGAGCGAGAAGCGGAGTTAGGCGGACGCATTCGATATTCGCGACTTCCATGAGGTGGGTGCTTGTCAAGGGCCGTTGCCGCCTCGGACGTCATGAAGAACGGCGTCAACACCTATATCCGAAGCGGCTGGTTAGGCCGAACCGCCTAACCTCCAAGAACCGTTAAGGCAAATTGCGGGTTGGCTTAGCCAGCCCCGTAGCGCTCTTCGCGCTCATGCATTCCTGCGGCTTCGACCGACCAGGTCGCGATCGGACGCGCTTCGAGGCGGCGCGCAGCCGATAGGTCGCCTGTTTTCGTCGCAATAGCCGTAAGTCCCGTCCTCGATACGGGGCGAGCGCCTTGTCGATCTTGCGGACGAGGTTTGCGAAGACGCGTCCTTGGTCCGCAATTCCAGTTGACGATCTGCATTATAGGTCACGACATTCAGAGGGATCAGGTGTTGACCCGTTCGCCTTGCAAAATTATTCGACGGTCCCGCGCGTCTCAGCCGAATCTCGTCTCGCCAATTGATCAGGCGCGGCGAAAATATTCCCTCATCCGGTCATTCATTGAAAGTTTCGTCGTCGCTCGGAAGCATAGGGCCGAATGATGATCGATTTAGCGGCCTTTTGATTGGATTGGAAAATTTGGTCATGATTCTTCCCGAACAAAGCGGACCTACGCGTTGATGCAGAGGACCGCCGGGCATTTTGCTCTATCGGTCCAGATTCCGCCCATCCATCGAGAAGGCGTTCGAACCACGTCCGGATAAGATGCGCGTTTATTTCCGCAATTCGTTCAAGCTCAAGAGGCAGGCAACACATAGTAGCTGATAATTCCAAGGAAGGCCTTCAAAAGCCTGATTTTTTAGCGTCAGACGCTCTTGCCTTAGGCGGAATTTACTCCCGACAGGAGCGACCGATTTAAACCGGAACAGAAAGATTTTTAGATGCGATTTTTCGAGGACGAAGGATTACGTGCGCCACCAAGGACCTGATGATGGCGGTGTCAAATGCCGCGATTCCACTTTGGAGCGTCCGCTGTGATCAAAAAGGCGAACCCGGAACGGGGTAAAACAGTCTCGCGCATGAGATGGCCAAAGGGCTCGGCGCGGCCTTGTTGGAGTGGATATTCCACAATCCCACGGACCAAAAAGCAGAGCAAGGCCTCTATGAGGATTGATGCGGTGGCCCCGCCTGCGTTGAACCGAGCCACTCGGTGACGGTCGCGGTTCAATGACATCGGCAACTATATCAAGCGCGCAAAATTTGGGATGCGTTTCGCCAGCGAAAAGGAAGCGGCCCCGATCCTGTTGATCGACGGAAATCGACAAGGCCGGATATTCGAGTTCCAAAACGGACCCTTCGGCATTGAGCTCCGATTAAGATGAGCTTTCCATTGTCTTTACCGAGACGGCGAAAACGGTTTTCCACAGCCGAAACAAACCCGCCCCAAAGTCATCCACATCACGTTCGAATAATTTTGAGAAGGGATCTTGCCGGACGGCGTTTCTTTCCGGCCGTTGCTTCTTTCCCCACCTAATCCAGTTTCCCCGATTTTTGAAGCCAAAACGATTGGCCGAGATTTTTGTGGAAGGGGTTCACTTTTTCCCCCGAAATTCTTGAAACCCCCCCGGGGCTTCTATTCAAAGCGGGCGGCTTGGGGGAAGGCGTTTTCTTTGAAGGTTTTCCGGCCGCCCATTTTTTTGGCCCGGGGGCTTGAAGGGGAAAGAAGCCCAAGCACGTCTGAGCTTTCTGACTGATCTCTCTCCTGG
>Ga0163217_1021571_pt1 | contig 12589 bp, 9 predicted proteins | sample SynspAceP_FD_185933 | JGI IMG/M metagenome (GOLD analysis project Ga0163217, IMG submission 185933) | Saline lake microbial communities from Ace Lake in Antarctica - Synechococcus sp. Ace-P (PacBio error correction) | ecosystem: Environmental > Aquatic > Non-marine Saline and Alkaline > Saline ... | reverse complement strand
GCCAGGGAACGCCCACCAGGCTTGAAGACGCGCCCTGGGGCCGATCGGGTCACCCTGCGGGTACGGGAATTCGCAACCGCCCCTGAAGCTGAACGGGTCCGTGAGGTGCTGGAGCGCTGCCGGGGCGTTCGCCAGGTGTGGTTGAACCTGGCCCAGGGCCATTTCGCTCAATTCTCGTTTGTTGAGAATGCAACGGTGATTGAACCGCTGCGGGCGCCAGGCTGGGCCGCGGCCGATCTGCCAGTGTCTTCTCTCTCCCAAAGCCGCCCCAGCCTGGATGATGTCGTATCTCCATGGCCAACGGCCGCCACCCTGATGGATTGTCGGAGCTGCAGCGTGGCGGTAGCCGTGTCCCAAGGCGGAGCGCAAACAGGGCGATGCGTTGACCATGTCTCGAGCCCTTTCCTTCCCTCTGGACCCGGCGATGCGACCAGTGCACCTCCATGGACCTTCCACCGTTGCAAAGCCTGGGGCGGTCAATCTCCGGGGAATTCAGCCCTAGCCGACAGGGCCAGGGAAATCCTCGCTCTGACAAACGGCTGTTCTCAATTGGCCCGGCGGCCTCCACGCTTGTTTGGCAGGGGTGTTTGCAGCCCCTGTCTTGGCTGGTGTTGTTGCGCCCTGTTCGCCCAAGGCGCCTGAGGGTCTGCTGCCGATGGCATGAGCTACGGCCGCTTCCTCTGGGCTGGGTGTGATTGTGTTCACGGCGTTCCAGCGCGGCGACTCAACGCCGGACTCCAGTGATTGTTCGATCGGGAAATTCGGCTTTCTTGAACCCGGTTTGCTGGTGGCACCGTTTGCGATCGAGGAAGTCGATCGTGATTGCCTTCGGTGCTCTACTCACCAGCTCAGCCTGGTCCACGAGCCTGGCGATTCATGGGAAACGGCGGCCTGCTCGGATAACGGCTGCAGGGGTTTACGGGCCTTTGTGCTTGGTCCTCGTCACCCTGCTGGCTGCTCGTCTTCGCCGTGACGACTGAGCCTGGGCCTCGCCTTTGCTTTTGCCGGGACACATCAATTGATCGCCGTGATCTTCGTGTGAACCTGCCGCTGCTGTTTCGCCAGCACCGCGCTCGCGCCGATTTCGTTCATTGCCCACCTGGTTGGGGTGGCTAGCGGCCCTGAATCCACTTACGTTCGCTATTGGAACCGATTCGTGCCGCCTACGCCGGCCAAGGTTTTCCCTGTTCAGCGTTGTTTCCTCCAGGCTTCCCTTACGGCGCCTTAACAGGCGCCACTGGCCTGCCTGGTCTTGCACGCTGCTGGCTGCGGGCCTGGTTCTGCGCGTACGCGGCCATTGTTCTGGATCGCAAAACTCAGCTGAGGCCGCCGTGCCCCCTCCCTTTTTCCCCTCGGGACCTGACCCTCGCCGCGCCTGCTGCGGAACAGGGACCACTTGCGCAGGAACCTGATCGCGCCCTGCGCCGTCAGGATCCAGGCAGCATTGCCAGGCTTTCAAACCGCGCTGGTCATCGCCATGGCGTCGATGCGCTCGACCAGCCTGATTCCGTGAGCAGGCCGCTAGAAGCCCCGCCAACCCAGGCCAACGCCCTGCAGCTGGAGTTTGAACTCCCTCGCAGGCACCCTTGGCCAAAACCCGTGGCAACCGATGCCCGCTTGTTCTCGAAACGCCGCCCCAACCCTGGCTGAATGGGAGATCAAAGCGATCGATCCCCTGCCACAGTCCAGGCGTTCGACACCGCCAACCATCGAGACGCCTCCTTGGCTGCTGTTGGCGTCCAAAGCCAGAGCTGGTTCTTACCGAGGATCGTTCCGGCCAAAAGCGTTCGATGGCGATCCATTTCGCCTTCCGATCCGCCTGCCGCCCAACCAATTGCGGCGACTCGTCTTGCCCTTGGATTCCTTCACGGGCTGATTCCTTCAGCGGTTCCTTTGCCTTCAGAACCATCTCCGGCGGAAGCGGCCATGGCCTCAGACCGTTCGGCCCCATTGGACCCTTGGGCCGAAACCCATTTGATCCAGCCCCCTTGGCGGCGGTGGCTTCGGAAGCGCTTCAACCGCGAAAGCTATTAGCGTCACAGCCAACGATCAGCTCAGGCGCCGAGACCGAAAAACCAACCCTGCAGCGATCCCTGAGGAGGGGCACCCGCAGCGGGCAGGCGACGGCAGGCCCCAACGACGAGCCCGATCCGGCGCTTTCAAGAACTTGGTGCGCTACTGCATCGACGAGGTGGCCAGCACTTTTCAACAGGACGCCGATCTTGAAGCGAGCGGGCGCCAGAGCCACTGTCCAGCCACCAGCGGCCAGCTGGCCTCCCCCAACGCTGCCCTCTCCCCAGCCCGAATCAGCCTAGAGGTCCTGCCGCCACTAGCCCAGCTGTTAGCAGAAGATCGTTTCAGCAGCCAACACCAGCTGAGCGGCAGCGCGGTTCACCACGACGCCCAGACCCCAGGGCCAGCGGCTGCGCCGGCCGGTCCACCCCGATCTGGGCTGCCTTGCGCTCGTTGGTTGCCGGATTCCACGGGACGACGAAGAGCGGCGGGCTTCTTGACCCAGCTATTCGACAAAATCCTGACGAAAACCGTTTCCTGACCGCCGGCATTCATTGCTGCGGCTTTTCTGCCCCCCTCCTTGCCCAAGTCGTCCCCAGCCCACCGGCTCAGCCGTGCCTCCCCTGCAAGGGGTTTGATCGTCTCGGTGCAGGCGCCGGAGAGGTTCGCCCGATGCGCCAATGCGAGGTGATGCCGCCATGGCAGCCAGCCTGGCCAATGGGGCGTATCGGCGTGCGGCTGAGAGCCCCGAGCACATCGGAGCGGTTCGGAGGACGCTGCCCGGCAGCCCTGCACATCGGACTTTGTGGAAACGCAGCTTTGCGATAGTTCCGTCTACATTCACGCGGGATGGAGCGACATCAAGGCCGTCTGGGCCGCCGTCGCGATGTGGTCGCCATCGATGCACCCGACCGCGTTTCCGACGGGCGGCGAGGAGCTGACCTTCCATGATCGATCGGCGCCACACGAGCTCGGCGCCACGTTTGATGGCCGAATGGTCGACAGCGTGGCCAACGGGGCTGAAGGCGGCGGCCCCTTGGCTGCGCCTGGGTGGGAACACGCTGTATGGCTACACGCAGGAGACGGCCGCTTGTTGGCCTCCAGCCTGGGAATCTGGCTAGGCGCCCCTGCGTGCCGCCTTGCCCGAAGGGGCGGTTCTGATTCTGTTGAAGGCGGGATCGCCACGGCCGGCGACGCCAGGCGGGCCAAACCGACCTGGGAGCCGATGCGGTGGTTGTGGAACCGCCATCACCGGCGTGGATCTTTGCAGGTGGCCGCCTACGTCAAGACGCTGGCAGGTTTGAGCGAGTCGCTCACATCATTCCCGGCATGCCCATGCCGCCCATTGCCCAGGCATGCCCATTTCCTCCCATTCCACCTGGGGAAGGTGGCGGCCTCAGGTTCGGCTTTGTTCGGCGATTCACCACTTCGGTGGTGATCAACAAAGCAGCGATTCGTAAACCGCATCCTGGCAGGGGCCAGCCGCACCACTTGGCGGCATCGAGAATTGCAGCGGGCGATAGGTTCTTCGTATTCGGCCTGTGAGGCATGGAAACCTTTGCCGGATCTCAGCGCTTCAGCCCACCACAACCCACGCCGTTTGGCGCCGCGTATTCGGCGATCTTGGCCGCAGGGAGCGAGAGGGCGCGCGGCGATTGGGGCACCGGTTGCGCTGATCGCGTTCGCCGGCGGATCAGGGACCATCAAGACCGCAGCCAGTTTGCAGCAGGGTGCTGCCCGCACGGACAATGCCTTCTTCGGGACCGCCGCGCGGGTGGCGTTGAGGGCATCCTTCAATGCCGCAGCTTGCGGTGGCGCAGTTTCGGTTTTCGGTGGGGGCCCCGACCTTTGATGCGGCCACACCCGGCCAATTTGGCGATCCGCTCATTGAGCTTTTCCTTTGTCGTAGTCGGAGTCGGTGACCTTCCCAGTTCGCGTTTGATCGGAGGCGACCGCGTTCGGCGACGGGCATCCGCGATGGCTCATCGGCTTGGCGATTTGATCGTGTTTTGCTGTCCTTGCTGATCGTTGATCCGACGTCTACCTTGCGAGGTCGGCCAGGCTGGACGCTGTCGAGAGCCATCGGCCCGGTCCTCGCTGATCAAGGTGGCGCAGTGAGGATGGCGATGTCTCTGCAGGCGGCCTTTTACGGCGCTCACCGAAGACGGAGCGCGCCACCGCTTGCCACCTGACAGCACCCACGGTTCTTGTTCACCACCAAGGTGGCCAGGGCTTCACGTCGACTTCCTCGCCCAGGATCACCAGGGGGAGGAGCCGGCCTTCGCGACCATCTCCGGCGGGGCGAAGATACGGCGTATCGCACTGATCTTGCGGTCGGTGACGAGCTGCAGGCGGTCTCGTAGTCGCAGACATGTACGTTCGCGCGTCGTGACGAAATAAGGAGAAGAATAGCCGCCTTGTCGAAAAGAGCCGGTGCCCTCGGTGGATTCTTTTCATTGTTCGGTTGGCCAGAGTGAGGGGATCGCGCTCGACGGTTGTCACGCCCAGCTCAGGTGCTTCACCTTGTCCATGGCGACAGAAGACCATCTGCCGGATTCTGCTCGTCCCACCGGCACTGACCGTGGCGACCTGGCGGGATCGGCACTCACCGGCCACGGGCCTCAGACAGGCGGCGCGATGCCGGTCACGCGACTCGGCGCGCGCTTCCTATGCCGCGTCGCAACCCCACCGGATTGGCACCGCCGCCACGTTGCGCAGACCTTCTGCACCAGGGCCTGGCCAACAGGGTGCTCCATGAACGGCGCCATTACTCTAGCTCAATGATCCATGTGTGTAGTTGTTAAAAATAACACATAAATTTCGATGATTTACGACTTTAATCTCTGAAATGGTTGCGCCATTCTAAACGAAATGTCGGCAATTATTAAAAGTTGGATAATTATCGCGCGGATGCGACGGCAAGACGATTCTGCCACCGTTGCGCGGCATAGACCGTTGGTGAAACTTTATGTGCCAAGCAAACAGTTTATAATAAGTAAGGTTAGTTGTGCCTCTCGGCAATAATATATCGTTGTAGTGCCAGTTACCGTGGCAATCACGACCGTTTATTTGCTCAAGCCCATGTGGTATAATAAGTACCCGCCGAATCTGCGCTCCAAATTACCATATTATGTTAGCGGTGTGGCCAATCATCAATCGTCGCCTTGTGCAACGATCCGGTGCTTGTTTCAATGGGGGGCTGGGGGGGCAAAAATCCGCACGATTGCCCGTTACCACGTAAATAGTATGTTCAGACCATTTGACTAAATCGTTGCGCCGGAAACCACTGGGCTGCGCGTGCCGCACCCCTTCGCCCATGCGTTCTACCACTATCTTGTGCTTCCCCACATAAGTAACCCTGCCATCCCCTGCTAAGTAAAAATCTTTTTTGGACGGCGTTTAAAGACGATTTGCATTAGCTGACACCATAAACTATTGATCACCTTGCCCGTCATTGTCTGACGAAAATAAATATCGCCATTGTTGACTCTAGAAATCTCTGCTCACTCCATCGTAAATCAGCGTTTAACATTGGCCTGCAGACGCCAGCTTCCACCGAAACTGAATACTTCGTATTACCTTCTTAACTTGTTAACGCCTGAGGTACCCTTTCCATTGACATTTATTATATTTGACCAGTTAAACCAGCAGCTCAGGATCGTAATAGACGCAACTGGTATTATTTTTTATCACCTATAAAACTCACCGTTTTAATTTGGGACGCAGTCTAACTTCGCCAGAATTAAAAGGCCATAGAGCCATAATTAGCCGTTTAAGCTGTGGTGTAACTCATCGGCCTTTATTGTTGAATTATTGAATAATTCAACCGGCTGTCTATGGCCGAGTATAGGTGCTGTCCGTACTCGTTCCTTGGCCACCCGAACTTGAGATCACCGAGCGGCATGGCCTTCGACCGGGGCGTGATTTCTTCTCCTTATTTCGGTCACCGGACGGCCGGACCGTCAGGTTCTGCGGACTACGAGAAACGCCCTGCTGCTCGGTCACGACGCAAGACATCAGTGCGATCGCCGATCTTCTGCCCGTGCTGGAGATGGTCGGCGAAGGGCGGCTCCTTCGCCCCTGGTGATCCTGGGAACCGAGGAGGTCGATACGGTTGAAAGCTCTCAATGGCCACCTCTTGGTGTGTGAACAGAGGAACCGTTTGGGGGTGTTGCTGCACGGTGCAGCGGTGGCGTCGCTCCAGGTCTTCGGTGTGGAGCGCACCAACGTCCTAAGCGCACGCCCTGAACAGGGGAGAATTTCGCCATCCTCACAATGCGTGTGCCACGCATGTTGTATCAGCGAGACCGGCGTTTGGAGTCTTCACCAAGCGTCCCAGTGGCCTGGCCGAACCTTCTGCCAACAGCGTTGCGTTCGGATCTCACGACCTCAGCAAACAGGAACAGTCACCACGATCATCGGCAGCGTAGTGAGCATCGCGATTGCCGCGCCGAGACGCGGTCGCCTCGAATCAAAACGCAAGGAACTGCGGGAGGTCTCACGCGACTCCGAAGCTACGACCAAGGAAAAGGCTCAATGAGCGGATCGCGCCAAATTGGCCGGAGGTGTCGGGCCGTCCATCAGGTCGGGCCCCACCGCCAAAGCAGAACTCGCGCCCAAACCCAAGCTGGGCATTGGATGCCCTCAACGCCACCCGGCGCGGCGGTCGAAGAAGGCATTTCTGTCGCCTGGAGGTGGCGGCAGCACCCCTGCTGCGCAACTTGGCTTTGCGGTCTTTTGATGGTCTGATCGCCGGCTGAACGGCGATCAGAGCGCACGGTGCCAGATCGTTCAACGCGGCGCCTCTGCGGGCTTTTCCCTGCGCCAAGATCGCATGGATTTAACGCCCGCGACAAGCGGCGCAACACTTGGCCGTCGGTTGTGTGGCCCTGAAGCGCTGCCAGATGCTCCGGCAAAGGTTCAAAATGCCCTCACAGGGCGATTATACGGAAGACCTTGATCGCCGCCTGGCATTCTCTTATTGCGCCGCCAAAGGTGGTGCGGGACGGCCTGCAGTGATGCCCCGGTCGATCGGCTGCTTTGTTGACCATTCGCCAAATATTCACCTCACGGACTAGTGGTGATCGCCGACATAAGGAAAACCGGAACCTGAGTGCCCCACCTCTTTCCCCATGGTAAGGAACTGGATGGTACATGGGCATGTGACCTGGCGCGCATGGGCGGCCATGGGCATTGCCCCTAGTGGGAGAATGATGTGATTATGCGAAACTCGCTCAACCTGCCAGCCGTCTTGCACGTAGCCAGCCGGCCACCTGCAGATCCACGCCTCTTGTGATGGCGAAGTTCCACAAACCACCGCATCGCTCCCAGGCGGTATGGCCCGCCGGGCCGTACGCAGGGGCGTGGCGATCCCCGCGTCTTCTTTTCACTAGATCATTGAACCTCGCCAACTCTTCGGGCTAAAGGGCGGCACGCCAAGGAGCGCCAGCAGTTCCCAGGCTGCCGATGGAACCCAACAAGACGCGACGTTCTAATCCTGCCGATTTGTTAAAAAGGCAATTCACCCCGTTGGTTCCACCGCCGGCGCAGCCAAGAGGGCCGCCGCCTATAACAAGCACCGTGTGGCCTCTCGACGCATAGTCGACAGCTTCCGGCCATCAACGTGTGCGCACGAGGTCTCTCTAGGTTGGGCTCGACTCCGATTCTTGCTCTTGTGCGCGGTTTGCATCCTCGCCAACGACGCCGGGTCGGGAAACGCTGGTCGGCACGGTCGAGCATTAATCCTGGATCCAGATGGCTAAGGACCACTAGTTCGCGCCGGCGGCCCAAGAACTCGGCCTTCTTGATAGCTCACTCCGCCTAATCCCGGTCCCGCGGAACATGTAGCACGGGAACCTATCTGGCCAAAGGTGCCGTTAACTTCCCACAGTCTCTGATCCGGTGCCAGGGCTGCCGGGCAGCGTCTCTCTCGGAATCCGCTCCGATGTGTCTCGGGGCCTCTCCAGCCGCACGGCCCGACATCGCTCCGCATTTAAGGCCAGGCTGGCCTGCGCCATAGGCGGCATTTTCAACCGTTTCGCCATGTATATGCCGCATCGCTGCGAACCCTCCGGCGCTCTGCTCACGCACGGAGTCACGCTCGTACAACGCTCAACGGCCCTTGCACAGGTGATTATGGTGCAACGGCGCCTGATCCGGTGGGCTAGGGGGAGCGTAATACGCCGATTCGGCCACAGGTTTCAGGGCTCGTGCCGACAGGGCACAGAAAAGTGCCGCACGCAATGAGTGATATAAGATGTGACTCGGGCTCAAGATGGTCATAGGACGGTTGCGTCAGGATTGTCGAATAGTCTGGGTTCAAGAAGCTCAGGGCAGTACTCTCGTCGTTCCCGCTGGTGAGTCCCGGTCAAGCCATTATACCCGCAGGGAACTCAAAGGCCGCCAGATCGTGAAGCAGTTGGACGGCGGCAGGCGCAAGCCGCTGCCCCTGGGGTCATCGCCGCGGTGCCGCTCCCGTGGTTGTGACGACGGCTGGCTGCCGCTCAGCTGGTGGTTGGCTGCAACACTGAAACGATCTCTTGCTTTGGGCTTATGTGGCCCGCGCCAGGACCACGTATACTAGCTGATGTTTCGGGCTGGTGAGTAGTGCTGATCTAGGGCAAGCGCTCTCGCGGGGAACGAAAAGGCCTGAGACTGGCCTCCGCTGAGAATAGGCTGGAACGTAGGCTCCCGGGGTGTCCAACGTCTTTCGCTAATCAAGATCTCTGCCGTCCTGTTATTAGAAAGTTAAGGTGCTTGCGCACCTCGTCCGGATGCCAGGTAAAGGCGCCACCAAGTTCTTGAAAGCGCCGGATCGAGGCTGCGTCGTTGGGGACCTTGCCGTCGCTTGCCGCTGCCGGGGTGCCCCTCCTCAGGCATCGCTGCAGGCGGGTGTGCTTATCCCTCTCGGATCTAAACGGTCGAGAAATACCTGTGACAACGCTAATAGCTGTTCCCGGTTTGACGAAGCTCTCCGTGAGAGGGCCACCGCCGCTCGCGACAGTTGGAGTGGTCTCGGCACCTCAAGACACAGCCATAGCGCCCGCACAAGCGGTGTAGATTTTCAGGCCCAACTGAGCTGAGGGGAGCTCTCTCCCAAATGATGGCGGGCCTAAATCAAAGGTATGAGGCTTAATAGGCCAAAAGTCTACGAACGTGGCGAACCGTATGCCGCTCGCAAACATCACGCTGATACTAATACTTGCGCATGTTAAGCAGAGTGCACATGTCCAAAGATGTGGCGTCCCGCATACTCCGCCCGTAAAACCCGGGTTGAGAATGCTGTGTCCCTGGGACAAAGCACGGAACCAGGGTGCCATTAGTGAAAAAGGGAAAATTCGAGCGCCGGTGAAGAATCCAGAGTAAATGGAGAAAGCGTGTAGTCTTGCTCCGCATTAGTGCAATGTCGCAAACGGCAGTGAGGGTCAGTTCGCGCCTCCGGGAGTTGGCCGAATGAAATCGCCAATCGCGCTTTTTGGGCCTTGGAACGGCATATCCGTCGGATTTATGGTTACAGACTCTGGCATTGGAACGTACTCCAGAGAGCAGCCAAGTCCGAAGGCGTGTCTTCGTATAAAATAGCGTGTGGGTCGCCGTAGGTGTCAAAACTTAGGTGTCGGACTGGCCTGGACTGGTGGCAGGGGGGAGCGATCGCTTTGACCTCTCCCCATTCAGCAAGGCGTTGTGAGTTGGGCGGGAACGTTTTCGAGAACCAGCGAAAAAAGGCCCTCGATCGTTCCGCCAGCGGTTTGCCGAGGCAAATACTCCGCTTATGAGGAATAAGCTAGCGGCGGTTTGTCTGTTCTTCGATGGGAGTTCAAACTCCAGCTGCCCAGGGGCGTGTTGGCCTGGAGTTGACGGGGCTCTGCGGCCTGCTCACGCGATCTAAGAGATGCTCAAAAGTCGAGCCGCATCGACGCCATGGCGATGGACCCGAGGCGCCGTGAAAAGACGGTGGCAATGCTTGGCCTGGATCCTGACGGGCAGCAGGGGCCGCGATATCAGGGTTCCTGGTGCGCAGGGGTCGCGCTGTTTTCCGCAGCATGGACGCGGCGAGGGTCAGGTTCCCGAGGGGAAAAAAGGGAGGGCACGGCGGGCACTCAGCTGGAGTTTGCCGATCCAGGCAATGGCCGGATCAGCGGTTGAGAACAGGCCCTCAGCCAGCACTGCAAGAACCAGCAGGCAGTGGAAGCGCCTGTTGAGGCGCCGTAGGAGCCTGGGAGGACTACTAGAAGCTAGACCAGGGAAACTTGGGCCTCGGCGTAGGGCGCAAATTTACGAAAATCGGAACTCTCAAATAAGCGAACGTACAGTGGCACTTCAGGGGGCCCTTCGCTAGCTCGGCACCCCCAACCATGTGAGGCATTGAACGAAAATCGGCTCGCCGAGCGCGGGCTGGGCGAAAACTAGCAGCCGGCACGGAATTTCTATTCCACGCGCAAAGATCACGGCGATTCACCATCTTCGATGTGTCCCGGCAAGGCAAAGGCCGAGGCCCAGGCTCAGTCCGGTTCCACGGCGAAAGACGAGCAGCAGCAGGCGGTGGACGTAGGACCAGCGCACAAGTTCCGCTTAGACCCCTGGGCCAGCCGTATTTCGTAGCAGAGGGGGCCGCCCGTTCCCCATTGATTCGCCAAAACGAGACTCTGGACCAGGCTGAGGCTGGTCGATGTAGAGCAACCGAGGTCAATCACATCGACTTCTCGATCGCAACGGTGCCACCAGCAACCGGTTCAGAAATCCGAATTCCCGATCGAACATCACTGGAAGAGTCCGGCGCTTTGAGTCCGCATGGGCGCCCCTCCCGAACGCCGTGAACACAATCACCCCAGCCCGAGGAGCGGCCGTAGCTTCATGCCATCGGGCAGCAGACCCCTTTAGGCGCCTTGGCGAACAGGGTGCGCCGAACGCAACACCAGCCAGATCAGGTGGCTGCAGAGCACCCCTGCCCACTAAGCGAGATGGAGGGCCGCCGGGCCCAATTGCAGGCACGAACTCAAAGCGAATTTTTTTGGATCAGAGCGAGGGATTTACTGGCCCTGATCGGCTAGGGCTTGAATCCCGGAGGATTGACGCCCCAGGCTGGCAACGTGGAGGTCATGGAGGTCCACTGCACTAGAGCCTGTTCATCCGTTCTCCGTTGTCAGAGAGAAGGAAAGGGCTCGGATACATGTGGGAATAATACAACGCATCGGTCTCGCTTTTGCAAGCTCCGACCACTTGGGATACAGCGGCTTACCGTCACCTGCTGCCTCCGCATCCGAATTCAGGTGGCGGCCGGTGGCTGGAGATAGACATCATCCAGGCTGCGGGCGGGAACTTTGAGAGGAGAGATAAGGAGAAACACTCGGCAGATCAAAACCGAGCCGCGCCAGCTGTCGCCGCAGTCTCGGTTTTCAATCACCGTTGACATTTTCTCAACAACGTGAGAGAGGCGCCATATGGCCTAGGGCCAGGTTCACACCACCTGGAGCGACCACGCCCGGGTCAGCGCTTCCAAGGCACCTCACGGACCCGTTTCAGCTTCAGGGGCGTTGACTGAAATCCCGTACCCGCAGGGTGACCCGATCCGCCCCCCAGCGGCGCTCTTCAACGTCTGGTGTTGCGTTCCCTCGGCAATCACCTGGTCACTATTTCATCGTTATGTATTCGCAAGTCCGTGATTCGGCGAGGCCGCAAATCGATTTCTTTCGATGAAAATAGCGGTAGTGGGTCGCATGTGCTCAACAGCACCGGTGGCCTAGACCCTGAATCGCGGGAGCTTGGGACAACGCAAACCACCTGCCAGATTCGCCAGAGCACGGCTTTCGATGTCAAGGCCGACGGTGGGTTTTCGCAGCACCAGCACAGCATGGCATCTGTGAAGGTAGGAACCAGAGCGTGGGCAGGGTCCAGCGGCGGCGCATCGCCGGGGAAGTAAGCTTGCCCACAGCGCGATCCAGGCCAGTTCGTCCATTGCCGAGCAGGGCCGCTGAGTTCAAGGATCCGCGCTGCATGGCGCTGGCGTTGAGCGTGGTACAGCGCCCCCTGCAATCCAGTAGTTCCCGACCCCGTTGAAGAATCTTGCTCCGATTAACGCCTACCTCCCTGTGGGACCACATCCAAGCTTCGATAGCATTGTTCACGGCACGGCCCTGGCGCTGGGTTAAGTGTGAGCAAATCGAAAGCCCGAACCCCACCTGACGCTTTTTGCCGCGTCGAGGGGCCAGCAGTGGGTAAGCAGGACGACTGTGTCGCTATGGTGGTGGTTGTCCTTGCCCGCAAATCCGTGGGGCCCATTGCTCTCAGCCTCGGCGGTACAGGGCAGCCCTTGGGCTACTCGGTCAAGGAGAGGCGGCCAGCGGCGTGGACCGGGCCGTAGTTCCTGCGGTAGCTGCAATGAGCTACGATCACACGTGGCTTCTTCTCCCGTTTGTTGACACTTTTCCTTGCCAGGGGCCGATGGGTTCATTTTTAATCTAGAAAGGGTAGCACCCAATCACTGCCCAAGGGAGAGTGCCGAGACCCTGGCGCTCAGAAAGCGGGGGCACCTCCTTTTGGTCACTTCAACCAACCATGGCTACCGACCCTTGTCAGC
>Ga0163217_1096582_pt1 | contig 12590 bp, 7 predicted proteins | sample SynspAceP_FD_185933 | JGI IMG/M metagenome (GOLD analysis project Ga0163217, IMG submission 185933) | Saline lake microbial communities from Ace Lake in Antarctica - Synechococcus sp. Ace-P (PacBio error correction) | ecosystem: Environmental > Aquatic > Non-marine Saline and Alkaline > Saline ... | reverse complement strand
AGAAGACCCCCAGCCTACCTGAGCCGCCTCGAGGACCCCCCCAGGCTTCATTCCCACTCCCAGAGTGCGATATGCTGCTGCGCATCGCTCCCCCGGCCGACTCATGGTCTGATCGTGGCGCGGCACCCGGAGCCCTGCCCTGGAGATAATCGCACGGTTGATGCCTGCCGCACGTTCACACCCTGAGCGGGACCTGGAGGCGATGACTTGCTGCAGCGCAACTCGCGCTTGCGATCGAGAATCTCCATATTCAGCACCACCCCCGACGACCTTCCATCTGCTGCCCCCCCATTCGCATCGGGTGCTGCTGAAAAGTGGGCGCCCGCTTCGCCCTGCCTCCATGTTCTCGCGCCCTTCAGCTGGCCGGCCGCTCGTGAATCAGTACGCGCCACCTGAGGCTGGTTGATGCCACCGACACCGCTGGTCAGCTTGAAAAGGCTGATGTGCAGTTCAGCCACGGTCCATCGCATGCAGCGTCGCGGCAAGCCAGCCAGGTCGCGGCTGCTGAGCCCCGTATCTGATCCGGCCGAGCGTATCACGGTGAAGCAGCCCGTCGTTCTCCCACCTCCGCGCCCTGGTAGGTCAGCGGTCTTGCCCCGGGGCTTCGGCCTTGTGTGGCCTGGCGGCTGTGGTTGCCCTGGCGTGCTGATCCGGCACCGGCCTTGCTGGATTCTTCGCCGGCCCAGTTCAAAGGCATCCGCCTGCGACCAAAACCACCCTGGTGTTTCCAGTTGCGCCTGACGCAACCCAAGTGGGGCACGCTGTGCATGGCCGCCGACCGGCCCGCGTCGTGCCGTGCAGGCGCAATCTGGCCTGTTACGCTTGCAGCCCGTCACCGCACCATCGCCGATATTGCCGCCTCAATCTTCGGGCGTTCTATCTGGCTTCTTCCCAGCCATTGGTTCGGCTGCGACCTCCACACGCTTGCGGCCCCCGACTGCAGAGCTCGGCGGCCGCCACTCAGGCATGGCACTCACCTGGCTGCCTGCCTGCTGTGGTCGAATAGACATCGGCTCCAGTGTTGATTGGCCGCCGTCTCGGCGCCATCCCTCTCGCCGATTCGCCCGGAGACGATTGGGCGCCCATCGGTGCTGGCCTGGAGTGTGCTGGTGGGCTCGGTCGTGGCTGCGGCTGCCCTGGCCTGGGCGATCGGCGCCTGCTCGGCGCTCTGGTCTCGGTGTCCCTGTGGTGATCTGACCGAATCAGATGATACGGGATGCCGGGGGAAGATCCGGAGACGCCCATTCCTGGCCATGCGCATCCTTGATCGCATCGACAGCTATCTGTTCACTCCGCGTGGTGTTCTACTTCGTGACCCTGTGTTGCCCTGTCAGCTGATCGATTGCTTCAGCTGAGTTCAGAGATACAGCGCCTCACCCGCAGTTGCAGCCCCGTCCTCAACCCGGCCGATTCGATCTAGAGGGATCCATCGGCAAGGCGCAGCTTCAAGGCATCGAGAGCAGACGAACCAACGCTGCCATCCAGCGCACAGGGCGCGTCAATTCCAGCTCGCGGTTCGCCGGTGGCGGCCGCTGAAGATCAAAGTGTTCTCGGTCAGCGCAGATCGCCAGCGGATTATCCCAGCAGTGTTTCGGCGAGGCTGTCGGCCAAGCCGCCAGCGGGATGCGAAAGGTTCCACCAGCCACCAGCACTGAAGGACACCTGGGCCACGAACATAAGGAATGGTCGAGCGCAAACGCCTGCTCTGATCAGCCGCCACCTTCACCTGGATGTTCGCTGCGCAGTGCACCGACTCAATCGCCACACCCCTGAACACACCCTTGCGCTCAGCTCGACCCCTGCAATGACGCGCAGCAATGGCAGGCGGTGCCATGGACGCAGCTCAGTGCCACGGCTCCATTGCTGCCGTCCAAAACTGAAGTCCGCCGCGATGATTGACAGGATCGGCCGCTCGGCTCCATGGTTAGTCCAGCCGTGTATCTCTGCCATGCGACACGAATGGTTGGTTTCCCTGAAACAGAAACACAGGCGTCATGAATTCCTCCACTCAGGGCTCTCTGCGGCGCTGCCCGCTTCAGCGCCAGCACCGGTCCTCGCTTCCCGCCCATGCATCGCATCCAGCCTATGAGCAAGTCATCGCATCACACCGGCTACTGAGCCATCTTCCAGCCCGCACCCGGCAGAGCCATTCCGGCCTCCTGGTTAGAACCAGAGACTCCTCTCCCCTCTTGGCAATGCCGCCTCTGGTCACCAGGAGCGCCACTTGATTGGGCTGACCAGATGGGAAGTGACCGCAGTCCTCGAGCTCCATCACCCGCGCGCCCACAGCCAGCTGCCCGTCAGCCGTCGCATAAATCCGGTACGTTATTTCCCCAAAGCACCTGCACGGCTGCGCTGGCAGCGGGCTCCGCAACCGCGAACCACCGCTGCGGCCAAAAGCGTCGCAGCGAATCGCAGCCTGGCTCGTAGATGCAGCAGGCAACCTCTGCTTCGGCCGGCCCCACACTGGTTCTGGTCCAGAAAAAGCCTGCGACAGAGACCGCACGCACGGCACCGCTCAAAAAAACCACACGCCGAGTTCGTCGAGCAAACGGGGCAAGGCTTAGGGCGACCGGTAGACCCGCCGCCCAGCAACAGGCAGCCCCGGATCGCTTCTGGTTGCGGGCGGGCCAGTCGGACGCACCGCACCACCCATGGAGGCGCCAATCACACCCACAGCCTGAGCATCGAGGCCGGCGATAGCCCCAACATGGCATCAAAATGGGCTAGCACCCCGGCTGGGAATTAGCGCCATCCGGCCAACGGGGCTAATCCGAACCAAAAGGTCGGGGATGAAACAATCTGGCCCGGCTGCCAACAGCGCCAGCCGCCTGAAACTCCAGCAAAGCTATCCGAAGCCGGCAGGAGCAGCAGCGTCTCCCTGGCCAGGCACCGCTACCGGCCATTGTTCCGCAAACCAGGCAAAGACGTCCACCCTGCACGGCTGCAGCCATTTCCGCCCAAGGATCTGCAAGGAATGTCTTGCCCACTCCAGCAGGCCGCCTCCCAGGAGGAGGAGGGTTGGGGAGAGCTCAAAGCGTCCGGTCCGGTCGAGTGGCTTCCAAGTGGCTCCGTTCGCTTGGGCGATGACGGCTCGTGTGCTCGGCGCCCTCGCAGCCTTCCGTGAGTGTGACCAGAGCAACCAACAGAACCGTGGGCTGACCGCAAAGGAAGTGTGTAGATCAGGAGCCGGCTGCAGGCGAGGCACAGACGTTGGAGCTCCTTCAGCTCACCCGGCTCAGCCAGGTCTTCGAGGCAGACGAAGCTTGAGCTTTGCGAACAGGCGATCAACTGACGCGCGCCGACGGCCAAACGATCTCACTGAGAGTTCTTCCAGCTGAGCATGGACCAACACACCAAAGCCGACTTTGCGCCATGAGACGTCGTGCGCAGCACTCAGCTGGTGAGGCCGTGTGACGGCGTCGCGCAACGGCAGCTAGCACACCGACGCCGGATCAGTCCGGCGTTGAGAGGCAGAGGCTCGGCGACCCTCACCCAGCCTCGCGCCTGGCGTATGGAAAGCCTCGCCGCCTTCGAGCACAAGTTGATCCCGAACACCCTGGCTTGCTGAAACGCCTGTTGCCACCAATCCATCGGGACTAGTGCTGCTCTGGACGACGCTCGTACCACTTGTCCATGGCATCACGATTCGCTGCGTCAAAGTGGCGGTGCGCCTGACCACCAAGGCATGTCGAAGACAGAAGGATCGGGCAAGCGATCCAGTCACGTCACGCCCAAACGGCTCCGCCGGGTTAATAGAATGCCAGGGCCGCCAACCTGCGCAGTGGCGGCCTGTAGGACGGGAGCAAGCCAGGCCAAGCATGGCCAAAAGCTTGCCGGCATCAAGAACCCTGCTCCCGCCGACCGCGATCCACCGCTTCAATGGCCTCGGTGTTTACGATTGCGTGAGGTGGACTTGGCGCTGGTATCTGTTAACCAGCGTGCTGAACCAGGATCGTTCACAGCAATCGAACTGCAGCTCTCTGCCAGGGGCGAGACCCTGCTTACCAATCAGCCAAACAACTCTGGGAAGCGCAAGCTGCAGTCACTGCCGCCCAAGCAGCAAGACTCGGCAGAGCTGCGATGCGGGAAGGGCGGCTTCCAGGCGCCGCTCGCGCGAAGGCGACGCAGGGCAATCGCGTGTTGCAGCCAGATGGTCAGACGCCAGCACCAGCGAGTTTCGGGTTGCGCGCGGACGGTTTCACCCTTCGTACGGATCACACCTGCTGTCGTCGTCGACGTCGACGACAGCGAATCGCATCCTTGAGCGGCCCGAGAGGGACTCCCGGCAGGCTGTCTCAGACAGGCGCAATCACGCACGGCGCAAGGCCTGGCGCCGTAAACTGGGTTGTAACCCTCTCACCAGGACCTCTGAAGCCGGGGTACTGAAGAAGTCATCCCTTCTCAAGAATGCGCTAAACACCTCACGCAGCATGATTCCGCGATCTCCTACCTCCGTCACGCTGAGTGACGGAGACAATGATTTCGTCGACGTAGAATTCAGGCGAAGATTGCTTTCAGCTCATTCACCACGAACGATACCTTTACTGAGTTCCTCACGGCCACCAGAGAACTCGAGCCAGCCCACCACCCAACTCCGATCACCTTCACCGATGTCGAGTCATGATATCAAAGTTTCTGAAATCAACCTCCGCCCTTGGAACGTTCAGACACATCTCAAGCAGCTGCAGCAACAACTTGAACACAATCGGTGCCTTTCTCATTCGTCAAGAGCACAACGTTGTAGGCGACGGCGAACCGCTTCGTGAGCTGGCCACCTTCGTGAAGCGAAATAAACCCGAGCGCGAAGCATCAGCTTGCTGACCGGGCCTCCATGTATTCGACATGTCCAAGCGGATCATGGCGTCTTCGCTACCGAAAAATAGGCGCCAATACTGGTGAGTTCCTCTACCAACCGCCGTCGGTCCGGAGAAGATAAGCTGGCGATCGGGCCGTTCGGTCTGAAACCACCCGGCCCCCGATCGCCTTGACACCGACTTGACGGCCTCGTCTGACCAAATCAACGCTGTGAGAATTTTCCCCATGTTCAGCAGCTTCACCCGATTCCTCGGAGTTTTACTAACTGAAACACCAGTCCAGGCCGCCAACCCATCTGGGCATATCTTCCTCGTGACCACCGGCTCGTCGCATCAGCGCCCCTAACGGCAACTCATAGCGACGGCATTTTCGGGCACCGCGACGGCAGGTCGACGTCGGTGTTGCCTCCGTGCGGAGGCTTCTTCCTCCCGGGCTGGGTATGATGCGAATCTGCTCGCGCAAACTCCACTCTGTCACGCAGTCCCGCCTTGCCGAATCCTGTTCCGCCAGAATTCTCTTTTCCGCTGCACGCCCCTGACTGCTTATCCAACTCCTGGCGCGAGCAACTGGAATTCATCAGGCGCACGCGGCGCCGGCTTCATCCACCAAATCGATCGCTTGTCGGCAAGAAGCGGCGTTGAGTGGATCGCAAGGTCTGCGGCACCAAAGCCTCATCGCTGATCTTCAGGCGTGGCGCTCATAAGCGCTCGCGCAGCCCCGCAGATCTCAAGTGTCACGACGACGGCTCACCCACCATCACCGGCGAAAGCGCCGGCTCAAGCGCATTCCGCTCAAGATGTTTGCCGGTACTTCGTCGAGGGTGTGCACCGATGCACTGCCAATTCCCCCGGGCCAGAGCCGCTGAAACGTTTGCGGCATCGATGGCTCTTCCGCAGCCCAGCGCGATCAGGGTGTGAACCTCATCGATCACCAGATCACATTGCCGCGTACGGATCTACCTCCATGATCTTCTGAGCGTTCTCAAATTCACCGCGGCTATTGGTCCGCCACCAACAGCCGATACGAGAGTAAAAACGCGTTTGTCTCGAGATGTCGGGATCTCCACCGACCGTGATCCCGCTGAGCAGGCCTTCGGCAGATGGGGTTTGCCGACCCAGCTCGCCGATCCAGCACGGGTGTTTTGGTGCCCGACCCAGGATCTGAAGACCCGATCAATCCGTTGTGGCTCCCACCACGGGTCAAAGCTTGCCTTCAGCAGCCAACTGGGTGAGTTCGCGAATTCATTCGAGTTGAGTTTTGGTCGAGCCCTGCTGCCGCTCCCGCTGCCACTTCGGGTTTCGCAGCATCCGAATCAACCATGGTGCACTTTGGCAAGGTCAACGCCAAGTTTCAGCACCGTCGCGACGCCTCCCTTCACGAATCGACCAAGCAGCAGGGCTCGGCCGATGTAGGGTGCCCAAGCTGACGTGCTTCTTCGAGCGAGAGTCAGAACTCGCTGCCCGCGCTAAAGGGATTCGACGGCCACAAGCCGAGCCCCTTGCCATGTTTTTCGACTTACAACCCGGCGTCCTAGATGACTCCATGGATTTCAAAACCTTGCGCCACACCAGTGCTTTCGCCGATCAGCCAGCAGAATCTGCTCCGGTCCAACGAAGTTTTGCCACGAGACGACGACCTCTCCTGCCAACATAGACCTGAGCCTCTCGGAAACCGCTCGAACATTGCGGGCCGGGCAAGTTCCTAATCAACACAGGTCCAACGGCCGGTGATTCGCGCAAGAAACGCCAAAGTCATGCCAGAAACAGGCACCACGTGTTGGAGCTCATGAGCTTGCCCGTCCAAAGCGCGGCGGCCGCAGCAGGAAGGCGCAATGCGAACCGGGAGGGCGAGCCATTGTGCGAATTTGCCGCACTTTCCCAGTAATGCCCTTGCCAGCGCTGGCGCAGCCCGCGGCCCAGAGAGCCAGGGATTCAGAGCGGCGCGCCGCTCGGTAAGTAACACGACGACCGCCCGGGGCAAAAGCCCAGCGGCCGGACAGGGCGAGGCGCCCCGGCACGCTACGCCAGCGTAGGCCGCGTGCAGCCAGGCCGTCCTGGCACAGCAGGCCGTTTCAAGAACGCGACGCCAGGCCCCCGCGCGCGCACTCGAGCAGACTGGCCACCAAGCGAATTGCAGCTTCATCGAAGCACCACCCGCCGCGAGCGCCACAAGCGGGGGCCTGCACCGAGCCGCCAGGCAGGGTTCGATTCCGGGTGCAGCCAGGCCGCTTTGCCACGACGGGCATTCAAAGACCGCGAGGGCCAGCCGGTCGAGGCGGCACAGCCGGGAGAGCGGGGGGGGAGTGGGCCTGGGGCAGGGCCGCGACCCAGGGTTCAGCAAATGCGCACGGCCGACGATGAAAGCCAAGGGCGAGCAGCCAAGCACACAGACCGCGGCAAACGGGCGCAGTCCACTCGACGGGCCGCCGCCGAGCCGGCAGCGCGTCGTCGAGGCGAGTATCGAGAGCACGCGTCGAGCCCCAACCGCACCGCCGCCCCGCAGGCGCGCGAAGGAATGTGCGCGCGGCGGCGAAGGCGGGGGCCGGAGCGAGTGGGACGCCTACGGCACCACCCCGCGATGGCGCGAGGAGACACCCTTGCCGCGCCAGCGTGCCGCGCCGAGCGCACGCCCGACCCGCAGGACCCCGACCGCCCGGCGCGCGAGGCCGCCAAAAGCAACAAGCACCCGGGGACGCAGGCGCGAGTGGCCGCGGAGCCTGACTGACCGCCGCGTCAAGCTTTGCGAACTGCGTACGCCCTGGGGCGAGGCCAGCGAGCGGACGGCTGCAGGCAATTAACAAGTTCGAGCGAAGAGGGAACGCGGGAGCAGTGGGGGACCGGTTGTGGTCCACAACGGGCGCGACCGGACGCGGTGAAGAGCTTCGCGCAGCCCGCCCGAAACCGGCGCGGCGAGCCGAGCGAGGCCAACACCACGAGGACAGCCGCACCGGCACCTTTCGACAGCAAGTCGCGGTGAGCGACCACGCGAGGCCGGCGCAACAGCGGCGGCGCACGGGGCCCGCCGCGAAGCGCACCCCACATGGGCGCCCAGAGCGGCGAAACGCACCCGCACCACGAGCGCGCCCGGCGGGAGGCGGAGGCTCGCCCGCGCCCGCGCTGCCAATCCGTGGCACAGATGCGCACGGCGAGGCGCGGGACGGGAGCTCCGGGGAGATGCCCCGCGATCAGGCCGGGGGCAGGCGGGGCGAAGCAGGTGAATGCCGCCCAGTTTTGAGCAGCGCAGCCCGCCCGCCGGCGCGGGGAGCCAGGGCCCTCCGGGCACACGGGCCACCCGGAGCCGGCAGCGGTAAAAGAGAGCCCCGCCGGCGCAACATACCTCGGGAGGCGGCAGGAGCGAACCCCGCCGACACCTAGCAAGCGCAGGACAACCGCGGCTGCCGACCAGCCACCGCCCGCCAGCGAACCTGACGGAAGCAGGCGAAGCCGGAGGCTCGCACGAACCGGCCCCGCCGACCAGCCGCCGGGGGATGGATGCGTGCGCGGCCCCACAGGCGACCAAACGCCGCGAGGGCCGCCAACTACAAAACCCGCACCCCAGGCCGCCGCCGTGGAGCAGGGGCGGGGCCGAATGGCAGCCGGAGCAGCCGACGAACGTCGGCGCACGACCGCTGACCGAGCGGCGCGCCGTGACCCGGAGCACGCAACCGAACAAGACCGGGGCGGCGTGGTGGGGACAGTCGCCGGGCGCGACGCGGTCGCTGCTGCCCGTCGGAGGCCGCGGGCCGGAGGGGCGGGAGCCGCGCACGCTGCGTGCGGCGCGGGCGGGGCTGGGCGCCCGGGCGGTGTCCAGCCGGGCCAACCGGCCCTCACCACCGGCGAGCGAAGCGGGGGCGCGGCGCAGGCTGGCCCTGGCCATCCGCGCAGGGGAAAAAACGAGCGCGGAGGGAGCGGATCGGCACTTGGCGGCGGGGTTGAACGCGGCAGCCAACGCGGGTGGCGGCGCGCGGGCGGGGCCCGCGACTTGAAGCAGCGGACGCCGGTCCCCCGGCAGAGGAGGGCCAGGCCGGCGGCAGCCGCGAGCACCACGCTCGAGCAGACGGGGGGGGAGGGCAGTGGCAAAGCCGGGAACACCCAGACCCAGGCGACCAGAAAACAGCCAGCGCGCAGCAGCCAGAGAGGCGCGGCGCCCGCACCCTGCGCCACAGACCACGCGCGAGGGCAGAAGCGAACAGAAGGCGAACCAGCGAATGCCACAAACCCCAGCCACCCACAACGGCGGGCGTGGCCGGCAGCGGGACCGCGAGAACCGCGCCGGAAGAGGGGGCGCAGCAGGGCGGCCGGCGGCTCCCGGCCTGACCAGCGCGGCCACGCCCCCCGGCACCAGCACGCCTCCGGCGGGGGAGGCGGGGAGGGATGCCAGCGAGCGAGGAGGCCCCGGGCGAAAGACGACGAGCACAGCACCGCGAGGCGGGCGCAGGCAGGCGGAAAGCACATCACCGAGGGCAATGCGGTGCCACCAGGTTCACGGCGCTGCCAGGCGTGCGGCGCCGAACAGCGGGGACGCGAGGAGAGAGCGCCGGGTGTCGCGAGGCCGCAGCACCGAGAAGAGGGCAGCCGGATCTGTGTGACGACTTGCGAGGCTAGTAAAGGGGAACCACTGGCCACCAGAACGACCGGGCGCACAGACACGGGGCAGGCAGACCCTCGCGCCACGCAGGCGGCAGCACGGCGGCAGCCACGCGCACCCAGCCCGGAACGACGGCGGGAGCACCGCAGACAGAACGAAGACCGAGCCGCCGCCCACGGGAGAGCACGCAGGGATGGCCAAGCGAACGGCGAGGGCGAGGCCGCAGCCATCACGACCGGCGAGAGCGGGGGGGCGGCGAAGAGCTGGACCAAGGCGGGAAGCCCTTCGAGCGCCCAGCCGGCAGCCGACCAGATGTGCCAGCACGCCGCGAAGCGGCGGGAGCAAACCGAACGTGGCGCGAAGGGCCCGGGCGGATACGCGGGGGGCACGCGATCCCGCGAAAACGCTTTGTGACCAGCAGCCGCAAACCGGGCACGGCGGCCGCCGCGAAGCGTCGGCAAGCAGACGCAAGGGCACCAGGGGCGACCACCACGGGCACCCCATGCCGCCACCGCAGGCCAGCGCGGCGCGCGACGGTAGGCCAGCAGCACAGCCAGCGGCGGCAGTACCGCCACGCAGGCAGGAGCATGGCGCCGCGGAAAAGGCGTCAAGGCCCAGGACTCGACCCACGAGAGCAGAGAGTACCAGGGCGGCGGGCGGAGGCAGGAGAGCGGCAGGGAAGGGCCGCGGGAAGAGGCCAGGCGCGCGAGAGCAGGCGGGCGCGGAGGGCCGCAGCGAGCACAGAAGGGGTGCCGGAGCCGGCCCAACGCCGCCAGGCACAACGCCCACAGGCCAGCCCCCGAGCGCAGCAAAGGCGCCGCGAGGGGCGACGGGGTCGGGCGGAGGGCCGGATTAGGGCCAGCGCCGGCAGGACCGGCGCGGCGCGCACCTGACGAGGACGACACGGGAAGGAGGCAGGGTAGGCCCCCCAACCGGGGGCTCAAGTCGGAATGACCGGGCGCAACGCTTGCGAAACCGGGGAGCGCAGCCAAGCCCAGCCACGCACAACAACGAGCCCACGGGCCCCCGACGCGCCCGCGGCGGGAAGGAGACGCGGCACGGAGCTGGCGGACCGGATCGCCCGGCCGGGGGCCGGCAGACCCACCGTGGGCGATGAACCCGCGGGGAGCGGCGAGGAGCACAGCGCGCGTGCAGGGAGCCCAGGAGCAGCGCGGGCCGGGCCGGCGCGTGGGAGGCCCGCGGCGGAAAGGACAGGGCCAGGGGCTGCAGCCGCGCCCCGGAGAGCGGTGAGGCACACGGGCAGCCCGAGCCCGACGCACGGGCATAACCCAGGACGCCGGCCGACGACCCAAGCCAAACCCGGGATCAAGGGCGCAGGCGAAGCCAGGGAGGAACCAGCAGCGGCCAGGGCGATACTGAAAGGGCCGGACAGGCGCCAAATGGAAGCGCCGCAAAGGCGGAGGGCCGACCGGCAGACGGAAGACCGCAAGGGAACACCGAGAGCAGCAATCACCGGGGACCGGTGCGGCAAGAACGGGCGAGCGGCGCGAAGCCACCGCACCGCGACCGCGGAGAATATGAGGACTGGCACAGGCCGCCAATGGCGAGCGGGGACCGAAAGGCCAAGCAAGGGCAGCAGGGGCCCAGGAAGAGCCGCCGGCGCGCCACAACGGTCGGGGGCACCGAACAGAGCTGCTGGCCTGAGCGCGAAGCACTGGGGGCCGCCAAGTGGGAAAAGCCAGGAGCAAGCGCAAGGACGCCGGGTGGGAAGCGAAAAAGCACGGCAGGCGCCGGCGTTGGGCCGGCGAAAGCCCCGTGACCCGCGGGCCAACGAGGCGGAAGTCTCGCGCGAAGACAGCACGGCAGCGGGGCACCAACTACATCGCACCAGCACCTGCGGGGGGACGGGAAAGGCGGACGGCCCCACGGGGCGGAACCTGGGGGCGGGGACGTTCCAAAGCCAACCCAGGAGCGGAGCGCGGCGAAAACCCCGAGGCAGCGGGCACGGCAGGCAAGGGCGCGACCAAAACGCCAACCCGGGAAGGCGGCAGCAAACCGCACCCAGGCGGCTGAACAAGCGGACCCCGGGGGGACGCCACAACGAGAGAGGGCAGTCAGAGTCCGGGCGGCGCACCCAAAAACACCCGGCGGAGCGGCGAGCGGTCGGCGGCAAAACCTCCAGCGCCGGAAGCCGCTCAGCGAGTCACGGTCGGGAGAGCCCCGACTTTTCCGCGAAGACAAAACGCGGTCGGTTACGCGCGAGAGCGGCCGGGAGGCCGGCACCAAGACCGCGGAGGAGGACGCCCAGAAGATCAGAGGAAAGCGGAGCGCCGCAAGGCGGGGGACAGAGGGCACACCCGACGCGCAGCGAAGAGCATCAGCCCCAACAGTGCGCAGCCCGCGGCCGCGCGGAAGGCAGGCAGCGGCCAACCCACCCGCACGAAAAACGCAAAACATGGAGCGGGAGCAGCCGGGGCGGCGCCAGCCGGGAGGGGGAGAGTCCGTGCGTCGACACCAGAAGAGCGCGGCCCGCGCGCGAGCTGAGGACAGCACCACCGCCGGAAAGCAAGCAGGAGCCGGGGGCCGCAAGCCACCGGGATCGCACACACACGATCGCGCTGGCCGACAAAAGCGAGCGAGGGGGAAGCCGGCAGCCGCAGGGCGCCGAGGGAAGGCCAAAGCGCCCCAGCCCAAGGAGGGGAAACAGCGCAGGCGGCAGAAGGAAAAAGAAGGCTGTGCGCACAGGAGACGCAAGCGGTAACGGCGGACAAAAGAAGGGGAGGCGCAGAAGCGCCGCACCTGCCAGACCCGCCGCGAGGGAAAGAGCCCCCGCAGGAGCAACCACGACCCGGCGACCCGCCGCGCGGGGCCCAAACGCCGGCGCGAGGGAGGCGCGACGGCGGTGAGGGGCACGCAGCCCGGGGCACCGAGGAAGATAGCCCAGAGCGGGCGCCGGACGGCCAGCAGAAACACCGAAAGCGAAGCGGGAAGCGCGAACAGGGAGGAAAACGCTCCACCAAGCGGGAGGGGCAGACGAGGGCCGGGCAAGGCGGGCCAAGGCGGATCCGCCGGCCCGGGTGGTCGTCAAACCCGAACCCCCAGCCGCCACGCGCAGGCGTGCGCCGGGACCACCGCGGGAAACGAACTGCACCAAGCATGGCGCCGAGGGCGCGGGACGAAGACCCAGATCCGCACGACATGGCGATACAGGAGCGCCACACGCA
>Ga0163217_1063046_pt1 | contig 12591 bp, 16 predicted proteins | sample SynspAceP_FD_185933 | JGI IMG/M metagenome (GOLD analysis project Ga0163217, IMG submission 185933) | Saline lake microbial communities from Ace Lake in Antarctica - Synechococcus sp. Ace-P (PacBio error correction) | ecosystem: Environmental > Aquatic > Non-marine Saline and Alkaline > Saline ... | reverse complement strand
CAAACACACATCGCCGAGACGCGGGCCAGGTCATGGCCTGTCACCCGATGACCACCTCGTCAAAACTCCGGCTGTCTGACTGTCGCGCGGCTGTGAAGTGCAGACCGCGCGCCCGCTTGCCAGCTCAGATCTGTCACGCGTGGACGTGGAGAAAAGCGGATGTCATTGCCCCCGTGCGCCTCCGTCTCTCGCACAGATTAAAGCAAACGCACACTAAAGACAACAGGGGGCCCCCCCCCACCCCCCCAGCTATATCATCTCCGTTGGTAAAAGTTACGGCGTCAATCTGTCCCGCGTCCAGCCCCAAAGCCGGCGCAGGCGTCGTCGTCCTGTTCATCAACCATGTGACTAGACCGCGGGTGATCGGGGGAATCTCGCGCTGAACGCGTTAACAATACATGTAATCCGCGTTTCATTGCCCGACCGATACGGCATAATCCCGCCAGCCCATCTGTTGCTCTGTTGGTCGTAATCGACAGGCACAGCGGCGTTTCGCTCTTGATCAATTCCTTGACCGTATAGATCGCCATCGGCCCCGCGCCGATGTGGATCGCAATGTTCTTGGCGCTTTTTCAATTGGTTTTCCATCTCTCAAAAGCAGCCCCTTGAGATATGTCGGGCTGACTGACTATGTTTAAACCGTCACGGGCAGAAAGCAATGTGGTACCAAGCACAAGAAGCCTTGCTGTCGCGGGTGCCGTGCCCTCGTTCCCAGGAAAATCTTGAAGCATGGTTGAGAATGCGGCCTAAAGCAATTGTGCAGTTCTCTCCACCATTGGCCCCCCCCATGAGCAAACCTGTTCCACCGTTGATCTTAACCCGATCTGCCCCGTACGTTTCCGCCCAAGGCGAATTATCTATCATGACACGGCAACGATCTGGACGCCTGTCGGGGCTGCGGTGTCCTGCCTTGGCCATGATCACCCCACCGTTCGGGCCGCCGATCAAGCGCAGGTCGACACGCTTGCCTTTTGCCCATACAGGGGCCTTTACCAACCAACCTGCGAAGACCTCGCCCAAATTTCTGATCTACCGCGCCCCCGAGGGCACCGGTCAGGGCCCGCGTGAGTTTTGCGCACGGGTCCAAGCGATGGAGCCGCGCTTAAGCTTGCCCGCCATACCACTTGGAACGCGGCGACACCGCGCGCAGCAAGGTTATTCGCGCGGCAAGCCCAAGCTATCACCTGGGAAAACACGCTGGCCGCGCTGGCCACAGGGGGCACGCCGGACGCCGCGGGCCCCGTTCGCGCCCCTATTATCGCGTCAGCCATATCGATGCGGCCTAGACACCGCATTGCGGAAGAGGCGGAATCCAGAGGGCGATTTCGCCCTGCGCATGGCCAACCTGCTGGACGCCGGATTCCGCGCCCTAGGGCCTGAAACCGTGATGGCCTTTGTGGCAAGCCTATCGTCGGGGCCTCGCTCGGTTCCCAGGCCCGCCCCTTCCGATATTTCAAACGCATCCGCGAGAATATTGCGACGCGCATGGTGTTGCTACATCGCGGAACGAAGTCATGTGCGCATGGGCGCACGGCACGTTGTTCGCACTAAGCAAGAAGGCATTGCCGCCGAACATCACCACCACCGCCAAAGGGATTGGCGGCAGGTTATCAGCCACGCCGCCGTCATGGCCGCGCAAAAGGTAGATCCGTCATCGAACAGGGCAGCGGTAAGCTTGTGGGAAGGGCACACCTATATGTCGCCACGCATCGCCACCGCCGGACGGCCCGCGTGGGACTGTGCAGAGGTCAATTGAAAATGATGATCTGCTCGCCCGTTGTCGCGAGCTGGGCGCAAACTGCACGCGCGCTCACCGCCCGTTCAAAAATTCACCCTCCACGGTGGGCGACATCCGAGGTCGCTGGCCTGGTTCTGGAGCATCGAACTCGTCGCCCCCCCCCCAACCGCCGCCGACAAAGCCCCCTTCCGCGCGCTGACGCCATCGCCCCCGCCGCATCTGGTGCGCCACAGCAGGCACGTGCATTGATTGGTCTACCCCTCGCAAGGCTGCGCCGATGGCACAAACGCGACCACGTGCTCCTCGCCCCGCCTATACCTCATCCCCGCAAGAGATAGATATCATCGTCCAAAAACCCTCGCAGACGCTGTCGCCAGACGTTATTACGCCGTTAGCCCCCGAGCCTGCGGCACCCGCATTTTACTCAACGGTCGAGCCCGCCTTACCCGGTCCAAAGCGAAAAGGGCAAGGTATCGATGGCCAACGTCTAATGAAACGCGTCCTCACTTGAACAGCGCACAAAAGCGGTCCACAGAACAGAGGTCGGCCCCGTTCAGCACGAAGAGCATAGTGGCGTCTCCGCGTCTAAGGCGGGGCCAGCTCAGTTCAACCCAGACGGCCACCGCAAGGGGCGCGTCCAGAAGGCCGGTTCCAGCCAAAGAAGAAACGCCGCTTGTCCTGCCATGGCCGCATAGCCCGCGGTCCGAATAGCTGGTTAAAGTCCAAAACCCTGCTTTGACAGAGCGGCTGGTCACTCCCGATCCGCGAACAACGATGCGACCAGTTGAGCCAGTTGGCTCCGGCGCGTCAGCTTTCGATCAAGCGCCACATCCCTCTGGTGCACAGCTCGTCAATCGAGACCCCCGCAAGCGTGCCGCGATCTCGGGGGCGCACACCGCACGACCCCGTTTCTCGCAGCCGATCCGACGATCGACGATGCCGTCAACGCGGGCCCTACCGATACCGAGCCCATGTCGAGGGCGTCCGATCAGCGGGGCGCGCCAATCATCCTCTGAAATGACCCGTACCACCGATCTGCCGGCGCGGTTGCACGGAAGGAGGACAAGATCGGGCAAAAAGGCGGAAATGCGCAAACGCACGACACGCTGACGGTCAAAACGAGGTGGGTTGTGCGCAGTTCGGCAATGGGCATCGGCGATCCCGTCGAACCCGCTTTCACCCGGCATCATGAAGGCGATTTGCCCCGACGGTCAGGCGGACGCGACGGTTCGCGCGCTCGAAACAGGCGCAGAGGCCAAGATCGTCTCGAGCGCGGCGATCTGGCGGCTGACGGAGGCCTGGCTACCCAGCTCTGCGCCGCCTGCGTAAAGCTTTGCACGTCGCACCTGCCGCTTCGAATGCCACAAGCGCGGTTAGGGAAGGCACACTGACGTCGGATTGGGATGGGCATTGCACTCTCCGAAAGAAACGACATGCGATCCATTAACTTGACCGTATGGATTTGGCGTTCATTTGTGCGGTTGTCGGTTTCCCCCTGTCAAGCGCAGCCATTAGCACACACGAAACTCAACGCGCGGCGCGCCTGACGCCGAGGAGCATAATTGCGGACCATGGTTCCCCCGCACGCAGATACGCTGCCCTGCCTCGCTTCACGCCGTTGCGGGGCCATAGCCTTCCCGCGGCTCTTTCTTATACGTCGGCAGCGGTTTGCAGGCGGATGGCGGACCGATATTCAGGGCGGCACTGGATTTGCCGTGGGCGTGACCTTGTGATGTGCCGAAGCGGGCGATGTCATGGCCGTCGATATCGGCCTGTATCGATCGTGATCCGCGCGATGACGACGACATTTGCTGCCGCGCCTTTCACAACGTGTGCGCGGCCATTCGCGGTTGCGCGTCTTGTGCCACCGGGCCGGTCGGTGGTTGGCAAGCTGCTGCCCCTATCACCAATGACCTACATCTTGACGGGCGCTGGCGCGGGCACCGCATATGGCATCGATTCGAAAACCGGTCACCTCCATCACCTCCAAGCCCTCGCACTCTGCGCGAATAGGGGCTTTTATATGCCTGTCTTTCTGGATGATCCCCCGAAGATATCGCGCAATTGGCGGCCGTGGTTGACCGCGTCTGGCAGCCTATTTGATGCTTCGCAACGCCAAGTCGCCTTTGAAAACAGGACCTCATCGAGGAAGGGGAACTGAAGCTGACGATGAGAGAAACAACCGCGGAGTGCTACCATTGCGCGTCGAACCATCCCCAGCTCAGCCTGTCCTTCCACGCCGCGGATTTCGGCTATGATCGGAGGGGCTGACCGATACCGAAAAAGGCCGAGGCGAATGCGCTTCGTGGACGCCTATGCCAAGTAGGAAAAATACTGCGCGACAGTATGCCTTCGAGCGGAGAGCATTACCGTCGCTGGCCGCACCAACTTCCGCACGAGCGGCTTGATTATCGCAGGGCTTGGCGAAAACCAGGAACACCGGACACCGCGCCGCCGTTGCAGATACCTTTGGGCCAGGCCACAGACCGTGGATCGGGCGATGTACATCTGCTGGGGGATCAAAAACTCCAACCACGTGATGTTGATCATGCCGTCGTCTTCACCGCCTTCCGCTAGGGCCAGAACAGACATTGGTGCGCACCAAAGTGGCTGCGTCCATGCAGAACGCAGTCGACAGGGCGAGGACTACGACCTTGAATTGAAACGCTTACCCGCCGGTCTGGAAAACAAACGAATGGCCGAAAGACGCGCCATCTGTCGGGCTGGCCCATCGGCGTGGCATGCCGCCCGGGTATCGCCCGGCCCTTATTGGCCCTACCACCGAGCGTGCGCTGGACGAAATTCGGCGGGCTGCTGGACGTCGCCCTATTGCGGGCAAGCGGGTACGAAAACATGACCGAGTAGGATCTCGCAGAGTGGGTGCACGGCGGCGGCGGCGGTTCGCCCCTGACCGCTGGCGGCACGCTGTGTGCCCGCCGGTCTGGGACGAAACAAGCGGACATGCCCAGTTCTTTCTGACGCCGCAGGACGGCAGCCGGATCGAACCAACGCCTCCGGTCAGTTCATTGACGTTTCGCATTGATACGCCAGAGGGTCGAATAGAAGCGGTGCTATAACCATCGCCCTCGTCTGCCCGCGCGCGACGCGGATTAAAAGGGGTGAAGGGGAAATTTTTTTTTTTTTTTTTCCCCCACGATCAAGCGACAGGCAGGACCGGGTGCGCGCAGGCTTCACCGAGAAATGCTGGTGCCGGCGCAAAGATAGAAGCCCTCGGCCCGTCTGGCCGCTTTGACGGCCCACTTGGCACGGGTCGGGCCATGCGCTGATGCGGCTGGCAGTGGTATCACCCACCGATGCTGTTCCATCCTGCGCACCGCCGCTGGACCGGGGGTTGGACCGGGATGTCGTGGCTGTTGCCAGCGTGCGACGCCGCAGACCTGTTGGCCGCTGGCCGAGCTTGACGTCTCGCGCGCCGGCTGCCCGTTGGATCTCCCCACGATCACACCCGCGGCCCCGCGCGCATGCGTCCTGAGCCGATTTTTCTGACCCGTGTCGATGCCGGACCGCCAACCGCACAGTGCTATGTCTGCGGGCCCCAGCCTTCATGGAAATGGTGCGCGCCGTGCACAGGCCGCAAGGCGTCCCCGATGACCGCGTACGGCGAGGAAAGCTTTGATTTCTCCGCCCCCCACCCGAGCTCTTGGCGGGGGTGATACGCCGCGCCGGACCGTGACTTTGCGCGAACGGCCCACGCTCGAATGTGCTGAAAAAACCACCACGATCCTTGCTGCACTCAAGCAGGCAGGCTGCCACTGCCGTCTTCTTGCGCACGCGCATGTGCGGCACCTGCAAAACGTTCAAACACGCGGGCGGGGCGTCATGGCCCACGAAGGGCGGCATCCCGCCAGCGCGAGATCCGGACCGCGTTTTTGATTCCTTCCCTGTGTTCAGCGCCCCGCTGAACCGACATCATCCTCGAATTGCTAAAGAAAGTCCCCGCCATGAAAAAGACCACGTCACCAGCCGAACCCGCTGCTTTCAGCCTTAACGCTCAAGCATCTACGCTGAAAAACCCGGGTGATGACCACAAGCCAACGAACCGGCCTACCCCGAGGACGGCATGCCAAAAGGCCCGATTATCGCCTCTATCACGAAGGAACGGGCGAAGGCGGGGGTAGCGTTGGCAATGACCGCTGGCTCCGCTGCCGTCAGCCGCGACAGCCGCCGGTTTCCAACAATATCCTCGCCTATCGCGACGAGTCGTGCCTTGGATCCGCGAACTGACCGATGCCCTGCACGAACCGCTGCGCGGCGAATGATCCAGCTGGACGGCATCTGGGACGCCGCACCAACTGAACGAAAGGATTGGCCTGCCTCGATTCGGCAGGCCCAGACCGTGAACCCGCACACCCGCGCCTTTCCCAAGATGATGGAGGATCTGGGATATCGAGCGCTGATCGAAGGGACTATGCACGCTGCGAACGGATTCAGGCCGGTGGCATTGGACCGGGATCGAAATTCAGGCCTACGGCCAATCTGATGGACCATTCTGGTCTCCACGCGAAACAAGCTTAGCGCGTCCCTACGGCGCGGATACGCCTGAAAACCGGCTTCGCTTTACGACCGATGTGGCGGACGCCGTGCGCAACGGTGTCGAGGCCGGAATTTATTTAGTTGCATCCGCTATACGGCCGACCGAAAGTTTCCAGGGCGGGCGGGCCAGCATCACGCCGAAGAAGGATCGAAATTTTCAAAAAAACTGCTGCGTGATACAGCGGCAGGTACGATTTGGTCTGAATGTCATTTCCGAGGGCCGTATCCATTACCGATCCGCGATGACGGATGCATCCCGATCCAGGGCATGCCCTCGCGCCGCATCTGGATTGCGCCGGAGAGGTCCCGGCCCGCGACCGGGCATGCCGACCTTCCATTGCCGCCCAAATCCAGATGTTCGCGACCGCGCGGCACGCCATTCGCCTCGCTTGCTGAACATGTGGCATGACCGCGCGCATAGCCGACCCTCATATTGTGCGAAATTCGAGGAGCCGTGAACATGATAATCCGCCCTTGCGTCGGCGATACTGCCTTGACCGTATCTATCAGGGGGGCGAAGCCCTGTGTATCCACAACCCCGCGACAGGCCGGAGCTTCCCTGTCCCACATCATCAAACCCGCTGCCGACCGTCGCAAGGATCGTTATCTTCGGTGCGGGCCCCCCGGGTTGGAAGCCGCACCGCGCCAGCGCGCGCGGGCATGAGGTTGTGTGCTCGAGGCCGGCAACCGCGCCGGCGCAGCTTCCTTTTGACGGCGCGCACAAAAAGCGACGGGCCGAGATGATGCAGATCGTCGACTGTGCGCGTTGCACAATGCGAAGCTGGCGGCGTTGGACCTGCGGCTATAATCTATATGCCGAGGCAGCGGACGTGCTGGCCGAAAAGCCCTGACGTCGTGATCATTGCCACCGCGCGGCATAGCCAACACCACCCCTATGAAGGGACACGCCAGATCACGTCGTTATCAGCCTGGGATATATTATCGGCGTTGATGTAAAACCGGCTGGATCCCGTTGATCTACGACGAAGGCCGGGCGACCACACGGGCTGCAAGCCCGCCGAATGGCCGTCGACCGGGCTGCACCCGTGTCGAATTCATGGACCCCAAGACCGCACCTTTTGCACCGAAGTATGGCGATGAACCTTGTGCCCTACATGCGCCAATCTGCAAGTTGATGAGGTGAACTTTCACCGTTCACCAAAACGGCTGGCGCGGGTTCTCAAAGACGGGCAACCGGCTGCGCGCGATCATCGGACCGATTATTCCGACAAGCTGGCGCAAGCAGACTAACGACCAGATTGTCGTGAACTAGGGCACAATGCCGCTTGATGCGCTTTACCACGACCTGCCGGCCATCCTCGTCGAATGCCGGCGCGCTCGATCAAAGCGGCCTTTTTTGGCCATCAACCGCAGACAAACGGCCGCAAACGCAAGGGCACGTTCCAGCTTTCCGTACGGACCGCCGTCTCTGCCCGCCAACACCCACGCGGCGACTTACACGCGCTACGTTTTGATGACTGCCGTTTACCGGCTAGGGCCGATTGGGAACATTCATTCAGAAAACGCGGCACTTGGCAAGGAAGGTCTGGCCGGACATCGCGATGTTTGCACAGCCAGATTCAATGCGGAACGAGGACTGGAGAAAGGCGGCGCCCAAGACAGCTGCCTCAGAATCACGCCCCGTGGAAAGGCCCTGATTGATGTTACCACAAACGTATAAGGGATCACCTTTGTAAGATGGCGCACAGACGCGCGTCCGTCACGTATCAGGCACTGCAAAGACCCTTGGGCTTTTCGCGCCAAATACCATCCACCCAGCTTACTTTGTGCCCTCGAATGCCTGATAGCAGAAGATGGTGCCGCCGTTTTTTTTCAAAAAAAAATTTTTTTCCAAATTTTTTGGGGAATTCCCCTTTTCCAAGGCCCCCAACCCTTGTTTTGGGATCAGCAAGCAAGAGGCGGCATTACCGGCCCCCGGCTTTTTTCGAATGCGCCAAGCGCCATGGGCGTTTTGAAGCCGATCCGGTTAGGCCCCGAAGCGTCCGACTTTTATGCGGTGAATTCACTGAAGCTGTCAGATTTTGGTGCTCAATATCGCGAATTGACGGCCCCCTGCGAAACCGAGGCCAAGAAAAGGCACCTGTACCTGCCGCGGTTCGATTAACCGCGCTTCCTTTGATAGCAACGGCACCCAAAGGTAAGGACTGACTATGGGACTGAAACGACGGGCCGAATTGCGGCAAGATGCGTTGCGGATTGCCCTGACCGCGGGCCAAAGCTCACACCAAAACTTGATGAAACGTTCAAGCGGGGGCCCTCTTGGCGACTGCCGCTCGAGGCGCGGAGGAGGTGCGTCAATACCAGAAAATCGGACGTCCGACAGTGAGCCGAAATTCACCAAAACCGCGCGATGCCCGAAACTTGCTGCTGTCCACGGCAAAGCAAGACTTTGCGATCGTCTCATGGCTGAGCGCACCGTCTCTACCTCGGCCGATCAATCGTCGCCAAGATCACCCGTTCGTCGTCGACGCCGGAGACTGACAGGCATGCCAAGTCGAACTTGAAACCCGTGATGAATGACTGCGACTGCTTTGAAAAAATGCCGCCATCTACTTGACGCAAACAAAGCCCGGGGACGGCGATGGTGAAATTCAGTCACAATCACTGAGCCTCAGGCGCGATACGCAAGCAGTAGCTGACCACGCGCAGGTTGCGACGTCGTACAAGAGCACGCCAACGGCCTCGCAGGTGGTTACCACGTGTCAAGAAAGAGCGACGGCGCCGTCCTCGACAAGGTCGCCAACACATGTATGCCAATCTGCTCCTTTGCCTGGGTGCGTTGCGGGATGCCGCGATTTACGTAACTCGCTTGTCAACGGAATTCGAAATCATCGCGCCACCGTGTAGACGCCGCAGTTTGCCACGGCCTCTCCAGTTCCATTGATGTCGCGGCGTTGCGCGTTTGCTGGGTCACGGCAAACCGGCTCGCCACCTCATCCAAGGTGTATGTAGCGCTGAGCCTCAAGTTGTTTTCAATAACAGGCGGCTGATCTGTGCTCTTTTTGTCTTCACCTCCATGTCAAGTGGGCACCCATCTCACCTTGTCTTCAGTTTTATCGCCTGCAGGACCGTTCATTTTCAATCAAAGGCCGCGACAAGTCTTCTGTCGGCGGGCCTCTTTATATTGCTTTGTGAAATAGATCAGAATTTCACTTGGCAGACTTGCTGCAAGTTACCGCTTACGCCCGCGATCACCAAATTCACCCGTGTAGCCAACCGTCAGGCGCCGTGCTCTGCGTCAGGTCGATACCGACTGAAAGGTTCACTTTGAAAACACGTCTTGCAACATTGGGCGCGACAGTGAACGCATCGCCGCCGAGAACGCCATGCCTGCTTTGTGGCGCGTGTTCGCATCCAAAGACATTGCCGCCACGCTGCACCGCCCGAAAGGCGGATGGGGTCCACCTCGGAGAGGTGGCATCGCCCCCGCAGGCCCAGTTTCGCCACTGTCGCATCAAATTTATTGCCTCAACGTTCAGCGCAGCATCATTGCCGTTTCCGAAGCCGCGTCGGTATTAACGGCAACGTGGCCGATGCTTACGTAGGTTGGAAGGACCGAGTCCCCAACCGCGAATCATAGGACGCCTCGGCAAAGATTGCGTTTGTCCGCGCCGTAGCTTGATGTCAGAGTATCAGAAAAGTCTGCAAAAAAAGGACGCCACGCGTGCTGTCAATTTCGCTGTGGTCCACGTCGCCCCAGCTTGTTGGATACTGGGGCGCGCCGAAATTCGGCGGCCCGGCAACAAAGCCAAGGTTGGTGAAGTCGCTTCCGATTGTTATCGCGTCCGTGCGCCATCTAAACTGGCCGGACCCTTTGCCCAAAGCCAAGGGCATCGCGCCATAGACCCATTCGCTGCAAGTGCTCCGCTTATCCCAACAAGTGTCCCAAAGGAGGAATGGTTTAGGTCACCGTTTCTTCGCCTTCGATTACGCTTGCGCCCACCATAGCTTTGCATCCAAGAATGAAGTCGCGTCACGCCCTTATAATCGCGCAGTTGCGACCAATGCAGCGGAGCGCAAGTCGTTGCCCTGATCTGCGAGGGCCCCGGCATGCTGGCGGCGTAGATTTCACCGAAAAGAGGCGTCGAAAGGCTGGTCCGCAGCCGCCGCAGTCAAGCATCACCGCCTTTATTCAAAAGAGGGCGTTGCCGAAGCCGAGGCTTTCACGCCAGCCGCCGTGGCCCCCGATTTGCCGTTGTCGCGACCTGATCAAAGGCTGTGGTCATTACGCTCAAGGCTCACGAGGACATCTGGCACCCCATAGCTCCAAGGCTGCGTCGAGAAACGCAAGCCGAGACGTCAACACTGTCAAATTTGACCTATACAGCGCCACCAGACTGTAATAATAGACATAGTCAGTGAGTGGGCGTAGTCGCCAGCTTGCGGCAAGCGCCACCGCTGTCCGCCACGATTGTGATATCTCCTGTCGCCGCTGGACGACGTCGGAATCACCCTGAGCATTCACTTCGGACTTCGGAGAGTCGCCGCATCTATGGTCAAATCGCCGTCAATATTAAACGTGCCGATTACTGTTGCCTTGCGGCCAAAATTGCAGCCGCTGGCCTACTGTCAGTGGAGCTGACCGTACCACGCCACCGATCGGTCGCGCCGATACGATGAGGCTAACGCCCGAAGAATTGGGCGATCGACCCGTTGGCGACCAAAAGCCCATCCGACACAAGAGTTGCCCCAGTATAGCTGTTATTGGCTCCAATGTGAGCGTGCCCGTCCCCCCGCGCTTTTCAAGCGCGCCAGTGCCCGAAAATCTCCTTGAGCGCGGCGACCGTCTACCGGTGCCCGGATGTCGAGCCCAAGCGCCCTCCGACCCCTTCTGGCTGAACCTCACGGGTCCAATGTCGCCATTTTGCGTGCCGGTGACTGCGAGGCCGCCGTTGTCGAGGCGCAATGTCGCAAAGCGCGAAGTGCCAAGTGCTGCCATCCTCGTCCAACGCGCACCCCCCCGTCGCCGCCCATCTTTGACAAGTGTTTCGGAGATAAAAGAGCTGTGTCGTCGATTGCAATAGTCGCTGACAGCTGGGGCAAGACGGCATCCGCTGTCCCACAGTCCAACAAGGTCTTCTTTTCACGTTTCGCTGAGCAATCGAGGGATGATTTCCTCAGCATCAGAAAAACCTGACCCAGAATAAACATCTTTACGCATGGTTTAGTGCGGCGTCAGGTAGAATTCTCCTTCGCTCTCGTCGAAGACAAGGCGGCCCGTCCTCCGCTCCACCACCGAGACGGAGTTACTTCGTCCATCGTTTTCGTCAGCTCGTATTCCAGTTTGGGGCCAATCCAAGCAAGATATGGCAACGAGCTCGTGAATCCGAATAGGCCTTGCCGTCGGCAGTAACGTCAGTCTGGTCCAAAACGCCTGTATATGGATCATCTTCCTTGATTAACGATTGCCCCACCATTGCCCAAAGGGCGAACACCATGAAATGATCCAATCGCTCCGCGATCCCCAGCTCGGCCCAAAAACGTGTATGATCCTCTTCAACCGGAGGGTCCAGGTCGTGCTGCCCATCGGCCAAAAAAATGTGAGGGGCGAAACGGCTCGCGCTGCCGCCTTCTGTTCTCAAGAAGGAGGTGAATCTGTTGCTTCAATTCTTATTCATCGTGTACAAGGCAAGTTGTCTTGGAAATCGGCATACATCTCGTCTGCCGAAGAGCGTATCGGGAAATGCGGCAAGCGCGAGGTTTCGCCCGCTGTGGCTCGGAGGATGAACGTTGTCATCGCCGCCTGATCAAACGGCGTTCGTACTGCTCAAGCAAAGTGCGTAGAAAAACTGTTGCCGAAACGGCAAAGTAGTTCTGGAGGAATAAGCTTCTTGTTGGCTCGCCCGGGGATTTGAGGCCCCACGCTCGAGGTGTCCGCCGCGTTATAGTTCGCCACGAAGCACCAACTGAGCGGTTTTGGTCGACTTCGCCCATTTCAAGCGAGGCCCCCTCTTACTCGGTCAAGCGTCGGCCCCACAGAGGTATTTCACGATAATCGAGGTGGAAACAGACCAAGGGACCGGTTTCGGGATTCGGCATTTGCTTAACCGCAGTTTTATCTTGATAGGCGGACTGAGATCCGGCCCATAGGAATTGGCCGGTTGACGCCCCTTTTCCAGGGCGGGGCTGGAAAAAATTTTCCAGTTATTTCCCCGCTTTTTTTTTTTTTACATAGGTATTTTTTGTTTTAACCTTCTCCCCAAAAAAAAGGGTTCCCTGCCATCGGGCCCGGCAGGGGGGGGAACGGTAAATCTTCTTTTCCCCTTTTTTCCTTTTGT
>Ga0163217_1062659_pt1 | contig 12591 bp, 14 predicted proteins | sample SynspAceP_FD_185933 | JGI IMG/M metagenome (GOLD analysis project Ga0163217, IMG submission 185933) | Saline lake microbial communities from Ace Lake in Antarctica - Synechococcus sp. Ace-P (PacBio error correction) | ecosystem: Environmental > Aquatic > Non-marine Saline and Alkaline > Saline ... | reverse complement strand
TCACACAGGTTGAGCCAGCTTCTTGCTTGGCCTAGCATTTTGATGCAGCACAGGTCATCCACTAGTGCCATGACTGGCGATGAGTGCAATCCTGAAATGTCCATTCGAAACTAAAGACGAAATAGCACTACTAGGTCGGTTGGTTGATTTCAGACTCGAGAGATGTTGTCATGCGTTTGGATTATGTCGTGAGCCGGGGCTTTCGGTGAGCCTCGTGGCCGCTTGGGATCTGCGACGCAGGCGGAACAGCTGACTGGATCAGTGCGCGAAAACCTTGCAGTTTCGTAGTGAGCAGGCCCATCAACGATCCTCAGTCGAGGCAGCCACGATCTGACCATCTGTGACTGACTCTTGGGCCGAAACGCAAACAAGCCATTTCGATGCCAGCACGCTCAAGCGACGCCTGCAAAAGCTTCCGTGAAATGCCGCAAGCCAGGGGGCACGAGGATCTCGCCAAACAATCTCAGAATCCGATTGCCAATCTCATCAGCCTGCCATCAATTCATACCATCTCGGGAGAGGCCTTTCAGAGGCGATCACTTGCAACATTGGTCTCCTTCAAAGCGGTCATTCCAGCGAAGCTGGGCAGCAGTGGTTGGAGCCTGATTACGCGCACGATCATTCCATTTCGTGAATGCTCCACCTCTGAAGGGCCGGCAAGCCATCACCGGTATCGGAGACATCAACCCCAATCTTCTGTCGTTCCGAAGCAAAATGGCTCACCTGGGGGTCGGTCCGTGTGACCCACTGCCCACAGCCAGCAACGAGCAGTTGGGGTCAGGGAAATGGAGTGGGGGCCGGGGGAGGCGGTCGTGGTCGTCACGAGACAACCTGGTCTTAACGGAGCCGTCGCAACAACCAGTGTCCTTTGCCGCTCCAGCCGTTCGTGCGAGGTCAAAGCTTGGCTTATACAGCCCTTCTTGAATGTCAACCCTGATGGAGGTTGGTTTACCTGTGTCGTCGCCGGTGATTCACCGCCAACGGCAAAACTCCGCATCAGCAGGACAATGGACCGTGGCCATCGGCGCGGATTCGGTCGGGTGTTCCGATTTGGCATACCCAAACAGGCTGAACGCCGACCCGCAGACCTAACTGGAATGCGGCCAAAACGAGGCGAGGGGGACCTGTTGGCCCGTTGCCCAGATCACCTTTCTATCCACGCGAAGCGGGCGAGAGCGGTGTGGAGTCAGGGCCGTTGTTCGATCGGCGCAGCTTCAGAACACGTTGGAGAGCAGAATGCTGACCAAGGTTAAGTGAGAACAGCGGGATCGTCCTTTATGGCGGATCCGTAGACCACCGCCAGCTGGCAGCCAGGCCCAAGATTCCTGTGCCAGGTTCACAGCCGCCACGGTTCGTTGCTTGTCAGCATCCCTCTCGGCCAGGCCGTCACGGATGGGCGCTGATCGCCACCATCAAAGCCATCGCCACCAGGCGCAATTCCGGCCAGAAAGGGGGAACAGGCTGCTGCTGGTGACACCAGCAGCAGACGACCACAAGACAACAACAAGGCGTGGCCACTGATTGATCACGCCACTCCAGCGCTCACCCCAGGCAGGCTTTCCGGCCTGCGCAACCAGGCGGCCGCCAGCGGAAACAACTGCACCCTCGTGACCGCAGCGCCACCGGCAGCGGTGTGAGTCCCAGCCATTCAACCGGATTGACCCGGTGACACAGCCCACCATCAACGGACCGAACGATCGCCGGACGCCGCGAAACCTGATGCAGGCCGCCAGCTCGGGGAATGCCCGGGACTCACGGTTCAGCGCCAATGGGGCACTGGGCAGATCACCATCCAAGGCGATGGCAAAACCTGGCCGGGAGGAGAGATCGGCCGTCAGAGGCGCTCCAGAACGCAGGAGACCTTGCCAGGGGCACCAACAGGCAGTGCCCACCAAAAATTCCGTCATCACCCCGGGGTGCTGCGCAGGACAGCAGGAGGAGGGTTTGAACCCAAGGCCAAGGGCAAACATCACCGTGAAGATGGCGCACTGGACCAACAGAGCAACGATGGGCGCATTGGAGTCAGCGAAGTTCAAGAGCAGAGCAAGCGCAGCCATGGACCCTGATGCGAGCTCAGATCCAGCCTCCCATGATCAGCAGCGACAACGCCACAATGCGTCAGGGTGACGCCAATGGCTGTTTGGAAAATCGTGAGGAGTCTGATCGATGTAGACAAATCATCACGCTCAGCTGCCTCAAGGTGCGCAGGTGTGGGTTGCCGCCGACATCGAAACGATGCCGATCAGCACGAATCCAATCGCCACCAGCCTTCACACTCAGGCCAGCCTGGGAACTGCCTCAAGCGACTGGCGTTGATGCGCCGACGATTCTTGTCGAGAACGAAGCCGAAGCTGATCAGCGGAGCTGGTGCGGAATCCAGGCCATCCATCGTGCGCTCGGCCGCCGCCGGCTGCGCTCTTGGCCATCGTTGTTGAGGTTGCCATCAATTGGTGTTCACGAAGGGCTGTCGTAGGGAATGTCGCCGGCTGCGGAGGGGCCTGTCTGCGTTTCTGCCATCTCAACTTCTGCTCGGTTTCACCTCCGGGCCTAGAAAAAACATTGAGAAGGTGCGAATCACCCCCACCACCCTAACTGATCAGTTCTGATTCGAGGTGAGGTGTCGTGCCACGATGTCGGCGGCCAGCTGGAACTCCCGCGCCATCGAACAACCAGCTGCGAAGGTCGGCGGATGGCATAAGGGCCGCCGGCTGGCGATAGCCTCGCTGCGCAAGCGCGGCCTGGCTGACGGTGAGACCAGTGCGATCGCACGCAACCACAACAGCTTCAAGCAGCAGGCCAGCACCAGCCGTCGATCACTCGGCGAACAGGCTGCTTCATCGGTCAGTCGCCGAGCAGCGGAAAGCCATGTCGCAGTGGAGGTGTCGATCCCTGGGCCATGCGCGCCGCCGGCCGGTAGCGGCGCAGGTGTAGCTGGGGGCGCAGAGAAAGGAGCCACCTTCACACCTTGCGGGCAGAGGCCCAGTTTGGAGGGATCGAATGCTGGCCTCACGGCTGCCACGCGGGATTGGGATCGTGCAAGCAGCCCGCTTGGCCTCTTCCGGTGGCGTGCCGCTCGGGGTCGCGGCGTGGTCTTGGTACAGTCGTTCGGTCATTCCCAGACATTGCCGGATTGCAGTCGAGCAGGCCATAGCGTTGGCGGGAACACCCCCACGCGAGAGGTGCGCTTCGTAGCCCGCCTGCGGGTGTTCTGTGGGGAATTCACCCTGCAGGTTTGTTGGCGCATGCGGCGCGCGGGTGGAGGCTTGTGCCCCAACGAACTCGGCCCCGCTCCAGCCCCCCACGCAGCCGTCCCACTTCCGCCTCGCTGGGAAAGCGCTCCCATCCAGGGCGGCGTAGGCCTGGCATCTTTCGAAAGGGCCACATGCACACGGATGTGCTCGCGACCCTTGATCGAAGCTGCCGGGGCCTTTCAGATGGCGCCAATGAGCTCGGGGGATAGACCACCAGCGTAGGGATCGCCTGCTCACAGACCCCGGCGGGGGCACGAACACGATGGAGGCAGGGCCAGCAGGCTGGTGGCGCCGGGATAGTCAGCGGGTCAGCGGGCCGCTCGGCCAGGTGCGCGTGGCCCGTGGCCTTCACGAACTTCTGGAACTGGGGCGTGGTAGACCGGCGAGGCAGTCGATCCAGAACCCTTCCACGCTCACCCGTGGCGGGCTTTCGGTATGATCGCAGATCCATTGAGGAAGCGCCGCCCCGGAATCCACACCATCCCCTGGCCGGGGCGCCTGGGCGGCTGCCCCGCAGGAGGCGGAGGTAGAGCGCGGTCTGGGCCAAAAGGACGGGAGTGAAAGCGTATCAGCGGGCTGGGACTCAGGAACTACGGGGGAGGTCATTTCTCGATGGCATCCCCCACGTGAAGCTGGCGCCTTTCTGGCGAGGCGGGAAACTCCTTGAGGCTTCAGTGCCTTGCCACCCGCGCCTGGGCAGGAATCAACAGGAAAAGACGTGGTCCAAAGCATCAATCCCAGTAGTGTTGGAGGTAGTCGCCGCGCGGTAGGACGGTGAGGCAGGTTAAAGATCTTGGGATGCGCAGAACGGTGAACGGTTCAGGCCCAGATCTGCAGCTTCCGGTGCAGCGCTGCTCCATGAACACGAACTTCCAGTTGTCATAACGCTAGGGCGTGAGATCGCCATCACAGAGAAGTAGAAGTAATCCACCGGGGCTGGTGTCGCGTCTTGCGGTTCCAGTAGTCAGCAGTTGTAGCATCCGAATTGCACCTTGAAGGTCTGCTGCCCACCCGTGTGACCCTCCAGCACTTCGCTTGAGTGCGGTTCCCCGGCGGGCGGCCAACAGCGTGGGCGCAGTCGATGGCTGACGAGCGGTGAGCGGCTGCCGGCTTCGATGTGCCCGCCGGCCAGGCGCACCCATCGCGGTTAACCCGGTTAGGCCCCTTCCAGTGAGTTTCTTCTCGTTGCGGAGGGGTATGCCGGCATCGGGCCAGTCTGTTCATGTGCGGCCCGTTGCGGTGCTGTACAGCACGATCGTGTGCGTCGTGATGCGCCAGCTCATCCACCAGATCCTCGCATCTCACCGATGCAGTTGTCGTATAGATCATCACGTGTGGTATCCGATTGCCAACGCCCTGAACTGGCCAAGCGTCCTGGGGACGGGGCATGGGTGCGGAAGTGCATGTGGGTTGGTGTTGAAACCACACGAAGAAAGGTTCGCCAGAGCCACCGTGCCTCCTTGATGAAGCGCTTGGCCTCCTATGCTCCTCGTCGGCGTCTCATGCGCTATCTTGGTGAGCGGGCCGGTATTTCGATGGGGGTGCGTCGCCGTGGACCCAACGGCAAATGCCAACCAACACACCGGGGACCGAAATTCTGTACTTACAATTTCGGATAATCGGCTTCGGGGGGATGTCCCGCAGCTCCGGTTCCTCCTCGCATGAGGTGATACAGGTTGGCCGAAGAATCATCGAAAGCCTGCATGTCGGCAGATGCTCGCCCCTCCCTCCCCCCCTCCCCATCGCGGTCGCCGAAGTGGTCTTGCCGAACTGGCCGGTGCGGTAACCAGGGGCTGAGCAGTTTCGCGATGGCTGGGATCCTCCGCTGTACCGGCTCGCGCCGGGCCAGACCCACCTTTGCTGGAGGCGGTGCGGATCACGCTCGGGCCGGAGATAAAGCAGCCGACCGGCGGTGCAGCTCTTCTGCGAGCCGTAGTAGTTGGATGAACTGTGCGGCGGCCTTCCTTGGCCACCCGATCGATGTTTGGCTGGTACCCCATCAGGCTCCATCGCTGTAGACAGTGAGGTTGCTCTGGCCGATGTCATCGCCCAGAGAATCAGAACGTGGGTGACTTTGGGCATGCGGTGGCGACAGAAAGAGGCGCAGGAAAGGGCGGCGATTCCACGGGCCGAAACCCATTTTGTTGGCCGTGGCAGCTGGTTCCACTCAAAGATGCAAGCGGCAATGAGGATTGCCAGACCTTCAAGCAGCGTGAAGAACTGGCGGACCTGCCCAGGCGACCGGGCTGGATCTCCAGCTCTGCCAGCTCTCCGGCGGGCGCACTTGCAGGGCGGAGGCCCTGAAGGAGCGGCGGCTGAGGCTTTCTGCGATTCAGAGGTCAACCGCCGCTTCTCTTGCTGTTTCCAAGCCGCCCATCCGCCAGTCTTGGTGGCCCCTCGATCTGCATGGGCCGCGGCAGGCCCCGCTGCGGCCCATGGGTGGCGAGCTCCCGGACACCTCTTGGCTCGACGCCCGTCGGGGGTGCACCTTCAACACCGGGAGGCTGCTTCGATTCTGGGTGTGTATGCTTGAGCGCAGCGTCCTGCAGCAGAGCAGACAAACGAATTTCGCGCGGCTCCCGACCTCACGGCGCCCCCGCTGAGCGCCAAACCAAAATAAAAAAAAAATGGCTGGAGGTGCGGTCCCGAACCCATAGAAGCCTGGCGCCAGTTATTGCTGACGCTTTGGTCGCCCCCACCGCGCCGCCGCGCGATCCAGGCACCTTGCCGCTCGCTGCTCGACAGCGATCGTGCTGGCTCGGCTGCAGGCCGGACCTCTGCCGCCTCCGGCTCGGGATCGATCTGGTCAAACAGGTCAGCAAAGTGCTGGAGGACCATCCCGGCGAACCAATCAGCTGGAGACGCTCTGCCGCCAGGCTCAAGTCGCGGCCGCCGCAGCATGCTCCAGGGCTTCCGGACACCTCGCATGGGGCCGATGGCCTAACAATCAAGTTGAAGCGCCTGCATGGCATCCGCCGCAGAACTGCTCCGGCCCAGCCTGGAATCGGTAACGTGGCAGGCCTTCGGCCGCCGCTGGGATTTCTCAACCCGGCACTTCGGCCCGGGATTACCAGCGGTAGTTTGCGTTTCTCCCCAGGCCAGGACCCTGAACGGCCGCGGCTAGTTCTTAACCAAGGAGGCCAGGCGTCTGCGGCGGATCCGCTGTGCGTATCGGATCCAGTGGAACACCCGCGCCCAGTCGTTGCGCATGCTCACCACGGTCCAGCCCCGCGCTCCTGGCCTAATCGACCCAGGTCGAGCGCCCGACCGGGGAGCGGAACGTAGATCGCCACCTCCCGTCCGGCGTTCCGCATGGCGGATGAGCATCCCGGCGGCGTGCCCGGGCAGGAGGGTCGTCCACTCCGCATCTGACCGATCCCATCGGAGTTGCCGAAAGCCGCAATCGGGCGGCCGGCCGATCCAAGCGCTCGATCGACAAGGTTGATCGCCTTCATCATTGAGCACCTCCCAGTTCGGGATGCCGCAGATCATCGGCTTTGTGCCATCACGGACGACGTAGGTGTGCGGGACGCTGAGCAGCCGATCACCTGCTCCGGTGGAATGCCTAGAGCTCCTGGCTGATGCCCGCAGGAACGCTACCACCGCCGGAAAACGATGTAGGCTGCGGAAGCCGTTGACGCGGAGCAGCTCGAGCAACTCCCGCATCGGCACGTAGGTGAGGGAGTGTAGGGCCGCTGAAGGCCGGGATGGGCAGGCTGTTGAACCACTCGCCGGGCAGGGCTTCGAAAGGCCTGGGGTCGGTTCATGCCCGCGTGGGTCGATCCCCACTCGAGCTCCATCAGCCCTTCGTCCCCATCGCCAGCGCCGCTCGCCGGTGCCGGCGGCCGGCACGGAAACCACGGGCATTGCGGCAGTCTCCGGCCGCTCCTGCAGCATGGCGGCGGCCGGTCGATTGGCAAAGGCCAGCTGCTGGCGTACATCGGCTTGCTCCGACCCAGAGCGTGCCGTCGTTGTCGAACACCGCGATTTCGCTCGCCGGAGGACGTACCCTCGCCCCCCCTTCCGTGGTGACGGTGCGAATGAGTGAGCAAACCGTATGCCGGCGGGCCCACTCGCGCCAGGAGGCAGAGCGCGCTGCTCCCGATCACCGCCTCCTGCCAGCGGGCGGCCGACTCCATGGGCGGCTTCCCGTGCGGCACGCACGGGCAAAACCCTGGGCCCAGCCATGACGAACCAGCAGGGGCGGCAGTCCAACAGGGGAGCGATCGTGGGCCGATCAGGGGGGTGAGAGGGAACAAACATCGCCATTCTGGGGAGCAGCGCCTCCAAAACGGCCCGCCGCGATGGCCCAGACCGCCGCTTCTGATACCGGCTGCATCTACGGCGAAGGGTCAGGGCCACGTCCGGAACCAGAAACAGTGGGGTCTAGCCGAACCACCGCCCGCCGCGGGTTGCTCCAGATCAAGTCCTCACAGATTCCCTCCCACCTCCAGCAGGCGTGCGGCGCACTGGGGTCGGCACCGCCAGCACGGCGTGATAACGGCGCCGCCGGTCGCTGCAGCCGGCCAGTCCCGCCAGGCAGCCGCGATCCGGCTCGGCTCCGGTGCTGGGCCGTAACGGGCGGGTGGGCCAGGGGCGCCGCGAGCCGGCATCGACGCTCAGCCGAGTCGTCGGCGAGGCCCACTGGCCGGTGAGCGCGCCACCGCTTCGGCTTGAGCGCGGGCGTTGGCGGCGAAGCTGTCGCGGTTTCCTCACCTCAGCCCGGGAGCGCTGTGGCGGCGCACGTCGAGGTTCAGGCCCGAGGCCGCCGCGCCCAGCCAGGGCCGTGAATCTGCGCAGCTGCCGGGTTGCCGCTGGCGATCACCCGGCATGGGCGTGGAGTTGGATCCGTTCAGTTCATCGCGCTACGACACACCGCTCCCTACGCTCGGCGAACTGTGCGCCAGGCCAGCACCGCCGGCACCCGCTCGGGCTTGGGGCCTCGCCCAATACAGCCGCAGCAAGCGGTTCAGGTGCCCGAGGAAGCGCCAGCATCAGCCATTGGCTCGGGCCCCAAGCCGCAGCTTGAGGCCGTCGGTGTGCTCGGCCTCCAGCACGGGCACTCCAGCCACAACCTGCGGCGCGGCCTCAGCGAGCTGGGCGCTCCAAAGCCGTTCCGCGGTGGCCATGTCCTTGAGGCGGACCCGGGTTCGACCGGTCGTAGCGCGCCCGCCATGGCCGCCCGCCCAGCCGGTCGAGCCTGCTCGCCCAGAGGGCAGGCCCGCCCTCCAGCCAGGGCCTCCACAAGGAGCAGGGCCACCAGACAGGCATTCGGCGCTCGGCAGGGTGATCGCCCACGCAAACCGCCCCCCCATTCCTCGCCGCGATCAGCACCTCACCTGAGCATCTCAGCGGCGATTGTATTTGAAGGCCCACCGCTTTCACCACCTCGCGGCCCAGCCCCCTGGCCACCGGCTCCATCAGGGTCGAGGCGCTTCACCGTTTTGATCACATCCCCCGGCAGGCCGCGGCCCGGGGCGAGGGTGTGTCGATCAGCAGGGGCATTGAAGCAGCTGGTGCTTGCAGTAGTTGCCCGTTATCAATGGCGGCGATTGCGCGCCTCGCCATCGAAGACGAGGCCACTGCCGGGCCCGCGCGTGGAGGCGCGCACCGCTTCGATCAAGCTCGCCGAGATTAGGGTCGGCTAGCGGCTCGGGGTGATGGCCGCCGAAGAGTGGGTCGCGCGGGAGCGAGTCTCTACGGATGCCTCACCGGGCTCGCCAGATCATCCGCACTCCGCGCGAGCAGGGCGGGCAAGCCGCCGGCAGGCGGAGCAGCATCGGATCGACGATTTCACCTGCAGCCCAGCTGCGTTGAGGCCCCCAGCAGGCGGCTGGGTGTGACCTGGCCGGCCGCAGGCCGCTTGAGGGTCGTTTCGTCCAGCCCTCGAAGCGGGGGTGGAGCCGTGGCACCGCACGGTGAGGCCACCGGCCCAAGGGCGCCGACCCGGGCGGTGAAAATTCGCCTTCCACCGAACCCGCCGAAGTGACCCTTGATCTTTTCAGGCCCAGCCATTCGGGCGGTGTGGTGGCGGTGGATCACCAGGGCCCCGGAAGGCGCGCCCGCTCGACCCACCGCCCGCTTGCGGCGGGGGGTGGGCACGGGCGTGTCAGGTGGAGCAGCGGGCTCAGGGCCGGCCCGCGCACGGGCACTTGCCGAATTGGTTCGGCCAGCTCCGGGGCCAGGAACGGGCGGTCATAGCCGTCACCACCTCCCGAACTTCGTGAGGCCTTCGGCGCGGAATGCTCCAGACTCCCGGCGGGCAGCGCGCCCCACCGGCAGCAAGGCGCTCGATGGCTGATGTCCGACGCCGAGGATTGCCGCGCAGCCACGTGCCGAAACTGGATCGGTCCTGGCTTCAGGGCAGGGTGGGAAAAACCATCAAACTGGCGGGCAAACATAGCTCGTTACAGCAGCTCCTTGGCCTGCGGCGACAAACAAGTGCCGCTGGTGGCAGACCACTGGCCCGCCGCTCAAGCTGGGCCGATGCCTTGTGCCTTGAAGAGCAGCTTGTTGTCACCGACCGTTGCTGCGCCAGCTGAGCTGCGTGTTGCCGTCGGCGGGCCTGGCTTGACCGCCACGGGCGACCCCAGCCACGCTCTGGACGCGCCATCGCACCCTGCAAGCTTCACCGACCAGCAACGCGTTTCGTGGGCCTGTCGGCAAGATTCCGGTCAGGGCGACGCGCTTGCGCAAGCGGGCGACGCCGCGGTAGGTGGGGCCTGCGCTGGATTGGAACAGGTGCCGGGGGGGCTGCGGGTGGAGGGCCATCCCCCGTTGCTTGGTGCGCACCGCGCAGCAGCGCTGGGGCTCCCATTGCCTACCAGCCAAGCCCTGGCCCGCGAGGGGCGTACGGCTCAAACGGAGCACGCGCTCTGATGCTGACCCTCTGGGCGGCATGCTGGCCGGCTTCCAAGGGGGCTCCTTGGCCATGGCCTGTTGTAGCGCCATGCTCGCCACAGGAGCGGCGAGACAGCGCTCGCTCCACAGTGCCTGAACCGCCAGCTCGACGACGCCCTGCCCAGGCTGGCCGCCGACTGGCCTCTGGCGCGCCACCGCCCCTGTGTGAACGAACCGCCGCAGTGCGTGCTCTGCTCCTGGCGCGGAGCCTTGCGGACCGGGAGGCGGCCGCCGAAGGCACCTCACGCGAAGTGAGCGGCATCCGCGGCAAGCGCCTGGGACTGCTGATCGAGCTGGGCCTGCAGCGGTCGAATCCGACCGGCGGGCGCTGGAGCACCGACGCGCTGGGCGATCCTTGGAGAGTGCCACGGCGAACAGCAACCGGGAGATCGCCGGCCAAGCTGTGGCCAGCCGGGTGCAGCAGCAAGGCACGCCGGTGCGGCCTGGAGGCCAGCCCCGCCCCTGACCGACCTGGAAGCGGGCGCCGGGGCTTGCTGCTTCTACGACATCGAATCTGACCCCGATGCCCGACGACCCGACTTCCTGCACGGTTCCTGAGGCATGCAAGGCGCCAGGCCGATGCTCCTGCGCCGACCCAAAACCGAGGGCAGCCCGAGTACTGCCGTGCTGGGTGGATGAACACGGCGAAAGCCCGGCTCCTGGCAGCGCTGCGCCTGATTGCTCGCATCCGTCCATCCCCGGGCTGGGCCCTGCTCCATTACGGCGTGAAACCGAATCGGTGTTCGCTCTGCCGGGCGCTCCAGCGGCAGGGGGGAAGCGGAGACGGCAGGTGCAGGCGCTTGCGCGGCCGCATGATCGAACCTGCACAAAACGCTGTGCCGCCGTCATTGGCTGATGCCGGTGTTGAGCCAGCTACGGCCTCAAGGCGGTGGCGAGCTGGCTGGGCTTCCGCTGGGTGCCAGAACGGGCGTGTGACGAGGGGCCGTGCTGCTCCTGGTGGCGCCAGGTGGCAGCGGCGATGGCAGCGACGCGGTTCGCGGCAGGCCGTCACAAACCTGCTGAGGATCCTGCGCTGAACAAACCGCGACGACTGCCGGGCCACTGGGCGGTGGCCACCTGGCTGCGTGACTCAGGATCCAGCGGTGGCGGCACTTCCCGGCAACCCACCGGTGGGGGCCTGAACCCGGCTGAAGCGAAGCACATCTCCAGCGATCTTTTCTGGTGTATGGCTCGCCTGATGGCTCGCCCACCAGCGGCCGCTCCGCGGCTAGCGCCTGACGGCGGACCAGGCCAAGCCGATTCCAGCACGCGGGCTGCATCCGCACGGCCGGCAGCCCTCGGCTAGGAGGTTGATCCGCCCGGCCGTTGGCCGTTGCGTCAGTGAGCTGGGTTCCAGGTGCCCAAGGCCAGCCACCTGCAGCCGGCCGCAGCCTGGTCGGGGCACCAGAACAGCGGCTGAGCTGTTGCTTTGACGCCGTCGTAGGTTGGCGAGCTTGGCAGGGTTTCCTGGCCCACGTAGAGCCCTTGTATGAGACCTGAACCCGCTGCCGCGCCCGAGCTCCGAAAGGGTTTGAGATATCGTCATTGATCTCGGTCCGGTCCGCGCTGGGGCCGGCCCTGGCTGCAGCCGCCAACCGCTTCCAAGCCTCCCGCTGCTGAGAGCTCGCTGCGGGCCGCCAACCAGCCCGCCCAGCGAGCCGGCTCCGCCTTTCGGCGAGCAGCACGCAACCGCTCGGCCCAGCCCAGCCGCAGCCAGCGCGGTCCGGACCCAGACGCTCCCAGCTGCCGGCTTGCCGGCCGCTGCCGGGGCAGGGGACCCGGATCGCCTCGGCTTCCCAGAGGCCTGATCAGCCGGGCCGGCTTGCAGGGCGCCCAGCACCACCTGATCCGCGGGGAACAGCCAGCCCCTTATCGAAGCTGCCTGGTGAATCAGCCCCGCATGTAGCCGCTGTGATCGACCACCAGCCCCACCTGGCGTCGACGAAGCACCTCGGCGAGCCCCCGCAAAGCGGGCGGTGGAGGTGAGTGCAGCAGGGGGCCAGGCACGTGGCCGGGGCGGGCACGCTCCAGGTTCTGGGTGGTCTGGCCATGCAGGAAAGCGCAGGCACCCCGGCCGCCTCCAGCCGGATCCACTGCCGCCGCTTGCTCCCAGCGGTCAGATGCCAGCGCGGCCTGCCACTGCCAGGAATTCATCGCGGCGGGAATCGCCCAGGGCTGGGCTGCTCAGACCAGGGGGCATGTGCGCGTCAAGGCAAGAGCAACGGACGTTGACCTCAGCCGTTGCAAATCCCTGGCCGTGCTGGCGATCTCCTCAAACAGATGACAGAGCGGCGCTCCAGCGCCGGCCGCCTTCATCGGCCGCGAGCCCCCCCGCTCCTTTGACGACCCACGATTTCTGACCACCCGGCGCCACCACATCAGCCCCGCCATGGCGCCAAGCTGAATCCACCCCCGCCCTGAAGCCGAAGACCCCGCCCGC
>Ga0163217_1108820_pt1 | contig 12592 bp, 9 predicted proteins | sample SynspAceP_FD_185933 | JGI IMG/M metagenome (GOLD analysis project Ga0163217, IMG submission 185933) | Saline lake microbial communities from Ace Lake in Antarctica - Synechococcus sp. Ace-P (PacBio error correction) | ecosystem: Environmental > Aquatic > Non-marine Saline and Alkaline > Saline ... | reverse complement strand
AAGCGAAAACATTTAGAGAACCATCTCACCAGGCATGGAGTAGTTTTGCCATGTGGTCTGCAACCTTTAAATAGAGGGGAGATACCTATAGCTTCAGAGCCCATAATAATGGCACAAGTTTCTTTAACAACCTCAAATGGTGTTTCTGTTTTTCAGGTTGCAGCAATAACCTTTATTCCAGAGGTTGTAAATAAAATACGGCATTCCTTTTATATGGTCTCTTGCAATAAGGCAACAAGAAAAGCAGGCACCTATGCGTTTGTTTTAATGTATCTGCTGTAACTGAAGCAGCGCCTTTTTCTGTATAATCTCCATCTACCCCCAGTGCATTCAGCGTTTCTGATTACCCTGCACCAAAAGTGCGCACATCGACAGTTTGATCCAATAATAGGAATAGTGGTGTTTTTTTGGTTCCAGCACTTTTTCGCATTTCTTCCACGGTCAAAAAGGTTATGGAGATATATGGACCACACATTGATGATTGCTCTTGGTTAGTCGGTTTAATTTTTCAATTGGGCACATAGGAAGCCAGTATAACCATTTCTTCCGGCATTAGGTTTCCACTATCCTTAGAAAGGTCGCCTTTAGGCCTTTTGGATAAAAACCTTATCTATGGTCATTTCGCTTTTATGGCTCTCAATTACGGTCTGATGCATTAAATTTGTTCAGTTATCTTTCATGTCGTAAACGTAGAAAATTAAGTGAGAAATAATCCAACTTAAAAGATTAGCTGGCAATATTAATGAGGCAACTGATCTAATTAAGGCCCAAAGGTTTGAAAACTTAGTAAAAAAAGAAACCGCTGAAAAGTAATTTTCAACGGTTTCTTAATAAATTATTACTAGAGTTTATACTGGGTTTACTGTGGAGGTATAACAGCATCCGCAGTATCATCATAGCCATTATCCAAGTAGGAAAGTGGCCATCTGGAATTAACAGTTCCAGCAGTAACATTAACATCGGTTCCAAAAGGCTTTCTCCCCAAGTCCCTGATAATTCACCACATTTATGTCGGTGAAATTACCCGAGTTTCCCCGAGATACCGTAGATACATACCATAGTATATAAGACGGCAACCATCCTGAAACGTATAATTTCCGCCACCAATTGTCGTTAGAACCACAGTGTATGAGATAATCAACATTAGGGTTTTCATTCTGGTGTTGGTCCTGATATCAGTAGAAGATCCCATCTAAGAACCGTGGAGGTGCCAGCCAAATCGGGGAAGGACAAGATACAACATACTCAATTTTACCGTAAAGTCGGGAGTAGTATTAAAATCGGAAGCAAGGTAATTTGTTCGCTTTGCTATTGTAGGAATATCAATTGGGAACCAATCTTTAAATGTATAAGCGTGAATAATTTTAAAACATCCTCCAAGATTGATAATATCAAGGCTTACTGAGTTCTAAAAGCACCTACCAAAATCGGTCCCCGTAATTGAATATTTCTAGGAAAGTGGTTACGCCGCATCCAAAACTATTGGCCATTAACCAGAATTGCCATCCACCGTAGGTAGAATGCTTTAAGGTCAAAAAGATGTGTTCTCCTTACCCCAAACACCAACTGTGGAATTGTAGTTGTAGGTCGGCCAAGCTGTAAGGTCTAAATTGCAGAATTACCTGCAACTACTGCACAATCGGGTAGAGCACCATTTTGTGGTCCGGGTACTTGCCGAGTGCCTCCGCATCATCACAAAGATTGTTAGCGCAAATCGGCTAAAGAGGCTTAGAATAGATATATTTTCATTGATCATGAATTTTAATGAATTAGTTATCCAAAACTATTTTATTAACGTGGTTGCATCTTCTGGGGCAGGTGCATTTTCATTAACGTTGAAATTTCAGCTTGCGGCCAGGAATATGGAAACCTGATATGGTCTTAGTACAGTTTGTTTCCACTGTCAAGCAAAAGCCATTCATCTTCATTGTTCCAATTGATATTCAGAGAGTAGAATCTGGATCGGCTAAAACAGAAATCAGTTTCTATCTTAATCTATATATGAATTCAAATGGGTCGCCAAAAGGGATTACCATTTTGGCGTCTATGATTCCATTTTTTTGGTATCGGGATTGCGCATCGAAATTCAGCCAAAATCAATCAATAAAATCGGTACAGCAGTAGTTCAATTTAATTAGGAACGGTCTGGATGGTTCTGAATTTGTACTACATTCACTCTACCTTTTTAAAAGGGCGCGGTCATTGGTTTTCAACATTTTCTTGCATCGCCAGATATGACATTGGCTGAAATAATTCGCTGAATAAACAGAGGACCTCATGAAGGTTAAACATCCTAGTGAGTACGCGCGGTACCTCATTTACATCGGCATCACCACTAGACCATATCCATATCTACCTCCAGCAGGATAATTTCCTGGATAGTGGAAGAGTTCTCTAGGAAGCGAAATCCCTGTTGGCACTTACGCTACCAAATCTAATAGTATGAATTCCTGTATTTCTTATCCCAGTAATCGCTTCGGATCTTTCCTGTTGTAAGGGTCACCAACATCGGAGGTAAGCTGACTGGTTGTAAGGGGTGATTAATAGAAATAGTAAGGAAGCTATTGGATCGCAATCCGTGTGGAATGTTGGATTCCATCCGTTTACATATTGTCGTAGAACCAGGGCTCGCATAATTGGAAGTCTGTCCTGTTAAGTAGAGTAGTCTGAAAAGTGGATTTCTTTCTTCTGCCGGTGAATGGTAGTAGAATAAGGGAAATTCGAAATTCGTCACTCTTATAAGCCATAAAGTTATTTTGCAGAAATTAAAGCATTCATTTACTAGGATTAAACCATAGTGGACAACCTAATTTCGTTGTACATTCTAATTTATAGGGTACACAAATTGGTTTCACTGAGGAATACCTGCATCGTAAATAGAATCTGATGGTACCAGGAATTGGCAACTGTCCACTATTAATGTTGCTAGACCTTCGTCAATAAGCGACCAATGCATTTTCGTAGATTGCGTCTGACTGTCAAAACAGGCTTACACGGCGTGCAATTTTTAAGGCTTCGAATTAAAGAGCATCTCCCCAATGTCAGCAATAATGGTGCCAGATATCCTTAAGACCTTGGCCATTCCACACTGATCATCTCGTTTCAGCATACCTTGCTAATAATAATACTCACTTCGTTATTTACCGAATAGCAAAGGTCCCAGAATTTGAATTATCAGGTATTAGTCTTGTTTGGTACCATATTGATTCCTGCTCTTCAGGAAAGGTAAATTGGTGACATGCGAAAGTTCCTTGCCATATAAACCTAAATTCCGTATGATCCAGTTTAAAGTTCCTCTCCGGTCTGTCAATAGTTGATCCAAGGGAGCTACTGTAGGATTGTTTGGGTCTGTATTCACATCCAATAGTCACTACAATTTGTAAGAAAAGTAAAGACACCAATTGCTACGGCGAACATTGTGCGGCTTTTCAGATTTATTTTTAATATATTTTTCATTAGATTCTTTTATTAAATGTTACGTTAAGTTTTAAACCAACCTTTTGAAACTAGGCGATTGAGTCTCAATACCTTGTAGGTTACCTGACCATAGCAGTAAATCTGGGTCAAAATTGGTGTTACTTTGAACGTTAGGTGCCAAAAACCATAAGTTGTTCCCTACCACTGAAATTCTACACCAATAAAAGGTTTTGTCCAAAACCTTCTTTGGAATTCGTATGGCCAATGCTATTTCCCTTAAACCTAATTACAGTTCCATCATAAAATGGTAGCCTCATTACGGAATTCTACGAAGGGTTTATATTGTTGTGAGAAATATTAGGTCTGTTCATTGTCATTGGGTAGTATTTTCGGATTTTGTTCCCAGAACCATCCAAAATAGGTTCCCTTGGTGGGAAATTACCACATAAAAACCTGAAGAGAAAAGCGTTCCGGTTTCTGTATCCTTGGTTACTCCTTCTACCTATTAAGCTGAATTCCTGAAGAGGAAATGTCGCCACTTCTTTCAGTCCAATTGGGCTTGTAAAACTTATAAAAAGTCTCATATATTTAAAGGTTATTGTTAAACCAATTTGAAATTCAGGGTTGGGTCACCAACTACTTGGGTTGTCCAGGCTTAGATACCCCCCTCACTTTGTTCAATTAAAATAATTCCCCTCATTCATCCCTCAGAATGCGGTTCCAGTAGAATACTCCAAAAGTTCTCTTCGTCTACAAAAGCTATCTGGTTAACATCTTTGGAAACCTGTCTAGACCTCTCATCAATTTGTTTACCGTGGCATGTTCTTTGTAAATCAGAGGTGAAAGGGACATTTAAAGTTGTCGGTTCTCACTGGAATAAGTGTTAATCCAAACTTCGATACCTTTATTTTCCATTGTCACCTATATTGTCAACAAGAAGTGTAACCGGTAGAAGTAGGTACATTAACTCAGAAATAAAGATCAGTTAAGTCGTTTTCTTAGAGTACATGTAAAGTCAACTATCGCTCTTTGATTAAAGAGTTCCAAATCTATACCTACTTCAAAACTCTTCGGTCGTTCTCCGGACTAAATTGAGGATTACCCAAGGAGTAGTAGGAACGAATACGGCAAGGTTGCCCTGAGTTAACTGATACTACCGTAATATTTATTGATTTTGTAAGGATCGGCATCTCTGCTTACGGTTGGCCAACCACCTCTATTTTTACCATACAAGGATTCATTATTATTCTAAAGCCTCAGTAAAAATAAAATGAGGTAGGAAACTTGATGGATATAGGAAGCTGTTGTCGATTGGAGTAGGTACAGGACCAGTCATTTCTGGCGATAGGCATTTCAGATAATGAAAATCCTTAGTATCCTAATCCTAATCAGCAAAACCACCAACGATCCCTTTCTTGTTGTTTATTCTACATCCAAAACTACATTGCCGTATGTCACAGCGGTAAAAGATATTGGTCTGCAATTAGATCGTACCGGTATAACCAACACGATGGCTGAAATTTTGGTTCACGTTATTTCCGACAAGAAGTTCATATTTAAATCTCGCAATGGTCATAAATTAAAGTTAGCACGAAGGTAGATTCGATCTTCGCTTCCCGTATATCAGTTTATACAAAAAACCCCCGGGGGGGCTTTTTTCATTCCCCAAAGGCATGCCCCCCGGGGAAGCCCTAGAACTTTATCTATATATTTCTATACGAAGCTAGATCGTACTTATTAATACCAATTTGATAGCCTTGCATTTAATGTGCTATTAAAGTCTAGGCCGGCAAAATATTTACATTGGCAAACCAGTTCTGTTTACTCCAGTCCTAATTTGATATGTGTTTCCCCAAGACCATAATGGTGATCCCAACACCGTTGGGTATTACTCGGGCGCGTCATTGGGCATCTTGCATACGGAAGGCTTAAGTCCCAGTTCTACCTAGAACCAAAGTCCTTGCAAAGGAAGAATGCAGGCTCCTGTGAATTGGTTTTCTCCAAGACGGGCAACTTGGAACTGTCAGAGGTAACTTAGATTGCTCCAATTTTTAACATTGTTTCCAATTTTGGAAATTACACCTGCAGAAATATTGTCTTTTTATGAGTTTAAAAAGGGATATAGCCTTGTGTCTATATTGGATATGTAAAGCTGAAATTGGAATTTTCCTTAGCAGAACTACTGCTTAAACCGAAATATCTGCCAACAAATCCTGTTTAAAACAAAGTCCGTTTACGGTTTGGTTTTAGTTGTGTAACATTAAGGAACCGTAGCCCAATTGGTCAGAAATGCATTAAGCAAATTATGCCAGTAGAATTGTTTCGCGAGAATTCACAATCATGCGCCCAGAACCTTGGCATATATGTATTGAAAATTGGTTCCGTTACCGTAAGTGTTTTTGTATCTGAAGATTGCAATTTTTCAAAATATACCACAGGTATTTAGTGATACTTCGAATTTTTTATTGCGACAATCCGCCGGATTACCAGCTTTGGTTGGTAATATGATACACAGCATTTACCGCCCTAGAACCTAAAGTGTGCGGCTACTGCCTCCTTTAGAGACTTCAACATTGCTATATCATGAGGGTCCAAGATGAAATACCGGAGGGTAGGTTTTCATATCCTCCACCGCCTGTTAATTGGCTAGTAGTGTTATTGGGTCATTGCTATATGGCTGTGCAATCAACTACAATAAAGGTTGGTTTCCTCCTTAAAGGAAGTAGTTACCCTTAATGCTTATTTTGTTGGCGGCACCGGCAACACCCGTTTGATACATAACGGTTACTCCGATCGTTACCTTACCGTTAAGTGACTTTATTAAACTCTGGTCTGAGTTGTCGGTATGGCTTCGCCTCAACAGACCTTAAACAGAAATATCCTAAAGATCTTGGTTTCTCTTAATAACCTAAGGCTGTTACAAACATTCTTCCAGTGCCTGAGGCATCTTTCCTCATTTGGACGTTGATTGTGCTGGCCGCCATGGTTATTTTTGGCAACTTCTTTGACCTATAGAAGGAGACACCAAAATTTCACCCAAACATTGGTAATAGCTGTGAAGTCCTCAAAAATCGGATGGGTACCTGTTTAGTGCCTTCTACTAGAGTTCACTCCAGGTAGCCGGCAGGACCATATGGTCCGTTAACCGTAACCTGAATCGTCTTTTCTTGTGCAAAGATAGTTGCACAATCACCGCTAGAAACAGCGTTAGGATTACATTTAACTTTGTTATTTATATTATTTGAATTCGATGCAAAAAATCCTTAACTTTATTGTTAATAAAAACAATTTTTAGCAATTTATTTGCGCGCATTAATAATAACTGTTAAAAGATGAACTTTTATTGCATTATTAAATTGATTTTTGTTCACAGATTGATTAAGCTTGTATTTTATTATTAATATAACAATTTATTGACGTGATCGTAGGAATTTATGCAACTACAGTTAAAATAATGACAATCAAATAAAATCTCATGATAACGGCTTATATTAGCATTTAAAATTGCGAACACTTATACCAAGATTAATCGATTAGTGAGAATTATCAAAAAAAAAGAAATTATGTGTAGTATCTATTTTTCTGATTATTCACGGACTGTTAGTTCTGGTTTTGTGTTTTTATTACGTGAATTTATCCTTCTTTGTGTCATTTGGGGCAATCTTGATTTAGGTTTGTTAACATATAAAACCTAGCATTGAATCTGTTGAGTATAAAAAAATATAAAAAATTAATTCATAGGGTTTGAAATATTGCGAATAATTACTACATTGCCAAGCCTTAGAGGGTAGTTTTTATTATCAAAATAGTTATGCAACAATTTCACAATTATTACGAAAGGATAGAGTCACGATTACTAAGAAGGTTAAACGGGCTGCTTTGGCGATTCGTGTTCCTCAAAGAATGAGGCTGTATGTACACGTGTTATTACAAACCACTTTCCCTAAGAAACCAACTCTGCAATGCCGTAGTAGCAAGTTTAGGTTGCCAATGGAAAGAAGTAAAGCATAATATCAGGTGAGGTCACAATTTTACAAGAGCACTACGATAGTTATTGTAAGGGGCGGCAAGGGTAAAGATTTGCCAGGGTTAGGTAGTCACATCGTTAGAGTGCTTTGGATACAGCAGGTGTATTGCTGGAAGGGGACACAACGAGATCTAAGACGGAGCCAAAACGCCTAGAAGTAACAAATTTTTAACAGTTACATAAGGGTTGGAATACTTTGAAATTGACTATTTGACCATACTCAAAAAAGAAGAAATGAGAAAAGCACCAAAAAAGAGGACATTTTTTACCGATCAAGGTTTAATGACATTGGTGACCAGTTTGTTAACATGATGATGATGGTGTAAGAAGTCGGGTGCCTTTAAAAAGGTGGTTTTTTTTTACGAATTGGGGGCTTATTAAAAAGGAAATTAAATCGCGGGAGGGTAGAGGAAAAAAGACACAGCCGAAGAAATGACTGCGTTGGCTTTGGAAAGATGGCATTGTCAATGTTATGCTCATGTTGAGGTGAAGAGTAGAAAGAGTAGGTGGTTGCTACTTTCAAATTCCTATGCAAATTTAGACCAGATCGTAAATTTCACGCTATTGAAGGTGGGCTTATTAGATTTTGCTGTGAAGAGAAACGACAAAAGCGATGTTCGCAAAATATTTAGCTGGAGAAATTTGGCAGGCAGCAAAAGAAGAAGGTGGCTGCGGTTAAGAAAAGGAACAAGAGTACCCATAAAATGGCAGAAGCAACAAAGATTCTCTCACTTTAGATTTAATAAGCAGAAATGCAAGGATTTAAATTAACAAGAAATTTGGTATTTGCTTGCTAATATAGATTGCAGGTAAAACAACTCGACAGAGCGTATCTTGTTTTTTATACTGGTGGTTGTCATTTAAAATAGGTGAGGTACATGATGTGCTGCCACAATGGGACCTGGATGGGCATAACAGGGGAGGTCGGTATTACATTTACTTCTGCTGCTACAACTTGTGAGTGCGGTTTTCCGAGGGAAATGCGAGCCAACAGCAGATGCTCAATCTTCCACGTTAATGTAATTAGATACTCGGGTCACGTGATTTTACGGTTGAAGTAAACGTTCTTTGGCGTGTATTGGATGGCTTTGGTCTTCTTGTTTAGTGCAGTTGAATGGTGTTGGACCACGTTGAACTAACTGGGATTAGCGGATTAATTATTAAGTGCCGTATCGGTCGTAATAAATGGACGTCAGGGTGCTGACTTCTCCATATGGTTACAAACAGGTTAAATCCATGTTTGGGGCCAACCTGTGCCTATCTGTATTGCCAATCGGAGACGAGGCGGACTTAAAAGGTATTGTGGATTTGTGAAACGAGCATATAAATAATTGGCATGCAAATAATTTTCGGGGCAACTTTTGATGTTGTTGCTATTCCGGAAGATATGAAAGAAGAAGTTAGGGCTTGCAGAGCTGACATTAAAGAAGTGTTGTGAGTTATGACGAACTTGATGGAGAAATCTTCGAAGATGAAGATTCATTCTGAGGATGAAGTTCATGCTGATTGGAGCTGCAGTTATGGATATGAGTATCGAACTGATGATATGTGTTCTTCATTAAAAATAGGGGTTCAATTTTTAATTGGATGCGGTTATGTCGCGTATTTACATTTCTCCATGAAAAGTGGAAGCGATTATTGGTACCAACCCTGATACTGAGAAGCCAGAGTTCTAGAAACCAGCTTAAGGAGCGTTTGCGGCCTGTGGTCGTTTAAAATTGCACGGATCGTTGTGTCGTTTTGGCATTTTTCGAGGGCTTTATTCGGTAGTTGGATGCGGGTTTTAGTATTGACAATTTCAGGAAATAAGGAGCGTATTTTGGATGTTCCAAATGCACGCCAAGCATAATGCAGTTGGATTTATATTGAGCAGGGGATATTGGTGCGGCAGTTAGTTTTTCAGGGATATCAAGACTGGAGTACTTGAAGATGAAAAAATTCGATTAGTGTTTGGAAAAGTAGATTTCCCTGATCCTGTAATTGGTATTGCTTGTTTGAGCTAAGACAAAATGATGTGGATAGTTGCGGTATTGCTTTTGGCTTTAAATTAGCAGAAGAGGATCCTTACTTTTCAAGAAACGACGACAGGCATTCAGGTCAGATTGTATCTCTGGTATGGGTGAGCTTCACTTGGTATTATTGTTGACCGTTAGACTGAGTTTAAGGGTCAGTGAACCAGGAGGAGCACAAGTGGAGTAACAAAAGTAAGCGTTGACAAACGCTTAAGGGAATTATAAAAAAACAATTGGGGGTTCGTGGTAATTTGGGGATATTCTCTTTGGATGGGACCTGCTGATGACGACTTTTTTGGAAACTGGTTTGCAGTTTGTTGATTCAATAAAGGGGTTCGGTATTCCAAAGATTTTGTAGGTCCAGGTTGCAAAAGGATTTACTGCTGTATGAAGAATGGGCCTGTTTGGCTGGGTTTGAAATGGATAGATTGAAGGTAGTTTATAAGAATGGATCTTTCACCCTGTGGATTCCATGCACTATCTTTGAATTAGCTGCCAAAATGGTTATAAGTGGTGTAAGGCTCTGGAGCGAATAATATGGAGCCAATTCATGAAAATGGAGTTGTAACTCCAGAGAAATGATGTATATTTGTAGGTGACTTATACGTAGGGGGGAACAGTTCTAATATGGATGATAAGCGTGCAGTAAAAGAAGTGCCTTTGTCGAAAGTTTGGATACGTTATTTTTGGACTTTGTCTTCAGGTGAGCAACTTCAACAATGGAGATTTTCACATTATGCTGCAACTCCTCCATATTTCGAAAGCGTTATTAGAAAGCAAAGGAATTACAGGGCTTCAATCGTACTAAGATGAGTCAAAAAATTAAAATTTAAGTTAAAGTGTACGACCATAACTTGGTAGTAAACTGCTGGTGAGAAGATCGTTTAAAACGGTTAAGCTACGGTGCGGTTGTAATGGACCAATTTGCTTAATTTGCCACCATAAGAAATATTTACTGGTTTGCGTTCGTCAACGTAAAAAAAAAGAAGGGAGCAGTTCCATTAAGGTCTTACAAAGACTTTTGAGATATATATAGCTCTTCATCAAAAATATCGATGCGCTAAATTTGATTAGAACTTGCTAGGTGTTGAGGTTGAGATAAAAAATATAGTTCTAATTTCGGAATTCATAATTGAATTATGAAAGACATTAGCGTTTCCGAAGGAAAAAAGGAAAAAAAATATTATTCAGGGTGATTTGTTTGACCTGTTTTATTGTCAATATTAAATAGTAATCAATTAATATAATTAATATTTGAGTTAAAGGTAGAAGTAATGGTTATGACCGATTTTCGATGAAAATTGGAAGAATATTCCATGTACAGTATCGAGCTGGAATGGCGTAGTTACAAGTCGGACGGAGAGGTCGCGGTACAATGCCTTCAGTTGGTTTCGATGACTGAAGGCAGAAAAAGTGTATTAAAGCGGGCTACAGGTTCACTTTAAAAGAGGCTGTTTCTCCCAAGAAAAAGGGTATGAATTCAGGGGTATTTGAAGAAGAGACACCAATTAGGAAGGAATTTGGAGTTGACCTTTTTGTAGAAGGAGGAATTTGTTGATGTAATCGGTACCTCTAGGGAAGGTTTATGGTGTTGTAAAAGACACGGCCCCTTTGCCGTGTTGTCAGAACCACGGTCAGCACAAAGGTTAGAGCTCCAGTGTTCCCATTGGTGATATGTTCTTCCTGCTAAGAGTTTTTAGGATGAAAATGGCTGTTAGAATGGGAATGATAAGTTCCGTTCAAATTGAGAGTATTAAAAATTGTTCAGAAAAAGACCTTATAGTAGAAAGGTTGTAGTTCTGGTCATAAGGAACGCCTTACGTAACTATGAGGAAGTAATGATGTAGCAGTATTTAGATATTAGAGGAAAGAAAACAGGTAGAAAGGTTGAGCTTTCTGACGCGTATCGCATAGAAACATCTGTGTTTATTTGGACTGTTAAGCATATTTAGCCACCAAAAGACAGGGTCGCACAATCCAAAGAGGTGCCGAATAGCAGTAGTACAAAGAAGATAAAAGCAAAAGGGAACTGGTACTGCTACGTTGCGGGTAGTATTAAGTCCCGGTGTTTAGAGTGGTGACGTATTTTGGCCAGACCAAGGATTATAGCAGAAATTGAACAAAACAATGTTAGCGTGGCCACAAGGTCTGCCTTAATTGAAGTCAAGGACAATGCTATAATGGGTGGTTGAAGTTTCAGACTTTGAAGCTTCCAAAAACTAAGGGATTTAAAGAATTTTGAAGATTTTGGGCTGGGAATTAAAAATCTGTAATTGTGTTGGGGTGATTTCAAATTAACGTATATTTTGTCTCACGCCATTTAGGAGGTTTGAGGTTATACTAATCAGAATTGAAGCACTTACAAATATTTAAAACGCTAACACTGTGTTGTTTGGAGTCTTGGAGGAATGAATCGAACTATTTAAATTTAAGCACATGGTGTGTTGATAAGCCAATTATTACGGAAAAATGATTGATAGCGGTTGCACAATCGTATGGTTTTCTTGTTGATCAAAAGCAAAGATTCAGGTCAAACTTTTGCAGTTGAAGCAAATTAATGGAGTTTTTGTGAGAAAGTTCGAACAATGGAATTTATGGTCCTTCGCGCAAGTCGCGTTAATAAAACTGGTGTACACCGGAAAGACAAGGTGGTTTTTAGAAAGCATTCGATGTCGCAGAAGGAAGATATTATTGATTTTACAGTAATTTATAAAGACATAAAAAAATGGTCAGGTTAGAAAAATTGACAAACCAATCTCCGCGCAGCGTTTTAGAGTATTTAAACGGTTGACGCGTTACTACTTGATAAGCGGAAAAAAGCTTGCTTGCTCCGGTTAAAAAGTCGGGACGTAGAAAAAGTCAGGGAAAAATGAACCTACGCCAAAGGTGAGAGGTCATAAGAGAAAGGTATGCTTGATTATTATTTCAAGGGTTAAGCAAGATGTTTGGCTGGGCCACGGTGGAGTCGGATTCCAATATGATCCGAACAGACGCTCTCTCTATAAGCTATTAATTGCGTTATTGCTTGATGTGTTGAAAAAGAGAATATATTATTGCTGCCAAATGGCTTACAGAGTGGGATCAAAAAAGGTATCTTCGGGGAAGCTTCTAGGTTGCTTCAGAAAAATCGAGGAAT
>Ga0163217_1027650_pt1 | contig 12592 bp, 17 predicted proteins | sample SynspAceP_FD_185933 | JGI IMG/M metagenome (GOLD analysis project Ga0163217, IMG submission 185933) | Saline lake microbial communities from Ace Lake in Antarctica - Synechococcus sp. Ace-P (PacBio error correction) | ecosystem: Environmental > Aquatic > Non-marine Saline and Alkaline > Saline ... | reverse complement strand
CGGGATTCTGGTCTGCGGCCCGGCCTCAACAAACAACTGGCTTGGGCGGAGGAGCTGTCGCCAACCCTTTGAGCCGGCTGAGAGCGCTAGCTCTGCGGCTGGGGGGGCTGGGCCGCCGGGTCGGCCTGGGCGATTTGGCGCTTAGCGGATGTCCCGCGCCAGCGGCGGCAGCCTTCAGCAACCTGATGCGCCTGGTCACCGCCGCCACAGCCGCGGCCTGCAAGACCCTGCGGTTGAGGCCGTGCGTGATCGGGGCAGTTGCCCGATCTCCACGTGTCGATCGACAAGGCGCTGGTGGGTGATTGGGCCTGGCTCCCGAGCCTTGCGCCGCCTTGCCCTTGTGGGAACGCGGCCGGGCCGGCTCGATCCCGGGCCCAGCTTTGGAGCCCCGCCCGAAAAACTGATCGAACTGGAGCGCGGGGCAGGGCCGGTGATCGCCCGTGGTGGCCAGCGCCGTACCACCCGTGCGCGGGGGCCCGGGTCGATTTTCCCCTGACTGCCATCCGCCTGCGGGTCTGCCGCACAGGCACGGGGTCTGGCTGCACGTGGATGGGGGCGTACTCGGTGGGGGTGCTGGCGCTGAGGCGAAGCGGGCACCGGCGAGCGGGTGGAGGGAAATCGGGCCTGGGCCGATTCGATTCACTTTGAAACCCCCAGAAGGCTTGCTGGGAAATCACCAAGAACCGTCGTCCGGCTTGCCTGTTTGCTCTCCGATCCGGCCTGCTGCCCGGCCACCCTTCCGGGGGCCACCGGGGCTGCCCCTACCATTGGAAGGCGAAAGCGGGGCCCCTGCCATGGAGGCGAACAGTGGCTGCAGGGCAGCCGCAGCGCCGAGATTTTCTCAAGCTCATGGCTTGGGCTTGCGCCAGCTGTGTTCTTTGAGGCATCGACCGGCTGATCGAAGCCGGCGAATCGCGCCGGCGCCGGCGGCTGCGCAGGGCGCGCTGGAAACCGCCCTTTCCCCAGGGGCCCTCAGCCTGCTGAGCCGGGCCTCTCCACCTGCTGGGCCTTCCGGCCCCGCTTGGCTTGGACGCCAGTGCCCAGCGCTTAGCTGGTCGGGCCCAGTGCCGCGCCGATCTGATTGCGGAGCCAAGCTTGATGCTTCTCGCGCCGCTGTATCACGGCCACACCCACCTCAAGGCCGTGCTGGGCACATCCCCCCACACTGGAGAGGCTGGACACTGGAGATGCTGGTGGCCCCGTGGTGAAGCGATTCCCTTGCCGGACGAATTCGCCGCTCCGAAACGCCGCTCGAAACGCCGGGCATCGGGGGCGCCAGCCTGGGTTGCGGTTGGAAACGACCCAAACGCGGCGAGCGGTTTCCCATGGTTGAACCGAATGTCAGGGGCCGCTGCGGTGGCGATCCTGACCGAGCGATTTCTCGATCCTGATCGGGTGTGCTCTTAACCTCGGCTGCAGTTCACCGGTGCTCGACGCCCCGGCGGGGGGCCCCCCGACTCCTGCCACCCCCCTCCCCGAGGGGGGGGGGGGGGCCCCCCCCCTGGGACGTGTGGCAGCTCGCGGATCCTTCCGCCGTTGCAACCGGCTCCAACCCACCCGGCGATAAGCCGCTTCAGAAAGGCTCCTTCAGGGCTCCCTCCGCGCCGCGTTGAGGTCGTACTTGTCCGGGCGCACCACCTCTGCCAGGACCGCGGTCTCCCCAGTCCTGTCCTTTTGCTTTTTTTCGAAAATAGGGTCAAGCACCGCCTCTGGCCGGCGATACGGGTCAGCCAGGCGGGCACTTCACCCCCTGGACCACCTTGCTGAGGCCAACGCCGGCAGGTTCAGCGTTCAAACCGCTGAGCCGATTCAGGCCCAGCCCCTTTCCCTTGATCACCCCCCCCCGGGGGGGCCCCGAGGCCGGCCAGGCTGCGGCCCACCGAAAGGGCCAGCCTCCTTGCCCACTGGCCGCGGGGAGATCTCCAGCGCCCGGTAGGGACCCGGCCGTATTTCCATCACCATCTGGGCGTTTCACCGCCCGCCGGCTTGCCAAGCAGGTCGACGACCGCGCAGGGGGGCGTGACTCCACCAGCACCCCCCGGCCCGCCGATTCCACATGTAAGGCGCCTGTCGATCAGCGTTTCGCTATCCCGCCGCCGTTGGCCGCGACAGCATTCTCTCGGCTCGCATCACGAGGCGGCCTCTACTGGCCAGCAGGATGTGTCGGCGATTCAGCTCCCTCGCCGTCCTGTTTGAGCACCGTGGCCAGGACGCGCCAGGCCCCAGAGCTTCGATCTCCGGAAGGCGGGCTTGAGCGTTGGACCGGCCGGGCCTCGAGCCACCGATTTGGGCGCGGCACTGGGGAGTATCAATACCCACCGCTCGATCCGGCCGGCGTGTTCGATTGAGTCCGCAATGCAGGCAATTTTTATTTGTTTGCAGCAGGCGGGGGCGGGGCTCCTTTCCTTTTCGGGGGTTCGACGCGCAAAGGATATCACCCATTTGTGAGGCAACGGAGATGGGGGGGGGTTGCCCAGGGGCGAGCCTCGAAAACCACCTCCAGTGTCCGTGGCACGCCAGTCGACTCCCACCACACAGGATCAGCAGGTCGCCCGGAGCGGCCCGCTGGCGGCATTAGGTTTTCGGTTGGCGGGCCATCTGGCGGCTGCTATCGAGAATGCCCGGCACGTGTCCACCACGTTGCAAAGCGCCGCGGGGGCGTGAGCAGACCCTTTTCAGCCGCAGGGCTGGGTACTGTAGGCAAATCGGCCGTTGAAAAAAGCCATCGGCGCCCCACTCCCCCACCACTTCGTTTGAGGCAGGCCCCTCCGGTCTTGCCGGATTGAGCCTTGCGCCCGAAACAGCACGCCGCATACCAGGCTCGGCCGCGGCCAGGTCGGGCTTCCACCTGGCTCCCGTATCTCCTTGCGGCGAAAGGGGACTTTTGGCGAACGGTCGTCAGCCGGACGCGGGATTCAAAGCATCTGGTACCGAATGGCTGCAGGTTGGGCGCTATACGGGCCCGGGGGGCCCCTTTCCCTTTTGGCGGGAGGGGGTTTAGGGGGGAAAGCGGGGCTTTTTTTTTCACACGTAGGCGGCCTTGGATGGGGGACCCAAACAGAGTAGTTCCGGGGGGGGCGGGCCCGGCTGGGGGGGGCCGCGCCCAGGGGCCAAAAGGCAAAAAAAGCCCCGACCACGGGGGCCCAAGGCCAAAAAAAAAAGCCCCGGGCAGGGCCAGGGGGGGCCCCAGGGCCCGCCACCAGCTCCCCCCCGCAATTTGGGGGATGTTATCAAGGGGGGGGGCCAGGGCAAAAAAAAAAGGCCAAAACCCGGGACCCCAAACCAAGCCCAGGGGGGCCGGGGGGGCCAAAAAAAAAAATAAAGGCAGGGGGGGGGAGGGGGGAAAACGGCTTTGGAGGCTTGGGGCCCAAAAGAAAGGGGGCCAAAAGGGTTGTTGAGAGGGAACGGGAGGGGCCCTTGCAAAGGCCAAAAGGGCCAGAAAGAAAAAGAAGGGCCCCCCAACAAAAAAACCCCCGCCAAGGCAGAGGGGGGGAGGGACGGGGGGGGGGGCGGGGGGCTATATCCGGGAAAAACCCCAGCAAGGACCAGGGAACCCCGAAAGGCGGCCGCAAATATTTTTTTTATTTTTTTTTTTTTACCAGGGGCCCCGCCGGGCCGGGCCCTTTTTGGCCTCAAACAAAAAAAAAAAACCGGGGGCCCGGGCTAAGGGCCTCGCCCCCCAAACCGAGGGACCGGGGTAAGGGCGGCGGGGATTTTTTGTGGATTTTTCTTTGCTTTTCCCGGCTTCTTCCCAAATAAGCGCGGCAGGGGGGGCCACACCCCCGAGCAGGGGGTAGGAGCCCCCAAAAGGCGGGGGGCTTTGGTTTTGGATTCCCATTTATGGCCCCCAAAGGGCCAAAGGAGATTCGAGATAAAGCCCCCATCACCCCAAAGCCCCTAGATGAGAGGGGGGTCCTCGCTGGAGGGTCCCTTTCTTCATTACTTTAAAAACCCCCACCACTTAATATCATTTTAAGCAACCAAGAAAAAAATTTTTGTTCGCGCCTTTTTTCCGGGGGTTTGCGGTGGGTTATTTGAATGGGGGGGCCGGGTTTCTTTGGGGGGCCCGCCTTCCCCACCCCGGCCGAAAGGGAAGGGGGGGCCGGCCCCGGGGTGCACCCCCCGCCCGGTTTTTTTGGGCCCCCGGGGGCGGGCCGGGCCAACCAGGGGGGGAGGAGGGGACCCGGCTGGCCGCCAGAGGGGCGGGCGGGGGAGGAAAAAAAACCCCCCCCTGCATATATTTCTCTGCTTCCGCGGCCGGCTGTGCATCGGCGTGTATTCGGGGGTATTGAGAAAGGCCCCAACCGGGCCTCTGGGGGCCCGGGGGGGTTTGATTACCCGATTTGGTTTCCAGGCGGGGCCTTTTCCTGCGCTCCCTCCTCTTTATCACGGCAGTCGCGAGCGCTCGGCGGGCATAGAGCTTGCCCCCATCCCGAACACCGACTAATTTACTTCTTCCCCTGGAGTGTCTGGGTGCTGCCCTCCGCCCCCGGGGGGGCAGGGAGTTTTTATTTTTTTCGGGAAACGGTACGGCGAGTTTGAAGGCCGGGCGGGGGATTATTTGTTTGGCTGGAGGGGGGGCATGGCCAGATTTTTTTCCCGCCCCCAATATTGGGCGGGCGGAACGGGGGGGACGGGGGGACCCCCCCGTAGGCGGGGGCGATTTTGGGAAAAAGCTCGAATCAAAAAGGGGGGAGAAGAGCCGGCAACCGCTCCGCTCTGACCCGAGGGAGGGCGGAACCGCTCAGCGGAACGTGGCGGTATGCCCAGCGTCTTCGAGCATCTGCCACCTCTTTACGCGCCCAACCTGCTTGGGCCAAGGGGGGCGAGTATAAGCCCCGCGAGAATTAGATATAGCTTCGCTTGGACCGACGAAGGGCCTGGCCAGGCCTGAGGTTGCCCCGCAGGAAAGCTGGTGAATGTCTGACCTCGCCCAGGTGAGGGCATTCGCAGCGTAATTGCCGCTGCCGGGCCGCCTGGCCTTTCTGCAGTGCGGCCAGGTAGCGTGAACAGTTGAAGGTTGCTTAACCCGGCGCGCCAATGGCCATGCTGGCCGGTTGAACTGGGACTGCGGCCGGAGTCCCGCGGGCCGCCCGGCGATCGGCCAGCACCCCCCGCTGGCGCGAATCGAGCACACCACCGGCCCCTCGTCGACGCCGGGCCGGGGCCGCCCGGAGTCGAGCCGACCGCTAACGCAAACCGTTGTTCCACCACCTGCTTTGCAGCAACGCGGGGTCGAGATGGGTTTCGACCAGGAAGTTTGCCTTCGGGCTGGCCACATCGGCTCCCAAGCAGATCCTCCAGCGTCGGCGCGCAACCTGATCGCGTTATAGAAGGGGCGTCGGTCGGGCGGCCCGCGGCAGGCGGGTTGGCCCCGGAGCTGCAAACCGGCTGGCGCCGGCTGGCGGGCCACCGGTCGGGCTTTGATGCGCCCGGTAATCAGCATTTTTCTAGCAAACACAACCCCCCCCAAGTATTTTAACCCGGGCCTTTGAGACGACAGGCCTGGGGGTTGCACTGACAGGGATCCCGTATGCCGTATGGAGGAAGGCAGCAGACCCAACCAGCCAGGGGGGCGGACTCCTACCAAAACTGAGCCTGGCGGCAGGCTTTTCAAAAAACGAGGGGCGGGCCGGTGCATCTTCGAAAGCCCCCAGCCACCCCCAGAGTAGACCCGTTGAGATAAACTCAGACAGCAGGTTTTTGCCCTTGCTAGAAAACGCCCTCAGCTGCAGGCCACGAGCAATTCCAGCCAAATTTGCGCAACCAGTTCCCCCTGGCACCCAACCGTCGGTATAAAAGGGCTGCGGGCCAGCTGCTAGGTAAAGGACGTGCATTTGGGGCCCCCCCTCAAAGCACCTGCCGCCCCAAGGGGCCAACAGCTGAGTACCAGGGGCCCGGCCGTCCACCCGATCGGGTCGACGCCGGGATGCAATCCAGAAACAAAGGCGGATGTTCCTCACTGCGCAGCGCAAGGCCTTACCAGCACGCTCGGGATAGCCGCCTCAGGGGTCTTGTTTTTACGCGGTTGTTCGCTGGATTCAGTGGGAATTTGAGCGGGCGGTTCTTGCCGGTCCGTAGAGGGCCAGCGGGCCCGGCCGCAACCCCGGGCGCCAGGTGCCGCGCGCCAAAACCGGGCAGCCCGCACCCGCCAGGCCCAGGGGGAAGGGTAGCCCAAGGGGGATGCAGGGGGTGCCCGAAACCCCCCGGGGGGCGGAATGGGCCGGTGGCGGGGGCAGGGACCAGGGGCCGGGACGCACCCCAGGGGGGGAGGGGGCTGGGGGGGCGCCTACGCCGGCCCCCGGCGGAAGGTCCGGCGAGGGGAAGAAAGAGGCTGGGGAACGCCGGAGGACATTGAACTCCCGGGGGCCTTTTTTCTGTGGGGAAAAAAAAAAAAAAAACCGGGCTTCCGGCAGGTAGGGCCCGCTTTCGGCAGGGGGGGCCCAACAAACAACGAAAAGCCGGGGTCATCCCAAATCCCGTTCGCCGCTCCAGCCAAAAAAGCCCGCAAGTTTGGCCGGGGATTGGGCGCCCGGGGGCCCTTTGCCAGTAGGAAGGCAAACAACATTTCTGGGCTTGGGATAAGCATGTGTCCGTTTCCGCAGCCCGGACGGGGATCAAAAAGGGCCAAGTTTCCCCCCGCCTGGCGAAAAACTGCTTAAGGGGCCAGAGGGCCTGTGGCCGGCTTTGCTCCCCCCAACCGGCCGGGTGATTGCGAATTGGGGCGGAAATTTTCTCAAAGGTGGGGGGGCTTTGTCGGCGGGGCGGATGCGGTTAAGGGGGCCCCGCCCGTCTTTGGGGAAGGGGGCTTGATCCGGGGCCCGGGGGGCGGGGTGGGGCGGGGGAGGGCCGGGGGGGCTGGGGAAAAACCCCAACGTTTTTTGAAAGAAAGCCAAAAAAAGGGCCCATTCGCGGCTTGGGGCCGGGACCCCGGCCCCGGGCTGGGGGGGGGGGCAAAGGAGGGGGCCCCCTTGTTTTTTTCAATATAAACACTTTGTTCTTTTCCCCAAACCCGGCGGGGGGCCCCAGGGGCACGGGTGCGGGGCTTGGGGGGCCTTGTGTTTTTTCCCAAGGGGAAAATTTGCGGAGAGGGGAAGGGGGGAGGGAAGCCAAAAAAACGGCCAAGGGGGTTTGGGCTGGATGCCAAACCCATTCGGCCAGGGTGGGAAAAGAAAAACAAGGGGGGGCGGGGGGGGGGGGAACCGGGAAAAATGAGAATCGGGGCACACCAAGCAATTCGGAAAGGAGACATAAAAAAAAATTTCCCCAACCCCCTCACCGCCCCAAGGCGCCGGGGCAAACGATCAACCGAAGGGGGCCCATTTTTTTTTTATCTTAGCCCCAGGCGCCGACCCCCAAGACAGGGGCGAGGCCCACTCCCAAGCCGCGCGTTAGCCAGCGCCCCGTGCCAGGGCACTCTTGGCCGATATGAGGACAGAAGTCACCAGGTCCGAACCGCGACCACCAAAAAGCTCACCAGCCCCAGCACGGCGCGCGGGGATTGGGGCCTTGGCCTGCATTGAACAAGCTGAAGACGGCGCCGAGTGTTGAACAAACAACCGCAGGACGCAACACCCCGGGGATGAAGTCTTGGGACGCACTTTATTTGGAAAGCCCCGGGGGCGTCCACGACCCAGAGCTTGCTGAGACTTTTGGGATCCGAAGGGGCAAGGCCACAACGACACCACAGCCGCCCAGGGGCCTCGACCTGGCCGGATGGCGGATCCGGCCTCAGGTTGGGCTGGCTGTCATTTAGGATAGGCTGTCATCAAGGCCAAATAAGCTGGGCGTTCCCATGATACGACCAGAAGGAGTTGCGCAAGGCCACCGCCAAGCACGGCCCACGGCCCACCAGCGAGAGCAGGTGCCCTGCGGGGCAGAGTGGATCCGAGGGCTGGTAGCCGATCCCCAGCAGATCGCCAGGCGCCCTGTCACCCAGCGACCGGCCAGTCCACCCGATAGAATCAGCAAGGTTGGCCGATGCACAGAGAGCTGAATCACAGCAAGGCCGGCCATCAGGGCCGCGCCCGCAGTGCGCAGAAACAGATCGCAGCCATTCCCTCCTGGCGGGCCGGGGCGAGTCCGTCAAGCCAGGCCGCTGCGAACCGAAGCCAGCCAGATAGCCCGAAAGCCTGGATCCGAAAGCACGATAGGCCATGGGCCAGCCACCCGCTTTTTGAAAGGACCGGCATAAACAGCACACCCGAGGCTGAGGTAGGCCACCGCTTTGGAGCCAGCAGGCGGGCCGTGACGGCGGCAGGGACAGGCAGTGAGCAGCAGGGCTGGCCACTGGGGCGGTGGACGGGCAATTCCTGAAAGATTGACGCCACCCCCTGGAGGCCCGGCGAGGCCGGAATGAAGTCTCGGATCAGAACCTCCACTGATTGATCAGCAGCAATCCTGACAACGGGCCGCACGCTCAGGTTGGCTACAGGCCCCGCACAGCGCCAGAGATAATTGGTTCTCTCCATCCTGCTGTAGTTTGGAGAGTCACCGGAAGCGGTTTTTTGGATGACTGGCTTTCTGCGGATTCTTTGAGCCCACCCACCCCCGCCTGAGGCATCGGCGCCCCAGGCGTGCGATTTGGTTGAAGCTGCCTTCCCGACTACCTCAAAACCGCCGAATTTTCCCAGGGCCGATGCTGTCGCCTCCCGACCTGGATCGCGATGTCCGGGTTTCGACGATCGGCCAGGTCCGTACGGCCGCTATCATAGGTCGCGGGCAACGAGCTGCCCGATTTCGCCTTCCGCGCCCGCCTAGCACCCTTCCTGCTGCGGGCCGATCAGACTCAGCGTCGCCGAGGACCGAAGAGCTGCAGCGGATGATGCGGACCAGACCCGCTCCGGGCTGAGAGCCCGAAGATTGGGACCACAGAACTGAGGCAATGGGCCCAGCACAGCACTGGCTGGCGGGCGCAGGTCCAGAAGAATCGGGCCCGGAGTCAGCTTCTCGGCGCGGGAACTGGCCTCATCCGGTAGGTCACTCCAGAAACCGGATGAACCAGGCACCAGCAACCATGGCCGATCCGGGGAATTTTTTTGGGGACCGCAGGGTTCTGACGGCCCGCGGCGACCCAGACCCTCGGTAGGCCAGCAAGCAGCTTGCCATTCCCGTGTCGGCTCAGCGGTTGATCATCCAAGGCCGTTGCCATTCTGCAGCAAACTGACTGGCTGGCTTCAGCGGGCTCGCTCCCCCGAGCTTGGCAGAGATTGGAAAGCACAAGGGAGGCCCCAGTCTCCGCGTCCGGCCGGGCAGGGAACGCCGACGGTCGTAGGCCCAGGCCCTGCTCTTCGCGCAGGACACGAACAGGCGATTCCCGGAATTGCCCGATGCCACAGGATGGCACTGGAGCAAGCGCAGGGCCAGTGAGCGGGGATCGCCGAGCGGCAAACCGTTGACGGCTTTCCCAAGCATGCAAGCACCGCAAACTTGGGGTTTTTCGGTGTGGCCCTTGGGTCACAGGCCAGCGGAGGCACGCTGCGAGCCCGCCCAGCCCGGGCATCGCCGGAGAAGTGGTGGGCCACGCCACTCGTTGGGCTCGAGAAGGGGCCGCAAGCGGGTGGCGGCTGGACCGAGCGATCACACAGCACGCTCCATGGCGGCCGAGCTTGGTCGGCGGCCTCCAGCAACTGGGTTCGCCCCCAAGGGCCGGCCAATTTCCTGGTCACCCCGGGGGTCACTGAGCCCATAGGGACCGTCTGCCATAGAGCTGGTGGCGCAAAGCAGATCTATGAGGCCTGCTGAAGACCAGGGGTCCTCCGCTGAAGCGATTTGGAGCAGCCTGGAGAGTTGACTCGCTACCAGGGCTGATCTGGTCGATAGGCAGGCCCAAGGGGTGGCGCACCAATCGCGCAGGCAGGAGCAGGCCAGGGCCGGGCTGTCGCCGCACTTGGCGCACATTGAGGCTGATCAGCAGGCACCGTTCTTCCGACGCCTCGCAGCGGCAGCTCATCGCCCAGACCTTCAACCTAAAGGGGATCGGCCAGAGGGCCTCACCACCTGAGGGTTTCACCGCAGCCCCGCAGGCTGGAGCAGTCCGGCCAGCAAACTGGGCGCGCCCCCGTGTCCGGCGGGCGTCTCAAGCTGCCGGGCCCCGGATTCAGGAGCTTGACGGACCATCGATCGCCGGCCGGGCGCCTGTTGATATCACCCAGACCGGGCCAAGCCGCCTATTCCAGCGTGAAAGGCCTCCCGGCTCCGGCAAAGCGGGAGTCAGGGGCAGGCATCACCTCTGCAAGAACAAGCAGACGGCAGTGCCCAGGTCGGGATTCCAGTCTCGCGAAAAGTTCAGTGGCAGCATCTGCTCCTTTGTAGCCGCTCCACGAGCTCCAGACCGGGCGAGTTAGGCTCAAGTGGATGGTTACAGCGGAGTTCAGGCCGCCCCCAGAGGCTCCTGGGTGCCGGCGTCAGGCCCAGCCACCGAGGAGGCCCATTCCAGGCCGAAGCGAATAACGTTGGAAACCAGGCGCCAGCCGCGCGCCTCAGTCCTGCTCGTTGGGGAGCTGACGGCAGAGCTCACGCAGCACCTTCGGCGATCTCGGCTTTACAACCTGGTCGGACCTGCTCCGCGCTCAAAGACGGCTTCGAGCGATGGGGCCAGGGCCTGCCGGCCTCCAGCACGTTGGAGATCCAGGTCGATGCTCCTCGACGATCCTGAGGTCTTCCCGCAGCCGTTGCACAGCGACTGCGCCTTGCTCACAGGCCAGCAGGGTGTAGAGGCAGGTACGGCGCCCGGCAAATGGCGTCGAAGAATCGGGCTGCAGGCCGGAAAAACTCCCCAGACCATCACACAGTGCGCAGCCTCAAGCCGTTTGGTAGACGCAGGGTCGTGGCCGCCCGCTTTGCAGGTGCAGGCTTGGAAAGGGTGCCACGCCGGATCCGATCAGAAATCGTTTGGCGGGCGGGGCAGAGAATGACAAGGCACATGGCGGACCTCACATAGGCGCTCCAGCTACCAAAGCGACCCCGACCGACACCGGCCATCGCCAGGCTGCAGTCTCCTCCGCCCTGGTAGCGCCGCGTAAGTGGAACTGGCGGGCATCCCGTGCGGGTCATGCGTCCCGAAAGCAGGGCCTGGCGGTCGCGACGCGATCGGAACGGCCCATTAGGGATGCCGGGAACAGGCCAAGGGCCCGCAGGCGCTGGAAAACGGCCACCTCTTCGGCTGGTCTTTCGCTCTGGGCCAAATTCCTCCAGCACACACCTGCTCTCCAATGCCGAAGTCGATGAGCATTGGAGGCGGGGATCAAGCACCAATGCCAAGCAGCAGCGTGCGAGGCTATCGTGGCCGCTTCCGGTGGAATTCAGCTGATGAGTGGCACATACGTCGAAAAGCGGTGGCCGGCGTGCTGCAATGCCACGAGGGCCCCTCGATGCGCCGATCCGAATTACACCGGGCGGCGAGCTGGCCGGCTTCCCTTGAACACCATGTGCTCCAAGGAAGTGGCCGATCCCCCGACTCCTCAGCTTGTTTCGGTGCCGGGCTCTCTGCGTGCACACCAGAAATCCAGGCAGGGACCAACCAGGCGCCTGCCTCCTGGTCGGACGCTCACCCACACGGCACCCGTTTGGACAAGGTGGAGCTGTGGGGGCAGCCGGGAAGACTCGGGCGATTCGCTGGAAGCGGCAAGTGGGAAAACTGTGCAGGACAGAACCTGCAGGCATGGGAGGGATCTGCATTCGCTGGCTGAAGCAGCGTTCAGTGACCAGGAACCGGCTCCCACGTGCCGGAAGCATCCACCCCTTGGGTGGATGCCCTGGGCTGACCAAGATCGCAAGGAGGCGGAGCCAGGCGCCGGGGATAGCTTTCCCTGCCGATCGCTCCAGACTCGAAGCGCATCAGCGGCAGCCTCGTGGCGAAGAGTTGTTTCATCCGCAACCTGAGTTGAAAGCCCAGTGCGCGGGGCGCTGCGCGCAAACTTCACCTCGAACAGCCCCGGCTCTCGCGTGACCGGGGTCTGCAAATCCTTCACTTGCGTGTTTTTCCCGGATCCCCCGCTTCGATTCTACCGGTGTCGGTGCCGAACATCGCGCGGGCCCGGCCGGTGTCTCCGGCCGCCATCGCCGATCTTTCCACCCACGTGCCACACCCTGCCTGCCGGCATCTCACTGTGGCCCCTGGAGGCGTGCCTCCACCCGTTCATGCCTAGCCGCGCGAGGCTGCCGCCTGCGATGGGCACCGATCTCTCCCCTTTCGTTAGCGCTTCCGTGCGGCGGGTGACCCCGCCGAGAGGGGCTGGTTCATACGAAGGAGATTTCAAAGGGGCTCCTGCCGTGCTCCGGCAAGGACCGTGAGAAGAGGCAGCGAGCAGCCCCCAGACCCAGCGAACCCGCGTAGCCCTGGAATCCGGCGTATCACGGGCAGCTGTCCGATAAAAAATGGCCTCCAGCAACGAGAAACGAACGACAAGGACACGACGGGTTCGGAGAGGCGTTCAACCCCAACCCTGGGGCGAACCGTGTACATGCGAGGAACTCCTGTTCCCGACGACCGAGCCCCGGGCCGGCCGTCCCCTGGGCCTAGGGTGGCAGCGGTCGCTGGCTGTCGCTCTTGTTGGGGCTACTCGGCTCGAAGACGGCGCTGGCCTGGTCT
>Ga0163217_1114725_pt1 | contig 12593 bp, 12 predicted proteins | sample SynspAceP_FD_185933 | JGI IMG/M metagenome (GOLD analysis project Ga0163217, IMG submission 185933) | Saline lake microbial communities from Ace Lake in Antarctica - Synechococcus sp. Ace-P (PacBio error correction) | ecosystem: Environmental > Aquatic > Non-marine Saline and Alkaline > Saline ... | reverse complement strand
TTAAAAATCTCGTTTACCGTTATTTCAAAGGCAGACAAAGCCGCATGCTCAGCAAAAATATCATGCCACACCCTTGTACGAAAATGCAGTTTTGAAACCCTATTTTTTTTTGCCACGCTTCACAAATAGCCCACCAATCATGTTTGGCGTCACCAGGAAGCAGGTAGGTAAACCGCGGTGACGAGAAATCGGTTTCGCTCGAAATTCGTTACTGTGCCGTCTTTCTGCTCAGGCCGGTTGCTGGGTAAGAACGTCGCCAACGCGGTATATCCGTGGTGCTTTACAGTCACGACAATCACTAACTCACATTTTTTTCCACATGCGCGCCTTACTTGAGGCCGTATCGGGTAACTCACCATTAGATGTTTTGTCGACATAAAATCAAACAACTTTGACCTATACCCTTCTTCATCGCTGAATAGATCAACCGCCTTCAAAAACCGTTTTTTCTTTGCCATGTTAGCGCCTGCCAAAAACGCTGAACCAAATCCTGAAGCGCCTGGCGCTTGCAAAGTCCATATGTGCGGCCCAATGATTCGCTAACCCACGACTTCTCGTCCACCCATGGCATTTGGTTGGCCGTTATCGAAAAAAGGCCCTGTACCCTTCTTTTCCTATTCGTCCTGTGGCCAAATGGCAGTTAATAATTGCGTTTGATTTATCCACACCAGCGAAGATTGATTTCACTCCTGGGAGTAAAACGTGACTGTTTTCTCTGTTTGTTCCACCAATGAGCCCAACCTCATTAATGCTTGCTCGCTGGTCACACACTAAATTTCCGCAGCTGAAACAAGGTGGGTGTCGATTCATTTGCTGCTTTAAGGCTCCATTAAAAGCCGTTTGGTATTTGGGCAATAAAGTCATTATCAAGAATGCCCGGTTTGTTGCGGGATGCTGCAGAGAAAGGAAAAAATAGCCGCATCACCCCGGCTAATGGCAATGTAAAATCCCGGGCAATATCACCACTTGCGGTTCTTAGAGATCGAGTCACCACAAATTTCATGTTAGGGCCGCTGTATTTTTTCGCCGCGCCATTCGTTGATACAAAATATGGATGCGTCCACGCCCGCATTGATCCAACCAAGATCAATAAATTCACCACAGTTCTTAAATCCTCATGTTACAAGGACCGGTGTCAGAGCCAAAACGCCGTTTGTAACCACCACCGGCAGACGCCATACACAAACGCGAGTGGTATCCACATTTGGGGTACGATAAAACCTTTCGCCTAATTATTTCGCCGACATAATAGTTTCCGTTAAGATCTGGCCAGAAAAGATAAAAAGCGAACGCATCCGGTCCGTGAATCTTGGCACAACTTGTGCAATTTTATCGTTACCCGTGCCTAACAGCCGATCCCAAGAACAGATTCCCACTTAAACAATGGACGTCAAAAGACGATCATCCGATTGGCAGCGTTTTGAGCAGGGGGACTACTACCTTTCACACAAAGGCGACCAAAGTTGCCGGATGATCTAAATTCACCGGAGACTGGTGGCACAGATTCCGTTGACCGGTTTGGAATCGTTAATTAACCACCACATCCCACACCACATTATGGGACAGTCGTTTTTTCCGATCGTGCTGTCATGGACCTGTCTCACGCTTTAAAAAAAACAAAAAAAAGCCCAATCGCTTTCTAGAAAAGCGATTGGGCCTTCGTTGCTTTTGTAATATCTGACTGCTTTATTGTGTAAGCCATCGTATCGTGTTTTACCGGTTGCATTCAGTTAATTATTATAAAAGCAATAAGTGAGCCACTTGAAAATTCATACAAACCTCATCGATTTCTCGCTATTAAAGGCGTATGGGGAACAAGGCTATCAAAAAAAAACCAATGAAACTCAGGTAAAACGCACCTATATAGAGCAAAGGCAATCACCTTAAGTGCACGTAGTTTTTTGGCATTATATTCTAATCAAGCGCAATGTATAAATTGTTCATCTTCTAATTTAGGCAGACCAGTGAGGCACTTTGATGTCTCATTCAAGAATTTGGCCCGATGCCAATCAAAGTGCTGTTTGTACAAAGGCGCTCGGACCACCATTCATTTTGAAGGTGGGCAACGAGGACCTCTCGACATACCGTTGGCTTTTCTATCGGATCCCAGTTTCCAATTTGCAAAGACCTTTTTTTTCTCCGATTCGGGTACATAAAACAACGCCTATTTGTTCACCATCACCATTGGCCGCCACACCCGCGCCCACAACAAGGTCGCTTTGCTTACAACCTCTTAATTTTCCAACTGCATCGTCATTTTATTTACCCCGGGCCTTGCAATGAGTTGCGGTTTTTCAAGATCTGTTGCTGGGCGATTCTGGTTCGCTTCTTCGACAAGACCACGTTGCGTATAACCCCTCATAGTTTAACCAAAACTGACGAAAGGTTTGAGTGCCATCTGGATCCCTAAGGTGGTTTTCCATTCACATTGGAGAGTATCAAAACAATTAATGTTCCATCCGCGCTTCCAAAACTCATCGCATTAAAGCCAAGTTTGTCATTAATAACAAACGTCTTTTTCAATACGCCTAAACCACCCTCATAACCATCCATCCATTTACCGATTGTTCGCTGTAAGCGATCTGCGGTTTTTGTATAACATCAGCCACGGTCAATGTATTTTATAAGGTTTCATCGTCTAAATCAGTGGCAATATCACCGTGACGAGGCTTCATACCACCGTTTCCACCAGACATATAAATTCCAACACCTTCTGTGCAATCACACCCAATATCTATGCTCTTGCGCCTCTGCACATTTCTCGAGTAACAACCTGATACGGCAAATTTTATTTTATGAGGTGAACGTAAAAACCTTTATAACGGTTCTTCAAGATCAATCGCCATTTTCATGCTGTCGTTAACACCATAACGACACCAAGACTACCAACCACAGGATTCACCGTACGCAATGACTTACCGTAAGCCTGGCTGTTTCCCAAAACCAGCAGCGAACTTCTCCAGATTTCTGGCAGCTGAGCTAATGTTGCACCAAACCAAATCATTACGCTGTACCACCTGTTCACCTTGGTATAAAGCGCGTATTCTTTCCGCCACTTCACCTAATACAATCAGCCTATCAGGGTGTTCCCCTCCAGGATACGAGAACCAATTCGAATAGGTCCGTTTTTGCCATGTGCGCTAAGAAAACGATCATTGGTGTCCTGCAAGCTGATATGTTTCTTTTTTCAGAAACATAATCCATTCCAAACACTGGCTAAAATTAGACCCACCCGCGGCTTACAAATTTCACAACCGTGGCCTTTACCGTGAGTCTCTAATAAGCGTCAAAGCTTTTTAAATTTCTTCGATTTCACCATGTTGTATAAATTCTTGGCAGCGTGTAGGCAAAGTGCTCAAAATATCAGTACTTACTTCCCACACCCAACGCCAGTTAATTCGTTATCGACGACTTTTTTCAATAACCGCCGCACAACCCACACAGCCGGTTGCGGCTTTGTAACACCTTTCACATTCGCCCAACAGACAAAGCCCGTTGCACACGCGTACTTGATGTCTTGCTTGGAGGACATGTATGCAACTACAAATAGACGCCGTCGCAGGTAGCATCCACCCCCAATCCAACTGGCGCGCCATCCATCGCAGGCAAAATTAATGATTGAGCCTGTGCTGGCAAATCAATGGCATTCAGATTAATATGTGCAACACGTATCGTAATAGCTGTTGTCACAACCGATACTGGCGCCTAATAACGTTTTTACCTCTTCCGCACCACCATTTTTCGATAGCTTTGGCTAATCTTTCATCCTTGATATACAAACACCTTACAACCTTGTGTTTGGGCATGAGCTATCACGACAGACCTACATTCACAACCAAGTAGTTTGAGCTTGGTTTACTCATATCCTGCACCAGGGAAAGACCAAACTTTCCGTGCCTAAACAAATGCCCTGCAGCGGCTTTTGCCATGGTGTAACCTGGACGCCACTAGACCATAATTCGACCCCATTCCACAGCGCACACTCGCCGATAGAATAAATGTCCTCATCGCTTGTCTGACATGATTATTAATTGGTGATTACACCACGCTCGCCCTCTCTAAACCCGATTGTTTTGCCAATTGCGTCTTGAGGAGCGAATTACCCGCAGAAAACAAAATTAATCCGTCGGTTGGCAAGGTGAGTTGCCGTCTGCCCAAAATTCATTAACGATGAAAAAAGCCGTTTCACCGTCGACAATTTCTTGTGTCGCGTGTCGGTATAGAACCTTTACATCCAACTTCGATCATGCCTTTGAGGACCGCTTCGCCCTTTCAGTCTAACTGTACTTGGCACAAGGCGTTGGTGCGAACTCCACCACACTGGTTTCAAGATCCAAGATTGGTTGAGCGCATTTGCCGCTTCCCAAAAACCCAACAGACCACCACCAACAACCGTACCGGCGCGTCACTGTTTTCGCACCAATTTCCTAATTCGCATTCCAGAATCTTCAAAGCGTCCGGTAAACCAAAGGTAGGGTTACGTTTTATGGCAGGATATCGGTGGAACAAAAGGATAAGAACCCTGTGGCAGCCACAAGCTTATCGTAAGACAATGTTCACCATTTTTCAAACCAAGCAGCTTGCAGCGACAATCTGCGTTACCAAACATTATGAATACGAACGCCATTCTCGTCGTTTACAATGAGCATCCGTCATCGCTAATCCGCTGCGCCTTTGCCGGTGAAATATTCACTTAAAGGTGCACCGGTCATACGCTTAAAATGCGGCTCTTCACCAAAAACGGTGATCTGAAAGTTTCATGACCACTTGAGCGATGACCTGCTCGACAAAATGATTGGCCAACCATGCCATTACCCACCACAACAAGATCTGGTTTGATCGTTGATAAAGTTATTAGAAGTTCATCGTGTTTTCCCTTACTGTTTAACTAGAACGTCTAATCTGGCCTTATCAGGCTACTTTTGGACGACAATACGCCTCACCAAAAAACAGTAATTCAGCATGTCAGAGACATGGGGTCTTATTTTGGAATAAGCTGGAAATACCAGCTCCATCGGCGACAGTTGCCATAAAGAATTACCCCAACCAGTAAGCCGTCGTTGCCACCAGTTTGCTGGTGGTTAATGGTTTGCTGCCACAATCTTTGAAAAAAATGCAGTCATCATCTTGAGAAGGTGAATTTTTCCGACTGAAAAAAGATTCACTCCAGATACTTTTAAAACTTGGTGTGGTGTTGGCCTTCAATTAAACAAAACAAACAATCTTCACCACTAATACCGTTATTAGCACTTTTGATCTGTGTTCCAAATTGGCGCACCCAAAACCAAACGTTATTGCTGTCAAAAACTCACAACATTCCCCCAATGGCAAAAAAAATATCAGGATGAGACGTCTTCATTTTTCGTCGACAAACAATGGCTTGATTAACGTCTATCCCGGCCTCTTTTGCCAAACGAAACTTCAGGTGAAAATCCCTGCGGCCATTTCACACCAAATCCACTGGCTTGTGTTCACCGCATTTGGCCAAACCACATGCGTAACCAATCCAGTTTTTTGCTTGTAAAAATTGCGACGGTGGCATTACCTAATGGAGAATTGGACACCCATTCTTCGAGCCGGTTTTGTAGAGTTTGAAGGCAGATTCAGCGTCCAGTTGACGATCAGCAACCAATTTGATCGATGAAATACAGTGACTTTATGGCCGGCTTAACCAAACCAACGCGGCTTCTAGCCTAAAAGCCCCCCGCCAATCACGCACACTGATGACAACCTTTAAGCGCCGTCATCACATCAAATCTTGCAAGTACGAAAACCCATAACATTCCGGCGAGGGACGCACCTTCTTCGGTAGCACTTGGCCCGCGAACGCGGTGGCCGAAAATAAACTGGTCATAAGTCACACTTTGGGCCGCTGGCCAAAAACGTAGTTCTTTTTGTTTCCAAGGTCCATACCCAATAACCGCAGATCACCAGAAAATAATATGACACACCACCAACACGCATTTTATCGGTGGCTGACCAACGGCATTTCTGCATCGAAATATCGTTCGCCAAACAGTGAAGACAAATAATTGCGGTTATAGCCCACTTTGAGACTCTTCACCTATCAAGGTTTATTGAATAATGGGTATTGGGCGTTTGCAGCAAAATCATTCGCAGTTACTGCCCGCCATTCCGGCTGCCACCAATAACGATGCGAACGGACTTGATGGCTTCATTTGCCTTAGCATTCGCGAACATGAGCATTGGTGGCTGGTTTTTATTCTTTAACCGCGGACGATTAGTTCTACTTTGCGCTGTTTTTGCGTACAAAAAAGGTCAACACGTGCGCTCGGTAATTCACGTATTTTAGATTCGTTCGCAGCGCTAAACGATCACGAGACGCTTCCTAAGTTCCACTTGAAGGAATCTCGCCTATGGTTGCCTCTGGGCCGTTTTGTCAATCATCACAATACCCGATCCGACGTTAATACCGCTTTCATCTACGTCGGCGTAATCATAATGGCGGTGTTATTGAGGTCTTTTTGAATTATCATCAAGGCAAGTCTTGAAAGATGAGCTCGAGTCGTGCATCCAGTGCACCAAAAGCTCATCCATTCAAAGTAACTAGGCTCCATCGCCAAAGCGCGAGCAATACCAGACCACGTTGCTTCATTCCGCGCTGATATTTTCATCAGGAACGCTTATCCGCCGCATGAGTCATATGTACAAGCTCTAGGGTTGTGCATGATCCAGTCGTGATTCTTTTTAGACCTTGGTTTTTTTAAAAAACCAGCTTACCGCCAGTTCAACATTTTGGTAAGACGTTAACCAGGCAGGCAATGAATGATTCTGAAAAACAACCGCCCTCTTCAGGCCCGGCCTTCACCTCTTTCCCATCCAACAACACGCCGCCTTCCGTCCGTTCGTAAAGGCCGGGCGGACAATATTTAAGCACCGTCGATTTACAAACCTGAGTGGCCGATTAAGAGAAACAATTTCACCTTTCGCAATTTTCAGACTGACGGCTATCCAACCGCTTTTAAACGAGCCTTTCGCGGTTTGGAAATTCGATTAGAAACATTTACTAATGTCATAGATGTTTGCCATGGCTATTCTCCAATGTCTCTATTCTATTTGATCTGTTTCTAATTAACGTTTTATTTTCTAATTTAACGAAGCACTTGTGTTTTATCCCAAGAACAAAGCGCTGAAACCATCAGCATCGCTCTATCCCAATAAAAAAAAACGATGAAAACCAATCATCAACACCGCACCATGATTCGTCCTAAAGAGTCAGAACTACCATTTTGAAACTCATCCCAAACAAAACTTTCCCAGCCCCGGTTTTCGCCAGCATTTCGGCCGCAATCAATTTACCATCCAGCAATACCAGTGAACAACCCGTTAGACCGGTGAACATAAGAGGATAGCAGATGGAATGACAATCTTAATACATTGAGTGAACCCAACCAAGCCGCAAAACTTTTGATTACATTCAGTAGAATCTTTTTCACCGCAGCCACACCAACGGCCCTGTATCAGCGTTGGGCCACATTACAACACCAGGTCACGGTAACACGAAGTCACAAAAAGGATTTGGAGAACAATGGGTCATTGAGACATAAATAGCGCTCACCACCATAGGACCAAAGGCAACCAAGCGAAGCGGAGAAGAAACCGGTTTGAAAACTTAATTACTGGATTAAGCGCACTGTATACCGAGCTATTCAAAACCGATCAAAAATGCCCAGTGGAATAAGCAATGAAACTGGGCTAAACCAAAACCAGCTAAGTACGGTATATTAAGCTGGTGCAATTATTTGGTCAAAATAACGTCGTTACCGTGTTTAATCTATAATCTACACTTCGTCAGCTAGATCTTTTACTTGTCGAAACTTCAAGTACGCTTTTCTGACTTCGTAAACTTATCTTTTATATCCGCTCATTTTTGATGTTCAGCGGACCAGACTGTTCACATTGCTCGTATTACAACAGTTGGCCCAGGAAACTCACTAAAGAAGTAGTGAACTCGGCTTCGCTCCGGCTTTGCCACAGCAAAACAAAACACTAAAAAATTCCAAAAGAGGAAGATAATACATTTTAGGCGAAAAGCTGGCGAATTTCTTCTTTATTTATGACGCCATGGATAAGTGGGTATATTCTAAAAATCTTTCGTCACTCAATTTGACGAATTTAAGGCGAACCTATTAGCCGCCTTGTATTGCACTTGACTTATATTTGATCGTCGCCTTTCAAAGCCAATTTAAAGCTTTTCAGGTAATCATTAGGATGCTTGCCGTCATAGGATAAACACCATCTATTAAACCTCGCTTTGTGGTGCCTTTAAATCACTTTACTTTATCAAAGTCAGAAACTCAGACGCTGTTTCATCAGGACCATCTTCAATTAACGTTTTAGCGCTTGAGCATAAAGATCTGGGACGATAACCTCTTCGCCGTCTTCATAAACCACTCTTCTGATTTCGGCTCGGGCAATTTTGCCCCCAACGACGCATTTTGCGTTAGGCTACCAGATTGCATCACCGTAGTAAGGGTTAAGTCGACGTGATGCGGAAGAAGACGTTGAACGTTCAGGGCACATCGCGCTTATGCCTTTTATCGTATTCAAAAGTCCCTGTCATACTGTTGGCGATAACATGCGTAATCCGCACCGGACAAATCACTACGAGATAAAGATTTTTCGACCGCTTCTGGGCGGTTTGCATTTTATTTTTCGTTAGCCATTTAGCGCTCGAATCATCGCCTTTACGACCACGAAGGGGTTGTTTTGGATTTTCTTTCAGCCCAATCACTGCTCACACCGAATAACTTTGTCTGGGTTATTTTTCCAAATCTCGTAATCGGTAATCACATGGAACCCAATGCCTTTAAAGACGGCTTGGCTGGTTCCAAGGTGGCACCTACGCAGTAGCCAGTAGGGATCGTTCCGGCTTCCATCGTGGCTGGCATTTGTTGGTGCGGCTTACAGAAAGCAAAGCATTCAGCATTAATCTGACCACTCGTGTCGCCTTTCGCTGGTGCATAGTCACCAGGGTGAATACGCCAGGGCTAACCAATAACGCAACTCATAGTTATGCGGTAGAGACGGGGAAAACCATCGCCATTTTGAAAGGTTTTAACCTTCTGCTTTATAACCACATCAACAACAGTTTTTAAAGCACTCGCACTGATGGATGAACGGGTTTTCCCATCGGCATCATGTGGAATGTTCTATTTTCATTTCAGCCCCAAACATCATTGGAAAAGTAATGCCGTTTACCGATTTAAGTCATGCTAAAGCGAGGTAACAATGTGTGCTTTAGCTACCGTTAGCCAATCAGTCGCGCCCAGGGCTGCCCCGCAACATATGCTGCTCCATCAAAGCTGCCCGTCGAAATAACCTATCTAGCAAAAACCTTCCAATTAGCCTGAGCTTCTAGCGTGACGACAAACCTTTCATCTTCGAATAACCCTTTGCGTAGGGGCAATCGGCCAACGGCGCCATTAATTCCGTCAATTTGATAAAGCCAAATTTCAGCTCTTCTTTTTCTGAGATAACCAAGCTTCAGCCGAGCCATACCGGAAAAAAGTACAGAACCAACCAATAGAGACAGTCCTGCTTTTTTAGTGGTAGATGCTGCTGTCGACAAAGATAAAGCCGCTTTTTAAAAGATCTCTAAGTCATAAGCCATTGCTCCCGCGTTAGAAAAAGTTTGATAAAAACAAAAAAAGGGCGCATGTGAATCACAAAAAATGTGTTCACAGGCGCCATTTGCCATTTCATAAATTAGTTCCTACATTGAACTATCTGTAAGTGGTAAAATTAAGCATTCGTTGCTTCATTTCACCAAGATGTAAATTTCGAAAAACATACAGTAAGTTCTATTATATTTAAACCTTATTTCTAAAATAAAGCATACGGCGTGCCAATTAAAAATAAGCACTTGATTTTATTGGTTTTATTCAAATTTTTTACTTTATAAGCACTATAACATGAAACCAGCGTCGCTTAGCCCTATTTCTATTGCGCGGCGACACATTTAAAAAGACACGTATTTAACAAACCCTTTCAATATGCCATTCTGGGTGTAAACGAATTTTCCCGCACGCTACCGAACCAAACCATTCATGACTTCTTCTTGAGTAGATAAAAAAACGCACGAAATCATCCCGTTCAACCCTCAAGTCCTAACGGCTGGTAATAAAGGTTCTTGTCGATTTTACACTTGCTCTGCCACATGATTAATTGAAGTTACTTTGAGTTAATTGCTGCCAACGATACATCTGCGCATAATCCAACAAAGCATTAACAATGGTTAAAGGCTTAATTGTTTCGGACCCGAAAAGCGCTGATCACGCTTCCATCGGCCAATTTCAAACTGCCCTGTCGGCTTAACTGAACCAAAAACCATAAACCCAAACTGCTCCATGGATGGCAATTCAGATAATCTGGATGCTTAATATCATTCAAGAGCTCGGGTTCGATTGTCGGGGCTCATCCACCCAAGTACAGGCTTTCTCTAAACGCTCGAATCATTGAAAATGAATCTGTGGATTTGTCTCTGCCCAGATAGAATCACACCAAATACTTTTTTCCGGGCGTGCTCCCCCAAATTTCATACCAGTAACCAGCATATGACCGGCGCCTTGGCTCTACCGGCAAAAGAACTGTTCCAAGCTCGCCAACCCCACAATAGCCAAAATCATTATTTCACCCTTTTTTAGGCTATCCACCATTTTTACCGGGATGGGAACACAATAACTGAAACATCTTTGTCTGAATCAAAATTTTCCCGCCACAACCAAGCCAATCTCTCAATTGGATAGATTATTGAGAAAGGTAAGGGATAAACCATCGCAAAAAACGCAGAGTGCTCAGATTGGCGGCTCACGACTGTTTATTGAATCGTTTTTTAATTGCAACACCGGAACGAATCTCAGTAGATGAATTAGCGTATTTCTGAAGCTGTTTATACAAAATTCATTGCCAATCGTAATGCCATTGCCATTATGACTAACGGTAAAAACTGGTTGCATGGCGGGTGTTAAATCGTACCAATACCCTCTAACTGCCGCAATTGGCATAGACGCCAACATGTGTGGCACCGTCCAGTAAATTGAACGCAACTTATATCCCGGCATACTAGGCCAAGAGCTTCTGTAGAAAAAACAACCTCAAACCCCTTCCTGAGTGAAAAGAAAGCCTTTTCGTGCAGCAAATAACAAAAGGGGGCGCAATCAATTAAGGGATAAAACCCACCCGGAACAGGCTCGCTATTAAGAATAATGTTCATTGGTTTATTTAGGTTTCACTTTGAACCTTCCCATTAATTCCATCACCGATATGATATTTCGAGGCAACGTCGGGTCATACGCTGGACTGCGATCCATCGGCCAGCTTTGCTAAGGGCTTTGGATAAAGCAGCAGGCTCATTCACATTTTTGATGCTCAAATCAAGCCTTTCGCTTTGTCTATTCAATTTTCTATCTTTCAAGCTGACTTTTCCACCGTCTCTAATTCAGAACGCGAGCGCATTGAAAATTCACGAAATCTGGCCAATCGCAACTGCCAGTATGGCTTTTGACAACTGGCCTCTTTTACACCGTTTCTACAACATAAGGCCACGTCCAGCCTGCCCTTAAGCCGCTTCAACATGATGAGGTCATCTTCTTTCAGCAAACATCACGATGGGACGAGGGATATTTTGAGGGAGTCGAGACATATTTTCCAAAACACATTTCTCGATAGGGGATTCGATATCAATAATGACCATAATCAGTGTTGAATTGGTTACTGCTTTCGGTCAGATTTTTTGCCATTATCCAAGGGCGTTCTAATAACGCGTAACCCCGCTACTCCATCATTGCTTTGCATCAACAAATAAAAGCGAAGCTCTGGCTGGCTCATTATCAACACAAGCGATCACTTGTTTAACTCTTTTTACTGGGAGCGCAGACATGGTGCACTCTCTATAAAACGTAAAAAATAACATTTTAAAGGTGCCTGCAAAAAAATATGCGGCCATTTCGATACACGAGAATTAAAGATAAATAGAAGAGTAAAAGCCCTGTTAGAGGAAGCTCTAGTGAATACACGGTAAAGGAAAAAAATTAAGAGGGAATAAAACGAACGAAAGCAGTGCGGAGCACAACTCCAATAAAGGAACTAAATTAAAGCACAGAGTAAAATAAGCTCTTGCGCCAACAATGCTAAAAAAGCTAGTCGGTTTTCTTTTATGTATTTGTTTTTTTTTGGAAAATTGGACGTTAAAATGTGCTTGTTTACCCGTTACGCTTCGTTAATTGTTCCCATTTCAAAGAGCAATTTTTCTTATTCGGGAACCCATCCTTTCGCTTAATTATTTGAAGGCCACGCTTTCAACTCACCGCTCAGATAAGTCTTTCCAACTCCACCTTTCATTAAACCTTTTGATGCCGTTGGGTTGCAGACTGCTGGAATAAAGGCTGCTTGAATGAATATTTTTTCCACCCCCAAATTTCCCCCACCCAGAGTTCAACAACCAAGGGGGACAAAAACCCACAAAGGAATCCCCAAAAACTGGATTCTTTACCCCCAAATATTTTTTAAAAGGGCCGGGGGGGGGGGGGCCCAACCATTGGGGGCAATTCTCTCCTTTCTTTTTTGGTATA
>Ga0163217_1066736_pt1 | contig 12593 bp, 7 predicted proteins | sample SynspAceP_FD_185933 | JGI IMG/M metagenome (GOLD analysis project Ga0163217, IMG submission 185933) | Saline lake microbial communities from Ace Lake in Antarctica - Synechococcus sp. Ace-P (PacBio error correction) | ecosystem: Environmental > Aquatic > Non-marine Saline and Alkaline > Saline ... | reverse complement strand
GTTATCGGCGCATGCTATCGAAATCTCCGCTTTCGAACAGACATATCCGACTATTATCAGGAATTCTCTAGAGCGATCTCCAGGGATTGAGTTCCTAGTAATTTTCTAAGGATTATAAACCACAAGAATTGCTTCTTTTGAAAAGTCCTTCTTGTGGTTTTCTTATATTTACCAGTCTATGAAAAATCAAACCCTAATTCTTGCTTTTGTCTCTAATAAGCTTTTTCCTGTCAAATCCCAACAAGAGAATGAAGACAGTGATAAAGTGATTGAAGAGTTGAGGCTAACTATTGCTCAGATAAAAACGGCGTAGACTTCTGAGTCTGAACTTCGAAAATGATCCTTAAAGGGGACACTAATCTTCCAAAGCTTATTCAGAATTTGATGCAGAATTGGAGAAGCGAGAAAATCATTTTTATCGACTGCTGTTAAAGAAATTGCCAGATTCCACTGTGCGAGCAGGGACTAACGCTTGTTACATTTCCGTGGAGTTTAATATCCGAAGTCAACCAACCATTCAGCCGATTAGCTACACAAGCTTTGATGGGCACACCATTAAAAGTTATTGAAAGAAGATGATGGCGTTTTGTTTCAAACCCCAGATCAATATTGCGCTGGGATTAGATACGTGCCGGGAATTCCACCATTAATGACATTAGAACGCATGAAATGGATTTTGGTTATCCGAAGCACCAAATTGGTCTTCACTGAACTTGTGGGGCTATGTTCTGGAAAACTGCGAAGAAAAAGAAAATGGTTTCAGATCTTGTGCAGGAAGATTTGATCTGGACTATTGAGTAATGAAGAGAGTTCACGACTATTTCATTTCCTGCCTGACAAAAGAAAAGGCTGGTCTGCGAAAGTGTTCTAATCCCAAACTTTGGAAACACTGTATCGCTACTCGAATAACAAATACCTGAAACTAATGAATAAATATTGACCTGCAAGCTAATGATGGGTACGCTCCTCTATTTTATGGGGAGGAACGTCCATCAAAGGACCATCGACTCTCGCAGCGGGTAATTTAACTATACACCCCATTTTTACCTCAATGGATCATAAAATTATAATCCCCGGATGCGTTTTCGCGCAGCTGGATTAATGAAAGTGTGAATTGCATTGAGTTGGTCAAAAAACGGTGGAAAAACTACAGCGGATCGGGATCTTCTTTCTATTGATGAAAACACATGAGAAAATAAAAAGAACGCGTAGTCCACGTAGGGCAGTTGTGGATCGGCTAATAGGAGCTATGTGAATATTCCATTCCAGGTTGCTTTAGTTAGCACATCTCACGAGCGTTTGTCTGAAAACCCAAATACTGATTTAATCACGCCAATTTAATCGCTAACCTCCGTACCAAACGAACGGTAAGAATCGGTGCTCTCAGGGAAAATTAATGTTTTCTGGTAGATTACTGTTTTAACTATACAGAGTAAATCTTTGTGGAGCACGCACTAGTATCTAGACGATAACTTTCTTTGATGTATTGCGTTAGTTGTCCATGGCTGAAAGTCATCTGAATGATTAATGCAGATAGTGGCATTCACAACTATATAAGATGTAGCGTCTCATATTCCGAAAATAAAAGATCAATTGGGGAGAAACGATTTTAAATTTTCTGGGCGAAAGTCGTAAGCTGCATGAAGGATTGAGTCGCGATAATCAATGCCGGGTGTGGAATCTGCCGTAGTGACGTTGATCCCCAGGTATTCCATCGTCGCAGTCGGTTCATCCTCAGAGCCCTTATGACTAGACAGAAGGGCGCGATGTTCGATTGTAGACTCTCTCTATGTCTCTCGCAATAGTGTTCACCCTGATTAACAGGGAAATAGTGCTATCTCTAAGAGCATCTCGCATTCATTATTGGCTCTGGAGAGCCCCCTCTGATAATTTTGAGAGTCTTTGTTTGCTGCAGTTAAGTACTCGCTATTTTCCGCATGGATGAGCGAGCGGGGAATGAATGTGAAAATTCATTCCTTACGATGTTTCTTCCAAATATCCAGTGGAATCTATCTTCAGATCATCAGTCCTGTGGACTATGACTCTTGGCGCATCTCTGTAGGAGTCGCCCTCGAATTTTGTCGTAGCAGGGCGATTGGTTTTCTAGCATATCCCAGCTGTTTAGTCTACTATAGGGTTTTGAATGCCTGTTGTGTCTCGTGTCGGAGATCTTCGATAAACTGCATTAGTACCGTTCGTGGTAAATTTTATTGTCCTATTGGCGAGTCACCCGGGTGCTGGATGACGAGGGGCTCTGACTTTGAGAGTTAGGTTGGCGGAAAGAGTTATGGGCGGGATTTTGGAGCTTCAAGTGTTTCATGGTAATCTCGCATCCGGGCGTTATTGTGGAAGGCGTTGAGAGGCCGGTTTACATTATGCCAGAATTGTGTGGTAGCGAGCAGCACGGATGAGATGGACGCTTCTCCGGAGCCACATTAAGGTCTTCTACACCGATCGAAGAAGACTTGGGTTCTGTAAAGTGACGTGTATGCGGATGTCGCGATGCTATTCTTCAGATTGACGGACCACACATTGCCACGCGTGTTGCCTATTTGCATTACCTTGGATTACAACGTGAATCCGTGACTCCTTTGAGCCACGCTCCGATTTGTTGTAGAAGTCCTCAATGGCGAAGGCGTGAGGACCCATCGGAGGTAGATTTTCATACTGTGTTCTATCCCTGACGTTGGATGATGGTCGCTCTGCAATAGAGGAACACTTGTTTTGAGCAGAGATGAGAAGATGTCTCTGGCAGCAGCGCTACCTGAGGCTTGGCATATAGCGCGGCTTGTGCCATTATCCCGACCCTACAAAATCACTGGAGGATCTGACTGAAAGTTCCGCGTAGATGGGTTCGGATCAAGGAAAGTGACTAGTTTTCAGTCAGAGCATTAATAATGTAATCGAACATTCGTGAGGCAGTAATACCTGACGAATGGATCATCCTATGGATCATTATGAGCATGGAGCTGTTGGTGCGATACGGATCCACACATTCAGGTCGAGCAATGATGGCTGACCTTGCGAGGCAGTCGGTGAAATTTAGTGAAAAATGGGGAAAGTCCTACTCGATCGATTATTGATTGTCATTGGATGCTGAAGATGCAAGGGGACGTTGACCGGTTTTCTACCGATGGGAGAGAATTGATAGGCGCCATACTCACCAGGAATAACTGCGGAGGTAGTTGCGGCAAAAAGAGAGTAACCTTAATGGAAACTTATGGAGCGAAGGTGGCATATTGGGAATGAAAGAACTTGGGAGGGAAAGTGTGCTCGGCTGCGTGCCTACCTGAGTAAGTTTGGATTGATCGAGGGCTATCCAAGGATATGTCTGCTGCTAGCGTGCAATTTCAGACAGACTGCTTTATTTCATTTTGGCAAGTAACAAAATGTACGAACCTAAAATCTTTTTGAGGTAAATCTCGGGGTGATGGATATATGCATTCTACAGGCATGGGGTTAGAATTGTGCACTGTAGTATTGTGGTTTGGTGGTGGGATTCGGTAAGGCTAAGAGCTCCAAGGTTTTGCTTCACATTCTATTTGTTTAGAGAACTTTTGCAACTATTACAGCAAGAAATGTCGTTAATCTCGAGGCTTTATAGAGCGATGTGGGGGGCGGAGAAAACACCGCTCAAGTGAGTCTGGCTTGAACGCTGATTGCAAGATTGCAAGGTCGCTGAGTGTGATTCCTGCTATGAATGGGCTGCGGCTATGGAGGAGGTTTACTTCCGCGGGCATTACTGAGAAAATAACGGCTCTGTGGTAAAACCTTTGTGAAAAAGTCAATAGCTCCTGACTTTAGCACATTTGATCAAAGTGGAACTGCAATTAAGAAATTGGAAGTAAGTTCTTGGGTTGTCTTTTAAAAGCCTAGGAGTGAGTGCCTTAATTAGCGGATTAACTGAGAAGCTGCAAGGGCAGAAGATAGTGCAAAGAAAATCAATATATAATGGGTCTTATGGTTTGGGGAGAAAAGTGCCTGGATAGATCCAGGAAGGATTAAGTTAGTATGCCGAGCTGGGTATCGCTCGCTTATGTGAGTCGCGTTAAGTACCGACCATCTCTGCTATGGCGTTTGGGATTTGGGCCGGATTCAAGTATGTAAGTAGTTGATTCGAAGTTCGCATCAGCCGCCTTGTTGATAGAGTGGGAGATTGTCCGTTTTATTATGCTCGTGTCGATTTTTGATCGAGATACGCAAAAATGTTTGGATTAAGTTTGAGCGTAGTTACGGTCAAGTAAAATCGTTGTAGTCTTGCAATGATGGAGTTTACTCTCTCAAATTAGTTAAGAGTGTGTCGATTGTTTCGCTCCTTTCTTTATGTAATTGCCACCCTGACCGCGTGTCATAAGGCGGGGAATATTTGATCCATGATGTTCGAAGAATTTGTCTTTTTAGTTATGAGATAGAGAACATCGTGCATTGGGAGACTTTCCAATCTTAAAGTAGTTTGTTGATATTAGTGATAGGTGAATTGATGTGAAGTTTGCGGTAATGAGTGTGTTGGATGCCCGCTTTTCGCAAAGGGGGTTTGTTTAGTGGGGGGGGATTATTTAAAAAAATAAGTTTTCCAAAAGATATTTTCTTTTCGAGAGATTTGATGATCTCTCTCGCGGTATAATAATAACTATCTGTTATGATATTCGTCTTGATACTGAACGCTCCGCTGTTCTACTTATACATCAAGATCAGAAAATTCTCAAAAAGAAAGTCCAAAGCCTTGAAAGTATTATTTGCTTTCTTGGTCCTTTTATTGAAACATAATCGTTGTCATGTGACTCTCCTCAATTTCTATGACGAAGTTTAATTTTTTACAAATTAAAAATCTTACGATGTATTGTCTAAAGGGTTTGGACGATTAAATCCATATATCCTCTTATTGACTCGCCCGCGTAATTCTGCCAAAGCAAAACTTCTGAAATGGTGTTATGATTCCGTGCTCCTTCGAGAAATTCTTTTAATTGATTATTTTTTTTGAAGGTGGGAAAATTTCTGAAGTACATTCTTCAATTTTAGAAATTAATATATTTATCCCCTAACCTCTTGTCAAGGGGAATTGATCTGCTAGTATCTTAAATTATGATTAAAAATCAAATTTCAATTTCTTAAAGTTCTTGAATTATGTGATGTAATGCATTGAAGTTCTCAGGATGTGAATCCCTTTCCAAAAGGGAGTGTAGGGGGATTCGATCGTAAAAATTCGAAACGCAAAAAGTGTCATTTAAATTAGTCCTTAATTCAACCCTCTTCGGACTTTCACTATTCGCCAGGTAGTCCTAAAATAAAGCGTGCCAATCCTGGAAGGTGGGATTTACCCGTTGAAGAAAGTATTGATTCCTGTTTGATGAAACATTTAAATGCCTTTGCATTTGGATGCTCTTCCATTCATTAATTGATAGCTTTTTTGCTCCAATTTAGCTTTACCAGACAATTTATTTTTTCCCGTAAATCCAAATAGTTGTTCCGGGGAATTAATTGCTTTGATTCCGAATGCACAATATATTGACTTATATTCACCTCGCCAATCCGCTCATCTTAAAGACTTTCCTACTCATTAACTTCGAGTTAAAAGCGGTGAATCGATTTCATAATTATTAAGAAGAAGGCAACGGGCTCCACTAATCGATCACTGGTTGTGTCCGAACTTCAATGAATAATAGCCTTTAGCAGAACCTGAACTTTCTCTTGGATTCCTTTGCCATTCATCCAACCAATCTCCCAAAATTAGCTTGAATAATTCCTCAGCTTTACTTTCTTCACCTCGAATCGTTATGCCAAGCATTTTTCAAAGATGAACATGCAAAAAAGATGTTTGCTGTGCCTGTGACTCTCGATCTACTTGCGCAAACCAATTCTTTCTTCAGCAGAAAAAGTCCACGTTAATGCAGCGTTTGATCCATCCTGGCTTCTGCTGGATCTGTATACTTGCTAATACTCTTTGATAACCTCAAAAACCCAAAGTTCCAAGTAATTTGAAATACCTTAGATCGTCGCTCGTCCTTTCCAGTTAGTCGGCCCAAGCGATGAGACAGCGTTTCCGATCAGTACTTTGCAAGAGATTAAATCATTTGAATTACCCGAAGTATTTTCTCTGTTCGATTTTTGAAGCTTGTGCACTAGTGATCCCGATTTGAGGTTCCCAATTACAGAATGAATTGATGGATGGAAAGTATTGAGGCTTATTGTCATAATAATCCTCTGCAGAATCAATATTTTAGGTGCTTTGAGCTTGATCGATCTTTAGTTTGATACATAGGGAGAAGACGTAATGACACGGGAGACCTAATGACCATCTAGTTTTTTGTCGTCTCTGTTCTGTAACAGGTCTGACAAAAAACAGGATATTGATTTTCGTTTTTTAATATCTCAAAAACCAAATTCCTTTCGGACCGCCCGCAATTTGCTTATGAATTTTTTACTGATTCAATGCTGGATTTAATGACTTGTTTCTAATAATTAACCTCGGGTGCATTCTCGAGCTATTAAAAAGCTCCACCCCCGCCACATCAAGCAGGCATTTTAGGACTATTTTACAAATTCAAAAACGCCCAAGAATCCAGCACTTGCATACTGCTACCTTCTATTTTACTCAATCTTGTCTAGGCTTAAATTTCAGAAATTGAATCATCATGTCACGTTCGCTAATAATCCATTATGCATTTTGAGAAATGCCTAAAAACCAGCAACGAAGTCCGGGAACTAGTACTGCGAAATCAGAATTCTCCTTTATGACAGTATTTTCCTGATGACTTATTGCTAGGTTGGTTTGCATGGAATCACATTTAGCCGATGACGTTTATACTGGTTCCGGACAGCTTCTTGCAGGGACATGGTATTCTCGGATTATCATTTTAAGCACGCGCTGGGGCTATCCCTGCATGGATTAATCGGTTTTATTTTTGGAAATAATCTCATACTGTTTCAGCCATATTCCTTAATCAGTTTATATAGCCACATATCTCCTACTTCTGCGATTACCAAAGAAACAAAATGCTTGATTGTGCTCAGTCTCTGGTTTTGTACACAGTGTATTTCCTCCATTTTCGACTAAAGTTTCATCCAGATCGTCTTGATCATTTTGGGTTTGCCTTGTTCATTTGCAGACGATCTATCCGAAATCAGCATGGAAATTCTGGGCAGGACTATATTCTCCTTTATTCGTGCTATTCGAGGCTTTCTGACCAAAGGAGACTATCTATTTTTTAGCACAATTCCTATTCCTACTTGCCATACTTCGACTAAAGTCAAACCAGTTAATGGAGATTTTATGAGGGCGGTTTGAGCTCAGGTTTGATCCTTGTAATAGGGCTATTGTCGTATTTTGGATCGCTTTTGAGATCCGCTCTATCGAGTCAGCTCAATTAATGCCGGGCATAACATTTATCGAATTTACCTATGCTGACAAAGGCTTTCTGGCTATTATTGAGCGAATTGACCATCTTCCATTTTCAGACTTTGTGGAGGCGAGGCCTATTGCCATGGTTGGTTTTTGCGCTTCCGGGATAGTGTTCGCTTTTGAAAAAATTAGGGGCTCAAATCTTTCAGGCTCAGTATGCGTTAATCTGCCTTATGCTTGGCTTTTGGTTATGAGTTCCAACTTTAGCCATTTTAACCCTATTTACCTCAATCCCGCCACCTAATCATCCTTAGTTCCAATTCCGCGTATTATATCGCATCGGGTGGAAAAATGGCCAGGATAACAAAGATTGCAGATTGAATCATTGGCAGTTTTTACTGTTTGGAGTAGTCATACGCAATTGCTGATTCAGGGATTGGACAAATGGTCCGTTTCAATGCACTTTTGACGGTTCCAATTCTATTCTTAAAATCAAAATTCTAGAAACTGATTGTCTTAGGGCTTCTTTGCTTATTCCGGCGATGTATTCGATTAAATATCAGACTAATTTGAAAGAAAAAATACGATTCTTTAATTCGAAAAAACCTTAAGTACAGAAACAACAAGTCAATGATCTTTAATTATCCCTATAACACGCATAGGCTTTCTTGATTTTACGTAAAAAAAGATATTGCTTCCAAACGATTCATCAGCTCAGAACTCTTGATGCCCACTGTATCAATTACCAAAGGTTAGAGAGTGATATCCCACAAAAAACTGAAGTCTATGATCGACGATTATTATCAGCATGCCTACCCCGATGAGCAAGTGGAATAATGGAATCGATTCGGAATGCTGACGAAAGGTATAGGTTGACTTTGAGAGAAAAGTCGGAAATGTCTCGCTGTTTGAAGTATGAGAGGAAGTGAGTAAAATTTACGTCATTACCAAACCCTGATGATAACACCCTGGAACGTGAATACAGGACTTTTACATCGAAGCACTATTCTATATTCCTTTCCTCTAAAACCATACAATCCCCTAATCCCTTTATAAAAATTCATATCTAAAAAGCTTATGCTGGAATTCAAGGGAAGATTGAATTCATTTCTACTCAAGAATTCTATTCGAATTATTAGTTTCTCCAGTATCTAATCTCACGTCTCTAATTTTTTACTCCTCTTCTGACCAGTTGCAAATCCGGTTAATTGAATCTAATCGAAAAACTTCATCACCAATTGGTACCATTTCCTCCAGCAAAAGTTACGCTTCGTGAAGAGCTGTGAAGTGACAAAGAGTACATTTTGAAATACGTGACCTCCCGCCTCTACATCCAACCTTTCAAGTTTATTGCGCAAGTTCTGTGTTAGATTTGGAATAATGTATCGACAGCAGAAGGCGATCCGGTGACTTTAAAAATTTTACCACTAAATCCAATGCTAAGTAAAACTGTCTCAGTTCCATTCGATTCTGGTACAATAGGTCTTCGGATTCCTTGAAATAGGCCATCATCGGTGGTGAGCTGAAAACTGATTTTCGGAGAAAACTTCGAGGCAAGCATCACTTGTCCAAAATACTTGGTCCGGCTCTCAAATGTTGGTGCCGCTCTGGCAAAAAGCTATAATTAAGGTATCACCTCCAGCTTCCACCCAGCCAAACTCAAAGAAAAGGCTTGCTTCAATTCTGCGTTGCTAAAGAATGATACGCGGCCAAAGGCATTATATACTTTATCGCGACGCTTCTGGAAGGCAGCAAGCGAGAATTTCTCGTTACAGGCAATTCAAACTTAAAACTGAATTATTTCGCTCCATTATCCAAGCCAAAAAGATTTTGATTCCTCCATCAGAGTTGCCAAAGTGTGCTGATGCATAAGTGCATGGATTCTTACTTAGCGGATCAACAGTCAATAAATTGATGTGAGTGGGGCATAACTTATTGTCCGTGACAAATTGAGCCTACAGCGTTGGCTTTGCATTAGGCAAGAATTTACGCTCCAAACTGTGCAAAGCGGAAAGTGGAAATTCCGAAAAGGACTAGGAGTAAATTCTTTCATTATTTTTTGGGTTTAAAGTTGCTTGAATATGACAGTCTGATTCTCGGCCAATTCATTAAAATACGAAGTTGTGGCACAGGAATTTTATAGTCGAAAGAAGCACTTCAAAGCCTTGTCCTTCTCAATTCCAATTCACCTTTAGGCGTTTTTTGGAAGAGTATCCTTTACTTGAATCTGTCGGCTCCCACCCCATGAATTTAAATTTACCAATAGGCGGTACAGCGTTTTCGAACAATAGTCTCAGTGCCGGAATTGAAAATTAACTTTCCAGGTTAAAAACTTCAGCGAAAGAGATATTTATTCAGTTTCCAGTTAATTATCGCGACTGGTGCTATCTTCGTAGACCAATACCAGTTATCGTTAATGTATTGAGGTCTACAAAAGAAAGTCCAGCACGTTTCCCGAGAGATCAATCAACCATTAAGCTGTGTTCCGAGTACCATTAACTCACTTAAAGGTCTGCTTGGAGAGAAAATCAACATTCCAGCTCCAGTTAGACATAAGTCTGAGCTACACCGACATTGGTGATGAAAAAGAAAATAGAACGAGCCGTTTTCATTACTTAGTTTACCGTCAAAAAAACTGTTTCCATTCAATCATAGATATAAGCTCTTTAAAGGTTAGATCTTGCGGGGCTTGTAGGACATTTCCAGAATGTCCAACTCTGAACACACTCACCGGTGCAGGATAAAATTGCTATTGGCGAAAGTTACCAATTCCTCGGATCACATGCTAATGGGTTACAAACTGAAGTCATTCACGTACAAGCGCGCCACATTTACTATAACGTTTGAGCATTTCTAATCACAAAGCCATCATCCAGTTACGTGCAAGCGCTGCTTGTGATGTTAAATCTAATACGCAATAGTATTTCGTGATACAGTCACACCATATCGAACCAGTTGGTGTGGATGTCATTAGGTTGATTGGGGGATTCTGATCAGAACATTCTGTAAAAAAATTGAAAAGTCCGAGCAATGTGACATCACGCTGGTCAATTCCGCCTCGCTCGATAAATTCTACTTCTTGAGTTGAGTTAATGCCTGTCTTTGATTTGATCTCTTCCATGGATTCCCGTTTGTGGTAAATACGAGTTAGAACTTGTTTGGATTGAATGTTTTTGTCTTAGGTCATTTTTTGAACTCCTATTAATTAGTCATGATTAGTATTCAACTCTTCTGACTTTGACTACCAAATGAAGAAGAAAAGGATCTATAAAGTGCGAGATTGTAGAAGCTCGAGGTTTTTAATTGACGATTTACGGAACGGACAAGCTTGCTAGGATCGAGGCTTGGAATTTGAATTTTTGAACTTAAACTTATTTCTTTAACCAAAAAAAAAACCTTCAATTAAGATCCGATTCTAAAAGATATTTGGAATGAGGGTTAATTTGATCCATCGCCATCTCTAGACAAACCGCTCGATTCAAAAAACCGACAATGCCTTAAGCTATTATGGAGGAGCACTTGATAAATTTTCACACTTACACCAAAACCACATGAATCTGTAAAATCTCTCAGCAAACCGATCAACAGTCAATGCTTAGCTAACTTGTGCGTTCTCAAACGGGTATAATGATTTCCGTTGTGATGGTCGAGATCGGTAAGACCTTGCATAATTTTCAGAATATATACGCTATCAAGAAACCCTACCCGTGAATCTTAAGATATTCAGGCAGATCCTGACCGATACCAGCGACACTCGGAACTGACCATTAACTTAGAGAAATGAAAAGTCCGTATACCTTTATACAGTGTCTATGATTACAGTTCAAATAAGCTGCTCGAGCCGCGTATCTACACGAAGAGTACTGTCAGCAATAACGACGACAATCTCAAGTCTCAGAACTGCGCGAGCATACTGCTTTAGGCTCTGATAGTGAAGAGGTATTATCTTGATATCAATTTCCAATTATTACCCAAATAAAACCGCTATTTCGTTAATTCGTATACAAGAGTCTTCAGGACAAACCTCGATTCAACAGGGCAATACCCGAGATATCGGAGCAAAACGCGAGAACTAAGGCGATATTGCTAGATTATATCGTGGCTAATGTCTTATAATGAGAATAGTGCGCAGCTGTGGATAAATTTTTCAATATACAGCTAAGAATGGTGTCACTACTTTCGCTAAATCTTCAAAACAAGGTTTGGATCTCGTGCCAGATCGACGTAAAGGCTTCACCAACGCGAAAGCTGACGAGCCAAAACTATTCTATTGAAAAATGCTTTTGCGTGTTTTCCGGGCTCTCTGAGGAATTCATTGTTCTAAGTCAACAACGATATTCGAGCGAACTGAAATTTGGAGTTCTGCAGGTAAGCTGAGGGCTTATCAGGGGAAAATTTTGCATTTATTATTGGATTCGTGTCCACAATTCAGAGTGTCGTTCCTTATTTTACCAGTGTGATGGGTTAGTGATTTATGTGTTTATTTGCACGCGGATGACGTACGTAAGCATTAGTGTGCGGTCGTGCATCGTGCTATATGTTAACCTTTTTTGCTGATTATGTGCTGCGACTTTGTGATACTAATTGAAATTCTGCTGGGTACTCATGTCGGGCAGCCCACAAGGTGTCTCTCTATGCTGCCATATCTCTTCCCGCTATGCGTAAGTACGCTTACATGTGTTTCCTTGCGTTGTGCTGTTTACAGGTGTTCTATGGCTAGTGTGTCTCTATAGGCTTGTGCCATAGGATGATACTGCAGTGTCTTGTGATTGGGCAGAGAATCGTGGGGAAAGGTGCTTGATGGATGGGAGGGTGGATTCTCTTGGTAGGAGTCGTGTAAGAGGGTCATGTGACGAGTTGACTAACTTAGCTACTATATCTTATATTGTGTGTGATTTTTTCGGTGACCGTAGAATGTTCAAAAATGGGCGGCGATGTGTAGCCTGTCGGGGATAAGGTTCGGAAAGCTCAGGAGTAGGTTTTGCTTTGTGGTCACGCGTTGCGAATTTCTTCAAGTGGACATACCGTCTTCAAGACGTAGTTTTCTCTGGCTCCCGCGGAGGTAAGTGTGTTATGTCGATATGTGTATCAGGGTGATGCTATCCTTCTATCGTAGTAAAGTGTCGTGTGCTGCTTGTTTCTTTCCTATGTTTTTGGTCGTAGCTGGTAGATATATAATAACGCAAAAATCAGTTGTGCTTTATGTAAAAACGATATGTTTCAGAAACTGATTATGGGCTCAAATAAAACGTGT
>Ga0163217_1014748_pt1 | contig 12593 bp, 10 predicted proteins | sample SynspAceP_FD_185933 | JGI IMG/M metagenome (GOLD analysis project Ga0163217, IMG submission 185933) | Saline lake microbial communities from Ace Lake in Antarctica - Synechococcus sp. Ace-P (PacBio error correction) | ecosystem: Environmental > Aquatic > Non-marine Saline and Alkaline > Saline ... | reverse complement strand
AAATAAGCAAAAATACATTTTTTGGTCAATATACGCGGATCGTTACATACCGGTTTGAGCCAATAGGTGATAAACTGCGCCCCTATCACCGGCAAATTGCACCAATCAATGTAAAAACAACACAAAATTTTTTCGACAACTTTATCACTATGTATTACGGCCTGTATGGGTTGATTGCGCACCGGATCTCTGTAGAACAAATACTCCTGCCATATAAAGACCAGATAAAGATTAAAAATAGCATAACGGATTCAGAGAGATAGTCGTTGATTATGGAACTGCATTAGACTTGGTGTTATGAGCCTAGCCACAAGCGCTCAAGCCAAACAAAACACCTAGCTCCCAGTTAAAACAACGACGGCCTTTGCAGCTAACAACTTCCTTGTGCAATTCATAGTGGATCTGCGCTTCTCTAAGACTAAACTTGGAGAGTGGAGGTAGACTAAAAAACCACCAAACCAAATTTAAAACTGCCACGCCATCCATTCTATTTTAAAGGCCATATAATGCCTATAAAACTGGACTACTTTCCCAGCAACAGCTGACCCACAATGACGTTGTGAACTTCTGAGCCGCCTTTGGCTATGCTTAGTCAAATGGCGAATAGGACCACATCTCAAGCTAATATTGCGCCATCAAAAGCAGTTGGATTGTCGATAATGGCAGTTACTTTTTGTTTTAGCCCAGCCGAATAACGAAATCGCATCAAAATGTCCTGAATATTCCTGTCGCTATAGACTTACCTACAGACACAGAAACAAGTCAGCTCAACATGTATGACAAAAGCCTTATTTTTTCTGACAAAAGGTAAACAAGCACAAATTAACATTTTCATCATTTAAAGGCCTGTCCTTCGTCATCCATTTTGTTGCTTTACTCGTCGGGACATTTTAGTTGTTTGCCCCACTAACAGGAAAAAACCCATGCTCACGATACGCCAACTTTCACTAACTTATTGCCGATGGACACCAAGCTCTAAGCAATATAATCTGCAACTACCAGCGGTATGGTGGGATTATTTAGGCCCAAATTTGGTGGCGGCAATCTACCCTCATGCGACACTAGCCTGTGCAAACACCTGAACAAAGCAAAATTCAGTTTGCGTATAATAGTTTGAAAACAGCCCATGGCCCTCGCCAGAAACTGGGTTATTTTACCACAGTATTTTGGGTATATCCACATATGAGTTTTATGTCTTATTACAACACAGGACAATATTAAAAGGAGTTAATGACAAAACCCAAACAAAACCAGCAAATTGAAGCGTTATTAGAACTGACCAACCTCAGTTTCAGTGGCCAAAAAATCTGTGGCACGTCTATGGTTGTATTGCGCAACGCTTTTGGTTAATTGCTCAAGCACTTTTAGGCGATCCCAGGTTTTACTTCATAATGGACGACCCACGCTGGACTTTGATCCTGCAGGAACGTGAACGCTTGCATGCTTATGTTGGTGACGTATCAGCCCAAGACAAGGTTGATTACTGCTTGTCTCTCACATCGTTGAAGATATCGAAAACCTTTGTCAATTTTGTCGCCATTGAATCAATTGGCGGGCATATGGTCGAAAGCGGTTGGCGGTACAGAGCTTATTAACTCCTTTAGCAGGTCGTATTTGCAAAGTGCAACTTCGCCCCACTGGCACACAGCAAATTATAAGCGAAAGCTATCGTTTTTGTTTTTACCCACTTTACCGTATTTTGGGCAGCAACAGCCATGTTTCTGTGCAATACCTGCGAGGGCTAATTCTGCAAGCCGTTACTTTTTTGAATTATTCCAAAGGCGAATAACACGTTGCTGCTTTACGAATGGCGTTACTTAATCGAAAACCTTTACTTGGCTGGCTTGCATTGTTTTTACCTACTCATCGCTTATGTATTTGGCCATTTGGCATTAGCGGATTATCGACACCTGGCTGACAAAACGTTTACAGCTTAGACATGACCATTTGTTGATGTGAGTTTACGCTACTGAGTGCGCATTTTGCTCCAACTGGTATTTTTACGTGACCAAAATAACCATATGTCAGAGTTAATTTTGGTCATCCACAAAGTCCATTTCAGCGTTTGTTCGCGGCTAATGCTTATGTTAGTGTGTGCGCTGGATTAATTCTTACTTAGCTTTGTCATTGATGTGGTTTATGTTGAGCCTGTCTTTTGGCTGGCATTGGTCGTTATTTGCCTTAACGCTTTGGGACTTTGTGTTTTATGGCTCTTGCCTGGCTGTGCCTTATTCAGCGCACTAAGCAAGTTGCTTAGGCGGCACACGTTTTACTTCTTCAGTGGTGATATACGTGACTTTTTTGTGCGATTTGGACAGTTATATTCGTGCCTAATTGACCTAGCATGACAGGAATTCACCCATGTTAGGCGGGCAGTCAGTATTATCAACACCTATGGTTATTTAGCAGTAATGGACTGTTCGATCCTTTTTCGGCTAATTTTAACCGGCAATTAAATTAGACCATATAACATCAAGCTACTGACTTGATGGCTATATGGCGATGTGGTTTTCATATCTCGATTCGTTTGGTCTTATTGCTGTTGCAGCCGTTTGTTTTATCTTGAGGTATCAAGTCTTAAGCTTTATTCTTGTTGCACACATTCTGTCCACAAAAAGATATCGCGCAAAGGTCTTTAAAGCTCAGATTTATAAGTTTGTCAGCCAAATGCAAGATACCACTACAACAGTTGTGCAATTAATTTAAATTTTGGGGGGGGATGTATCGAGTTACTTAAACAGCGCCTTAGTCCAAAATTATCTTATTTTGTGGACGTTGTTGATGTGGTTAACGAGACTTCTTATCAGGCATCAATACGCAGACACTTTTTCCAATCGTAAAACCCTAACTGCCTTTGATGCACTTAATCGTATTCAGATGATGTATTGCCCTTTATGGCGAGCTTGTTTGATACTACTTTGTTCGTAGCAACTTTTGTTGGCGTAAATCGCCGGAACGCCATGGCAGGATTATCGTGCTTGACCGTGCGGTTCTGGGATCTTGATTTTTGAGCAACGTCATTAGCAACTAAAAGTAAGTTTAGTTTTACTGCTGATGGTTGCTCACTTCTGCGGGCCTGTTTATTGGCGAACTTGTGGCGTGGTAGTGAGTTACAAGCCACGCAGTATTTTATTCAACTCAGCATGGCGGCATTTACCACGATAATTGCTTGGCGCATTTTCACGCATTACACACACTTATTCTCGTTCGCCGCTGGGTTGCACTTTGCATGGTGTGTGGGTATTTTGGTCATGTAGTTACTCCCTAAGCGGCACGTTAGGTTAAAGCCTAAATGTGGAATTATTTGCAGGCTCGCATTTTGCAACCTTGCTGATGCGTTTTGGGGTTTTTAGAGCAAGTTTATCGGTTGTTATTTGCCATTATGTGCTTTTGGATTTATATTTACTTTTACGCTACTGTGTTATGGCTGCTATGTGGTCACACCGCACCCAGTTTTTCTAATCGGTCAACGTGGAAAATTGCAGTTTTAGGGCTCACGCCATTTGTTTAGACTCACTTTAGCCACAGGATATAATTTACATAGCAATATTTACAGTTGAAAGCCTTTTATGAATTCAGATCTAGGGAGCAGTGGCTGGACCGATTTACGAAACAAAATACGCAGAATTGGGGCCTATTCACAACCTGTTGATCAGCCATATAGATTCGCAGGGTCGATAATCTATCCGCAAGCTGGGATTGTCGCGGACTTTTCCCTTACTTACACCTTGGGAAAATCGCACTGACACGTTCATTGATCGTCTACTTATTTGGGCAGTTTGCGTGTGTGCCAATTGACGATCTTAAGGTTCCTTACACACAGAGTGAATACGATCCAAACTAGGGCAAACAGTTGTCAGCTAAGCAAAGGCATGGTCGGATGATAGGTCTAACATTATGGACCAGCTGAGTTTTAAACAGCCGCAGCCATTGGCTGCAGTCATGCATCAGATGGTAAAGCCCTTTTTAGTTATTTGCGGGGGTGTACCAATGCTCCCACAGTGGGGTTTCAGCCACAATATCAACTGCGTGATGGAACAACTTCGTCAAGAGTATGGTCTAGCACCGCTAATCTCGACCCACCGTCACGTTTGTTTGCTGATGCAAATCGACCGAGGCCAGCTATTGACTGGGCGAGTATGCATTCGATTCATTTCGACCAATGCCGAGCAGTTCATTGGCCCAAGGTCAGCTTGTTAAGAACTGGCAAGTAAAATGGGGCGTAAACTATGCGAGTTTACCAAACAGCAGGGCCTCTTCGCAATCATTGGTGTGGTTTTCTCTACCCAACATTCATCAAAACGCAAGCGGTTTCAACCCTGTTAGAGTGTACAGTCAGAGAAAATTCAGGCAGGCGGGGCAGACCTTAATATGCAGCAATGTTAGATACCATTTTTAATTGGATGACAAGCCCAATATAGCTCCTTATCGGGGTAGCACACTCAGTCTTATCGCATCCCCAGACTTCGGCTCCAACCGGTTACGGCTTTTACGCAAATGATTATGGATAGATCAAATCGAGTTGGGTTCTCGGAGCCTTACCCGCTAAAGATGCCGGCTTTGATTCAACGTTTCGACCGTGCGTGCACGAAACCGTCACCAATGGTTTGGCCATGACTTAGGCAACGGTTGTGTTAGAAGATGGTGCCTTTTTTTAGTGGAATCCGCTGGCCAAATATATAGAGCTGGTGTTAATCGAACAGCGCGATTGGCGTTGATTTGCCATGCAAGACATAGTGACTAATGAACGTCAGCGCTTATTAGGCGCAATAACCCGCAGAGTTTACTGACGGGACCAAAGCCTTCATTGTTGACGGCACTGAAATCATTGACCATGTATTATCGTGCTACCTTAGTATTCGCTATTCTTCGCGACAAGTTAGGGCGACGACGTTATCTGCCAAACCTTGCGATCTTGTGGAAACACATAGCTTATCCGAAGCCACCCCGCGACTTCCATGGATTTTGTACGGATACTTAAGTCACAGTTAACCCAGACAGCAATGTAGTGGATGAATTGTTGTTAGGGAAGATATTGCAGGGTTTTGTTAAGAGAATGTAGTTCCGTGAAGGAGAGTAGCGGCGAAGAAGTGTTAAGAGAACGAAATAGCTGAGGGCAGCCAAATGTGTTAGAGAGAAGCTAACATTTTTTCAAAATTAATGTGCAGTCAGATCGCCCCCCATTTTACCCCATTAAATACCAATTAATTATGTTCACTCAAACACGCTGGGTTTGCCTACTAAACGTAATGATCAAACTACATTAGTTACGTTGGGGTCGTTGAGCAGATTGAGATTAATGCAGTTGAGGTTACATCCTTGCTTTATGTAACAGGTAAACAATATTGTAAGCACTAAACAATCCTTTTGCCGTGACAAAACTCTTTATTAAATTTAAGTTTTTCAATTCACGTGTTATGGAGAACTAAACTATTGAATACACCCTGTTGGGCAGCTGTCTTTATGAAATCTATTAGTTTGTATAAATATCGAATTGTGGAAGTTTTTTATAGCGAGTTAGTCTTTAACTTCACGTCTAGATATGGCCATTTGTTACAGGGAATTTAGATGATTTGGAGTGCCAGTGCCTTCCACTATTTAATTAGTGTTTTGCACTCTTTGCAGTGAAAGAAGTCTATTTGACCCAAAGTTGAAGTAACCGTTGATATGGAAGTCGTGCTCTTCATCATGGTGGTTGACACACGAAGAGGTGATTGAACTACAGCAAAAAACGTCTTTAGACATTAAAGTATGATGCTTTTTTGTCTTAGGTTTGGTGCATTTTTTCAGTTTCTAATCGGAAATAGCATGATACTTTTTTATTGTGGCCGACTTCGACCCACTCGACAACGCAACTTTAAATACCAACTGGCGTCTTCAATATTAATAATCACTTCGAATTTAATCCAGGCTGCGGAATGGATCTTATAGGAAAAATCCAAACTACAGTGATTGACAGATGGATGTTTAGACTTAATCGGCACTAGATTATCAATTATGAGAGATGGTTACAATTTGAGCTGGATATCTGGGCTATGAATGGTTAAATGAACATTTTCAGAAATAACAGAGCCTACCAACAGGCAACCTTTTTATAGTGTTGCCATGCGCCAGTTTTTTGATTAGGCAAGAAAACAAAGCCCGAGATCCAGCCTTTAGTAAATGGCGATCTATTTCTAGCTTAAACTTTTTACTTTTTCGTCAAAGTCTCATTAAGGCAAACGGTTTTCCTGCCCGGTTTAAGTACCTGTAAACGCCAACTGCCCATTGCACTGTTTCAAAAGAAACTGCCGCTTGAATAGATCTTTCGTTCGTAAATTTACCTGCGGCCAATATTTATCAGTTCTAACCCATGGGCAAATGTTCTGAAAGACATTCCACAGCACTTTTATTCTCGGATTTCAAATCGAATTCATCAAACTGTGTCGCCCGCGTCAGTGGGTGGTAGGTTGAAATCAAGATCCTTCTGGTGGGCTTGCGCCTCACGGGGACACGCTTCACCCAACTGGTAGTAGTATGTTTTCCTGTTCTTGCGCATTGCCTTGCAGTTTACTCCAATGCCAAACAAATAGGCTTATATCCAAAGCGCTTTGCGCTGTGGTTAAGACATTCAGGTGTAATGGCCCCTGCCCTCACGTACATATTATTTGTCATGTATTGAAGCATCTCAATGCGTGGGATTTCCTGAGATTAGAATCTCTTGCGATAACGGGGGATCAAAAGCCTTCAACCACCATAGGTTCTCTCAGCCCACCCACGGTTCGCTCTGTAAAGGCTTTAGATGGTAAGTAATATGCCTGCCAAGCTAAAAAGTTGTGCCGATGGTTAAATTTACATAGGGTTTATCAAATGGCCTTACCCCCTTTAAAGTTCGGCTCTGGTAAAGAGGCTTTTCTGGAACTTGTGCTGCCACGCTCATTTTTTGTAGCAAATGGAATTGAATTTGGCCCAAAAGAATAACCCAAAAGGAGTGCAAGATTCCTGTGTTTCCACCGCCATTTGCGACGGCAAGGTCAAGATGATGGCTTTAGAACATGGCTAATGATCCATCACTGACGCAAAAACCGGTGCGCTTCGTCTAAAAACCGTCAAATAACGCCATTTCAAATTAGCCAACTTCCCTTCCCAGAATACGCACTTGTTGAATACCCAAATTGCCTGGCTAGATTCACGCAAGGCCTCGGCATTATTTGTTCATCTGCTTTTTAGCACTGAGATTCGACTTTGCTTCTTTCTGGTCGGTTAGCGTTTTTTACATTCCTGTGGCGATAAACAAGTCATTGATTTATCAGCTTGATGTTGCTTAATTCTGCACTTAAACATTTTGGCGATTCCTGCCGGGACTGTTATGTCGCCATAGGCGAAGCTGAAAGTCAGCAGTCATTAATTTTCTAGCTACAACTCTCCCACCGACTTTGCAACGAAACTGCTTTCTTGATTATGTCTCGCTGATTGGCTATAACTTGCTTATTTTGCCGTGATATAACTTTACGCTAGCCTGAGCGAAAGATGGCAAAACAACCAAGAGAAGCCTATACAATATTTCATTTTCATTTCTTCTTCTTTAAAAATACGTTGCCCAGCGAGCGTTTTGGCAAAGAAGTATTCACTTCTCAAGAAGCACATTAGATCGATGTTCAACTCTTCATTTAATTCCAGGAAAGCTGTTCGGCCTGGCGCAGATACTGGACCCAAAGTGTATTTTGCTTTTGTCCATTGTGCAGTTAAGGGCATAATTAGTGCGCCGGCTTATCAGATTATTCCTTGTTCTGCGAAAATTGATTGTTTCAGTTGCAACAGTGTCTCCACTCTCTGCGCCGCCAATGGTGGTTAATCCCAATGCTTGGCTACTTCAAGTAACGATGCCTGGCTTTTTGTTCGGCATAAGACAAAGGGTAGAGAACTAATAACAGGGAATCTCAGCCCAGCTTGCCATAAACGGGACGCGGCCTGCTTTTCCATTACGACGCAAAGTCCCAGGCTAGTTGGGGGTTAAAACTTCTTTATACCGCTGAGGTTAAATTCAACTCTCTCAAATTACATACCATATTTACGCAACAATATGCGCAATATATTGCAATTTTTATTTGGTCAAGTAAACAGAGTCTTGGAGCGTGTTATTTGACACTCAAAGCAGATACAGTTTCAGATGTTATTTGCATAAATTGAAACCTGATTATAACAACTTGAACTGACGTAATTCTGGTTTGGAACTAACTAACTAGTAGAATCACTTTTTAATGCATACCGGATCATTTCTCATGCAAATTCAACAGCGTCATGCCATCAATGCCAGCAGCCTTATTGGCTCGAACCTGTTTCCATGCCGCACTTATATATGGAGGATTGAAGAATAAAGTTCGAGTAAATCTGCGCTAAAGGCTGGTTTCATGTCGGTACGGAGTTTACGTCGCTAACGGACGGACATTCGTGTGTTCAGTCTGACAAGTCTCTCTTTGTTCTAATGTTTAGGTGGGGCGCCATGCGACTTCGCAGTGTTCCCAACCATTACGAACTGGGCGTTTAGCTACTATCCGTCTGCTGACTTTTCTGCTTATCATCACAAGTTATACCTAAGGTTGACCGCTATCGGTTTCAGTCTATTTGCTCTTCCCATTGATGAGGCTGGGAAAGCAAGGCCACTTGTATACCAGAGCCTGGACTGGTTAGTTTTCGAATCGGCTGGTTAAGCAGATTTCCCCAAGATAATAGCTATGAACTGTCTCTGCACTGCTGCATCATTTTGCGGAGTGACCGTTAGTTCACATGTTTTCGTCGTTTTGATGCCAACTCACCTTCAGCTACGCCTAATATGGATGTTTCTTGTTCATCAAGCTCGCAGATTTGCGCGTTCCGGTTTCCTCCAGACCAAACCTCGCGGTTTAGCACCTGCATTCTAGTAGTTTAACGTTTAATAACTGTAAGTTAAAATAAACGGTGACTTCCTACAAGGACTTTCATCCAGGGCGGCCTCCGTCATTAAGTTCATGCCCTGCTGGGCGTTTTACACAGGTTTAAGTCGGACTGTACAGTTTGGCTCGCGTTTCCACTTCGTTCCACATTTTAGCAAAAAACTATTACAGGCGCTTTTAAAATGGCGTTAGGCATTACTCAATAATTACTGGAGTAAATATTTGGAATTCGAATGAAAAAAAAATTATTTTTTGATATTCTTATTCTTTTGGCATAAACCGCACAGTTGCAGATCAAATAGTTGATTGTTAATGGGGTTGCCAAAAATTAAAAACAAAAACATTTTTTTGATAATAAAGTCGTTGCTAATTGATGAGGGTCACAAATACTTTCATTTTTACTCTGAGGGGCGTTATTCAACATTTGCGATGTTTCTAAGAAGTGCACCGGTTATGTTTGTAAAAAAAATTATTTCAAATAAAATTTTCATTAGAATCATTAAAGAATGTTGATGTTTTAGTAATTGCAAATGCTTTTAAGTGATAAAAAACATTAAAATCAAACTTACCTAATTTCAGCTTATCTTACACGAAAAGAAGTTGAAGCTGTTTTACTATTGGGTTAAAAAGGGCGGTTCATTACTGTGATTGCAGATCATCTCCCTTGGCCTCAAAGCATCAGATGAAACAGCATCTATTTTTGTTTTTCATTTTAATAATTAGTTATGTTGAGGTAGTGTGGGAACAGATGAGCAAACTTTGGAACTTTCAGATGTTAGTTTAGTCAAACATGAAATTTTTTGGAAGGTTTTTTAGTTCGAAGTCAGTTCAATTAATTAAAGTTAGAGGTTTTATTGGGGCAAGGGTTTCTCCATATCCGCCATATGTGCTAGCCCTTTATTTGTTTTTCGCTAAAGAAGCAATCGCTTATATGCCATCAAAGAATGGGAAATTGACGATTAAAATCCGTGATATCGGCTAGGCTTGGTTCAGGTGCAACGCTAGAAATTTCACAAAGGTCGCAGTAGCAGTTTGGTGGAAGCAGGTATGTTTACGTCTTCAATTGACATTGGTGATGATGGCGGGAGTGGAAAAATGGGATTACGGCAAAAGGTTGGAGCAAAAATTGACAATTTTCTTATTAATACAATGCATTTGGCTATCAAAAAAGTATAAGCGTATGCTAACAAGCAATTAAGCAGGATTAAAACAAGTTTGTCGGTTTTTCGCTTCGCTACAATTTGTTAAGCAAACAATTTTAGCCCCTTTATTGTGGAGATTTGGGCTGTAGAAACCCTAAAGTAGTTCAAAAACATATTATTCATTTCCCACAGGTTCATCGTTTGTGATCCAATGGGTATTATCAATTAGGCACAGGACCTTGGTGATGGCCTTGCTTTATCTCACTTAATTATCAACAAAATCAATGTTTGGTGATTTCACTACTCGACCAACTTAAAAACCAGGTACGTTTGACATGCTATTCATCATTATCTTGATTTGATGAGAAATATGGACTTCATCGGTGTTCTATCCGAAGTACCAAAATGATGTCACGGGTCGTCAGCGTTATGATACCTTTCGGCCCTGTTAAAAAATCATCTGTTCGCTTATTCGAAGGGGATTACCTCAAGCCGGAAATTTGAGTAGTGCTGCGAAACCAATATTATTTTTCAAAGCGTGACCTGCGATATGGTGCCGCATTTTACGACATTGCGGCTTTGTTAGTGTCGCAGAAATGAAGTGGAACGGTGTTTGAGGCAAGTGTGCATATTGTGCAAAATTTTCATACTCACTCATATTTCGTTCGATTGGGTAACTTGTTTGGTCCGCTTTGGGTCGAAAACTGACCTTATCCAGACTATCAAGACCAATTCCAATATTGTCTGCAATTCAAGCGCCTCCAAAAAATTAACGACTGCCAGAATTCTGTATTAGGATCGTTCGTCAACAGTCACGCGCAGCTCGTTCAATGCTCAAAACGATCCGCACTTTTTCTTTCAATTAACTCAGCCCAACCTTGCGGCTCTTCTGGGTATCTTATATGAATAAAGGCACAATCGTTGCTTATCATAACCTCAGAGGAACTTCTCTGACAAATCCATTACAGCCAAAATCGACATTCTAAAAATATCTATCGCGCAAAAGTATCTCACATAGTGATTTCACACCCTGACTACAATATTGGCTATGATACTGGCGGTGCCGGCTCTTAAACGAATGGAGGGCAACTGTCAATGGCAAAGACTTTGACGGTTTTGATATTTTTGACTGAGTAAGGGGAAAGTAAGGTTAACCTTCAAAGGCGCTATTTCATTAGCTCTGTCCTGCAATTACTGTTTTTTTTCATAATTCAAAGCTCGGCTGTTTTTTAAAGCCGCCATTTCTCTAAGCGAGTTCTTAATCAGTAGTGTAACCCAACCTTAATTTTTATATGTATATTATAACCCGAAGCGAAGCTCCAAACCCTTAACATAAAAGGATCCAAATCCACTTTCATTGTATTCACTTTTGTCAATGGATGATAGTCAAAACCATGTTAAACCAAAAGGGGAACAACAATAAATTTGAAAAACAACCTTTTTTATCTTCGACTTTAAATGCTTGCATTATCGACTTTCCCTCGCGGCCTGCAATTCAGCAGGGCAAACCACCAATTTCAGACTCTCTCCAGTAACGGCCTTGAATTGAGTAATGAGCAATTTTCCAAAAGCTTGGGATTACAATGCGAAAAAAAAAACAATGCCTGTGCGGCCTAGGTTTAGATGAGGGAGGAGACTACAAAGCCGTACTTGAAACGGCGCCGGCTATGGAAAAGTAAAGCTTGAAAAAGATCGATTACGGTGGACGACATCAAAGTATAATGAAGAAATTGTGCATACGATCCCGCCACGCTTGCAGCGTAAGGGTGCTAATTACCTAAAACACTTTTACCCCAGCGGCTCTGACAAAGCCTTGCGTAGTGGTTTGAATGGTTCCTCAAAGACAAAATCGAAAACTGCTTGTTTTATACCACGCGGCTACGTTTTGGCGCAACAACAGACCGGGAGACTATGGGTCCGGATTATGCAAAAAAACGGAATTGTGGAAAACCTGGGCGGAGATCAATCCTCGCCTAGGACAAATGAAGTTCGGCAAGTTTTCACCGACGCGTTCGAAGTTGCCTATGTTATGGGAAAATAAACATCTTGTTACAGGATCTCAAAGTCGCAAAAACAGCCCTCACAATGATGCATTTTCTTGACACAATAATTAACGGTTTGTTCGATTTGGGCCTACGAAGAAGAATTTCGAATTCACGATGGCTTTAGTTGGGAGTCCCGATAGTTCAGAGGATTGGTCCTATGGGCAAACGGATACCAACGCCGCCAAAGATTTCTTACTGATAATAATACAGATTACACTCTATCCCACACATAAAGGCGTTCCTTATCCCAAAGTTAGACAGGAAAATGGCGCTGCGCGCATCGGTGTAGTGACCTTAGATAGCGCAAAACCAGTGGATAAGGCACCGGGGATTGCCAAGGATATGTACGTACTCGCATGGACTGGGCTAAACAACAATAAACAATTGCTTGTTCAACAATTTAACCGTAAGCAAGATACAATTACTTTATTTTTATGCAGACGTACTTAACGGGTAATGCCAAAAGAATTTCCTCAGTGAGCACGAAGCACTTT
>Ga0163217_1091021_pt1 | contig 12594 bp, 7 predicted proteins | sample SynspAceP_FD_185933 | JGI IMG/M metagenome (GOLD analysis project Ga0163217, IMG submission 185933) | Saline lake microbial communities from Ace Lake in Antarctica - Synechococcus sp. Ace-P (PacBio error correction) | ecosystem: Environmental > Aquatic > Non-marine Saline and Alkaline > Saline ... | reverse complement strand
CGGCTACGTCAAGTAAACTGGTTAATTCCAGACTGTTTTTTGTCATTGATCTGGATAGCTTTACCAATGTGGGCAGTTGAAATCATAGAATGAAGCATTTGGAGCCATTCAGAGCGTGCTCATCATCCAAAAGATTTGAGCGCCCATTGGAATAAAGTAGTTCGCCTCCGACAATTAAAAGTAATAGTCTTATCATTGATGGACCTTCTACGCTAAGTCGCCCTGTTCATAGTCCCTATTCCTCCGCTCACGTTTCTAGTTTTCTCATGGCTCCCGATTTAGGTGTAATCTGTAGACAGAGGAAAGGTCTGCCGCCATAATTTAACCCGGGACAGAAACCTTTATAAAGCTCTACTCCAGTAAACCATGTCTGGATTAAAGCAGAAAAAGATCCAAATACGTGTGAGGATTTGAAAATAGTAGACTGATTGTATAGAATCAAAATTCTGATTCTGCAGCCTCCACCTCGGACATTGGAAATCCAAACGCTTGCTTCACGACCGTATTTACTCCTGGGCATCGTCAGCATCTCGAAATCACATCCACTTCCACCCAATATTGCCGGCAATCGCTTCACCTTGCAATACTGATGGATTGGTACGCCATTTCTAATTTGGTTATATTGGAACAAAAGCTTCCAGAACTCACCACAAATTCGTTCTAGCGAAAGCACATTTTCCTCAATCCTCATATCCAAAGTCCCATTCACCCTGCAGATCAATCTGGCGCTTGCTCCTGAAATCAACCGATATTCTGGACTACGGTATGGTATGTCGTCCTTTGGGTTAAATTCAGTCGAATCTCCCAGTAGCCATCGCGTTAACAATTTGGTGTAATTAAAACCTTTTCCAAGAACCAATGCACGATGATGCTGACCTGATCGATGCGCGCTGACTATTCCGCTCAGCGGTGGCCGTTTTTGGAATTGGAGTATCGAAGCTCTCCTATTTATGAAGCGTTTATTTTTCGCAAATGCTTCTTAAGGAATCTGTAGCACTGTTGCAAGAAATCATTGCGCTGCTGAAATCTGAAATTATCTAAGGGAAAGTCTTTAAGTCAGTCTAAGCCCTCGATTGGATCCACAACTGTTGATAGATTTATCAATGGTTAGGTCAAGGCTGATTTCGCCAAAAAATCTGATCCAAGGCAATCCTTTCAGTTCCGAATGGGTTAACTGTAGGATTTGACCAAAAAATGCCCGCCAACATCTTTTTCTTTGAAAAAGAATCGATAAGGAGGTATTCTGATTCGATGGTTTGCGCAATCGACAAAACTCATCCCAGCATACAGTTCCGAGATTTTTAGCAAAGGTACCTTTTGTGCAAAAGCGCTTAAGTATAAAAGGAAAAGAAGCCCTAGAGTACTAGTTCTCATTTCGAAAAGTCCTTCAAAAAAGTAGTCGAACCTTTAGTCCTCAAATTTGGCAAAATAGCGTAAATGACTGTTCCATATTTCGTTTAAAAATCTAGCCACTTTGCTTTCAAGCGCCTGCTTAGCTTCCTTCTTATCTAATTCCCCAAACAGATGATTGCCTGTGATTTCCTACTCACGGATTCAAAAATTCCATTATTCCCATAAAAAACAAAAATCCTCATAGCCCACAAATTACTTTGGTATAATCTCCGAGTTCCTTTCACTGGCTTTTAAGCTCTTTTGTGGTGGCTTGCCAAAACTTTGATTCTCCCCAATCCGAAATGAATTTCGTAGGAATCCATGCTTGTGATGTGTATAGATTCATTCCTTAAAGTTCCTGAATTCCGAACCAATCCTGAAGTTCAAATTCATCACTTTCTCCGATTTGATTAGGATGTTTTTTGATTGTGATTGCGATGGAAAGTGTTTACAACCCATCTAGCTTTGGGCGTCATAGAGTAAGGGGAACACCCCTCATAGTTTACCTCATTAATCCCGAAGTTACCCCATTCCAAAAAAACTCGAGTCTCGAAGAATGGATTGTCCATCAAAGTTACGAGGAGAATCTTGCCGTAGAGCCCGTTCCACTTAAATCAAAAAACTCTTGGAAAAAGGGAGCTGTTTTGTAAGTGAAAGTAAGAAAATCAGAAGCTGAGACTTCCTGTGCTTTAGCCGACCATCCAAAATCAAAAGCCCGAAAGAAAAAAAAGCCTATTTTTAACATATTAAAAACTATTCCACGATAAGTACCGAAAAATTGATTCAAATCTTTAGAAGATTTATTCATGAAAGCTAAAGTAAGATTTAAATGGAATCATAACGCTAATCCTTAGACCAAAGAAAAATGATTAACGACGAAACAAACTTTCTCAAATCCCTCGCATAGGAGGGCGGACAACCCTTCCGGCTTCAGTGCTGCCGTCTACTACAAGGCCTAAAAAAGAAACCAAATTTCTCTTTCGCTAAATACCAGTTACGGTTCAGAGGTCAAAAAGTGTAAAAGCCCTCCTTCAAAAGTCATCGAGCTGGCCGCCAAAGCTGGCTATGACCGGAATCGAGGCCTTGCGATGGCGGAGATTCAAACCTATCTGGAAAACTGGGGAAATTCAATTGCCTCGCGTTAAAAAACTTGCTTCTGATGCCCGCGTTTACAATTTTTTTGATTGCATCGGGCTTTCCGGACTTGGATGTCACAAGATGCCGAGAAGAGGTAAGACGTGGTTTTTATACAGATGAAAAAGGGAAATGGGCATTCGTTGCCGAGCTAGGTTGTCCACGAGTTGCGCTCCGGCACGTCGGGGGACTGAAGCACCACTATGGACCTGCCTTCAGGCAGCGAAAAGGTTAACAAAACGCTTGCTTGAACCTAGGGTCGAAAAACTGGAGTTAATGCCACAATTGGAAATTCTGGGAAGCTTATCCCTTCTTTTTACCATTTAGGGCAAGCGATGATGGTGGCTGCAGCTGCAGATGATAAGACGCCAAGATTTTTGGGCAGATGTCTACCATTTATTCCGTGGAGGATTCTGGCTTTGAGGGCATGAAAATGCTAGATGGACATTCCATTGATATTTTTTCACATGAATGATGTACTGCGATATACCCAGACTAGAGCAGCAGGGATAAGGACCCGCGGTCTTTCCAGGAGATGGAGCTGCGCCGCCTTGAAGGGAACTTGCAGGCAAACACTCAATCCAAAGGTGGGCAAAATCCATTCTCTCACTCGAACTCTTCAATCCAACCTACTATGCGATGGATCCTGAATATGGTGATACTACAGGAACTTTGGCAAAAATGAAGCAGGTTTTTTGAACAGGAATTAGCATATTCCTCTTTTTTCCCGGACTTATTTTCTTGTCTTCAATGAGAATAAGGTTTGCCTAAACAGAAATCGGGATTTAATGCCTGCCGCGTTTCCCTTTCAAATGAGGTTTAAAATTTTATAGGATCATTCATAGAAACAGGACGGTGTAAATAGGATACGCTAAACGCTTCAATTCCAATCCTTAAGTCAAAACCCTTGAGAAATAACTTAGAGTCACGAGGTTTGTTATTATCTTTTGAAATTAATGTTATTATGGCATTTCATGTACATGAATTGAAAAAAATATATTTTTTAGTATTTTTTCAAAATTATATTTTGATACTGTTCTTAGCCCTAGTTTCCAAAACTGTTTTACATAGCTTAATATCAAAATTTGACAGGTAAACTTCTTAAAGTAATTTGATGCAACATTAAACCCTTTTAACCATTGAAACTGGGATTCGTAGGGGGCACTTCGCTCGCAAAAAACATTAGTAAAAAATATATTCATGCCGGATCTGGAATGTGTATTCGGAGTGAGGCAATGATTTTCGATTACCCAAGAGAATTGACTGAGAAGAATGCTCAACCACTCCATCATAGAATTTCTGTCCCATGAATCAGCAATCATCCAATCCGAAATAATTCTCATATGAGTGGAAAACACATACTTGAAAGGAAAAATCTCTCTTGCCTTGAAAAAATGGTTAGATACCAGTAATAAACTTTATCATTGGACTGGCACTAATACAAAATATATAAAAAAATTAGTGCCTCTAATACCCGTTTCTCTCAGAGGAGCAGGCTCCAGAGGCTCATTTGTTTCAAAAGGCTGTCAATTAATTTTAGGAATCGATTATCCCAACTTCAGACAATGTCGGACTAATCAAAGAAGTTATTATTATTGGCCTGGGGATGATATTCCAGATAAAAGTAGAGTAAAAAGACTAATAGAAAATTTAATAGTTTTTAATGCGGTTGATGTGCTGTGGGAAAATCAATTAATTGCTCCTCTTTTAGGAGGCTTTTTTATCACCTAGGAAAAAGAAATATCTTGAATAAAAGTGAAACATCAAATTTCCAATTTAAGCTTGTTTCTATTTAATCACACTTCCAACAACTAAGCCTGCGTTGCAATATTACCCTTAGCCCCTACTCACACGCAGAATTAAAATACCTTAAACCAATTTAAAAATTTTAGGGCTACCTACCTATTTCATTACTATTGAAAAAAATTAATATTCCGCTTTTTGAGGTTTAGAATTCCCAAAAAAGCCATGCAATTAGCTGTTATGCTATTTTTTCTTAACTTCAATTTTCGATTAACCTCTTTAATTTCGCCAAAACATAAAATCCCCTTGCTCTTATATTACAAATAAAAAGCACAAAGCCGGCATTTATCCTGATTTTAAATATCTAATCTCTTGGTTTAAATCTCGTAGTACCTTAATTCTCCTCCAGATAGCTCTTAAACCCTACTTTCACCCAAACAAAGTCCGGAACTCAAATACGATCCTCCACGATCACAGGTGATGCAGGACAATCAGTCCTTCTTTGAGTTCTTTAGCGCAAGGTTCCAATGCAGCAAATAATGCTCCTCCACTAACTCATTTCTGCTAGAATCCCTTTCTTCCTTTTGCCATTCGGGCGCGGTCATAATGAGTTTGCTGATCTGGCTTACATCAATTAACACGATCCCACACGATTTCCGCTTCGAAAATTACCGGCAAACTCAGGAGGACCATTCTACGAAATCCCAGGGAATACTTGAACCATCGGTAGGTTGTGTACCCACGATTTGAATAATTAGGATCATTTCTTTAAATTAACGGAGATACCCCCATGATTGTACCTGTAGTCCCCATCGCCGAGACAAAAGAGTGACTTTGCCCGTTCTGGTATCAGTTCCAAATTTTCAAGGGTCAAGTCGTTCTTATTAATGTGAAAGGTAAGTTATTCGGGGATTAGGCAAACTGATTGAGCATAAAATATTCCCTCATTAAAATTTCATTTTCCCGGCTAGAGTTCGAAGAATACTCAATAGGTTTTGACGGGCAGGTTGTCAGGATGACCTAGCCCATAAGGCTCATTTAGAAAGGGAGCGCGGTTTCCTTTCGTTAGAATTGTCTTGCATGATTCAGGTCATCTCCAAATCCAAGAACGTTTGGCCACCATAGCCAAACTATTCCAGTATTGCCGCTTGTAAGCTTCGACAACTTGTCCCCGGATTTGGATCTCGTCCCGATTCTAAGCAGCTCGAAGCATATTATAGGGCAGCTCGTCCTTAACACTTCCTCCCGGATTCTTGGCCCTCTAGTTTACAAAGGATTTTGGACATTTAGGATTATAGGATATGCTCCAACTCGATTCAAGGGCGTATTAACCGATTCAGTTCAACTAGTTCATGTGTTTTTTTTTGAAATTAATAGGCCAAATGGAATTTGTTAAATCTGGAATTATATTCAAGCTATATGTATGATTAAAAATCCCTATAAGCTTCATTTTCATTCTTGATCAGTTTTAAATACATTACACGTCAGTCATAGCTGAGCCTGCCATGATACATGTGAGCTTGGTAATACACTTTGCTTACAGCAGGGACACTTCTGGGTAAGCCATACCATTTCCGCCAATCACACTTATTTTTTCCCGATGGTAGTGTGTACCTCCCAGGGATCGTCGCACCAGCATAATGACAACATAGATCCTCGATGGTTGATTGTCGCTTGGTATCCCGCTTCAGCTTGTTTCCACACGTCAAAGCACCGGAGCGTTACTCCTGCTAAAATCTTCACGGTGATCACCGATCACAGTGTTCTCTCCGATCACCACAACCTGTACGTGGTCAATGCAAAAAACTGACCAATACTTGCTCCGGGAGGAAATATCGATTCCTGTACGACTATGAAGCAATCTCATGTAATCACCGTTGGGAATGAGTTTGACGTCCTAATTGAGTGGAATTTGTATTGGCAATCCGGTTAAGCCGCAATTGGCAGTAAAAAGCCTGGGATAACTCCGGAGAATTTCGTGTTCGCGATTGGGCAAGCTGGGATTCTCCTGCATAACATGGCATCGACAATCCTGATGTTACCCATCGTAGATTTCCCGTTCTAGATTTGGAAGAAACTCCTCGGCAATCAATTCTGCCTTACCATCTTAAAAGGTTGTTTGTTTCTAGCCAAAAGTTGCCAAGAAGGGTCAGTTGAAGTTATCCAATTTTTGCCGTAACTCCTTCTGATCCTATTAATTTTCCTACAGTGTAATCAGGGAATAGCAATCCCAAAATTCTTCAAAAAAAAAACTGTTTAATTTACTTTGGGGAGGGACAATCGAACACTCTTTGATGAGCGAGAAAGAGTTTGAAATAAAAAAAGGGTCCATGAAAGGTGGCTAGGTTTTGATTCAATACAAAACCCACTTCGAATCACAGTAAGGTTCACCATAGGGTGATTCGGAGATTGTTATGCAGCACATTGTAGAGGCAAAGTAAGTTAGCGCCACCTCTTGGCCCAAAAGGCACAAAATACCCCCTCAAGGAAAAGGTGCATTGACCAGATTCGCTCAAAACGATCGTTGAAAATTAGGTTGTTATTGTCAAATGATCGATTTCATATTCAGCGTGTAGAAAGATGTTTGGCAAACACCATTATATCTGCTAAATAAGTCTTCCTCCATTAAGAGGAAAGATTTCGCCTCCAATGTATCTGCGGTCATTGAAATATTGCATAAGTAATCCCAACTCCAGAGGGAAAATGTTCGGGGTAAATTCATGACTCCGTACCAAAGAGGAAAAATCTATTAAAGTCACGGTACCCAAAATTGGCATCCCAAAAATTCCCCCAAAATTAAAGTCATCTTTGAATCGAATACTATTCGCCTGGATAGTATCACGGCTGAGCGAAACGTTGCTGGATACTGAAAATATTAAGAACGAAGAAAAATAAAAGCCGAACTTATTTTTTTTTAACAATGGGCCATTAAAGATCTTCTTTTGCGTTTTTTTCATCAGGTATTTTCTCACGGGCAAACTTCTCCAAAAGTTCAGGATTGGCTCATCCAAACTCGTCTCGTTCTGCTTTAATTTTCACTTTTCGCCTCTTACATTAAAATTCCTTTTGAGTCCTTCCAGGAGTATTGAGTTTACACTGAGTTTTGACTTGATTGATCACACTGTGTAGAATCAAGTAAAATCATCCAGGCAAAGAAAAAAAGGCCAATCCTAAAACAAAATTAAAAGTTTTTTCGTGGTATTTGAGGTATTTGTTCATGGGATTAGGATTTAATGATCAAGGTACAAAAAATGATGCAAAAAAAAGACAGCTTCGAAAAGAGGCTGTCTAAATTTGTGCTAAGGATTATAGGGATCAAATTGAACCTTCCATTTGAAAATCGCCCGCTTCTTCCCAGTTGCTTCTCAATCCGAAGCAATTGATTGTAAGTTTGGCAGTTACGATCAGATTCTTAGAAGCAGAACCAGTCTTGATCTGTCCGCCAATTTTAGAGCTACGCCAAATCAGCAATCGTTGGAATCTTCAGTTTCGCCAGGATCTGTGAGGACATTACAGCAGTGAATCCAGGCTTTGTGGGCAAGATTAACCGCATGTTATAGGTTTCAGTGAGGGTGCCAATTTGGTTTTACCTTGATCAAGATCGAAAATTTGGCAGACTTCTCTTTCGATTCCTCGTTTTCAGAAATTTGACATTTAGTTACAAAAAGGTTCATCCCCAAACTAATTGCACACGCAATCTCCGATTTTGGCAGTGAGCATTGCCCATCCTTGGCCAATCTTCTTCTGGCACAACCATTCTTCAATTTGCTATCCAATCGGGTATTTTTTCAGAAAGCTCCAGCTAAAATAATTAACCTTGGCTCCTCACGACTTCTTGTTTTTCCAGTATTCCCTTGTTCAAATTTTCTTTATAGGTTCGACTTTTCCAAATCTTTAAAAAACTCGGACGCTGCACAATCAATGCTATAGTAAATCTTTACCTGCCTATAACCTGCCTTGGAAATGCATCTAGGATTACATGCCAAAAGGCTTTCCTCAGTTCCGCCCAGAGAAGTTTGGAGGCAAAACCTCCCTCATCACCTTACCGCAAGTACTTAACCTTGTCGTGAAGGATTTTCTTTAGATTATGGGAAAATGTTCAGTTCCCCATCCGGCATGCCTTCTGAGAAAGTAGGAGCGTCCTACCGGTACGGGATCATAAACGTTCTTGAAATTGCAATCGGCGCATCAGAAGTGTTGAGCCCCCATTTAATGATATTCATATCTTGGAACAGGAAGCGTATTAGCATTTAACGTCCACCACATACCTGTAAGAGGCTGGTTGCGATTCCATCGGCCTGAGCGTTTGGCTACGGGCAAGGACACGCAAGAATTGCATTGCGGCCACCGAGTCTGCTTTTATAGTTGACCCATCTAGCTCGATCATATCTTGATCGATTAGATGTTTGGCGTCCAAAATATATCGAAGCCCATTCAGCTCAGAACGGATAATATCATTTTTACATTGGCTTACCGCCTTGAGTACTCCTTGTGCCCATATTTAGGCCTTTTTGTCGCCACACGAAGGCTCTTAAAGCTTCATTGATACCTGTTAGAAAGCACCACTTGGTTTACTTGCAGCTCTTACCAAAAAGCTCCATTTTTCCAGTATATATACATCCACCTCGTACGGTAGGAATTCCTCTAGAGGCTTTAGAATTTGTCTTGCATGAAATGATTTGAATCAACGTCATAGTTTTAAAAAGGTTTAGAAAGGTATTAGTTTTGATTTAAATTAAAGAAATTAAAATCGTCGAAAAGTATCTCGCAGTCATGGACCAGGAGAGGATTCTGGGTGTACTGAACACCGAAAATGCAGCTTTATTCTTCACGAATTTTTCCGCAACAGTGTTGTCAATTTTCAAAATGCCACGTGAGTAAATCTCCCACTTCTAAGACTTCTTTCCACAGCATCTTCTCTGGGGTTATATTGAAACCGTTGATTGTGGGCAAGTTAATTTCACGTATCCGTCCTCAAATTTTTGATAGTATGGTTCAATCCTCTATTCCATGGTGCATCTTATAAGTTGCATATTCGCAAGATTCGGCAAGGGATTTTGATGGACAGACAAAAATTACCGAAAAGGGGTTTACCTGTATTCCAAAGATATTCCTTTGTAGGTAGCTACTTGCGTAATTCCATTTACCGCTGGATCACCCGCGGTGACCATGGAAAGAAAATAAAGCGTTGGGCGGACAAGCTTTCCATCTCCGCCAATTTTGGTTTTTGGGCTGGAATACTTGCCAGTAAATCCTCTGCTGGCAAGATTTCTTAGAATATTCTTCTTAATGCCAAAGTCAAGACAAGCCAACTTTTTATAGAAGAATTCATTCTCCATAAAAGTAAGGCTCTTTTGGGTACAAAACTGCGGAAGAAAAAAAAAGCCTCCAAAACCGTTTCATATCAGGAACTTTCTCAATTTCAATCGTGGGAGACCTTGGGATATTTCCTTCAATTGGGAACATGATAATAGCAGTTCATAGCACCTTTGGATCTTAGATGCGCTGTACCAGCATTCTTAGTATCTATATCTGCATACCTGTGATTTTATTTCGGCTACCTAAAATAATCCCTGTAGCGAACCTTTGTGCGTTCACAAGTCTAGGTAATATACTCAGGAAAAAAACTATTGACTACAATACCACCAATCGTAGGGTTGGATCAGATTCTACTTCCGAATCGATCCACACCATTAATTTCCAATATGAGGGTGTTGTAGTTTACAATTATCTGTCCAGTTATAAGATGGATCGGTTGTGTTAATCTCCTGATAGGCCGGTTCATTCCGGTATGGAAGCAAATTTTCACCACCATTTGTTCCATGGTTTCCAATCCAATGAACCGTGCAAAGACAGTTCCCATCGGCTAGATAAAGTTGCGTTTTTGTTAATTCATCGTTCTGTTTTGAGTTGCCCAAAGTAAATATTTATTTGAAGGATTTAAGTTGAAAAAGGGTATAAAAAAGGGAGTTGAACCAAATGTTCCAATCCTTGATATTAGTCTGTGAGATGCTGTCAACTGTACTTCTCTTTCAGTTTCACCTTCAGTTGAATCTTCGCTAGCCTCAGAGCATTTTGGCTCTTCAGGCTTGTCTCTGTGTCCAGGCAGGAAGGCATTCTAACTTTAGCTTCAGCCACTGCGGGAAGCTGTTTACCTGTAACATCTTCTAGATCTTCTGGTGGTTTTTCTTAAACTTGGCGTTGGCATCTTTCAACATCAATTCGTTGAAGTTCAACCAATTCGATGATACACATTTCAGCGTGTCACCTAATCTGAAACCCAAGTCTTGATGATTACGAGTGTACCCTCCAGGACGATTTGCTTACTTTTTCGAGTCACACCTCCGAATAGCTTCGATTATGTGCCTCTTTATTTTTCCAAATAATGAGAAAAGCCATAACGTCTATTGTGAGTAGTATCCTCTTAATTTGCTCTAGTCACAAGAGGCTCCAAATACTTCTCAATTCTTTTGCCTTCGCAAGCGTGGTCGAGATACGCTTGTGAAGAATAGTGAAGTTGCCCAATTAGAAAGCATTGCCGTTCCGATGAGCAGCCTTTCTCCCAAGGTGGTTAATTTTCTTACGTGTCGTCATATTAATTATTTCTTCATCAAAGTTTATACTTTGAAAATATCCATTCCAAAAGTCAATCCTTTTTCTTGGCATAAAGTTGCTCTAATTCTGCGAGAAGACTTCTTACCAAAATTTTCGTTGAATTCATCAGTCCGGAGATTTCAAGTCTTGCAAAGTCCACCGGTGTTCGTGTCACATCAGCTGCATTTTAAGCAATTGAATGCTCTTTGGACGGAAATCGTCTAGATTCACTTAAAGAAGTCTTAAAGCCAATTTCTCAGTGTGCAAAGAAAACTCTTCATCAATCGCTTCTGTTTCAGTTACCCCTGTCGAATCTAGGAACCAATTAGTCTGGTTTCAGAGAATAACATAAAAGTGTTGAATCAAGATTTTAGGAAGATTTCCTGAAGGTTGGCTGTTCTCTGGAGGATTGGAAACCATCAGTAGATAACTTCGTAGGAATCAGTTGTTTTCGAAAGTCAGTCTTTTGCTCTACTCGCGTATTTTCAACACTATACTTCACATTCTTTATTGGTGTGAAGATGGCATCGATAGACGATAGTGCCAAAGGATTTGTTCTTTGGTTGGATTTCTTCAGCTGCGTAAGTAACCTCTACCCTTTTCCACTATAATTCCATCTCAAAGTTTTAGATTCATCGATATGACCAAATAACTAAATTCTGGATTTTAGAATTTTTCAAAGGAGATGTGAAAACTTAGCGATGTCCCCAGCAGTGAACACAAGACTGATTTTTTATCTCAAACAGTGATTTTTCCATCAAATGCTTCATTGCACTTTCTTGAATCTCACGTTGTTTCAAGTTCAAAATAATATCTGTGACGTCTTCCACGTACACCTTTCGATGGTAGAAAATTCATGCACTACTCCAGGGAATTTTCAATGAAGTGATTGCATTAAACCTTTCTAAGAAGGAAAGCAGAATTCTTCTCAAAGGCATTACCGTGGTAACACCCATAGCCTTTTTCTAGTGGTTTTGGAAGGTAAATAAGCCATGAAAAATCAGTCGGCTTTTTCCATTACCACTTTCTCCGCATTTTTTTGAAAATGCTAGTTATGGACCATTATATCTCGTTCTTTTTTTAAAAAGCTGAAAATATTTTAAAAATTACTGTAGAGGTTAAAGTTCGGAACAAGTGAGTTGTCCTTGATATTCTCAGGGGAATATTCATCTTCTGCCCTGTACACTGACGGAATTTGCCGGTTTCAATTGGACGTTGCCAATCCCACTCTAACCAAGGCATATTTATTTGCACCTTTTCCAAGCTAAGCTAGGTAGTGATGCTAGGAAGGAGACTTGGAAAACGGCTTCTCTAAAAACTGAAAAACCAACCATCACCTGGTTTAAGCGTTATAAAAGAAGGAATATTTACCCACGCCACCATTTCACAAGAATGTGTTGGATCGCGAAAAACTAGTTTGTCTAAGCACCTCCTTTTCTGGTCGGGGGAAAATCACTAATCTATATTTTTTTAACTGTATTGTCTAAAATCTTTTTACCCTTCTTAGAAGCTGGAAGTAAGGATTTTCACCTGGTAATTTTTCCCAGGACTTTTTCTTGAAAGCTATACCAAAACATTTTAGCGGCCAAATTGTCTTTTCCAAATAACCACCCATTAGATGTAATTGTGCCTTTCTGCCCTTTTTTCGGAAAGCTGGGATTGGGCCATAGTTTTTCCGAAAACTGCTTTCTTTTTCTTCTATCCCTCCCCTCTTTTGGGGTGGGTGGTGTT
>Ga0163217_1056116_pt1 | contig 12594 bp, 15 predicted proteins | sample SynspAceP_FD_185933 | JGI IMG/M metagenome (GOLD analysis project Ga0163217, IMG submission 185933) | Saline lake microbial communities from Ace Lake in Antarctica - Synechococcus sp. Ace-P (PacBio error correction) | ecosystem: Environmental > Aquatic > Non-marine Saline and Alkaline > Saline ... | reverse complement strand
GCGTGCCTGCGGGTCTGTTCGAGAATGCCGGAACGCGCAGGCGACCAGCAGCACGCGAGATCGGCAGTCGAGCGCCGGTCGCCATGTGCGGGTGTATGCACATGGCCGGGCGTGTCGCGGACGATGAACGAGCGCCGGTCGGTTGGCGAAATAGCGGTAGGGCGACATCAATGTTTTGATCCCTGTTCGCGCTCGGCCTAGCAGACCATCGAGAGCAGCGCGAAATCGGGCAGGCCGAGCTCGTTCTGCTTGCCGTGAATCTCGCCTCAGCTGCCGCCTGTCTTCCTGACCGCCTTGGTGTCCCATACGCAAGACGGCCCGATCATGCGTTACTTGCCGATCATCGACAGAAGCCGTCAGGTGATAAATCCTGAGCGCCGCGCCTGCGACCGGCTGTCGCTGCCTGTGCGTCGAGGATGGTCGCATACGTCACCGACTTCAAAGGAAAGCACGTTGGCGAAAAGTGATGAGAAACTCATCAGGAAATTTAGCCTTCGCGTTTTTTCTTTTCCATCGAGCCGGACTTTGCTCGGTCAATCGCCCGGCTTGCCGTTCCGGGACACCGTGCGGATTTCAAGTTCGTCTAATCACTTCATCCAGTTCGTCGCTTTTCCGACGCGCACAGCCCGGTAGCGGAGAAGCAAGCCGAGCGTCCGAATCGCTGACCAGTTCTTCGCTCACCTGTTCGTTCCTGGCAGCAGCTCAAGCCGCTTGTCTTCTGCCAGAATCAGGCATCCGTCAGCGCTCAAAACCTTGCCGCGTCGGCAAATAGAGCGCACTCAGGTCGATCTGTTCGGGCCTGAATGTAGCGCCAGATGTCGACTCGGTCCAGTTCGACAAGCGGAAGGCGCGCACGCTTTTCACCCGAAGATTCATGCCATTGTAGATTCGACCAGAGTTCGGGGCGTGATGCGCGGAGTCCCAGCATGTCGGGTCCGTCCGAACGAGATAGATCCGTCCTTGGCGCGGGAGGGTTCCCTCGTCGCGCCGCGCGCCGCAAAGCTGCGTCGTAAGCGCCCATGTCGAGCGTCCTGCTTCAGCGCCTGCGTCTTCTGATGTCGTATAGCGCGTAGGAGCCGTGACTGAACCGGGCTGACCTGATCGCGAAGCCCGTCCGGTTGGTGTGAGAGATCAGCTCAAAGCCGTGTTCGCAACCACCGCGTCCGAAGTGCGATCATTCGGAAAATTCCAGCCGTATCGATGTGGAAACCAGCGAAACGCAGCTTGCCCGGTTGAAACCCTTTCAGCGCCAGATGCAGAAGCACCGAGAATCCCTTGTCCGACCGATAGAGCATCCACCGGGCGTTCGAACTCCGCCGCCACTTCACGGAAGATGTGGATCGCCCGTTTCCAAGCGCCTTGAGAGCGATCGAGCGGCGGCTTCGCCGCGCCCGTGTTCAATCACGTTCATGGGATTGTCCTTCAATAACTCCGAAGTCGCGGCCGTGACTTTGGGTTGGCCCTGGCGCGCGAGCCTGACATGAAAGCTGACAAATGCACCCATTCGCGCCGCTCGGTCCTGTTCCCACCACCAGCGTCCGCACGTTCGCTCACCCGCTTGATGCGCTGCGGTGCACGGGCTCGCAGCCGATTCACGAAAGCCTTGCAGGCAACGGATTGATCGGCACATCGTCGGCCTGAGCACGGGCGTGCAGCGCTCCAGTGACTAGCGGCCACTGATCTGACCTTGAAGCAGGCTGCGATCCACGTCCCATTTCGAGCCAAGCGGCGCATTGGCCCGGTTGCCCGACTGGCCGCGGCGCAGCACCGGTCACCCAGATATCGCGTCTCCAGCGCCCGCCCAGCGCTGCAGTGCTTGCGCGCATGAGCAGCAAGCTGCCGCCCATCGACGCCTGTTCGTAAAAATCGTTCTCACCATTAAAGCGCCACACAAGCCGTCGAACTTCGTCTTTCCACGCCGGTAAACCTTCAACCAGAGATCATGAACGCTCGGTCTCACCAATCAGCTTTGCCGTCCGGCAAACAGCCGAGCCGACGTCATGAACGACGCGTGATATGCGCAAGTCGGCAAAATGTTTGCCGGCGTATGAATCGAGGTCAGGACCTGATCTTTCAACCCCAGCAGATGTACGTGAAACACCGCACGCCCAGTGAAGCGATCCAGCAGCATCCGTCCGCAGCGCATCGATGCCAAGCTCTGCGTTGAGGTGGAGGCGAACTCAGCGGCCAAATCGATGGAACCGGCGGAGATGGGGATGTGATTGCAGGAGGCATAGTACGCTCATTGACAGTTCTCAATTTTCGCTGCGTTGTGCACGTAAAAACGATGCATCATCGTCCTGTTTGTCGGCCCGTAGTTCGGTTCGCTGCTGTTCCGTCTTAAGCTGTGACTTGCCGCACAAAATTCTGCCCAATTCAAAGTATGATGATCCGTCGCTAACAGTGCATTTGACCAGTGGGTCGCGCAAACATGTCACGCCAGACAGGTCGAGTAAACAAATTATCACCGGTAGCCCTGGACCTGGGGTCCCCGCGTTTGACTTCTTGATGATCCTCCCACCGGGTTCCATCCGGACCCTTGATCGAGGGCGCGTTGACAAAAAGTCGCTATTCGCTGGCGCAAGGAGATTGTGACGGTGCCGCCTGAGGCAGCCAACTGTTGAACCGGTCAAATCCTACCGCATCCGCACCTACGCCGACCACAGGCGTGCCGACAGGCCCTTTCCTCTATTTCCTTCTGGCGCAGCTCGTAATCCCGATATTCCGTGTGTTGCGATAGCAAAACTGGCGTGAAGACCGGCCGTTTTGCCCGAAGCCACGCCAAAACATGTTCTTTCTGGTCGATGCTTCTGCGATCGGCACCGAGCGATTTCATCGCCGGGCGCAATGAGTTTCACCGTCAACATTGCGTGATCCGGGGGCAATCCCCGGTCGCTGCGTCGTCTACGCCCGGCGCACTTAGCAAGATGTGGAGCGGACGGGACATGGGCCGGCGCGCAGGTTTGCCGAGTCAGCTCTGATCGGCGGAGATTTCAGCCAAGCGGAAATTCACACCCGGCCAGACGTCCCAAAAACGCGTGCGCTGGTTCAGCGTCACCCACAAGGAGCCGGAAACCGACGACCTGCTCGAACGCATGCCCCGACCACAGACCGCCAGGTCGGTCTCCTCGCTTCAATTCTGTCCTATTGGCTGAAGGCCGCGCCGATGTCTTATCACGCTGTCTGCTCAAGCAATGGACATCGTCCGCGGAGACGCAGTGCTTGCGCGCTGCCGGCGAATGACACTGTCGCTCGCGTGCGCCCTTGCTCTTATGGTTGCGAGGGCAGATTTTCGGTGCTCCCGTTTCGTCGGCTGGGCAAGCCGCCCCCGAGGCTAGGACGTCATGCGCCTGACCTCGAATATCTTGCCCCGGAAAAATCCGAAGCCCGAAGCCGTGCCCTCGACCTCATCTGCTTTTTCAGCTCTGTTTCAGCCGGCTTCGTTTTCCAGTCGCGCGATTGGATCCACGCTTCCAGATTCTTGGTTAGCCAGCGGCGTGCGTCCGAGGAATGATCCGCAGTCCTTCCTCCCGGTCATGATCGACGACCGTGAGAGTTGCCATGTCACCCGCGGGAAAAATCGAGCTTCAGACAACACGTCTAACCCTATACTCGAACGACCTAGATACCAGCGTGAGACTAGCTTGCTCTTCTCGGGATAGATTCGATACACATCCTCCTCTGCGCATGTTCGGAGGCATGTCCGTCAGGCACCGGGCCATCCGCAGGTGAGGCCGCACGGGTGATAGGCCGCCTCTATACCTCGCAATTAAGACATCTGAGGTACCATTCCCTCGAACAGCACACACGTACTAATAAGCTTCCCACCACTGCTCATCATACTTCAGCCTTCTAACGTGTCCTGAACATTGTTGCCCGGCTGATCTCCATGCCGCGATAGGGATCGAAACGCCGCTGCGACGAAAATCTCCCGTTAATCCTGGACCCCGCGGCTGGAAGTCTCGCGCCAAGTCTTCCTCATGTCATGCGTAGTTGAACCGATCACCGATGAAGCGTCCTTGGCCATCGGCCCGATCGAAGCGTGACAAGCACCGTCGAGAGGCTGACCGCATTGGTCGAACATGGCCTGAAAAACCGTGCAATCGGATGCGGCCGCAGGCCTGCCGTCATAGCGGATGGCGCCGGTCAGAAAATGGGAACTGGATATCGGGGAGGGCTTAGGGCACGCCCGCCGCCGAGCGCACGAAGCCGGCTGGCCTCGAACTGGTTCGAGGGTTCCAAGCCCGCGCCGCAGAAAGCCACTGTGCCCATGATGCTTTGCGAGAAACAGCTGAGTTTGGAATACGAGCGTGATCGGTGGATGCATGTCTCTGGATATAAACCTCGAGATGGTTCCTTTCAGATTTCCCCGACGCCGGTGCCGGTCGGCGCAGTCACTTCGATTCCATTTCTTTGAGCGTGCGCGCCGTCCGATGCCCGAGAGCATCAGCAGCTTGGGCGAGTTGAAACTTGACGCCTGGCAATCACAAACCTCACGCCGTGCTTAACAACTTGAATCGATCCTGAAACCTCAGATTTCAACCGCCGGTGTAGGAGAGGGATAGCGCGTTGATTCTCGATCTCGACCAACACGCCGCGCCAGAGTCTTACTGACAAAGACACTCACGTTTTTGCGCATTCAGCGACCGTCTTCAGATAAAGCCTCGGGCCGTCGACCAAGCGCTGCCCTTGTGGGATGGTGCGCTCCAATCAGCCAAACCTCCTGACGCGCATCCCGCTGTAGTCTCGTCACTCCGTATCCGGCCTGCTCACGCATCACAATGAACGCTGAAAACAGACGGCATTGACCGCCCGTCCGCGTCTTGCAATCTCCCAACGGCGCCGTTAGTGCCGCGCCAGCCTTCTCGACCGCAAACGACGCGCCCTGGTGCGAGGTGTCCTGACGTTTGAAATAGGGATCAGCACATCGGCAAACGACCAGTCCGGATGCACCTTTGACGGCCCAGTGGTTCGACAGTCCTCTGCCCTGGGCCCGCGCTATCACGAAACATCGCCGTTTTATCGAGAGGAGCCGCCGAGACTTTATTCACGCAGGCTTGCAGCGAGCCGCCCGGTTGCCCAGGATTGGCTTCCGGCTCGGTTGTTAGCCCCAGTCATAATCCCCAGTTCACGGTAGGACAGGTCGGCCGGCATCTGGATGAACGGCCGAAACGATCCACCAACTGTATCGATGATAATCACCGGAATGCTGCCTCCTCGCTCAGCGTGCAGCATTGCGACCCGCCGAAGCCGACGCCGATGAGGACGAAATCTCTTGCATGTCCATCATCTTATCCTCCTCAGTAAGGGCGTCGACTGGGCCGGGTCCACCGTAGACACTTGAGCTGGGATATAGTACTCAACCGCGGCGCGAGAATTTTTCACGCCCGATGCCGATGCTTACCCGCCAAAACGTTTAATGCCTCAACCCTGTGTGTCAATTGTACTGTGTTGACCAGTGTCCTCCCATGCCTCAAGGTTTAGCATACAACCCGTGTGCGCGAGGTCACGGTCGGCGTGTTGTGAAAACTCCTGCCGCCAACCAACGGGTCGAGTTGCGCACCGGACGCGTTCGTTTTCGTCCGTCAAACACCAGCACGCATCCTGTATATACATCCGAGTCTCGAAAGATTCGTCTCCAGCGCTCGTATCTCGTCAGATGTCATCGGTGACCGTTCTGCCAATAAACCGTCGCGTGGATAATAGGCGCCGTTCCGACCCCTCTGCAGCACACGGCTCACGGCCACCACCTGTAACCAGTACGCAGCGCACACTCCTTTATTTGCACCTCTTTGTAGCCCAGCACACCTGATCGCGTATCAGCGCCACTGATCACCATCCATGGTCCAGTCATGCGCTAATCCCGGAGTGCACGACGCGATCGCCAAGACTGATCGCTCAGGTGCGGCTTGAGACGTTCATAAAGCGGTCATATACGCGCCGCGGACAACACCCCTTGTTGCCTTCGAGCAGTCTGGCCCGGTTTCGAATAGTAAATGACCCAACAGCATCGCGCCGCCTATTGGCGCTATTCAAGGTCGCGTCATCGACACCAGATCGGCGATTTTGCCGCCAAGCTCCATGAGTACTGGACTATGATGGTCTGGCAGCGGTCAGCCAGCACCGTTGGCCCGCGTTGCACCGAGCCGGTGGAGCGACCACTCTTGCTATATTCTGGTCATGGTGGCGAAGCGCGGCGCCGACATCGCCATAAGCCCTGCACAACATTGAAAGAGACCTGCAGCAGGCCCGCATCGGAGTGAAGGCTTCGGCCAGAGCAGACTGGTCAGCGGCGGTGTCATTTCGATTGGCTTGAAGATGAAGGCGTTTCCGCAGGACGATGCGCGCGGAGCGGCTTTCCAGAGCAATCTTAGATCGGATAATTCCACGCACCGATGCCTGCACAGACACGAGCGCTTCACGGCGGTATAACAAAATACGCCGCCGCCCAGATCGATATGCTCGCCTGGTGATAGGGCGGCCAGTCGTCCGAAAATACTCAAGCGCGTCGGCGGCTGAGCCGCATCAGCATACCAGTGTTTCTGGATCGCCTGCCGGTGTCCAGCCGTCCTCGATCCCCGAGAGTTCATCATTTGCGCTCGCGGCAGATCTGCCTGTCCGCAGCAAATCCGCCCGCGTTCACGCCTTCAGCCGCGCCCAGGCCGCTGTTCCCGCCTGCCGCATAGACCGCCCGCCGATGATCGCGAGCGTCGCCGAATGCAGCTTGGCGTTCAGCTCGCCTGTGCCGATAGATGCTTTCGATTCACGCACCACTGTGTCTTCGACGTACGCGCCGCGATGTGGTGAGAGGCTTTGGGTTGTGCGGTTCTATGTTCTCCGTTGGTGTTCGCACCGGCTCATTCGCCGCGCGGGAAACCGTTGCGAGTCTTCCAAAATTGTTGAGATCCATAATTGATTGCGCATGTTAGCGCCCGAGCCTTCTGCAAAGGCTGAAATCCAGGTGTAGTAGTTGCCGTTCCTGAGTGCTTCATAGACCACCCAGCGCCGCGCCTGCTTTCGACGCACTCGGCATCGTTAGCGCGTCATGTCCCATCTGGCCCGACGATCATGTAGGTCGGCGACCCGCTCCGCATGCGCCGGATCAGCCGCCAAAGGTTGGTCATCTTCATTCCGGCATCTGGCATCGAGAAATCGAACAGCTGCGTGCATCAAGTTCGCAATGATGAACTATGTAGCGGGCCGTCGCGGCGACTTGCCACCAAATGGCGGCCTTCGGAATCCCTCGGGCAGGAATCAGAATATGCCATCGCAGCACCGGCGCCGTGGCGCGTTTCAACCCGCGCATTACCGGGTTCAGGGCCTCTCGCCAATCGTCCACGCGCAATCTTTCGACGATTTACACCGGCAAGTGTCGCATAGACCGTCGGGGGGTGAGTCGAGATGGATGTAGGTTCTCAAACCAGCCGGCCTGTCGGCGCCCGGAAACCGCAATCATCAAAGGCACCCGCGCGAGCCGTTCAAAGAGCTCATTCTGAACCAACATGCCGCTTCGCACAGCATTCCCGCCATGGTCGAGCAGACACCACAATTTGTGGTTGTCTTCATCCGGTCCTTAAAGCGTCGCCAGAAGTTTCGCCGAATCTTGTTCATCGCAGATAGGAAATGTTGCTTAGTAGGCCTGCGCAACGGGGGCATCTGTCCTCTGGATGTCGAAAGCGCTCTGAATCATTTGTGCCTGTAAAGCCGCTGCGAATGCTTGATCCAGTTCATGCATAGTGATCGGCGGCACCGTGGTTTCCAGCTGAGGAGGCAATCCTCGTTAAAGATCCCAATATTCTTGCGGCAACGTAGGGATTCGTCGGATGGTGATATGATACGTCACCCCAGGGGCGTGCCGAAGCAATCGTCACTCCAAGCGCGACAGCTGATGCAGCTTCTGCGTGGGAAGACGCCACTCGTCATCATATTCCATCTGGTTCGAGTTTCGCCCACGCCCGCCGCCGCGTGACCGATCCGAGATTGAATACCACAGTCGATCGCTCACGGGCTTGCAGGTAGTCCGCCGTCCAGCCGAAATCGGCAGGATTAAATGTCGGTGGTCAGCCTTCTTCAAACCCGTGCATTCTGGTCAGGGCCGAACAAAATGCATCTTGCCGACAGGCAGGTGTGATAGCCGGCCGGCGAGGTGATGCGCGGTAGGTCGGAAGTCGGAGAGCGAACTCGGCGCGTATGTCGTAAACCCGTGTCCGGCGCGCAGCTGACCCTGACATGAAAGATATGCCGTCCTGGACAAAGAGCGGCGAGTCGTGAATTCTTCGAAAAAACCGCACCGAGCGCCCTGGCCAGCTTCTTCAGATTTGGGCATGCAGAGAAATTTCGGCCGGCCATTCGAAACAGCTGGCCGTTGAGCTGCGTCGACCATGAGAAATGAGAATGTTGGGCGTTCGCCCCGCGTGACCCCGTCGCTTCATACTTTGTCTCCGCGAATTTCCCAGCAATGCGTTCGATGTGATCCTCGACAATGCCACCGCGTCATGATCGCGCAGCCCGTCCGAGCGCCTCGATGTAGACCGTCGATCATCGCCGCTCTCCTTCGGCTATTGCGCTCCTGCATCGCTTTCACCAACCAGCGGGTCCAATCGCTCATCAAATTCATTGCAGTCGTCTCGCGGTTTATACGGACAGCAATCGCCGGATGTCCTGCGCGCGCTGGGCGTCAAACAGAAAATGCCAGCCAGCGCAACCCCACGCGCCTCTGAAAATTGCTGTCGGAAAACTGACAGTGATAGATGCCGAGATCCGCGCCCGATTGGTGCGAGCGGGCTTCAAGGTTGACCGTGTCGACCCGAAGATCGCTCCAAGCAACCCCGTACCGAGGCCGGCGGATTTCCAAAGGGGGGTTGATCTTTGGAGCCGAAATAGTGGTGCGCCAGCGCCGGACACGCCGGCCCTTCCTGGCAAATGTCACATTGTGACAGCCATTGAGCCGCGCGACGCCGACGCTTCAATAGGCCGGCATACGTAAGCGCCTTGCGGCGAACCGTTCCATGCCTATCTGTCGCATCACGCGTCTCCCGAGACCTGGCGAGGTTGTGTCTACCATATCTTTCCAGGCTGTGAGGCTGCAGTCTTAAATTTTGATCTGACTTGATCAAATCAACAAAAAAATCGCATTTCCATTTGCCCGGGGAGGCTACCGCGCGGGGCTGATTTGCGTGGCCGGGGAGAGGACGCAGGCGGTATTGGTCTGTTGCAAGCCGCGACGGTTCACCCGGCAACAACAGCGTTTGTTGCCCGCCGTTATTACCGTCCGTGCGGGCCGCCCATCTGGACGGCCCGGCCTTCAATCATTCTGGCCCTAGTTCAGGCTACGACCGGAGCCTGCTTGTATGAACAATCACCTTGGGCGCCGCTTTTACCCGCCATGAAGGTCATGACATCTCTGATTGAGCAGACGGATGCAGCCGGAGGAGACCGCTTGCCGATCGAATTGGCATTCCGGGTGCCGTCGAATCCGAGTTAGAGCGTGTCATCGCAGTTCTGACAGGTAGAGCGTCGTGCGCCCAGCGGGTTGAGATGGGCCGTGATCCATCCCGCCATTGGTCAACCGAATAGCAATGGTGGCCAGTTCGGACTTGCGCGCCACCATGTCGTCGGGTGCTTCTCCATCGCGCCATTTGCGCTTAGTACTGCGACCACGGCATGCCGACCAGGAAAATCCCTGCCGGCGGACGCCAAGGCCTAACGCATGGGGTGCCACCATCTCTACCAGATGCAGATAGAATCCCGGGTCGACGACAGCCCGTCCCGGCACCTCGTTGGAAGGGGATTGGATACGCGCTGGCGCCAGTAGGCGTCCGGCACCACGCCGTTGGCTACGGCAGGATCGATATATGCTTCTCTAAGCACCAGCCCGTAGCCGCAGATCACCTCGGCACAGGTATCGATTACGGCGTTTTGAATTGATGTCATCGGCTTGTCCAAACGGTTGTGCACCGGGAAATAGCACAGCCGAAGCGGGCTGGCTGCCCCAGAAGAAAAGGCGTCGGGTATCATGGTCTTTCTTTTGGGTGCGAAGGGAGCGGATATCTCAGACGACGGTGACATCCGTGTTGTCGCACTTCACTTATCCGGCGCCTGAAAATCCGGCTTAGAGCGCATATTGTCAGCGCCCGCCATGCACTTGTCCAAACCTGTTGCCCAATGCCTGCTGAGGATCAAGCGCGGACGGAGGGAGGTTTAAACCGGTGTCCAGGCTGCAGTTGACCAGGTGATGACGTCCTCCTGGCAGAAGTTTGTGACGATTCAGCTCCGTTTTTCAGATCGGGACACCGAGCCGAGCCGAGTAAGTTCCACCGTTTGCCGGAAACACTGCTGCTTTGCCGCATGTCCTAGTCCGCGCGAAAACGTCCCGTCAACCCGAGAGTGACGCCAGGAAACACAGAAAGAGATTGCGCGGATCGCATTGAATGAGGGTACTACCGTCAACTGTGGCTCAAACCAGCCCGCAATGGCCAATGGATTCAAAGTTTTGTGATGGCAGTCGCAACGCAGAGCCTCGACGCGAGCTCGCCGTTCTGCCTGATCGCCACACTCCATGACAACCTCGTTGCGTGACAGAAATTTGGCTGGGCAATGAATTCGCTGCCTTTATCAACCGCCAGAAATCCGCTGCTTGCTCTCTTTATCCATCGCCCCGAAACTCACGCTCATCCCGTATCGTCGGCTGATATGAGCTCGCATTCTTGATTCAGAGTGACAATCAGCATCTCAGTATTCCTCTCAACGACGGATCGGACGGACGGATCCACCAACCCCCATCCTGAAGGCAAGGTGCCGTTGCTCGTCCCATATGTGTCGAGATATGGGAATCCCAACTGCCATCATCTCTATTGACCTGATTATGATTCCCCATCAGAACTTTGGCTGTCGTCGGCAGCAGATCCGCGGCAGCTATTTAAAAGCGCTGCTGGCCTGTAGCAAACGTACTTCGACCCGTTCAATCGTCTGTGAATGCGGCGGGTCTCAGGCATCCGTTTCGGACTACCCTTCGCGTGTTTCCGAGTCGGCGCGGTAACAATACAACTGCGAAAAAAACCCGTTCTCAGCGGCGGACACGTTTACCGCCCCGATCTGCTGCGGGTCTCGCCCTTTCCTTTTATGTTCCCAATCACCACTTCCCGATGTCCAGATTCAATCGGGACGATCACGCGCTGCCAGGCCGGTCCATCCGCGCAGGCGATCATCCGACTTCGATTCAGGCTGGCCATCAGCCTGAATCACCAGTCTTGTTCCTCGTATCGATTCATGACCTCGATGAGTGGAACAATCCACTGTGATTATGCGTTTAAGGTAACTCTTCTCCCCTTACAAAGCTGCACGGGGCCGCGCTCAAAATTGCGCGCCAACACTGACGGGATTCATCGAGAAAGTGACCATAAGACTGCCTGCATCAATTGGCTGGCCCATACCCTTCTGGCAAAACACAACGACGAAACAGTCGAAAGTCTGTCACCAAAGTGGCCCTAGGCCTCGAGCATGCCGGGCTCGAAGCTGGCGATATCATGAATATCATCTCGGTCACTTTCAACGCGGGCTTCGCGCCCCAAGGATTCACGCAAACCTGGTTGCTGCAGGCGAGACGGGTTCCGTCCAAAACCGACACCCGCGTTCAAAAACGCCTGCCACGCTCCGTCTGCTCCATCAGGGCATCAAGGCATCTCGGCGTGCCGCGCCGCCGGGTGCGGTCGTTGGCGTCGAGCAGATATACACGACGCCGGATACCGCAGATCGGCCCAACCTGCTCAAAAGCCTCTTAACTTGCCTGAAGTACGGGACACGCCGGCCAGGCTTCCGGTGTTCTCGCAAGATCGCCACGCATTTCCAGAAAATACGGCACCAGTCTGAGCCTTGCCGCGATTCCGCAAGAACCAACAAGAAACCGCGTCCGGACAATCCCTGGGCGCAGATGCGCAAGATCCGGCTTTGAGTCTGCCGCACCGAGAGCGACAAAAACTTCGTCGCGGTCCGGCCTTCAAGCGCAACAGATTGCTCCGCTTGTCTCCGGATGCGCGCGGCCATAGTGCTGCCATGTTGAACCGAACAGCCATGCAGCGCCACCGCCGGCTGTCACCCGTCGAACAGTGAGATTTCCTTGCCCGATGTCCAGCCTTGGCATTCTCGCCTTTGAAGCGTTTCAAGGCTGGAACGCGGCCTTTGCCCATCCAGGACATTCGCCTCGACGGATCTTAAGTTCCTTGTTGACGCACCATTGAAACGCCTCACCCACATGCTGAAACTAGCTGAGGTATGAAAACGCGATGGATGGCCAAAGCCGGGCAGGCGGCGATTGCCCGAAATGAGCGGCGAAACCCAAGGGGAATGGCCCGTTTGCGGTTCAAATCCTTCAGCGGCTTTGAAAGCCAAGATCACAATCCGAATTCGGCGCCACCGGCGTCAATTTCCATGCATTTGTTTGCTCTCGGCCAGTTGCAAAACGACCGGGAGGGCCGCGGGCATTCCAGGGTCAAGACCGCTTTAAAACCTCGGCTGGCACTCAACAGGGGGCGTTTTTTTGGCCCGCGTTGGGGGAAAAAAAAAATTTCCTTCTCTTTTTTATATTTGTTCGGTGTG
>Ga0163217_1003583_pt1 | contig 12594 bp, 12 predicted proteins | sample SynspAceP_FD_185933 | JGI IMG/M metagenome (GOLD analysis project Ga0163217, IMG submission 185933) | Saline lake microbial communities from Ace Lake in Antarctica - Synechococcus sp. Ace-P (PacBio error correction) | ecosystem: Environmental > Aquatic > Non-marine Saline and Alkaline > Saline ... | reverse complement strand
GGTCAGATGGGCCAGCGCTTGTCGCGAAGGCCGATCTCGCGGATCCTTTGAGGTGCAAACGCACTTTTATCGCTATAGTCGCGCAGCGTGGCGCGCCTCATCCGCCGCCCAGTTTTGCAAGCGCAACTTCGCCATGGTCGAGCCAGCTTTTGAAGCCTCGAGCAAGTCAGCTTTCACTGTCAGCCAGATAGGCGTTGGTTTTTTGCCCACCCAGCGAGCGGACCTTGACTCAAGATAGACATCGGCGTCTTTGCGACGCGGAAACAGCTTTGGACCTCGCTTGCCCATCATGATCGGTGAATCCACTCTGCCATCGTATCAGCCCGGGGGCAGCGTGCGCTTGCGAATAGTTGCATGATCTCCCCTAAATTCAGTAAGGAACGGAACGGTTACAGACCGATTCATAACGGATATAAAGCATTAGCAAGTGCACTAGCAACGGATTGTATACTTGTGTTAGATATCGCGTCAATGAATGGAAGAGTAAACATGACAAGCTAAGAAACGGACGCGCCGGAACCGGACGCGCCGGAAAAACGATTGGCGATCCAGAGGCCTCTGCAGGGATCGGGTGTGCCGTTGCCCAGCTTGCGCGTTTCTTCAATCGGCCGGAGGCAATTCCAGTCACAAAAGCTTTGCCAAAACCCCACGGTGGATTTCCGCCGCACATGGCCCGAACAGAAATCCTTTAAGGCGTCTATTGCAGCCGCGATGAGCGAGCATTTTTGCTTGGAATATCCGAGTCGTATCAGAAGGCGATGGGAAGACCCTTTGCCGGCACATGGAATGCCCTTGGTGACGATAGCTGTCGCCGCACCATCTTCAGACCGGCGGGCTATCACTTTCATTCAGGGCATCGAACCATTGATTGTCAACTCGAGCTGGTGAAATAGGGAAGTTTCTTTTGTTAAGCTGCCCAGGCATGTTGGGTTGAGGAATATTGTTGACTGAACGGGCTTCAGCGGGTGAATCAACGGATACATGTCTGAAGGTTTCAAAACTCCCATTTCTACCTTTGCGGACGCTGCAGGCGCGCCGGCCTACTTTGAGGCTGGCGTATTGTGAAGCAGCTCGAAGTGACAAGGGCGCTTGAGTCAGCGACATCGCGCTGGAACGGCACAGCGGCTCTCAACAAGGTAGACCAGCAGCCAGCCCCGTGGAGTGACGGCTTTGAAGAAGCCAGCCTGCCCAGAAGCGGGGACGGCAAAGCTTGAGGGGTAAATGCCGACCGTCTATATCCGGCGGTCAGCCCGGGCATAAGGGGAAGGGACGTTTGCGGACATGTCGTTCGGACGCCTGACCCATATCGATCCATCACTACCCACAAGGTTTGTGGACGCTTGCGGCGCGGGCACTCTCAAGCCAGCATGGGCAGAGCAATAGGCGCAGGTGATTTGCCAGTTCCGTCCGCCGTCAGAGGTAACCGAAGCACCCGGGTACATCTTGTGTCGGTGTGGCCCAGTGTGATGCTGTCACGCGCGGGGGCACTTCCCTGAGGTGTTCGCGGGTGCCAGTTCAATACGGCCCTCGGAATCGCGGTATCGCCAGCTACTGCAAACCTCATCATTTGCATCCCGGAGGAACGCTTTCTCTTGTGTTGTCTGAATCTTGTTTTGGCTTTCAGTCGTTCCAGCCACCTTGGCCCGACTATATCGGGCGCACAGTGATCGCCTTCACCCCTTCGCGAAGGCCTAATAGCAAACGGCTGAATTGGGCCGGCAAAGTGAGCGGTTCAAGCATCTTGGATGAGACCGGCTTATCGCCGTGGCTGCAAAACACAGTGGCTAACATGTGATCTGTTCGCCCTCTGGAGCCACTTCCGCGTCTCGTCCGCAGAGGCGATCTCATCTTGACCGGGGATCTTGCGGGCTTGTCGTGGCACGAATCACTGGGCCCCGTATTTCCAGATGGAAGGTGTCCAACACGCCTTGTTTTGCAAGGCCACCATTCTTCGCGACTCCAAGCGGCTTGATCGTGATTGAGAAAGAGCCGGGGGCCACCGACATGAAAACCTTTTTGCTGGACGCCAAAGCGTGCAGACACCGAAAACCGATGATTGCACAATTGGGGGTCGGCCGTGATGGTGAGCTCCTGCCAGCGTTACGATGACAATCTCACCCAGGCGGTGGATTTTCATGAGCTCAACCCCTCTGCAAGCCATGCCAGGCCGGAAAACGCGGGGGTTCGCCCGAAAACGCAGAACTGCCACAACCTCGCGCTGCGCTGCAAACGCTGCAAAAGCGAGGGCCATACCGCTTTCTGACCGACCCCAACCGCCCTTCACCGAATCAATGAAGCTTTAACGGATTTGCGTATGGGAAGTCAGGCAAAAAGTACTTCAGGGCTGTTTCCGCGCCGTGACGGGGCCCGGAGATTTTCTGCTGCTGACGCACTGGTGACATGCACCGCCCGCAAGCGGGTTTGGTCTGTCATCCGGAAAACCCTGACTGAAACCGTAAATCAGTTGATCGCACAACTGGCTTCCGGATGGAATATCTGATCCTGCCAAGGCACATCCAGCCATTGCTGGGAGGTTACGTTTCTTTTTCTTCAGAGTCTCGGACATCGCGGTGGCGATCCTGCCAGACGCGACCCTCAACGAGAGAAACCTTGTTCTCGGATGGTCAAAAAGGACGGCTTTCATTCAATCCCGGGGCCTTCCGGCTCCCCTAAGGTTTCGCGGCAGCCATGAAAATCCACCTTCGGGCAGGTTGATATCAGCGTGGAAAAAGCATGTACCGGCGGCAATCGGCCACCACGGCAACCTTTCTCAGCAAAGACGACAGTCAACGCAGCATGCAGGTTCGCATGGCGTCACCATCGGTGAAGGCCCCAAGGCGCACTTCGCTTGAGGAACTTATTTCACCCGGAAAGGGAAGAGGGGACTGACCAATGAAACACTTCAATTGACACCACAGGGCAGAGGGCGTGACCATCGGCTGACGATTCTGCTGCACGGCGCAGAGGCAATCGCAGTCTTCGTTCTTTGGCAGTGCTCGCCATCGTCGCAGGTCTATTACTATGCGAGCAGATATACAAAGGTTGGCAGATGCCCAATTTCCGGATCGGTGTCATCTGTTGGCCGCCAAAGCAACTTGATCGAGTGGATGAACTGCCAAGAACGCTGAGCTTTTGATTTTTTTTCAGCACCCAAATCGATCAATAGCAATTCACCCAGGCGGTCGATGCAAAAACCGGACCTGGCGGATGAGCAACGGTTACAAAGCAAGCATTAACAACGCCCCGCTGTGAAAAGGTGCCGGCTTGCAGTGACAGAGTGCAGCAGCCCTCGAGATTTTCACGGACACCGCAAACGCGCCCCTGGCGCCAGCTTTCAGCACACCCTCGGTCGCGGACCTAGCGTGCGCGCCTAAAAAACAATCGCATGGCGATGCTGGCGCACTCGCTGCTGGGCGAAACCCAATTCCCAAGCCACTCGGACGAGGGCTCAATGCGACTAGGGCAGCAAGGGTAGCATGGCTATCGAGGTTGCAGGCCCGCGCGGCGCTGTATGACACGAGGCCGGGATCGGCGGCGATGGACATTGAGCATGGATCCGCCACCATTTGGGCCTGGCCCGATTAACAGGAAGCCTGGCGCTGGGCGCGCGACTGCTTGGCGCACACTATCAGCGGCAGCCCAGCCAGAAACAACGAGTCTCGGCACTAAAAGCCATCGATACGCAAAAACAAGTTGATGGCTAAGATCATCGCCAGTTCCAAAGAGAATACCGCGGCGAGTCCGCTGAAGGCCTATGCTGCAGCAACCGCGGAATCACCGATCCCACAGGCTTGCAATTCGCGTATCGATTCGTTTTGCGCTGGCCAGCATGGCGCCCGTAGGTTGCCTTGGCGACAAACGAGGCCGGGAGACGTCCTGCTTGTTCAGCAAGTCTTAATCTCACGACGAATGGTCAATAAGGCCACCGGTGAAACACCATAAAACGGACAACAACCAGCCGTAGAATGGTTGTCGGCTCGCGCTTGCCGTTCGCCTGCCCGGCGTTGAGCGCATTAATACTGTGCGAGGGCGTCGAGAACGCCCTGATCCAAATTTGGCAAGCCCACGGGCAGGAAACTTGGGCTTGTCTTGGCATTCCCAATATCGCACGCGCGCCAGGTCCTTGCAGGCAAAACCCTCCTGAATCGCTGGCGACGGTGACGCAATGAGATTAGCAAAGCCACCACCAACGCAAAGTGCAATCACTGCGCTTCGTGCACGGGGCCATGACAGTTGCCGGTTGCGAACCACGCAGAGCTCGGATTTCAACGACAGTGATTTGCGCACGTGGGATCAGGCAGTCGAGATCTGATTCCGCGATCCATCTCTACTGCCGATATCTCTCCCGGACTGGCGCGGCAATATCTTGGTCAACCGGGAAGAGGCAAGCCCCGGGTCCGTCTCGCAAATCCATTCTGGCCCTGCGCACCGCGCCAGAATGGAAAGGTGTGCTGTTGGCATGATGAATTCGCGGCCACCCCCTGTCGCACGCATGCCGCCGCCATGGCTTCCCTTTGAAGGGCCAAAGGGGCAAGCAGCGAATGGTCGACCGCGATGACCTTGCTGGTTGCCCACTGGTTTGCAGCATCCAAGGTATCCTAGGTCCCCAGCTTCTATTTTGCGGCGGCAAGCGATAGAGGTTGGGCACGCGACCGGCTTTTCCATCCCGTCAGAGAATATCTCGACGCCCTCGTCTGGGATGGGCACGCCAGAATCGAGGCCATGGCTTTCCACCTACCTGGGGCGGAAGGCAAATCCCTACACCCGCGCCGTCGGTCCACGCTTGTTGATTTTCTGCTTGTGGCACGCATCTACAGACCTGGCGCAAAAAGATAGGACTGCGCCCTGATTCTTGGGAAGGCCACCCAAGGGATCAAAGAATCACAGCGCACTACAGATCATGGGTCAGCCATGGTTCACCGACCGCCTGGTTCCGACCTCAGCAGCAAAGTTGCCGCGATGGAGACAAAAAGCGTCTGTCTGGATCATCGATCGAAATGCCGCGAACTGGACACAATGTCACGCGGCGATTGGTCGGCAACCATCAAAGCCTTTCATCAGCAGAACACTTGATCGCTTCCGCCCCTATGGCAAGCGATTGGTGGACCTTGCCGCGCCAGTCGCGTGTTCGCCGGCAGCGGTCAATCCCAGGGCGGGATATTTGAAAGATGGCCAACTGGCGGCCGACGTTTCTGGCCTGTTGCTGCGATTTGCAATTGATATCGCCACTATTGAAACGCGACCGCGACCAGTTGTGGGCGAACGCCGCATTGAGGTTCGCGGTGATCCCTGGTGGCTGGACAACGCGACAATTTGGGAAGTGCTGGCGCAGAGCAGCAGGGGTCCGATCGTTATCAGGTGACGGTGGGACGGCCGATCCGCCCTATCTCGAATACAGCACAGGCCACGAAACGAGGGTGTGGACCGTCGGCGGAAATCCTCGAAAGGGCGCTGGCATGGAAAAGGGCGCGCTGACAGCAAGTGATTCAGAACGCGGTTGTGCCGCCCCTCACCAGCATGGGCTTTCCGCCAGTACCGCGGCCCGCGTTCGGCGGGGCCACGGAAAACAGCGCCCAGCGCGGAACGTCGGTTATCGCGGCAAACAGCCACGGATGGACCAAACGCGTGATTGGGGTCCGGTGTCTGCAGCTCTGGGTCGGTAGGGGTCGGGGTCTACACCCTATAATAGTCCAACAAAATCAATGCGGGTCCGGGTGGGCCGGGTGGTCCGGTCTTGTTACAGAAAAACTTATCAGGAGGGGGAACAAGCAGACCCCTATAAAAGAGGTAGTGAAAAGACCCGGACCTACCGGACCACCGGGACCCAACCTAACAATTTCAAGGGTTAATAGTGTGCCCTATACCGGACCTACCCGGACCAGATGAGGCGCTACCCCGGGAACCAGCACTTCATGACGGCACATGACATACCACGCTGAGATAAAGATAATACATAGATGAAGATTTTGACCGGAACAGAAGGAAGTCCGAATTAATAGGATTCGTATGTAATTTCCAGATGTGCGATTGGAGGGAGATAGCCGCACAGGAATTGGGTTTTATCGTATCGACCAATTGGGACCCGCCTTCGTTCTGCAGGCGATCATTTCGGCTCCGTCTTCGCCGCAGAAGCAGTCTGGCGGGCCGCGGATTGTGCTTTGTCCGCCGACGGGGACTGGGCACCCAGCGCGATCATGTCTGCGACGGGGCAAGTCGACCTGCGTCTGGCGTGCAAGAGCGGTTTCATGGTTGCCGTGTGTTGGTTGTTGCGCGAGGACGCGCCCGCCCGGCCATCCCGAAGACCCGCCGCGGGACCAAGACGGCGGGAAGTAATCCGTCTGACGCAGGCTCCACCGCCGCCGACGCGACGCACTGGACGCTGCGGGCGATGGCAAAAGCGGTGGGCTTGCGGCCTCGACCGTGCAGGGTATCTGCAGCACATGGCCATCACGCCAGCATATTGAGGATGAACCCGAAAGCTTCCGTCAGCGGGCCGCCCGCCTCAAACAAAAGGGCCACGGCCGAAGCCCCACGACAACCATTCACCGACAGCCAAAAACGAAGGAGAAACCTAACCAAACATTGAACGACACGGCCAACCTCAGCGGCCTGAAAACCGGCCAAGATGGTTGTCGCGCGCGGAACAAGGTTGGTGACGTTCTACAGAACCTCTTGGTTAGGCCGTATATTCAAGAATTCAATAAAGGTTAACCAAATCAGTATTCTTAGCTGATAGCCTTTGATTCAGCAAGTTTCCACCGGCACATTCAGCAGGCATTCACGCGCATTGGCGGCCATAGCCGCACTAGTGCGCGTCGCGCGTTGATGTGGCGTTGAGGTAAGCTGAGCGTGCGCGGCCATCTACCATCGCTTTCGGCCCAAGCGGCGGTCGAAGCCGTTCAAAAATTGCCGCGGTCACTTTCCCTGAAGCGGGTCATTCGAGCCCCGCGCAGCGTATTTCGCTGGCAGCTCGTCGCGGGGCACTCGGCGTGGTCTCTCAGCCCGACCCACGCAGGGGATGTTCACACAGCAGCAATTGAAGGACGTTTTCTAATGCGGGTCCCTGTGAAACGGCTGCGCATTGGTCGCGGCACCGAATCAGATCTTTGGTCTCATTTTGCGAGCGCCGCGCTTTTTCTTCGTGGCCGGGCGGTTTTCGGAATCGGCTCCTTGAACAGGTGCAGGCGCTCATATCTAGGCCAACAAGGCGGCATATTCATCGGTCTTCAGAATATTATCTGGCTTTACGAGAAGGTTCTCGCAAGTGGGCGGTTTTAAGGTCGATATTAGCGATTAATTCCTGATGGGTTGACCCGGTAGAACAAAGCAGTTCGGGTTGTTGACTCAAGACGCGCACCATGCCGTATACAGTCGCGGCAACGATGTTTGCACATGGACGCCAATTCAAGACAGGCACAGGAAAGCTTGATCTCCGAGGGCTTAGGAACAGCCCCGTTACCTGGCTGACACAATCGCTGCAAAACTGGTTTGACAATTTGCCCTGCAGTTAGATCGACCAAAAGATTCGATGCCTTGGCGCCAGTCTTCGCGCAGAGCTCTCCAAGGGCTTTCGGCAGAGGCTCAATTGATATTTTAACCGTATAGTACTCCCAAAGCACCCCAGCGGATATCGGGTTTTGGAGGTGCACTTTCGACGTTAGAAGGCGAGCGAATGATTTGTTGTGTGATAGGTGAGCTGTTTCGATGATATTTGCCCCTTGTTTTCTGACCGTCGAGATGGGACGGGACCTAATACAGCGAAGGACCTGCGGGCGCCCTCCGAGGTGCGGAGTTCCCGAGATTTTTTTCATGCGCAACTTTCTCATGCGCAGGTCCGTTCGCCGATTGTTGGTGAAGGGAACTGTTGAAGTCCCGTAAGACCAGGACGTCATCACGGTCAGGTCGCGCAGCGGGACCAGAAGGTTATGGCCTGCGCTTGGTTTCGGCCTCTGCGCGCCAGGGCATCTAGCCAGTGGTTCTTGTCGCTCATGGAAAGGCGAGGCCCTCGTGAGGGATCGCCATTATTTGGTGAGGATTGCTCTGTAAATCGACGCGGGGAGTTCGGTCTCGCCTCGCCCTGAGCCGCGCATTGAGCTGATTGCGCTGTGAAGCAGCACGCTTCATCGCGCCACGGCCACGGCTCCTTTTCGATCTCTTCGTAGCCTTGAGCTCGCGTAAAATGATGCGCCGGCACAGGGGCATGCAGATCACCCCACTCATATGGCGTAATAGGATTTCCAGTGGTCGATGAACAATTGGTCCCGCCGGTCAGAAGATGGAAACAGCACGCGCTTGGCGCTGATGCTATTAATTGCGTGAAGGCGAGATCGCTGATTTTGAGTGCAGCCAGTGCAGCCTCCGCGACACGAAGTCCGGGTCTCATCCAGATGCCGAAACGCCCGCCTTCAGTGAGCCGGGCCAGAATGTGTTTGCGACTACGGTCACCCAGGTACGCGCTGTGCTGTTCACCCAGTTGGTCACGCCGCCGCGCATGAGGCTGGTGGCAACCAAACAATTCACACAGGAAAGTTGGCAGACCCGTCCTTTCGGGGATCAGTGCTGAACATTGCAGTAGACCGCCGACCGCCGAATGCGCTTACCGTATTGCACGCTGTTGCATTCACGCCCATCGGGAAAGGCGGCCGTGCGTCTGGCGGGGCAATGGTTACAACAATAATCGCTGCCTGATGCTCTGTAACCTCCAGCGCGGCACGGTATGTCAAACCTGACGCCTCCCACCCCCTTGATTCATTCCCCCGCCGTCAAAGCATGCTGAAGCCCACAGGACCTCAGCCTCATGTCGGTGTAAAACTCAGGCGTTGCTGGTCTGACGTAGGGTGTCCGCCCGGTGGCGGCTTGGCCACCACTTTTCTTACCGGACTTACCACGCGAGGGCTACGCGGTGCCGGCTTCTTGAAACCCCTCACTCGAAGGCGGTTGCTGCTATTACTGCTGTTCTTGGGCCAACTGACGACGCAGCTGATCCGCATTCTCTTGCGCCATGCTCGCCAACGCGGCTCCAACTCAGCATCCTGCGCAGAGCCGTGGCGAGGAGGTGTTTTCAAGAGCAGCAACTTGGTCCATTCCACCACTGATTCAGAGAATCGTCCAGCCCACGAAATTCAGACCACCACCAGAAAATTTCATGCGGCCCAATGCCAAGGAGACTCACATCAAAAACTGACAAAAACGTTAAGGCTGGGGTGCTTGGGAGTTACCAGCATTATTCTATAGCGCGCCATCCACAGCTGATCGGTCAGCGTGCGGGTTCACTTCTATGATGATCGCATCGAGGCGTTCCTTTGGGGGGCACTCTCGTCGTGACCCATTCCCCGGGCTCGTGGGCGCGACAATGGCAGCGCGTCCATATCATCAACTATTCATCACGTTATCCACGCCTTGCGGCGAAGCCACAAGCGCTGTGGAGTTCGATCTACCGCGGCCATAGCCTGTTCCCCCGGACAGAATACGCCGCGGACATGGAAGGTCTTGCAGCGGGAACTGCCAAGACGGGAGCTTGCCGTCGGAGATGCGTCGAATCTGGCTGTTCATCGACATGAACAGCCCTGTGAGGCGGAACTGGCGCCATTGCTGGCAGCAAGACCTCAGACGCAGGCCGGGGTGCCGGAGCCAAGGCACTGGTATTGCTGCTGGTGCCAAATGCCACAGCATTGCCGAGAATGTGGCTGTCGCCCATCCTCTCTGGGGACAGCTTCGATGTCCCTCTTTGGGGCAAGCGCATGACCGCCCGCGAGATTCGACAATTCACACGTGCCAGCATGCTGACCGACGCTGCGGTTGCCACAGCTTCCACAAACTCTGGGCCGGATGCCACTCGCGCCGCGATACGAAGGCTGGCAGCCGCCCGTTTTCCTCCGCCGTTCTGGCGGAATATGAACTGGGCCGAAGCGGGAATGCGCCGCATAAGGCGGCATCTGAAACGAGGCCCAACTGCCGGCAGGGCAAAAACGCTGGCAACCTTTCGACTTCAAGGCGTGCCAACCTTGCCGCGAAGGCCGATCGAGGCTCTGGCAGCCGGCGATTGCTGGACGGTTGCGGCAACCTGATTTGCAATCGGCAACTCAGGCCACGCAAGACCATATCCTGTGTGCAATTGGTCATGCCCTGATCGAAGCAGGCCACCGCGTCTTCTACACCCGACCAGCGATCTGGTGCAAAGGCTTCAGCCGCCCGCCGCGATCTCGTTCTCGAGGCAGCTTGGCCAAACTCGACCAAGTTCGACCTGATCATCCTCGAGAACATCACCTATGCCACAAAGTCAGGCTTGAAACAGGCGTTCTATCGAACTGAATCCGCTCGACCGCTACGACATACCGCAGCATCCCATCGCCAGCCATTTCAACCCTTTAGCGGCTGATCAGACTTCCCCGACAAAGCCATGACCGTTCGCGGCTATCGACCGGCTCGTCATCAGCGACCATTCCTCGAGATGAACGCGAAAGCTTCCGTCAGCGTACCGGCCGCCTCCAACAAAGGGCGGCAGGGCGATTGCCAGCGGGAAACCATTATAGACAAACCAAAACGAAGGAAGAACCTAACAGAAAACATTGACGGGACACGCCAACCTCAGCGGCTTGAAAAACCGGCCAAGATGGTTGTTCGCGCGCGGACAGGTGGTGACGTCACACCTTCTCTCTCGACCAGACAGCTTCTTCTGACCCTTCTTGCACCGCCATATCCGTCCTCAATGATGTCCCTATTCAATGGTGGATACTTATCAAACACACTCATTGGCACGTCAGTGCAGGCACGTCGGGACGCTTACGGCAAATCAGAAGATGATATTAGTGTGGGTCATTATCAATACCGCCTGATCAGGCCCACTGAACCATTTGTGAATGCGATTACTGAAAATTATCATAGGCCTCCTCCCATGAATCGGTTTTTTCCGACAGCAGGAGGAACTCTCCCATAATCAGTGCCGTGCAACAGCGTATCTTGGGTATTACAAATGAAGTACCAACATGAGCGTTTCCCAGCTTTTGGGGGGTTTTGGAGGGGACTACCTTTAAACCTACAAACTGCCCCACCCACGTTCGGTTGCGGCGATAGCACGATTGGGCAGCTTGCCACATCTTGATCGCGGCAATCCCGAGGAGACCTTGTAGACCGCGTCCTGCTCGTATTGGGGTGACGTGCGTCCAGTAGTTATCGCCGTTAGCAAGACTGACAATTTCACCTTTCAAAGTTTATCAGCAGTGTATCGTTTTTGCCGCCAAATTAAATCCCGATTTCCCCGCCTGCGTTGAGGGTGGAGGGGCAGGTAGTCAACCAGACTGACGACTGAGAATCAGATTCGTCGTCCACTTCGCGCATCTTGCTCGGATAGAGGATGCCAAAACAACGTTGACGTGAACGCCCTCGGCCAGCCAAGCATTGGTTCAGAAACGGGCGTCGGGGAGCAGTACCGTGCAAGGACAATATCCGCCTCTTCCAAACGGCAGCGCCCACATCGTCACCAAGCGCGAAACTGGAGGAGTCGGATAGCGCGCCTTTTGCGGTTGTACAAAAGCTGCTGCCTTGCCTCACGACCGCGATTATGCCGCTCTCTATATGTCGCACCCCACAGATCGCATCAAGATGAATGCTCGCCTGCTCTCCATTACCCGGAATATCGCCAGTTTTTGATGCATCCTGTCGCGCTAAGGCACGGGTTGCACTTGCGGGCTGCCGCAGCAGTGCGGAATGGCGTCAGCAAGCTGGCGTCCATCATCGCGCTTCTTATGCCCTGTCAATGATAAATAGGATAAACGCCCCCAAATTGCGAGGACAGGGCCGCCGCCGGCCCGGGTTGCCGGAAAGCAGGTCTGACCAGTTTTTACCCCAAAAACACGCGGGTCGGACAAGCACCCCGGCATCACACCCACCGGTTGTTACTTCCCCACTGCACAACATTTTGCGCAAGCGGCAAGCTCCGCACACCCTTCGACACTGGGCCTTCATCCGCGGTTTCAAACAGTTGTCGATGGCATCCGTCATCTGCCAAGCAAAGGCCCACGATGCTTCCGAAGTTAAAACAATCACAAGGAACACGTTTCCGCCGCGCTGCCCAATCGGGCCCGGTCACGTCTGTTGTCCATCCACCTGTTCGAAAAGGCAAACGCGGTATAGGGGTCGGGGGCCGCGCGATATAGGGAAAATGCCCACCCGTCAGGAAAAAAACTATAGCGGACAAATGGGGCAAAGCCGGCGCTCGGCAACGGCGGCGGCGCATCGCGCGTGGGATCAAGCGGATCATTTCATTCCGCCTCTTTATGGTCGTGATCCGATCACTAGGATCGGCCAAAACTCAGGCAAATCCGGCGCATGTTTTCAGTGCGGAAAAGACGGCTGCGCCAGTTTCCAACCTCGGGGAATCCGTCCCACCGACCTCCATTCAGGGCAACAGATTTCAACCAGATCGCTTTTTTGATTCTGGATGGGCTGCGCGCCAGGGCCTTTCCAGCCCGGTGCCAAAAAAAAACCTTTGCCGCCGGGCAGGGGTCGTCGATTTTTAAGCGGGCGGTTTTCGAAGGATCCAGCGGGAGGTTTTAAGCAAAAATTTTTTTTCCCCTTCCCCTTTTTCCCCCTTTT
>Ga0163217_1066418_pt1 | contig 12595 bp, 6 predicted proteins | sample SynspAceP_FD_185933 | JGI IMG/M metagenome (GOLD analysis project Ga0163217, IMG submission 185933) | Saline lake microbial communities from Ace Lake in Antarctica - Synechococcus sp. Ace-P (PacBio error correction) | ecosystem: Environmental > Aquatic > Non-marine Saline and Alkaline > Saline ... | reverse complement strand
GCTCCTGTTCTTGCACCAATGGAAGATTTGCCTTTGCTGTCCATATATTTGGTGAGGGATGTATACTCATAAAATTCTAATAACTTGGTGGGTAGAATGTTACAGTTAGTTCCCCACCAACATTATCCCTTCCATTTAGTCCAACTGCATATTTGCTCACAGCGTCTGAGCCAGGATATGGCATTCTAATGCATGTTATCTGTTTTAGGATTTATTGATAAAAAATCAGTATACGCTTGAACTACCATTATAAACCACCCACAGCAATGCAAAAGAGTCAATATCAAATGCAAAAGCTTTATATCTCCCTACACAGGAAATGAAACTTTTCATTTATCAAGAATCATTACTTGGGTACTATACTCAATAATTCTTTTAAACTCTTGGCTTCCGGCTATATCCAAAACAACAATACCCTTTATCGTTCAATAGAAGAATACACGAGATACCTAGGATCTTTGCCGAGCCAGGGAAATCACTCATCTGAAAACATTTCTGACTAATACAGTTTAAAAAAGAGAGAAAGCGATAATAATAAGTACGTTTTTTTCATGGCTTAGTAAGTTTTTGATACAGTTCAATTTTCACTGACAATATTTTGTTTTTAAAAATAGATTCCCGTCTGTAACTATCAGTTAAGACTTATCCTATTTTCTAAGGATTGTGCCATTTAGATTCTGAAACAAAACTTGAGGTACTTTTAATCGGAAAAAGCATTAAAGAGTATTACCATTTCAACTTCAAAGTTTAAATTTATATTAATTGCTTGCAGGAATTGGATAGATTTTTAAATTTGAACTTATTAGATTCCAAAATCAGAAGTACTGCGTTACCAAACGCAGGCTTATACGGACCATAAATCGCGCAACTCAAAAGTTGAGAACTATGCCATCCTCCTTACATATCTATGTCATTAATTGTAAATGAAGCCGCTCACGGATCTATGGCATTTTAAAGGCTATTTTATATGTATCCCAGACATTCATTTATCGGATATATTTATATAATCCACTTTGCGCAGGGAAGACCTGTTAATGATAACCACGCTCAACGATCAATCATTATTAGGAAGTTTTTAAAGTTGATAGGATTTAGTCGATCGAGCCAGGAAAGTTCGACTTTCTGTGTCCAAGTGTTAGTACTGGATGTCAGGCCCAAATCTTTTGTTGAAAGAGAACCGTATGCCCAAGTCCAATAGATTAGTCCATTACTTTCTCTACAAAGCCCCGGTTCTGATTCAAAAGGGAATTGACCTTAAAACTAGTTCCAAGTATTTGTTGCGACTTCATACTTCAAAAATCAGCGTTATTAAGATTCTGTTGGATAATCAACACTGCCACCAACATAACAAAAACCGTTAAAGATTTCTGCAAATCCTATAAAACGACCTATCCAGGATAAGAAGCTTAGTAACCCGATGAGTCGGTTTGCAGGAAAATACTGCTCTAAAATCAGTAAATTAGTTGATCCCATTTGATCCAAGACCGGCAAAATTTACTAATGGTTAGTCATTCGAGACAATATCCCACTCTTCTTGCTTGGCGGGGGTAATCGTTTTTTTTTGCACCCAACTATTCCAGTTTTTGCGGATTAGTACTCCATAAATTCTTTGAGTTTACATTTCCTTTTATTCCCAAACATGACATAGCCCTTTTGCCTTGTTGCGGAAACAAACCAGGGACGAAGTCTTCTTTCAAGACTTGGAAGATTATTTCAACTATCCAAAGACTGAGAAAATATGTAATGGAAGAAAAATGAATATGAGAGTAATAAGTTTTTCATAGAGTAGATTTTAGATAATAATATACAATAATAATATAATTTTTTCTTATCTCGTTAATTCCCAACCCAATTAGATAGAATAATGATTCAAATTCCCATTCACGAACTCCTCAACAAATCAAAAAGCTGTTATATGTCTCTTTTGACTTAAGACTTGATGGTTAAAATCTACTAGCTCGACAATCTTATTTTTTCAATGAAAGAGTTTCTCTATTTCGCTTTCAATTTCAGTTACCAAATATTTCATAATCGATACTACTAAGGTTTTGCTTTTTAGATTATCAAAATGTCTTTCCCCATTGAGTTTCAATGGGACGCCTCCATACTTTTCTTACCCATAAATTTTGGAAAAAACATTCCTCAGTAGTAATAATAGGCAAAGTTAGCTTCAAAATAATTAAACCATTTTTAAGGTCCGTGGAATAGTATTGCTTTCAATTAACGCTTATTTGAACGGTTGGAAAAATGGTAAATCAAAAATTTTTTTTTTCAAAAAATTAATAATTTTTTTTTTGCCCTAACTCTTCTGAACCAAATCGACTGACTGGGACAGACTCATTGCAAGTGGAACTAGTCTATATTTCTATCAAACCTTCTATAAATCAATTGATGTGCTCCTTTTAATCGCGAGGTGATGGGATACAGTGTAGGTGTATTTTTTTGTTCATTGGGTTTATGCACTAACCAATGAATCTGCATATTTCCATAGTGATCAACTATGTTTCGAAGGGCGCCATTACTCACCGACTTACACTAGATGTAAATTTATTGAAATGTCAATATTCTCTTCGTTTTGTATTTATAAAATGGTCATTTTCGGAGTGGTTTGGAAAAAGGATTTCTTACGCTGTTATTTCCCGTAATACTTCTTTAGCAGATTGCAAACTCCAAACTATGCAAACGAGACCATCAACCTTGTTCAATACATTCATTTTTAAACATATCATCTTTGCTAAAGCGGTTTTTGTCCGTAAATTTGTAATGTTTAAATCTTGAAAATCAACAGACTGTTCCCAAATTGAACAAATTTCGACAACTAATTTGCGGCTTGAAAGGAGGACCAAAAGAATGGAAAATCACCGATTTTCCCATCTAATCTCTTTTAGAAAGATGTTTGTCAAGTGCCATTTCATTCCTATTATGTATATACTTGAGAAGGAGGAATCAGAACACTTTTTAGAAAACCCTACCTCACCACAAAATCCAGAATTAATTCCGTGATCTGTGATTCTCGATAGCCATTTTGGCATACGTGCGACTCGCCATGGAGAATGGTTCCACGAAACAATTGTCTTTTTATCATTCACAATTTAGCTGTGATGAACAAAAAAAAATTTGATATAATCAGGAATATAAATTTTTACTTCTTATAACGACCGATAATTCTTTTTATTAAATATTGAATCGAGCCATTCATCGTATTTTTTTTATTGAAATGATTCTATTGAGCGATTTTGCGATTGTAATAAAAAACCATCCACCTTGCACTTTGCTTACAAGTAAAAATGATGGAAATATAGGCAAATGTGCTTCGATGTCATGAAATATGGTCAACACCAACTCTATTTCACCATTCCGGCAGGTATTGGTAATCCTCTTTTAAAAGCATAATCTACTTCCACTATTCTATTTATTCTTTTCCCATTTACAAAAGCCTTCCAACCCTTGCTATAATATATTTCAGAATACTCCAATTGTTGGAAGCCGGCAATTATATGCTATACTTCAGCTTCATTTGGACGATAAACTTTCTATTTTAAAAAGTCCCCTGAATTCCTGAGTATTGTTCCCCTTTAGTTGATTTGAAAGACTGAAATCGCAACATCTTTAAAATATATTTTTACTAATGCATAGAATAGCAGGAATCAGCATTTGGAAACCGACTTTTAAATTCGTTCAACAACCATGCATTCCGTTGGCCATTGGATTTTCGATCCAAAACTTGACTTTGACCCTTATTTTCCCGGGAATTTACAAAACACCATAACTACTTTCGGCATTCACATATTTATCACATTCATCTGTGGCAAATAGGAATTAGCCATATCCTTTCACCTTTGAGCTATCGCTCTGGCTGCATATATATTGCTCTTGACCAAATGAAAATCGATTAACTCTTCGATACTTTTTCATCTTTAGACCATGATTCGCCTAGTTGTTTTATTGAAATAGGCCGTTGAGCATCTGCATCTAATCGAGCGGTTGTGTTTAAAAATTCGATTAATGGGTTTCTCTATCAAAGTACTAAACTTGAACACTTTCTGTTTCGCTTTTGAGTAGGCGACTACTTGTCCATTTCTATTTTCTAGAACAATCGCCATATTCTGTTTGAAACCAATTGCTGCAATTTAAGCGGGCTTTTTTGCCAACTCTCTTTTGAAATTTTCGTTATCAACAGCACCCTGAGATAAGGTAGGCTAATTTTCTCTTTTTTTATTCCCATGAAACAAACTCACCAGCGTTTTGTTCTTTTCATTATTGACATTTACGGTTATCATTATCCAAAAAGATCAATTCAAGTACAGCGCAGTAATGAAAAACCACTATTTCACTGCACTTTATCCTTTAAAAACAGAACCAGTAATATACCGCATCAAATAAACTTCAAGTTCCAAGCACTCGATTGAAAAGATATCCACCCTATAATCTATCAAGCATTTCGTGACATTCACATTCGATTGAGGATTGACTTGACCTGCCTGTTGAAGTAATTGAATTTCTTTCATTCGCAGATTGTAAGCTTAAGAAAGTTTCTGGATGTGAACTATCGCCAGAAAAACAATTAAGAATTCTCCGATAATTTATAGAGCTGTTTTGGTGAGCTACAAAAATCAGCTTTTCGAGCAACCAATTCATTTGCAAAAATAGAGCGGCCAATAAAGAAATGCTAACTTAACTTAATATCAATGATAATAGCAACGCCTCTAAATTTATTGATACACTCGGGAAATAAATCACATGACAAATCGGCTAAACCACATTAAAATTTTTACCCACGAAAAGTAAGATGGCTTAAAATGGCAATATGCAAAGATTGGCCACTTTAGCTATTCTTAACAAAAGAACATGGCAAGAAATGCCAATAAAAAAAACATGCTCCAATTATACACTGAACCAGAAGTACCGGGTTGATCACCCCAATAGATTTATTACGTTCCCGTTTTTCTGAATCATTAACTAAGTTAATTAAAAGGTAGGATTATCTGCTCTCAATCGTTTCAATTTCCTTCTGTCTCCTAATACAGCACAGAACGGGCCTTTAGCATCAGGAATCAAATAATGAAAAAAGTTTGCTTGCTTCCATAACTCCATCTGGTTATGTAATCCCTGTCCAATCCATTTTTAGCAATATCTTCTTGTGGGGATTTTTAGGCGAAAAATGGTTAACTCAGATCTACCTCTTGGTTGACACTTGTAGGATTCATAGGTAGAATATAAATTTACCAAAATTAGGCCATTAAGCAATTCACAATCCAACTACTTAGATAGGAGAAGTTTTATAAAGTCTGTTAATCCGATTGGATTTTGCATAATCTATCAGAAAGTACAACAAGAACAATCACTAACATTCCCAATAATATGTTACCTGTAGGTGATTTAAACATAAATCTCTTATGGACATAAAAAAGGCGACATTTAAAGCGCCAAGGAAAGGCATTTCTCCGATATGCTAAAATTAAAACCTCCTATCTACAGGGCCATTATAAAGCAAATGGCGAATGCTTTTGAATTATGTCCCGCTTCAATAATTATAAAGAGAGGATGACGAAACCAAAGCAATTGCAACCGAAAAACTGAAAATCCAGGGAGGAGATTCCAAGGCAGGGTCAATTAACGATGTAAAACCTATTCATGTACAAGGAAGTACACACTGATATGGGAATAGGCATAATTGCATTTTCCCATCTAATGGAATATAGAGAAAATATTTCCCATCATATTCACTCTTGAGGTCTGGGATAACTGGCATACCAGGCAAAATATTTCCGCACAATGGGCTCATCAAAATTAACCTTATGAGTTCTCTTTTCTTGAGACATTCCTCTGTGTTGGGAAATATTTCTGCCTTGTTTCACGGTTACTTCCTTTGCATTGCGGATAATAATAAACAAAGCTGCTAACAGCCAAAAGACGACCGGATCGCTAAATTGCGGCAATACTTTTTAACTCAAAGTTCATTATCTATCTTTTTTGTCATCGGAAAGTTCCTTTCGTAATCGACATATTTCGTCCTAAATCATCTGTTTTATTCTGATTGAGAAGCCTTGATGTTATCTTCACTTCTCCTTCTCGACTATCATCAGTTGATTATTCTGATAAATTGATTACCTGTTTGACCAGTAGAATTTTCTTGCTCGTTATTTATAAAACCTTTTCCAATAAAAAAGGAAACAATACTTCGCTAAAAATTCTAATCCATAATAGACTGCTAATATGACTAAACATAGTCTTATTATAACATTGACCAACCCGCTTCTTGAATCAATTATTACTCAAAATATAAGTTTCTTTCGGAATAAATTTCTCTAAAAAAACTTATCCTTCAAAATCGGATAAAATCGAATTGCTTCACCAGTTGATTTCATTTCAGGGCCCAAGATTCCTTATTTACATTCGGGAATTTATCATATGAAAATACAGGAATTTTAATAGCAATTACCCATTCTAACTAGGTGTTAATTAAAGTCTGTCACCTTGGCGCCATACTTACCTTCTGTAAGCTAATTAAACATAAGCTCATTCGTATGCTTTTGAATAACATGGTACCGTTACGAGAAGCTCATAGGATTTGCATTCAAATGATATAAACGACTTCATTTTTTATAGCAAATGAATATTGATTAGCCCTTTTGTTTTTAAAGCAACTGCCAATTTTTCGGGTTATGATCATCAATTTGTTTTAAGACATTTCTCGCTTAAGTTCATGTAGGTAAAACTGCATTAAGATCTCCACTATGAATACCTGCAGGCTCATATGTGTTCCATTTACTCCAATGATGTATACATTTTTTCGCGCATCACAAACATCGCATCGGATATAATAATATATATACATAGGCGAACAATAGAAGACAAAAAGGATTCTAATAAATTTTTATTGCCACAGGTATCTAATTTAGGATATTCAACAACATGTTGTTATAGCTTTCTTGGTTTGATTAACAATTTTACATGCCCTGACCTCTAATACATGGATGGTTTCTTACTAATAATGGAATCCAGTTCTTTGCTAATTCAACGGCTCTCAGCATTATGTAATTGATCATATTGAGGGTAAGGAAATGCTCATTATCTTCAATTAAATCAGAAAAACGACCTCTATCCTTCAGCTAAATCCAAGCTTTTCATAACTAGTACCAAAATTTTAATACCGTATCGATCTAATTTTTCAGCCAGCTTCAACGCAGTTTGCACGCCTAGTGAACTATTACTCCTTCAGGTTTTTCATGAAGAATATCATAAAATTGCTCCAAGGAAAACTGGTTCAAAATATAATTTATCAGCAGTATCAATATCGGTAGAAACTGTTTTCAGGGTTACAATTGTCATTATTGTTTATAAACCCCTCTCTTAGCAGCTAGGACGCCATGAACACCAGCAATAATAAATTCGATCCTTGGTTCCTATACGGTTTGTCACTTCTTAAAACAACTATTTTTCTTTTTGTTAGAACTACTGACTCATCTTTTCTCCTTTCAAAAGGGGCATGTATATAAGGAGTCTTAGCTTTCAAATTCGCAGCACAAGTATCTACTAGTTTGTACACTTCTATTTGATTTCCTAAATCATGTCGACGCGTAAATTTCACTTCTCCATGCAATTAAGAAGGTGTGCAATTTGTCTATCCGCGTTATCCTTTTTGCTTTGCTCGTACAGATAATTCTTTAGGAAGTTTGCTATGTATTCATCTGAAATTTTTATATCTCCAAAGCAACCATTTCTTCAATTCTGGGATAAAAACAGCTTATCAATTAATGTTGCACTATAAACTCGAGGACAAAGGGTATGCAATTTAATGGCCATCATAAATATGGAACATAGTACGCTATTCAACTATGGATTTTAAAGAACTGTGCATGAAATCTTTTCTTGATCTTCTTAGCTCCTTTCCATCAGCACCCTAATCCATTTCAGCTTTAATGTCTAATGGATGACATTGCTTTTTGCAATGCTTACCTGGGAACGATCGTCAATTCCCATGACCTCACCAACCAGGATTTCATTTGAGACCTAGCGTTTTTTCAGGGCTATCAAAATTTATCAAAATTCCATCGTGTTTTTAACAATCACTAATCCAAAGTTGGTTCAAATAGTGCTGAAGTGGTTCCGTAATGTTGATTGTTTATTCATCCACAATAATATTCGATGGGCCAACTTAGCTGCACTTTAGCAACTAGGGATAACCTGTTGCTTTTGATGCTAACGCCGAGAAAGAACGAGGAAAAACTCGTGGATTTAATTTCTTTTATGGGAGGGCCCAATAAATATCTTCGTTTTCACATTAACATCACAGCGAACTGAACCATTTACCAAACCACCTGCGAAACTCTCCAATAAGAAACGCATATATGAATGGCATATTTCGCATCTTCTGGAATCCTGTGGTATCAGCATAGGGTCAATAGCAGGATGCAAAACCGTATAGAATTCTCCTGTTATGAATTCCCATAGGATCCATATTCTCTACAGAACAAATAATAACCACGTTACGTATTTTCTATCTCTCAATTAATTATCAATTCAAATTCCCTTTCATCCTAACGGCTTCAAGTAAAGAACCTCATGTATAGGAGAAAGCATGCACCCTCTTGTAATATTTATTCAAATTCTTCTTGCAGTATGTACAAATGACAGCCCACGTTCACCTAAAGTAAAAAGATGGCGAATCACTAAAGGAAAGACAATTTTCTTGAGCAAAGTTTTTACCTTTCTAAAAAAAGAGTTTTGCAATTTCTTGAGTGGAGCAACTGGAATCCAATTTCTTGCAATTAAATGTTTTAAACCATTCTCTATTCTTCGTAACCATGATTGCTGCTATATCGGACACCAATCATTCGCAACAATTATCTTTCCCAAAGTCCAAATTCTCATCGCATTTAATGGCCAAGTTAAGTGCAGGTTTGGGCCTCCCATTTGTGGCAAAAGCGGCATCTAGATCTGATGTTTAATTAAAGCCTTCAATTGGGCTCTGGTTCTAAAGGAAGCAGGGTAATATTGTCTTGCAACAACTTTCATCAGTCATAATCGGTGGCCGGGTTAGAATTACATTAATTCACTTCTATACCTTCCTCACCGTAATGACTTGATGCTTGGGAACCCGCATAATTCACTCAATTGCTGTCCAATTGACCAATTGGACCGCTTCCATAATCAAAACGTTGTTTAATACATTTTCCTTTGGGCATATTTTAGTTTTCTTAAAATTGTTTGATTAATTAGTTTGCAAAAACGTGACTAGTTCTAGATACAATTTTTCGATGATTTTATTAACAAGAGGGCATAAAAAAGCGGAACAAAATGTTCCGCTTTTTCATTAATTCCGTAAGCTTCACTATAGAGCTTATAAACTTTTGCTGTTTTAAGTTCAGTGATCACCTCTTTATAATGTTAAGAAGTAACTTCTTCCATTGCTTAAATCACTCAATTGCATTGATATTTTTGAGCACTTTTGGCATATTTCCTAATTGTTTTGTAATTGAAAAATTCTTCCTGAAAGATCATAAACTGTTATAGTTAAATCTTTTCAGACTTTCCTATAGTAAATTCTATGTAGATTCGATTCAACAGATTCGGATGACATTTAATTTTAAGATTCAAATGTATTGTTTGACGCATGATTTCTTTACCACTAACAACTTATCAGAATTTAAATATTCTCGAACCATGACTTCACTGCGTTAAATCATAACCGAATTAGACGCATTTACTAGATATCCAAAAATTTGTTGTTGAACCTCATAAACAGGAAACTCTTGCAAGCCGGCATTCTCTTCAGTCCAAAACGACAATCATTCTGATTAGCAGTAAAGGCATTAATCCGTTTGCATAATACTCCGAATCAGTTCCAATTACAACCTATTGTTATTTACTTTATCAATTACTTGCTGAGTTATACTGGAAAAAACACCTAAACCCGTCCTTGGAATTGACTCAAATGATGTTTAACAGGATCTCCTGCTGGTTGTTGCAAAAGTAGTTCTATAAACATATACCTGATTACTAATTCACCACAAGTTTTACAATTACACATTTGTCTGAATTATTAGGATCTACTTTGCTATCCTGTCACTGCTTTACCTGAAAATCTTTTCCAAAACTTTTTCACTTTGATAGGCTGGATGCAAGTTGTAAAGGAATAATCTTTAGCAGACCAGCAGCATTTCAATCCAGAAAATCTAATAGACATCTCACCCGAAGTACCTGCGTAAATAATTTATCTCCGTCTCTTAGACACTTTGCCATTGAAATATACAGATTCCATCAAAAACCATCAGCTTTAAGATTGACCCCGCAATTCTATTCCAACTTAATAATCTGTTACTGGCGATACTTTGTTAACTGCAATCACGAGTGATCGTGCAAACTACTTGAACCTTGTGAACAGCAGCATTTGCTAAAATGCCATTGATTGATTAAGGATCACAACACCTGAAACAGAACTTGGTTATCCATTAACTATGGTAATCCATTCAGGTTACCGTTTTTATGAACCTATTTCTTGGATTGACTAGGCAATAAATACTGAATCACACGGATAATAATCTTTATTCTCTAAAGTTATTAAATCTAAAAGTACTCTTGAGTTTACGATCATTGAAATGTTTCCCACAATTTAAAGGATGTATAAAATGGCCACAACCAAGGAAAATTAGTCAAAACATTCTACCTTGAAAGATCTGTATTGTAAAAAATTTACCTTCGTTTAATATTATAAATCAAAACCAATTGTCTGCAACGGGACCCGGTCATTCTTAGCCACCTTACCATAATATAGAAGCAAAAACAACTTGCAGGCACCCAGGCTGAATAATTCACATCAAAACATCACACCAGCTATCTGCACTCCAGATTCGACTTGACCAACGCTAAACCCGACCAAAAAATAGATTCCATTATCTTTGACGTACACTAATACTTTCAGATTGGACCAACCCCATATAATAAATGAGTAACGTTATACACCTCTACTTCGCTAATATACGAATTGAGGAGTCTTATTGATTAATTAGACATGATTCTAAAAAAATTCCACCATCAAGTACCAATTTAAGGCTTCACTACCACTTGTAAATATAATTCATATGGAATATTGAAGCACATAATTCGGCGGATTACAGTAGAACCAACTTGATATGCTACTTGAAGCCCAAAAGAACCAGTAAAAATATCATTTGGCAGCTTGCTTTCATTCCCACAAAGTAACACCACACAACTAAAATGTGGCTGGAGTTAGTTTGAACTTGCGATAGCATTATCGATAAACCCCTTGACATTTGCTGCTTGTACTACAACGGTTCAAAAAGGGAAGAGTACTCCTGGGCCAATTACCGTCCAGTTAACTCCACCATCAATTGATTTTAATATTCTGGACAAATCATACTTACTGTAGCAGAAGCATAACACCATTTCGGGTCAGGGAAGGAGCAATTTGCAATTCAGTTCTTCCTTTGAACACAATTGTAAAATGGGTGAATTACAAACAAAAGTTACCTGAGTTCACATTTGGAGACAAATAGATGATCTTGACAAAAGCGGCAATTACTTTACCATTCGAAGCAACAATTCTACACCTGACAACTCTTAGTAAATGTGCTGGTATTGGCCGGCTTTCAAGTAATCCTGACATCAGCGGACATACATTAACCATCAACTTGTGGGCAACGTTAAATTTCTTGATTTGAATTTGTATGGAATCATACAGCAAGTGATTACTCACATGACCATACTTTATTCCTCTTATTATTTAGAGAATGAAGGACCAGCGAGATTGATTTGAACTTAGACCATTGCCCAAATTAAACCTAACATACTTCCTTTCACCAATTCCATCTCTGAAGCAAGGCCTTCTGTTATATTAACTTCCTCCAATCAGAACAATGGCCCATGTACCGGAAACTAGGATAGTCATCCATCAGGAAGCATTAGAGCTAAAAATCTGCAAATTAAGCCATATTATCTAAGCTTAATTGCTTGTAAGCTGTCCAACGAATTTACCTTTTATTTTCAGAATCCATAATTCCTCAAGCAAACACGCACCTGCCAATGTATCTTATTCGGATTTTGATTGTCATACCATTAAAGGCCCTTAGTTTCGTCCCTCCCAACATTGTCAGGGACCCATTTCTTGACACAAATTTAATAATTGGCAGCTTTGCGAAGGTACTTAGCTTGACAAGCTCATTTTTCTTACCTTAAAACTTTGTTCCCCACAGGGGAATTATTTCACAAGATTTGCATCAGCACGAAAGCTTATTTGTAATTTTATTCTTCTGCAATTGGCCTTTATTCGCTCAATGGAGCGGATTTCATTAGCAGAAAAGTGTTAGTACTTTTTTAGGGATAATAGACTTGTTTCTTGATGTGTTAGGGGGGACAAAACATTTTTTGGAAAGATTGGCACCTTGAAAAAAAGGAACACCCCACCAGACCCCTAAAGGAGCTTTTTACTTTAAATTTCACCAATTTGGTAAAAAACTTATTAATTGGGGGGGGGGGGGGGGGACCTTTTTTCATAATTTTTTTTTTTATTTTTTTAATTTTATTTTTTTTTAATTTTAAAAAAACTACACGAAAAAACAGCACATCTTCCATC
>Ga0163217_1023857_pt1 | contig 12595 bp, 6 predicted proteins | sample SynspAceP_FD_185933 | JGI IMG/M metagenome (GOLD analysis project Ga0163217, IMG submission 185933) | Saline lake microbial communities from Ace Lake in Antarctica - Synechococcus sp. Ace-P (PacBio error correction) | ecosystem: Environmental > Aquatic > Non-marine Saline and Alkaline > Saline ... | reverse complement strand
GTGGCCGTCCGTGTCATCAGGGCTTGCTACGCTCGCCGCAAGTCACTTAGTTCCAAGCCCCGCGCGCCACGCACCAAACGTGAGAAAGCACGCCAGCACAACATGTAAACATGCTCAGATCTATGTTTTGGAAAATAGGCCGGGGTAGCACGGAATTCAACAAAAAAAGAAAAAAATGAAAAAAATACCTAAAAATAATCGCAACACGGAAATATAAATTACACATACAATCCGAAAACAATAGCATCTCTTATTTCGCTAAAAAACGTTTATTGCTAAGACCAAGGCATTGATGGATCACGAACACCTCATGAAATTATCCCACTATCTTTTTTAATGCCTTTCAAACCAAAGATTTCTAGTCTTCGTTCCCCCAATTCTCGCCAAAAAAGATGACGGTCTCTGGAGTCTGGAGTTTAATAGGGAAAATAGTAGCGTGTAAAATGGTAAACAAGCGTAGAACGCCTATACTTCCTTTCTATAAGAGCTGAATATCCACCGGGAATTTTGCCCCGAGCGGTATAACATTTAAACTGTTTTTTGAAGGTGCTCATTGCCCAATACTCTGATCCGGTGAATGACATACCTAACAAATTATGGTCAACAAATCGAATTTTAGTCTAAATCTCGCCATAAAACCTACGACACCTCTTGGCTTTCATTGCCATTTTTGCGTAGGTAAGACGTGTAGCAGACGGTTTTTATCGGACTGAATCAATCCTTTGCTTCAAAGCGACTTTTCAAAAGGAAAGTTGCTATTTTTTTCCGTAGGCTCAAAGAAATTTCCTGCTCACCTGTGGTCTTCGTTGATCTCAAGAAAAGAAATAATGGACGATTATAGCGTCATATTCAGTCCATGTTTTCAAATGGAAATAAATGAAAATATACCCTACCATCAATGTCCTACTCCATAACGCATCATCCCGGCGACCTCAGCATAATCTACGGATGTCATGTGCTCCGATACCTGATATCCAAAGTCCGCGGGGGGAAGGTTTCTTGGTCTGAAATTTTTTAAACCCGGTGGTACATCAAGTATTAGATTATTCTGATCCTCCAGCCAATTGGACTCAAGCTCACTCGACCCATCGCTTCATAGTCATTGAGATCTAACTTTATGGCAAGATCGCAACCAAATGTGCTTGGGCTCAATAGACCCCAAAAAAATGGCCTCTTCGCATAAAAATAGATAAAAGAAAAACAGAGCGACAGTGGATCCGGAACTAGATCGCGTACAGCCGGAGAAAGGTATGGAGCGTTCGCCTCGAAAGTCTATTTTCCCAAGTCAGGGTAAGACACAAAACCAAAGATGCCCTGATCGCAAAAATACAAGACAATGCTTCCAGCAAAATTCGAACAGATTTTTAGCAATGATTTTTTCATAGTTATGAGTCGATATAAAAATTTTAACTAATTGAAATAAATGAAACTGCTTTGGAATAATCGGTAAAGCAGACATGCCGAAATTATTTAAAAATGTGAAATTTCAATATAAAATTGTTGATATAGTCTAAATCAGAAATAACTATAAGATCAATTTTTAAAAAATATTTGCCTTTACAAAAGATTTTAGATACATTAGTCATTCACATTGAAATATCAAAAAGAGATTATCAAAAAAATACTCTGAAAAAACAATTCGATTCAGAGCCTATCCTTATTTTAACTTAAAAATCATAATGTAAATTTCTAAAATCCTCCCCTTAATTCCCTGGTTCATTGCAGATTTTAAAATAGCCTCCACTTCTCTGAATAAGCCCGCAGCCCTTCTTCGCCTAGAAGGTAAAGCATCGTTTTTTACCCATGTATAGCCAAATGAATACCTGATTCCATTGACTGGGCGTGCTTGCCAAGGCAAATCCGTAAGGGAAGTTAAGATCTCAACATGAGACTTGTTCCTTTATTATTCCTGAATATACGAAGAAATAAGGGCTGCGCCATCGCAAAATATATGCTTTTTCACAAATGATATTCAAAATTAACTGCTCTACAAAATGAAAAGAAAGTCTTGATCGTATCGCAAGTTACTCCTCCTGGAAACTCCATTCCGGCAAGTCACAGTATCGAACTAACCTCATTTTTATCAATCTCTCGGACGGTCGTCCATAACGCCTTGCACGAGCGACAGCGTACCAGTTCATGCCTTTACCCTGAATCGGAGCACCGCTGAAATTGAATTAACACTCCCATATCATTAGACACTCCTCCCCCATATCAAGCCTTTCTGTTCATGAGTTGGCTCCATTATTCACGCATATCCTTGCAGCACATCCAAACTCTGTACCGACCCAAACTCTTTTCTTTGATGATTTTTTGTAAAAAGCCAATAGTATTCGGTTCATGCGGACAGACCGGTAACCAATCGAAAGAGAACCTTCCTGACCGATCTTGCGTGACGCGTCAACCATATCTGCGTGACATCCTTAACGTCATTGCCATAGGCTTTTCACACCCAGACTATGCTAATCCTGTTTTGCAGCTTGACCACATACTCCCATTATGCATCGATGGTCGGCGGCAATACGATGTAGATCACATCTATATCCGCATTATCTCTGAGGCGTATTCTCAAAAATTTATAATCTTATAGACGTATGCCTATCCGAAAAGTCTAAATAATTTATCTTTCCAATTCACCTTCTTTAGCAGGTCAGTACCTGTCACTATACCTGCCAGGTAGCAGTGCTTTGTTTGCTGTAAAGCCGACGCTAAAAGATCTTAATACTATAAATTAGCCTAAACCACAAGAGCAATCCAAGTTTTTCCTTTTGGGAATCTGAAATGCCTATAAAGGTCAATGAGATAGGCAAGGCTAGCACTCATTACTAGCGTAAAGAGATTTTGATTGTTTCACGTCATAGAGATGTAATTTCATATACTTTGATCTTGTGATAGCGCAATTAACTACTAGGAATTATGACTTAAATGCCAATGTTCGTAATATCCCCAATTCATATTCCATTCATCTATGAACCACTTTTTCTCGTTAGCGTGCACTTTTAAAAGTGATTGTTTTAAACACTCAAGATATCAATGGCTCCAAAAGACGGGGCGCTTCCCTACTTTCCCACGAAACGCCTCTTTCTGAGTCTCCCAGAGGAGCGACCACCTTTGTAGAACAATGATAGAAAGTCATATCAATAGAGCTCCCCGAGCGCAGCACACCTTTTTATCCCGTCTAACCGCTATTAAAAAAAAAAAAAAAAATCACCCAAATTTCTAATATTTTCCACGCATTCAATATTTCTCCTAATACTCTCTAACTTAGATCAATCAACCCTTCAATTATCATGAAAAAATCACGCTGTCCTATCTTCTTTTGCAAAGCTTAGTTTTGCCAAGCGCATCGTTAACCTACCTCACCCTGGCTGCTATGCAGCGTAATTACATCAGCAGCCACGAAAAAGCGATTGCAAGAAAAACTGGACGTAGTCCATCAGTTCATCCGTCGAGGATGGGAATCTTATTCATCAGCGCATGGATGGTTCAAGTACGAGATGAAGTCCCTCAAGCAAAAGCCAAAATCAGCTGTTTTTCAAGCCGACCCAACCAAAATATCTTAGATGCCATGAGAAGCGAAGCGGACCAGAATCGCCACCACTCCCAAATGCTAGTATTCAGCCGGGGACACCACTTTGCCTATTTCAAACGGAATCATCGCGCTCAATCCCGGTATATTCAGGAGTTGACATTGTCTCAAGATGTAATTATTCAGCGGTCGTTTGCGTTGAAATATTATACGCTAGATTTCTAAAGTTAACACAAATCCAAAAGCAATTAAATACCGCTTAACCACCAAAATCCCTTCTAGTTTAATAGACTTAAAACTTTTTACGCTGAAATAGTCTTTAAACTGAAAACAATTTATCTAAAACCTTTATCGAAATCGTTTAACTCATTTCTGTCTTACTAGCTACCGCTGTGAACTATAATGACTAGGCAACGCACCTCGAATCAATAAACTATACTCACTGTTAACTGCAGCCTCAGAGTAAACTGGCTCCATTACGTTAAAGTGCCTACTTTCAGATGGCAAACTCGATCTTATCAATGCAACAATCACCGGGGAATCTTTTGAAAATGTATATGTCCAACTTAATGCAACACTCCTCACTATGCAGTTCATGAAAAGCTAAAACGGGCATTGAAATCAGATTATTCTTCTCCGTGGGCACGAATAATTCCAAGGCAATGGATGAAAATCCCAAGTAAAAACAACTGATGCAAGACCATAGAAGAATCACAGCCAAATTTGTACCATTAATGGTAATCACGATACTCCAACCTTCGCAGCACACTAGCGATGGTGAACGCAAAATGCGTGACCCACTGGAAAAATCACATTTGACCAACAATACTATCAAGTTATGCTCTGTCTTATTTCGAAGATTTGCTGGACAAGCTAATCTCACGATGAAGTTGAAAGCTTGAAGTGAAATTGTGGCGACTCCTGGTTGATAAACTTAAACATAAGAAAGGCTGAAGAATTAATTTCTCAGGCTTCTGTTTTAAACATCAAGACCTGGATGATTTTAACAGCCTGTACCAAAGTCCACTTAAAGAAGGAACTGCCCCAGTCTTCCAATTTGGACATTATTTTGAAACTATTCTCGCAACGCATTACAGACACGAATGTAGCAAACATCTCTCATGTTTTCACAAATCACACGTGACCAATAACAACACCCATACAAGCTGATACAACATAAGCTATTCCTCTGCATCACAAATCTCAGAGAAACTGTCTCTTCGCAATCGACTCGGTAATCGAGAATATCTCCAAACTCAGCCGGAAAATCCATGGCTTTGATGCCTTCGTACGCTTCAGAAATGATCAAAAATTCGCATTTCACATTTTGCCCGCCTGCTAGATTGAACTAGGCACACCTAATCACCGAATTTCAATTCCATAACCCTTTCAATTTACTAGATCAATTTCAGACCTTTGGCAGAATCCTATAGTCTGTGCTTAAGTTATAATTAGTGCTGCATTTATATTGGTAAAAATTTTGTTCCATATCTCATTATTTACAAGATTTCTTATACCCACTGTTTTGAAAAAAGTATCTAATTCTAATAATAATCATTTAGTACGTCGCTAATAACTGCATCCTATTTTTTTCAATCCATCTAAGACGCATTGTGTGTGAAAATCTATTCATCCCTCCGGCTCTGACCTTGAATTTCAATCGCTTACCCTTCTCTCTCTCCCAGTACCAAAGTTCTTTTACGGCCGTCAAATTCCTATACTAAACCAATCGATTGATCCTTAATTAGGTAGTGCTTCACCATCATGATTAGCTTTTCTAGTACCAATTCCCAATACCTCCATCGAACATTGAAGCGGCAGAAGAAATCAAGTGTATGTAGTCCAGATTGATGCAGTTATTAAATACAATCCATATTCGAGCATTCGATTTTCCCGCTTAAAATAGAATTGTTAATTCCAGAACAATCAGCTTCCTAGCTTCGGAATTCCATAAAAATCACCAGCTGCTAAATCGTACTCATATGGATCTTATTGGTACTGATGCCCATTTGCAATCCAAAGTTTGAAGTAGCATGAAAACTTACCGACTGATCCAGTTTCTTGATCAGTTATCGCCCCTTCCAGTCATCGATGAGCTAAACAGAAGCTCAATAATGACAGTTCCATTTCGTATTATCCAAAACCATTCCGAGTTAAATGATCCTGGAAAAGCAAAACGGTCATATATTTTGAATTGCTTCAACTCACAGCTAATGTCTGATCCCAGCCCAAGTCAACTTAGAAGTTATTCGCTGATGTGCTGGAAACCCAGCTCAATTCAGATATCGTGATTAAATTTTCACAGATAAATTAATAGCACCTTCAAAATAATCCAGTGTATAATCTCACCTGATTCTTGCAATCACCGATAATTTTTTCCCTGATCAAAATCGGAATGCACTTGAAAGATTTTAGGTTACTTCTGTTAACGTCAAGAAAAGGAATCGAAATTTATTCTTATATCTCCAATGACCTTACATACATGCGAATATGATTACACCTCTCCTCTGTTGGCACGCTGTTATAGATTGCGCTCCTAAATACTCCCAATCTGTTGATATCTTGCTGTCGCAAACAATTTGAAATTAGAAGCCAACCTATTCGTCAATTGTCCGCCACCTTCAACAAAATGCTATACTACATACAGTTCCTCCTTTACCGCGTATAATCAGCACATTTCAACCAACCAAAAGCATATTTCAACCGATTGTGAGTGTTAGAGATCCTGATTATTGTTTCAAACCTCAAATACGTCCGCTAGGGAGAGAAGCTTTCGATGTTGGTTCTTGGAAGTGATTAATGCAAAACCAAGCATGTCTTCACATTTAGCACCTCGCGGAAATAATTCAAAATTCACAAGTTGCGATTTGAGTCATCTAAAACTTCGGCGCATTTATTTCCGATGAGCATAGGGCAATCCACATCAATATCAATCACCACGCATGCTGACCGTTAGACCCAGTAACGAACTCCCAGCCCCGACCAATACCACTCCACTGGAATCACGAGCAAGTAATTCTGTTAGCGAAATGCTACTAATAACTCTCATACAATTAATTAGCATCTGCGATTAGTTTAAGATTAGCTTCGGGTCATCATAGAAGCGTTTGCATAGATCCTACAGTAGCGCTCTTTTAGGCCAAGCGCCCGCTGAAAATCTCGAAGACCAAGATTCTCTTCTTTCCTCTTTCAAATTCGTAATATTCAAGTAAAGTCTCACCCACCCTGTTATCCTATCCTCGAGTTGAATAGCTACTTTCATGAAATTCTTCAAACCATGTACTCGGTCGACTCCACTTTGCGAGATCCTAGGTAGCTTATTGTGTCGCCATCGAAGAAAGGCTTGCCACTCTCTACATGAGTTTTATACCACTTTTTTCCTGCACTTTCACCCCCATTAATCATCCACTTCAAAAGCGAGCTTTTCCAAAAACATCTTTAAGTTTTGCGTTCGTCCCAGTATGTTAAAGCATCTTCTTTACAATCAGCCGCATACCCTTTCATCGAAATCGCCAATTTAGCAACGACCTACCACATGATCATCGCATGCGTTCCTCTTTCGTTGACAACAATTGATCTATTCATCTGCCTCTCTGGAGACCATCCGCATTGATTCACTCCGCTTCGAAACTGTGAAAGAACACTACAAAAAGACAGCGACCCACACAGGTATGTCACACTCAGAATCCGGGATGTCAAAGAGATTATTAAATCTTCGACGCATCGAGATTCCAACAAAACCAGCGATCTTCCTGCTCTAAGATTGATGCAATACCTGCACTTCTATGAATTAGCGCTGATTCAAGTATAGTATTCCAATACCTGAATCCGCATCATTAATTTATTCTTGGGCAAATATACTAGAATGGAAACACGCAGCCCCCCAAAAAGATGCTCCAAGAACATTCTTAAAAAAAGACAATGGCCAGCACGGGGTTGTTAGCTTTAAAGTCAAAAAGGACTAATCTTCGACACGTCGGCATTATCAAGTGATGGCGGATTCCAGTTCTTGATTCTCTGATCTTAAATCTCAGACCCTCTAAATCTCAATCTTTCAGATCTCTAATCTACTTAATCTCCTCACCCTCAAGAAAGACAGTCATCCAGCCCAAAGCTGGTCATCCCATAAATTATTATAATCCGTATTTTCCTATCGCATTCCCGTCTCCCGGATCTCATATTATAGCGCTTCAGTCATATCTTCATTTTTCATCTGCCACCAAATAGAACTAAGTGTATCGCAGCTCGAATTTCATCTGACCTTTCTTAGGCACCTATGCCCACCGCTCTAGTTGGATTGGCAACGATATCAGATCACGATGTAATTTCATCCCTTCATTTTTGCAGCTCAAGCTTACATCCCGACAATCCCCACACTCCTCCTACACCTATGGTTAAATCCCCAAAAATCTGCTGCTGCCACACTCCACTGGCATCTGCCACGCAAAAAACACCCGAGTCACATGATCTGTGTATCTATGGTTTATACTCTCCATTTTCATCCATTCCCAATAGAAAACTTTACCTGCTCATGATTATGGCAAAATATTGGACCTCTTGCCATCTATCATATCGCGCTCGATTTTCCTTGGTATACATCTCCTGTTAATTCCATCGTAATTTCGAAGCTATCCTAACAAGAATGAATTTCCCATCCAATTCACTACTTCTCGCTAATAAGATAGCGCCTCCAATATTCCTTATAGCAGCAATTCGTTTCTCATTTCCCTGTTTGACAATTCACAATTTGCTCAACGTGAGAGGTTCAAGAACCTGAAGACCAGCTTTCGATCTGCTTCCAATTGGATTCTGAATCCTCGATGTCAAATGAAAGCGTATACTCACCGCTCACATCGTCTCTTTTTAATTGCTTTTCTAAGGTCCCCCCCAGACTTACCGGTCTCCATTTTGCAGTACCTATCCATTATCATTTATATTGAGCACAACGTTTTGTAATTCACTCTCCAGATAATCCCTGCCGCATATGCCAGTGGTGTTATCCTAGAAGTTACTGCAAGAAGAAATAACACGTCTTTTCAAACAGTTTGTTTGATACAACAAATAAAAAAATCTCTTACGACTATATTAAGGCACTGTACACTGATGTAACACTAAACTCAACCAATGAAGCCAACGTACCTTAGCATTGATGAAAAAGCATGCATTCAAACGTGTCAGGAATTATAAACTCGGAGTCCACTCTTCTGAAATCAGTATAGAGTGCAAGTCTACCAAACATTCTCTCAATCTCCATTATACAGAACCATACTGCGTCAATATTCAGAGCGAATCATTGGGACACTGCTTTAAGATATTAATGCGGAAATCGCAAAAATGATCGTTTGTATTCACTGATTAATCATTACCAACAATATCTGAACAAATGAAAACATATATCACTTCTTCCAATTTAGTACCATTTCGACACAATTGATAAACAAGTTTTTCTAAGTACATAGAGTTTAAGGATCTTTATAAACTGATTCATTTCGGGTCCAATCGATTTTTTCAAGCCGAAGTAGCAAAAGGGGTAAGATATGACTAAGCATTATCCAAGCGAACAGGAACAACAAACGATCAGTACTTTAGCAAGCGGCTGAAAAAGTTAAATTGACTAATTGACCAGCTTAAAACCTTTCAAGTCAATGAATCAATGCATCCATTAATTTTTAAGGATAGACGCAGCAAGATACCTTTAGCAGTCTTAAAAATTAACCCAGTCCAAATCATCTCATTGTCCAAATTACATCGATATTTCAGGATTTGAAAAAAATTAATTAATTATCTCCAGCTGCATTAAATTCAAAGAAAATCACATTAAATATGCGCCTACTTCTTTGATGTAAGGTTTAAATGGAGCTCCTATAATGAATCCAGTACCTTCTCGACCCATTCCATTTAAAGACCGTCTCCAAATCAAACCTTACCTTCCCAGAGTTCAAAGCTGGAGATAGTACTTTTAAAAATACACCTTGCACTTTGTTGAGAAAGAGAATCTGGAGCATTGACTTACTAATATTTCTTAGTTCATCCTTCGCATTCTTATTACCTTCTAATCAGACTATTCAAAATCAGAAGATACTCCGACTGATATCAAGCTGATTTGATCAGAAATAATCACCCAACAGAATTCAAAACCCCATGCCTACCTTTCTGCTATTGAAGGAATCGCTAAATTCAATCTGAAAATGATGCAGACAAGCCCAAGGCTATTTGAGTATTCCAATCGCAATGTGAAACTCAAATCAAAATGGTCGAAAAATACTGTGAGCTAGCCACCTTGATTCTAGATCCAATTACCCCTTAAGAAGAAGCGCTAAACCCGAAATCTTTACCAACTGTTCAAGTTTCGACAATTCCCCTGATAAAAGCACTTCAAATAATCACTCCACATATCATAAGCCTATACTATGCACGATCCTTTTCATTATGCAAATGTGAATTTCGAATTTAATTGACCAATTGCAACTCAAATACGGAACGTGAGGAAAATCACCTCAGATCTAGAATCAAAACTGATTTCGAATTCAAAGTACGAATACTCTGACAACGAATGGAGAACCTACCTCGGATCAAAAAAGCGCTTTTTCGAGCAATTCTTCGTGTCTCAAAACGGTGATCTACACATGTTAAAAAGATTTGGAATCGACTCTTTAGTTCAAAAAAATCATGGAAGCATGACGGAAAAAAATCGTAATTAACCTCTTCTGTCATTCACAGTATTTACACATATTGCCCCATGAGCAAATAAGTACTGCTAACCCAGATTAAGCTTGGGCGTGATCATCTAGGAAAGCTTGAGGTAGAGATTTCAACGTTCCGGCTTTGTGGAGATGGCAAAATAAGCCTGGCATGAGCTATCAGCGAGCCAAGCCGATGTGCTGGTCATTGACGTGATGAATGCCAAAAAGACCAGCTTTCCCTTGCCGAGACAAATCCGCAAAAAACCGATTCCTACACACCCGACATCCATTTCGCTGACTTCCAAAAGTCATAACCTAAGATCGTGAAGGCTTTGGACTTGGGTGAATGATTATCTGCGAAAGCCTTTTAGCACTGGAAGAGCTAACTCGTCCGGACTCAAAGCCCCAATTGGATCGACTTCGTTCTCGACAAAAATCATTTCCGATTGGGATTGCTATATGGCAATATATCGTTTTCATCCAAACACAATTAACTCATCTTCGAAAAAAGAGTAAATACAATGACCGCACATGAGTCCTTCCTGCTTCAAATTAGTTAAATGCCAAAAACAAAAAAAATGATACCTACGCTCAAGTGACCGACCAAGTTTTAAAATCTACCGATCTGTCTATCGCGAACTTTGTCACGCCCAGCACACTGATTCTTTCGCATTACCAAGTTCGCAACTAAAACTTCAGGTGATCCTCAAATCCAGCTACATATTGTGGGATTTGTCACACAATTGTCTGCTTTAAACAATAAGAGTTTTGGGCTATGCCACGAATTAAATGATAAATAAATCTCTTAGTATAAATTGTTTCCGATTAGTTTACCGAGGACTAGAAAATCAATCCTTAAATAGCTAAGCGCACTAGCAATCAGTTTCGTTAGAAAGCTCTTTATACGTATTTCTGCTATTAAAGCATAGAACCATAAATAGATCTACTATCCGCCCAAATAATGCACAGTAAAGCCAAAAAGCACTTACATTTGTAAACCACTAGCATATGCCGGATTACTTTCCTGCATACTATCGGAAGCACATCACTGCCCTCCTCGCCTTCGGTCGCACTAGCCTTCGCCTTTAGTGTGGCCTGCCTCGCACTTAGTGGGCCTGCCAGCCAGATAAGCAAGAAAAAAAGGCCACGAAAATCATTGCCGTCTATCGTAAAAAATTATTTTCATTCTCCGCACAATCAAACTCCATTTTTCCTATACGTCTTCTATCAGATGCAATTACAAATCCAAATTTGTAGCTACAAAAAAATATTGCAACTCCCGATACTTCTTGTACTATTGTGATCCAGTTATGCATCAGGTCACAAAGCCTCCATGTTCCTAGATAAGAAGTTTGAAAAAAACTTTAAAAAAACGCACTTAAACAGAAGCGCACTAATATTATCAGCACTTCCTAAAAAATACTCAGAAAAAATCATCTTCAAATAAACTACTCCCCTTTAAGTCAATTGGTACTGTAATCTTAATGTTTAGTAACTTACATTCCTTTAAATTCACGGGGAAAAGCAGGTATATCAAATGAATTAGCGCCTCGCCACCACCAATCCTAACTCTCAGATCCCCTCTCCCATTTCCTAGTATATCACAATGACAAAATGGTGCACAATATTATTGTTGAGCAATTTCTATTAACCATTATTCTTTACTACACGAAAGAGGTGTTTTTGATAGGGATGAATTTTACAATCGAGAAAAGAATAAAACAACCTTCAAAATATTCGAAGAAAACGATCCGAAGACTCCAGCCCCAAAATGATTACATTCGGTGCAGCAAGATTGTAAAAACTAGTCTCTTCTGGAAAAAATCATGGCAGCTTGCATCTATTCCTTTTTGCTATCCAAAAAAAAGCGAATTATAACTTTGCAAAGTGGTAATTCTTCCGAAACACATTGCGGATACTTAATATTCGGAGAGATCACTCGATTTTAGCGCTGCTTTGTTTAAGGATGATCAATACTATGGACTTTGGGATCCAAACGACAGCAAAACTGCACCTTAGTTTATAGGACGAGCTTTCAAAAGGATTCAAAGAACTAATACCCTCCATATTCTCATTGAAATTCAAAAAACAATTCATTATGGATTTAACTCGGCGAAAATCCAACAAGCGCCTAATTGAATTTGATTTTTCGGCAGCATCAGTTGTAATTCATAAATGATAATCAAGAGAATGCGTTTTGAAGGGAATCTAAAAGAACCCAACTCTTTTTTGCAGCGAAGCCGACACTGCCAAAAACTTTGGATCATTCAACAAAACCCCCTTTGAAGTACCCGGGGCCCGCATTGTTATTTTAAATGGGGAGGGGGGCGGGCGGGGACAAAAAAAAAAAAAAACTTTTTTTTTTTTTCCATACTCTCTTTCT
>Ga0163217_1028552_pt1 | contig 12597 bp, 8 predicted proteins | sample SynspAceP_FD_185933 | JGI IMG/M metagenome (GOLD analysis project Ga0163217, IMG submission 185933) | Saline lake microbial communities from Ace Lake in Antarctica - Synechococcus sp. Ace-P (PacBio error correction) | ecosystem: Environmental > Aquatic > Non-marine Saline and Alkaline > Saline ... | reverse complement strand
CACCTTTGTGTCTGTGCAAAGCTGGCCGCTTTGCTGGAAGTCGCATGCGATGCTGGCCTAGTGTGCATGAAGCCCCTTGGTGTCCTTGTGATTGGACCCTACGAGTTCATCACTCAACCAGACCACTGCTTAGACGCGATGTGCGCTAATGTCCGCGGGGCGAGAGACTAAGTAGAGATCGCCGAAGCGAATGAGCGTTCGGCCCCGATATGATCATAATCATAAGGAAGCATCCGCTGTGGACAGGTCCACCACCGAACCGGCCCGTGGACTCGCATAGTATTCGCCGTCATCCGAACGTCAGCACGGCATGTCTAGCGTGGAGTGCGCTGCATCACCCGTTTGCTTCAAAGCGGAAACGGCCGCGGTAAAAATCATGAGCGCTCTGGGATATCGCCGGCAGGCCGTATCTCGATCGATATATTGTGATACATCTCGCGAATGTTTTTTGGATGACAGGTCGTGCGGTGTCGGCACGCATAATAATTCATCGGGCGCCGCGGACGCACTTAGTTGCCCGATGTACTTGAATTGGTCTCCGTCCGCGACAATGTCAAGCCTGCGCCCCCCGGACCAGCCCGTGGCGCGGGCACGGTGCGGCTTTGTTCCCCCTGGCGTTAGAGACAGTGATATATGCTGCCATGTGTCGGCTATCGAGAAGAGCAGGCACGTCCCAATGCATCGGGATATCCGCGCTCTCCCTAGTATCGGCACCGTGTTTTTATTCGTGAACAGAAGCAATCGGCGAGCGCGTAAATAGACACGCGGAACCTCAAATGACCATCGACGACGATTCGGACGCATAAGCATTATTTTCTGTGCGGGCGTGGCGAAACGTGTCAGTGTTTGTCGTTCTGATTTACTATTCAACTGCCGGTACGTCGTACGCCAGACGCCCCGATTGCCCATTTTCTTCACTTCATTCGCGGGACAGATCGATATACGAGTTCGCACTCGATAGCTCTACACTCGCCATTAAGCTATGAGTTCGGTCGCCTTCCTTCTCCCTCTGTTATCGACTTGCATTCAATGACTGCCTGCGTGCGGATGTGCCTGCGTCCTGGTCCTCTTTATGCGCACGGCGTTGCTGAGGTTATATCCGACGCAAGATCGAGATCACTGGTGTGGGCCTTGTACGCGAGCAAACATGGATCTCAAGATGAGTCGCAAACCCGGCTGACCGGCTGCTTCTATTTCCGGCTTCCTGATGGACGACGCCAAATGATCTTAATCACCGAGCCGTTCCCGTATTGCGCGCAATCCAGAGGACTTTACCGACGCCTACGCGGTAAAGCGTCGTCGCGATCTCGGCGCGCTTGCTGAGTCCAAATCTGCAACTAGCTGTGTAAGTCAGTGGGTCGGTCATTTACTCTGACCGGTGCGTGTATAAACACGTTACATGTTTGAGAAAAAGTTTGCAAGACGACTGCCAGTAAGCGGCAGATTTCGCTATGACATGTAAAACCTAATAGTTATTTTCAACCATAGTGTCAACCACGACTTTTAGCCCTTTAAAATGACGCTGCGCCATCACAAAATAACATGATCCTACCATTCTTTTCTGCCTCAAGAATTCGATTGATTTTTCTAATTGAAATCTTTACGTGCGGTAATATACAAAGGTGTTTTAGATAAGGCGAAGCCCTGAGCGCCAAACAGGTTTATTGCCCCAAACCTTACAGTCTCTGATTTCTTTTGAATTCTAGAAGCAATGAGGGGAAGATTAATTCAACTTACGGATCATGTACCCACTTAGCTCACCAAAAAAAAGAATAGTACGGAAAACTCCCGCTCTGTAAGTCGCGCCAAAAGTTAGCCCGAAGAGACTCACAACTCACGTCCCTCTCTTGGTTTTGGTACGCACGTGGAAGTGGTTATATAAACAATTGATTTGCAGCTACACGACTTATCACGCAATAAGTATCGTTGAACCTGCGAATAAACAGATAGATAAACGACGTGAACCTCTATGAACGAGCCACGCATAGTGTCACCTTCAATATCAGAAGAAAGCCACACCATATAAATCTAGTCTTGCTGTTCCCGCCCTGACGAAGCCAAATAGTACTGGCGTTTTGCGCCCGATTGCGATTGCCACCAACATATACTGTTATTGTCCAATATCGTCACACATAACAGGTCATTGAAGTGACACCCAGTGGTACAAGTCCGTCGTTAGGCATCAGCTTGATGGATGTCCGAAGAAACAACAGCTTGCACCCATACGAAATGTCGGTGAGTCTAATATACACTGATTTTGTGTCCGTGCCGAGATGTCTGAGTCAAATTAAACCCCTCGGTGTATCGAAAGACCCTCATCCTATGTAGCCGAAAGGCCGGGGCCCTGGCAACAGGTGGCACACGTTTTAGCGGGGTTCCGTTGGTTTTCGGTCGGCCATCGTTTCGGAGGCCTTGATGAGATCCTGTGATCTGAGTTCTCATGATATCCACCAATTACGCGGCATTCACCAGCATGAGTCGCATCTCTGACGAGTGATTCTAGTGTGGGAATGAACCTGTACCGAGTCGCAGCGTCTGGCAATGTGTACCTTGCCGCCAGAGCCGCCCGTGGAGTATCTCACGAAAAGACGAAGGTGGCGAAAATTCAGACTCCTTTATCAGCGGCCTTACTCGACTTCATAGATATAATCACAGTAACGCCGCTGGAGCGCATGTGCGCATTGGGAGGCTCTTGTAAGCTTGGAATGCGGATGTTCGCACCAGCAGGTACGAATATAAATGAGCCAATCTAAAACGCTTCAGAACTAGCAAATTTTAGCTCTGCAGCTCGTGCGAAAAATCGATACAGTCAACATCGTTATATTGGCTGTTGAGGCGATTTGGTTATTCACTCCAATATACGTTGACGCGGTCGTAACGGAGAGCTTCGCGATGAACGAACAAAGACTGCGAATTCGAGCCGCATAATTTCTTATAGCGGAGGGTTGTTGCCCAATTGGTATTAGGCCGGGAATTTTCGGATGGCGAGTTGAAGTTCGATTGCCTAGATGTAAAGAAGGCGCACACTGCATTGCCATTTTTACATACGACCGCCACAGATGCTCAAAATGCTCTATGCGTTTGCATGCCTCGACCTTAATGCGATCACCACGGCGATCAGAAATCACTATTGCGAAAAGCAGGAAGTGTGATGGCTCCAAGAAATTCTGAACTTTCAATCACTAGGATTAATGGCACAATTGTGCACGAACAATGCATCTAGCGCCGCTGTATGAACCTTTGTCGTCGGGCACAGTTATTCAGAAACGAAGGCCTCCATACCGACGGGATTGGGCCTCTGGCCGTGCTTACCGAATCTTACGCCAAACTGTAGTATAAACGTTTCAGAACGATTGAAATTCGAGCGATCGTCAACCCAACTGATGAGAGTAAACATACATATCTTGGCCAATGATCCAGTACGGTGGGCATCGTCTCAGTATTACTGGGCCGATCGGTCAGTTCTGCGTTTGAGACGTCGTCAAATCGAATAACTGCTTCGCGACAGACCTTGCCCTGTCAAAAGAGCCTTATCGCTTATCGTGAACAGTGTTTATCATAGAGTATCTGTAGGTGGCGCCCTAGCCAGTTACGCCCTATATAAACATCGACGACGAAAAAAGACAGGCGGGCTCGCGACACCCACCTTGACCAATCACAATATCCATAGACCAACGTATTATACGGACCAGGGCTATAAGTATCGCGTGTCCATGATTCACGCCGAAAAACTTGTGCCGCGATCTTTATTTCATTACAGTCTGCTGAGAGTCCTGGGTTGATAGTACATAGGCTTGGAATAAGAATATTTGCGAAGAGAACTTTCATAGCATATATGAGCTCATCCATCATCATCGCTAACGCCCAACACGTCCGCGATACGATGCAGAACGCCGCAAGATAAGAATTTCTACCGACGGCGAGGGCCTGTGCGCCGGGACGCAAAGCGCGACTGCTGTAAGTCCCCATTTGATAGAGTCCATTTGTACCATTGCAATAAAATCTAGGCTGGAAAACAGGATTGAACTTTCCGAACGTACGGCAATCCGGCGGGCAGATTGGATCAGCACCATCGCTTCATCGGCCGAAAGCGAGGCTTCGTAAGTCATTGAGAACCTGAACATCCCCTACATCATGTCGACCGGAACGTGCATCACATGACCAACCGAAGGTTCGTTGCTCGCGTGACTACGCCAGAGCGGCAAGCCGTGAAAGGTAGATCAATCTATCGTCGTAATAAATCACTTAGCGACATCGTGCAAATCTCGCTTCTTTACTGCATGAGTACTGGCAATATCCGAACAGGCTAAGTCAAGGTGCAGTTAGCCGGGGCTCAGCTAGAGCTTAAAACCTGTAAAACCTTAGTTTCCGTGTCGTAGGAACAGTAAACTACACACCGCTTTCCAATGATTAAATATTTGCAGCACCAGAGTCGCAATCCCGCTCGAACTCATCCGGTGCCAACAACAAACGCGCAACTTGGTGAGTGGACGAAAGCGCGGGCCGGTCTGTCTCAACCCAAGTAAAATATCGTGAGAGACAGTACATTCTTTTCGCCAGCCAGATGCGAACACTTTGACCGCACAGCGTGATCCACTATTAATGAGGAGACACGTATTTGCTGCGGAGTTTACAGTTTTGCTTAGCCTCATGGAGATCGCCATGTCAATCGCCAAGCGCACTGGCTTTGAAACCACACTTTATCTACAGTATTCTCCGCTGGAGCTATGAAGGGGTTCTTTTCAAGCCAGTGATGAACCCAACTATCCACAATGTCAAAGCGACCCTTTCGCCGTGTCTTGTGCGCTGCCAGTGTCACGCGGCGAAGTTCGTGACGCCACTTCGGGACAGATCGGGGAATATGTACGGCCCATAAACTAACGCCGCTCAGAATCGACAATGAGCGGGCACAAATATGCATCCGCGATACGCGATTGCAACGATGTCTGATGCAGTTGCGACCCGCGTCATGATTGTCCCCAAGCCGCAGGTGTCCTTGCTTAAAGAACCAGCCTACATTGATGACCATGGCCAGCGTGAGTTTTTGAATTATTCTACAAGAGATAGGTCCAAAGCGGCCATTTACTTTAGCGCGCTCAAAAGTGGCGCATTTCTCTCGGCCACTTCTTTGATTTCGTGAATATCGTTAGCACTACTGACCCTAACCTAACTTCCTCAGCAGTGACAGAGTATACCAGTCGTCCACACTCAGTACATATCTCGCGACCCGTCTTGCCCCCCGAGAACCACACAACAACGCACGACACCATAGTCGGCCCGTAACGGTACGTAGACCTGAAAATCATCCTAGTTTCGCCACTGGGGCAGGCTGAGGAGAGACATGCGCTCTCATTCTACGCTCCTCGAATGCCCTCCTTAAAGGAAAATCACTATCTTCACGGCAGACTTACATCAAACCGATGATAAAGGACTTTTGAACGGGAATTGAAGTCCAACATTCGGAATTGACAATGATTTTAACCTACCAACGCTTTAATGAAGGCAGGTCAAGATTTTGTGACCGAGGTGCGCGAGCAGTCAGGCAAAACCGAATTCTTTGTATATTCAGGAATCAAATTCACGCAGGTACTTGATTTATTGCTGGAAAAGAACATCAAATTTGAATATGGAGTGGGCTCAGAGGTGGAGTATACTCAAGTAGACACTTACCTCTATAACTCTGATGAGGCAAATCAGCAACGCTATTTTAACCTTTTCCCAAGTGTACAGGACTATATAATATCAATGAAACTCACGCATCAAAATTCACTTACAGCCGTCGAATAGATCGTCCAAGAGCCTGGAGATTTAAATCTTTTCCGAATATTACAGATAGGCTTAAATGTCAGAAGAGGAATCCAATCTGATGTCCTTTAAGGATGATTAATTCATTGAGTTGGGGCACTTGGCTAACTTTGAAAAGGGTTAGCTTGACTTACAAATGTGTTTTATAGAAAAAAACAATAAACCAAATTGATTCATTACGACTGTTAGAAGTGGTATTTCTTCATTCTCAGCCGGATAATTTACTCTTTGCGCACAAACTATACGGAGTGAATCATTGAAATGCCGAACAGTCTCTGATTGGTACTCGCTCAAATGGCCGGGATGGACCTTCTCGGGAATAGAGGTGAATGCTCAGGAGACTATTAGCGAAGAATTTACCAATAAAGGTTCACTTGGAATGCAAAAACTGAATCAAGACTTTAAGCTCCGTTTGGATTCAATTTCAGATCGCCCTAACATGAATCACCGGAAATTCAGGCCTCAGGAAAAAGTCCTTGCGGCTGTAATTAGTAGCGATAGCAGTATCCAGAAATCATTTTTAGATCAAATGGTAGGCGTCACTTTAGTGTAAGGGACGATATATTGATACGAGAAGACTAGTGCTGGGTTAATGCTCGAACCAATAGCTTCTCTCACGATTTTCTCATCAAAAACAAGAAACACGAATAATCTTACTTTTCGCACGATTTTAATTCATCTTAACAGTCCGAATTCGGTAATTAACGCACATTTGATTTTTAAAAAAAAGCAATCTAAAGCGGCTAGATTAGTCATTGAGTAATCAAGCATCCTCGGTTTTTGCCCTATATTGATTATAAACTAGATGCTTGAATGTCTTATCCTGATCAAACCCAAACTCGGTAATAAATCAATTTTGTGATCTTCCTTTATGAGCTTTTGAAAAACGCTTTAAATCCAGCACGGATTATTGTTCAATTTCAAAAATTTTTCAAGGTTATTATCGGTTCCCCCAATTTTTTTTTTTCCCCTCCCCGGGTGATTACGATTTCCACTATTTTTAGCCATCAATCAATTCATTTTACTTATGACCAATTTCTTTTTGGTTTTTAAGCGGCAGCCTTGATCCTGGTGGGATTTGGTTTTTTCACCGCAAAAAAATGCTTCTCAGAGCTTTTGGAGACAAACTTCAGCAATGATCCAACAAGCAGATTCAGCAAGTCGGTAAATTAATCTAACAGAAGCAGAAAGCTATTATACACAGGTTTGTCACCTACCAAAAACTCGCAGAAAACTCTTTCTAATCTAGTCAGTGCATAAGAAGCTCTCATCGTGGCCCAATAGCTAAGGCCCACGTGTCGAATATGACCTGCGAAAGCTTCCGACCAAAAAATCGAATGAAAATCTAAAAAACCCTGATTATTCTTAGTATTCCAGAACGCTGTTATTAATACTATCCAGAGTTTGAATATTACGAATGTCACCAGGATTTACCTCAATCAATTTGAGGTAAGGACTACAACAAGATCAAAACTAGTATCACTTGCTCAGGTTCGAAAAACAACATTGCAGCATCTGATCTAAGAAAGATGCCCGAGAGCGGCTTTTAATGAATATGCTCAACGTCTATATCCTCACCCAAAGTCCATGAGGCTGGACGCGCAATAACAATGAAAAGTGATTGACAAATGAGGATTCAATTGAGAGCATGAAATAGATCATATTCTTAAAAAGCTATTGCCTTAAAGTAGTCTCTGTAGGTTAAAAAATTAAAGACCGTGATTCGCTGTCTTATCTGTTATCCCAAAATAGCAACCGAGTAAGAGACAAAAAAGTTACACTTAATATTTTTGTAAACCCTAGCCGAGCTCAATGATCCGTCTCCCCCGACTCGGCTTGCCTCGGCCTTGCGGGTTTACCCACCAGTGAAGCAAAGAAAGTAATGGTTACTAGCATAATTTGGGATTACTTCAAATTCCCTTCTAAATAGTAGGATTCTTTCCACGTTTCATATTACGTCGTTTATTGAATTACCAATCCTTTGGGGTCCCTATTCATGATGGCTACTTCCTCAATATTAAAAACAGCAGCTGCTACATTTCAATCCTTTCTGGAAATATTGTTTAAAGTCTTAATCCGGACACTGATTTCTGTTGTTAATTGTATTGATCTTTGCCACATGAACTCGACTACATCATCCATTGACCAAAGTAGTAGCAAGGGCTTAAAATAATCTTCTTCCGAATCTCAACAAAACAAAGAGTTCTGGTAGATCACTCAATTCTTTGTTTTCCATCAAGTGTAAGATGGTTCCAAATTATATTGAGAGGTATTAAAGTCCGCGCTCTCGTACTTGACTGCGGCTTCCTAGATAAAAATAGAGAGAGAGTATAGTCTACATCGAATCTGAGTAAGTTGCGTGTTGAAGTGTATGCATCTGGTCGGAATTAAGATTTGTCATTCTTTTAGTCATTAAGTTATTGAAATCAGAGATCAATTCTCACGTTGCCTTGCGTATCCTGAAGCGATCCCATTCAGGGTTTTTGACTGATAGTTTGTTCCGTTGTCAAAGAGGAATTTGATGACCTTCAGCTATTTCATCAAAGACTCATCGCAAATACCTCAAGGAACCATTTCTTTTCGCTGGATTTCATCTAAAGTTAGGTAATTAATCCGATGTTGCTTTCCCCTTTTCATAATCTGAAAAGTAGTGTGTTATTCATTTTCATATCCATAGTAGCGTACATAGATTCCGCTCCTTTTTTGAATCCGAAATTCTCCTTGAGATAGCCCTACGATAGCTTAAAACTTTCTAATAATACCTGCATAGGTTCTGTTGGCATTCCTCGATGTAAGAAGCTAGTTTTTATCGTCTTATTAAGAACTGTTGTGGCTCTTGAGTAATGTGTTGGAGAGGCTTGAAAAAGCAGGCTACTTGGTTGTTTGTTCTCGATCTCAAAGACCTTAACTCCTTTGCACTAAAGGCACTCCACTAATGCATCACTTGAGTAATCGGTGCAGCTCATTTTGGGCGACCAGATCTCCCAAACCTTCAAAAATTTATCCATTCAATAGAATTATAAATCACTTGGGTTACGCCTATCGGCTTCTTGATAAAAGTGTACCAAGTACATTCCATTCGGCTCGTTTTATTCATATTTCCGATATAGCCTCCATCTCTGCATCGATTCCATACAATGCTGATAAAATGAATACTCGATTACTTGTTTCAAAATTTTTTGATACTTACCGTAGAGAAATCCAGCAAACTTCACCCTACCGTTTTTAAATTTAAACAGCTGGCAAATGAAAACCAATAAGGAATAGAAAAATTAGCGAGTGCTTTTGATCAAAATGTTTTTTCCATTTTTCTAAAGATTTTAAAAAGTTAAAATAGCTCACAAGCGATTCATTTGGCTTTTAATTGGGAAAATCAGGTTTTTCGTTCCAGAAGTACAAAGAACATTTTGAAAAATAAACTCAAATTTTTCAAAAATAATCCGCCTGTACTTTTCGAAAAAAATCCGAAGAGACAGACTGGATTTAATTATGATTTTTTTTTTTATTTCTTATAAGCAGAGCTGGGCGCTCGACCATCCAAGCCTGGTATATGCATCGGCAGGGGACTGATCTGATCTATTTTACCTAGCTGCTCCGCAGTTAATTGATTTCGCATTTGAGGCCGGAATATTCGAATTCAAACTGGTGCCAATTTTTTGCACCAATGATCGTTGCTGGTCACACCAGGCTGCGTCTTACCCAAGCCAAAGCAAGACTATTCTTCTGTGCGATGCTGCGCCTTCTGTGTCCGCTGCGATTTCACCCATGACATCGACACCAAAGCGTTAGGCCTTTTCCTTTATCCATATTGAGGAAATCAAAAATTGCTCTGTCGCGAGTCGGCGCAGTCAGCTCCTTCCGGTGAATTTGCCCGTAGGAAACCCTCCCAGCTAATGAGCTTCCAAGGAAATCGTGCCAAGTCATGGCTGCTGCCATGGGATAATTCATGTTCGAGGTATCTCTACTGACCGCTGAGTAATAATAGTTGTAAGCCGATAAACTTCTGATATCCTTCGATATCAGCAATGCTTGTGCTTTGGCGACCATCCAGGCCCGGCCAGTTACAATAGCCACATTACCCTTTTACTGTTCCCAGAAGCCACCGATTATCGTTAAGGAATTTCAGCTTAGTTCTCAAAGATGTCGCCGAGTCTACCCCGTGAACATTACAAGAGATGCTTTCCATGTATTCCACGTTGGAGGTCGCTTCAGACTGGCATCTACTGAATTAAAAAATATGATACCTAGAGGTAGCCCAGTACTATTTGCTTATCATTCATTTCCTGGCCAGAGTTTGGTGGCGGTAATACATAATCTCATCTCTTTTTACGCCAAGAGTCAAGTAATCCCTGACCCGAATAATTGTTCGATGACCAAGGAGATACGCATTTTCAGTATCGATAAATTCGATCCCAGATTCGATGACTGCCAGAAAGCATCTCATTTACTCCTTTTGTTGAAGACTTTCTAAACCGATATTTCCCCAAGCATACCAGCATTTGTCCTCCAAAAGTCATTAGTTCCCGTAGCTAAATTCTGATCCACCAATTATACGCTGGTTTTACCTACATAATTATATTTCATTTTTTTAATTTTAGTTAAAGGGGTGAAAATTAATAATAACTAAGTAGTGTCCCATATAAAATATGGATTTTGCTTTATTTTTCAATTGGTAAGGATTGAAAAACGGTTTTCTTTTCAGAAATCAGTTATGTAATTGTCCGCAACACGTCCAGTTGTCAAATTAAATTTCTTGTCCTCGACTGTCGCTAGGTGTCCATGTGAATTGTACTTTCGCCTGCCACCCCCCAAATGAAAGAGTTTAAGCCTGGCGGGGCGAGTGAAGGTTGAAAGTCCTGTGTGTGTCAACATCCTTTACTAATTTAGTAAAAGTGGATGATTATAATTTATTTAACCTGTCCTATACTTTAGCTATCCATTCTCACTTGTCGGAATGTTGGCCATTTTGATTCAATTAAGTTGATCAAATGGCATTAATAGCCCATTCGTATCTTTTTTCAATTTGTATTCTCTACATTTTTCTGCCGGGGAACAAAAAATCTAAAAATTGACCATTTAGCATTGATCAAAAGAATCAACCAGATATCAGAGTACCAAACACCATTCAATATTTAATTCAATAGACATATTTCTTGATTAGATTTAAACTATATTGGGAAAATGGAATTCAAAAAAATATCAGCAATAAATAGATTTGAATGTAAAAATCATGCTTTGATACTTTTAGTTTTTGGGATGTTTTTCTTTTGCACATCATACAGGTTTATTCCCAAGAGCTTCTGGAAGTCGCTCCCCCACAATTTTCATCATCAAGGTATTCATGGTGGTTAGGATTTGCCAGGCTGAATTGGTACCGCAACGATAAACTATTGAACGGGTTGTTAACACAACATTTTGATTAAATTCATCACAGCCACCTTTGCTAAAGTCGGCTTGGGTACGTCATGCGTGGATGGGGCCGGTAATGGGCGTAGTATTTATATTGTGTCAGGTGACGAAGTTCTAAACGTGGAAAAAAGGCACATCATTCGACGAGCAAGTGCACAAGTGACCAACTTTGAGCTTACGAAGGGTGATATTTGAACTCTTACTATCGTTTGGTTTTGCGTTACCGTCATCAAAAGCCAGGGAAACCATTTCGTTCGAACGACGAATAGCGTTCCCTGTGAAACGCTTTTCATTTTTGGTATGGGGCTTTCTTTTGAATTCCTTTTAGGAAGTCTATAAACCTTAGTTTCAATTGTTTAGTACCCAAATATCTCCAATACTTTTTTTCAATGAATATAGGAAAAAAGCCTTTAGCAAATTGGTTAAAAGCTGAAGTTTAATGGCAATATCCTGGATTACTGGTGTTTGACTTAAATAATCCCAGTAGAGGGTTATGAGGGGTGGCGACCACCTAAGTTCCACGGTTTGGGAAAAGTCCAGGTAAAAATAAATGATTGCGCGGTGGAGTTAAATGCTTCGGTCAATGCATGCTTGGGAAATATGATTACAAATAATGAATTCTCTATTTTTTGTGACCTCATGAGGACTGAAAAATTCCATTTGGAGGCAATATACCAGTTTCCCTGAAGAACTGCCTCAATCCACATTGATCCGCAGAAAATTCAATCTTTTGGGGGAAAACGTCATATAAATTAAAAATCAATTACAGTATTTTCCGATTTGTTTAATTCTCTCCATTTATCCAATTGCCAAAAATCATAACACTCTCGATGTGAAATAACCAGCTCGGAACTTAAGTGTTTTAAACCGATGAAAATCAATTCTATTACAAAAATCTTGCCAACGCAGCTAGAGGATTACTTCTCCCAGATCCGTTCTCCCAAAGTCTGTCAAATCACCATTGGATCAGGATATCGAATCCAATAGATAGCTTTGATTCATCATCCAAATTAGCCGCAAAACAATCTAAAGTATGTTGCAATCGTAAAAGGTCGACCAATTTACATTGAAAGTAAATCCAAACCACCGATTTGGTGATCCACCTCAGAGCCCATATTCTGAACCATTTCACTAAAGGCTTTTATCCATTCAGAATTAGATTCTGCGCTGATCAGTAGATTGTGCCTTAAACTGAGCTCCTCCCAGGGTGATTTTTCAGGAGGAGAAGACTTGTCACCGTGCCGGCAAGAGGTACAGCGTCCGTCTCCACTCATCAAAAATTTGAGTATTACTGGTATTGATAAGAAGTTCAAGAATAAATCTTTTAGTTAGGTCAAACTAAAAGACCATGAATGAGATAACAAGGTGCAAAGTAGATAGGTT
>Ga0163217_1026281_pt1 | contig 12597 bp, 16 predicted proteins | sample SynspAceP_FD_185933 | JGI IMG/M metagenome (GOLD analysis project Ga0163217, IMG submission 185933) | Saline lake microbial communities from Ace Lake in Antarctica - Synechococcus sp. Ace-P (PacBio error correction) | ecosystem: Environmental > Aquatic > Non-marine Saline and Alkaline > Saline ... | reverse complement strand
CCGCCTTTTCGATCCAATCCAGCGCGATGTCTAATTTGGTAGCCCTCAAAGCCCGGACCGCAGACATGATCTTCCACCGGATAGGAAAACCGCATTCTGGATACGCCGCATCAAAGCTGCTCCAAGATCTCGGTCATGTATTCCTCAAGTGCGGCCTTCGATCACTCGAAGCTGAAGGTCTTTTCGGTAATGCTTGTAGAAGGACCGCATGATGCGAGACATATTGATGCCCTTCTTGTCCGCTCAAGGCTGACCAGTACCGGTCCACGGCTTGTTCCAGGCGTCAAGATCGCATTGTCGCCGTGTATGAAAGCGGATCGGCAGGCGGGATATCGAAATCCCACATGGCTGGATCGTCTTTTGGCACCACGGATCATAGAGGGCCGGACCGTTCTGCAAATGGAAGGCTGTCCTTATAGGGCGCTCCAACTTCAAATGTATGTGGATAAGGGCACGCGACAGCACGGATAGTTGGACGCATCGTATCCGGCAAACAGGCGCGCCATGACGGATCAAAGATCCCGCAATTTTCGGATTTCAGATGCGCGAGCAGCCAGAGACGCAAAAACGCCTCCAACGCCTCGGCCGCATCCTGCGCAGGGTGAAATGGCGTTCCATATCGGGTTGTTGGAATGTTTCATTGCAGGAGCCCCTGTTCGGCAAACATGAGTGCCTCCTAAGATAGGATGGTCTGTGGCATTTTACCAACTTACGAAAAATAATTACGTCGGACGCGACAGATCGGGGATCATTTCTGCTTTGTCGCCAGGGACATAAAAACTTTCGGGGCGGGCATGGTGGTTGTCCCGACTCCGATAGGCTGGCCGGACCAATATGTGCCACCTGTCGTCACGTTCTCACGCTTAACAACAGATGGCATGATCAATCATTTACCTCAAGAGGGTGATTGACGAAGTCGCGCTTCTTGATATAGCTCCCCAAAGATGATTTGGCTTGCTCTCCGTATGTTCTTTCGGATGCCGGGTGTTGCATATTCTCGGCACTGTGGCCAGGCGCCTATTGACTGGTTGTTGCTCAGTGTGCCTGCCTGTTGGCCAGGCCTGATCATTCCTGTCAGGGGACGCTGATTCAGGCCACCTGTTGCCACACGTCCAATGGTCATCGTGGACGATCGAATGTCATGCACTGGGCGTGACGGCACTCCCACGGATCGAGACCCTAGCGCGAGGTTGGTCTTTACCCTTTCCAGAATGCTGGTTTGGCCCCGGCAGTCTTGATCCAATGTTGGCTACAAGCTCGATGGGCCGCTACTTGCTATGATTCATGCGATGGGAAATTTGTCGGGGCTGCCGACGTGGACCACGTGTGATCGTGCCCAAGGGAGAACCTGCGACCAAACGATCCTGACCGGCAGCCAGAGGCTACGATGCCCGCATCGTTACCAACGACGGTTTCGGGATTTGGAAGAACAGCTTCCCGGATCTGCACCAAACGGGCCCTCCTCATTCGAGCGTGGATTTATAGGGACGGCAAGCTCTGGCTTGAACCTTTGAAACTCTGCGCGAAGGCTGTCGATGCGCCGCGGCGTCAAGCTGCTCCAGCGCACTGCAGTATGATCCGCAAACAGATCGCGATCTGTCCTCGATCCGACGCTCAGGGGCGGACCAGTCCGGGGGTGATGCCCAGCGTTTCACCTTTTTGGCGCGGCCAGGGCAGGCGGTTGATTGCGTGGTTGTGGCCGGATGGGGTTCGCGATGGGATTTCGCGTTACCCAGATCTGTTCGAGTGATTACGATCCCGAGCGCGTTCCGTTCAGAAGCGGAAGGCACCTCCTTTGCCCGCCTGCCAGATCAAAGGCGATGACCGTGCCGCCGCCTCCATTCTGCGCCAGTGTTCAGGGCCTGCTGCGGCAGGGCTGAGGGCCGGGATAGATCACACGGACAGCTTTGGCATGCCGATGCAACGCCTCGGCAATCTCAGGGCGAGGCGGGATCGCCCGCACCCGCAAATCCATTGTTCCACCCCTTTGAGCATGACTCCATGCGGTGAATGGACTCATCGATCCGGCGGGTATGTTTCGCATTATCAGGGCTCGAACACGCCGCGGATGTATTCCCTTGGTGCCAAAGGATCACACGCCCCCCAGCGCCGGCCCTGCCCGTCTATTATGTTTGGTCGCCGAATAAGATCACAACATCCGCGCCCAGTTCCAGCCGCCCGCGGAATAGATCGGCGTGGCCAAAGGGAACCATTGTCAACAAAACCACTGTGGCTCCGACGGCATGGCCAATCTCGGACACACCAGGCAATATCGATTCACTTCCAGCGTTACGGGTGTTCGAAGATCGATACTCGCAAAAACGCGACCATTGGTATCGGGACGCATTGGCGCTTGCGCCACTGCTCCAGATCGGTGCCGTCCACCAAGGCGTCACCTCGACGCCGTAAGGCGGTAGGATTCCTCCAGAATATAAAGACATGATCCGAAACAGCGCCCGAGCAGCTGCCACCACGTGATCGCCCCGTTGCGCGCATTGCGTTCAGGCCCCACACCGCTTGACGGCGCCATCCGAGGCTGTGGCAAAAGGCATCCCTGCCCTCCAGCGCCGCCGATCGGTCTTCGAAACATCGACAAACCGTGGGGTGCGTAGCGCCATAGATGAACTCGTCCGGGCCTGCTGTGCAAAAACCGTGCTCGGCTGCTCGGCAGTGTCATAGACAAACCCTGGTCAGAACAGATCGCCTCGGACCACTTCGTTATATTGCGAGCGGCGGAACCGCCATTGCACCAGCGTTGGTTCGTTTGTTCCAGTCATGCTCATTATTCTCTCCCCGGGCACCGCAGCCCAATAAAAAAACCCCGTCGCCGGTAAGCGAAGGGGGTTCCCTTCATCCTGACCTGGCTTTAGCGGGGATATTTAACGTGGCCGCAATCCGGTAACAAATCGCACGCGCGTCTGATTACGGCCTGTCGCGGCAACTGCGTCAAACTGGTGCGATCGGTCCCAATAAATCCATTTCTTCCTTGCTTCATATATTCCGCGTCCGCAGGGCATTGCGCGGTTGGCGCCTTTCAAGCTGGGCGCTGTCTAGCCCTTGCCCGTCACCGCATCCCGTCACCGGGCCTCGCCATAGGATGCGGAACAAGCGGCCTGGCAGGATGAAAAAGACAAAGATCGCTGCCGTCAGACCGAAAGTCTGAAGTAGACCCAGGTTTCGGTGCTCATCGTGCGCCAGATCCCCTCAGAAAGGGCCAGGCCCGAAGGAAGAACAGCGCCAGCCTGCGGGTCAGGATTCATCAGGCCCTCATTGGCCCGCCATCATCTCTCCATGAAACATGGGCAGGAGGACTGGCCGGCAGCAAGCCAAAGCCAAAGGATGCCGCAAGAATCAGGTAGATGACTGCCCCCCTCGGTGGGCTCATCTTGAATAGAGAACGATCATTCAGTTCTAAGCCACACGGGACAGACCACCAAACACCACGACCAGAACGATCGTGGACCCACCTGCATCTTGGACAGTTATGCCTGTCGCTCTCCAGGTGATGGCCCGTGGACACAGCAGTCAGGGGGATGAAGCCGCCCGTACAAGATGACCCGCCGTTAATCCGCGCCCCAATGGTAAAGATCTCGTCTTAGAGCCAGAGATAGGCCACGAAGAACACACCCCCAACCGCCCCAGTTCAAGCGCCGTTTTTGAGCAGTAGGGGTGGGATATCTTGTCCGCCATGTAAGCCTCTTAACCTCCGAATTGCACAATCACCGCGCCAGCGCGTCAGGCTCATCAGCGCGATGCGCCGGGGGCCGACAGTTTCTTTCAACCACAAGCCAGCCGATCAGCGCGGCAAAAAACTGTGGAGTCTCGGCAGCACTGGCCAGCTTCGCCCCCTTGTCCCCAAATCGCGTCGCCATCATGGATAGAGCCGAAAACTTGAAAAAAAAGGCGATCACGGCCCCGATGAACGCCGCGCTGCCATCAAGGGCCGCAACTGCAGACGCAGGATGAACAGACATCGCCCGCCAGCGCAACATCGCGACCACAGGCGATGAACAGTTCGTCAATCAGGAAAAACCACTTAAAAAGAAAGGTAAAAGGTCCGCGGTGGCCCGGTATGCCGTAAGCGATCACTTATTGTCGTATAGAGTGCCAACAAACAGGCCCGTCACACAGCCAGTCCCAGCGCCATATGCAGCGTCTCGCGGTGCACTGTGATATGGATCAGGATTGTAGACTGCCAGACCGAAGATCGGCCAGCAGACCGCCGAACACCCAAAGCGCACTGGGGTCAGTGGTAAAGACCATCGGTCAAAGATAGCCATGCTCCGATCACTGGCAAACGCGGCGCGGTTGCCGCGCACCACCCGGATAGACAACACCGTATAGGCCCGCGCGTACTAGGCCATGGCCGGCAGATTTTGTTACGGTATGGATCACGAGCCCTGCAAAAATCGGCCACATTATCGTTCGGGCCATGCACAGAGTCGATAACGCGGGCCCAATACCGTGTGGCACGCTCCTCTATACCAGTCACTCTCGTGGGGTGTCGCTTACGGAATAATTCGCGGCCCCTTTGCCTTTTTCGTTGTGCCACTGGGCCCGAACCGCATTATGGTGGGCCGAGCTCTCTGGCGATTCGCAAGCACACTCAATCAAGACAAGGCCCTTCGTATCCATAACCGGCTACAAATCTTGCGGCCCATGGCTATACGCGCCGGGGCCTATACGGTTGTCTATCCGGTGGTGCGCGCACCGCGCCGCTGTGTTGCCGTGATCGAGCATGGCTGATCTTTTTGACGAGGTCTTTACCTGACCAGTGGTGTGTGCGCGCAGAGTATGACTATTGCCGCGAGGATCTTCGGTTGGCAGTCTCACCTCTCGCTCCATATCACACTGCCGCGAGCACGTTAAGATATGCCGCTCGAGACTGGGTGTGGGCTGATCGGAGTGTTTGTTGGCTACTCTAATCTTGATTGTGCTCGGATTCGCGTGCCGCGTCGGTGTGACCTTTCTGATGTGGTTTTTCCTGATTTGACGGACTGTTCATGCCTGTGGTCGCGATGTTTGCGCTGGCGGGCGATGTCTGTTCATCTGCGTCCTGCAGTGCGGCCTTGATGCAGGCGCGGCTATCGGGCCGTGATCGCCTTTTTCAGTTTCGGCTCTATCATGATGGCGGACGCGATTGGACAAGGTGGGCGAGCGGCAGTTGCTGCGCGAGACTCCACAGTTTTTGCCGCGCGAATCGGCTGGCTTGTGGTGAAGGAAACTGTCGGCCCCGGCGCATCGCGGCTGATGAGCCTGATCGCGCTGGGCGCGGTGATTGTTGAATTTCGGGGTTAAGAGGTTACATGGCGGACCAAAGTATTCAACCCTTCATGCTCAAAACGGCGCTGAAACTGGGGCCGGTGGTGGTGTTCTTCGTGGCCTATCTTCGGGGCTCAAGGACGAGATCTTTTTACCAATTGGCCGGCGCGGATTACGGCGGGTTCACCTTGTCACGGCAGGCTTCATTCCCCCTGGATGCTGGTCCACGGCATTGTGGAAGCTGAAGGGCAAACTGTCAAGATGCAGGTGGTCACGATCCGTTCTGTCGTGGTGTTGGTGGTCTGTCCGTGTGGCTGAACGATGATCGGTTCTTCAGATGAAGCCCACGATCATCTACCTGATCTTTGCGGGCATCCTTGGCTTGGCTTGCACTGCGCGGGCCAGTCCTACCTGCGCCATGTCATGGAAGAGAGGATGGCCGGGCTGGGCCAATGGAGGGGCTGATGATTCCGACCCGCAGGCTGGCGCTGTTCTTCTTCGGGCTGGCCTTTTCTGAATGGAGGTGATTTCTGGCGCACGATGAGCACCGAAACTGGGTCTTATTCAAGACTTTCGGTTGACGGCAGCGATCTTTTGTCTTTTTCATCCTGCAGGGCGCATTGTTCCGCACCTATGGCGAGCCCGGTGACGAGGATTGCGGGTGCGGCAAGCGGCTAGACCAGCGCCCAGCTTGGAAGGCCGCCAACGCGCAATGCCTGCGGCGCGGATATTTGAGCAAGAAGAAATGGATTTTATGGGACCGACATCGCACCAGTTTGACGCAGTGCGCGACAGTGGTTATCAGGACCGCGTGGCGATGTTGTTACCGGATTGGGTCCGGGCCACGTTAAATATCCCGCAAGGGTCAGATTGAGGGAACCCCCTTTCGCTGACCGCCGACGGGGGTTTTTTTATTGGGGCTGCGTTTGCCCGACGGAGAGAATGATGGAGCAGTGACTTGAAAAACGAACCACCGCTGGTGCATGGCGGTATTCCGCGCTCGCAATATAAACGAAAGTGTCGAGGCGATCTTTCTGACCCAGGGTTTTGTCTATGGACACTGCCGAAGCAGGCCCGAGGCACGGTTTTTGAAGGCGTGGCCGGACGAGTTCATCTATTGCGCGCACGGCCAACCCCACGGTTGCGATGTTCGGAAGACGGATCGCGCGCTGGAAGGGCAGAGGATGCCTTGCCACAGCTCGGGGATGCGGCCGGGTCAGCGGTGCGCTGACCGCAATGCTGCGCACGGGCGATCCGTGGTGGCAGCGCGGGCGCTGTTCGGATCATGTCTTTATATTCTTGGAGGAAATCCTGACCCGCTTACGGCGTTCGAGGTGACGGCTGGGGACGCCACCATCTGGGCAGTTGGGCACGCGTGCGCCCTCGCGTCGCTCAATGTCTCGTCGGTTTTTAGTACCGGTTCGATTTTCGAATCCGCACGTGAAGTGCATCGTTTGTTGCCGTGTGTCCGCAGACGTGCGCCGTGCCGTTCTCTCGGCACTCAAGTTGGTTGTCGATCTAATGTCTCCTTTAGTGTGATACTATGCGTAGGCTCGGGAACTTGGCGCGGATGTTGTTGATCTATGCGGCGACCAAACATTATAGACGGGCAGGGCGCGCGCTGGGCGTGTGATTCCTTGGCACCAGGAATACATCGCGGCGTGGTCGAAGCCCTATATGAAACATACCGGCGGTTCGATGGAGTCCCTTCACCGCCATGGATCATGCTCAGGGGTTTTGCGAGACAAAATGAGATTTGCGGTGCGGGGCGCAATCCGCCTCGGCCCTTGAGATTGCCGAGGCGTTGCACGGCCATGCCAAAGCTGTTCGGTGTTGATCTATCCCGGCCATCCCGAGCCATCCGCAGCAGGCCCTGACACTGCGCAGATGGAGGCGGGCGGCACGGTCTCGGCCCTTTGATCTGGCAGCGGCAGGAGGCTGCATTCGCTTTCTTGAACGCGCTCGGGATCGTTTAATCATCTCGAACAATCTGGGTGACGGGTCGAAATCCATTCGCGGACCCATTCCGGCCACACACGCATCAAACGCCTGCCTGCCGCGCAAAAGGTTGACGCTGGGCCATCACCCGGACTGGTCCGCCTGAGCGTCGGGATCGAGGACAGTCGCGAGTCTGGTTGCGGATAATAATGCAGCGCTAGGCAGGCGTGCAGCGCGCGCATTCCACAGCCTTCGCGCAGAGTTCAAAGGTCAAGCAGAAGCTTGCCGTTCCCTATATCACACCTCGAATGAAGGAGGCGTGTGGTGCAGTTCCGGGGAAGCTGTCTTCCCAATCCGAAACCGGTCGTGGTAACGATGCGGGCATCGTAGTCTCTGGCTGCGGTTCAGGATCGTTGGTCGGGCAGGTTCTCCTTGGGCACGATCACACGTGGTACACGGCGGCAGCCGAGCACAGGATATTCCCATCGCTGATCATGCAGTAGCGGCCATACAGCTTGTTAGCCAACATTGGCATCAAAGACCACGCCGGGGCGCCAAACCAGCATTCTGGAGGTGTTAAGCCGAACTCGCGTCAGGGTCGTCGAGGCGTGGGTGCCGTCACGCCAGCTGCATGACATTCGATCCGTCCACGATGGGACATTGGACGTGTGGCAACAGTTGGCTGATCAGCGTCCTGACCAGAATGATCAGCTGGCAAAACAGGGCAGGCACACTGAGCAACAACCAGTTTCAGAGGCCGCCTGGCCACAGGCCGAGAATGCGGGACACGATGCCGAAAGAACAACGAGAAGCAAGCCAGAATCATCTTTGTTGGACGCTATATTCAAGAAGGGCGCTTCGTCAATTCACTTCTTGAGGATGATTGATCATCATCTGGTTGTTAGCGTGAGAACCGTTACGACAGTGCAACCATTCTGGTCGGCAGCCTTCGGAGTTCCGGACCCACCACCATGCCCGCCCCCGAAAGTTTTATGTCCCTGGCGCAAAGCAGTAAATGATCCGATCTGTCGCGTCCGACGTAATTATTTCGTAAGTGGTATAAATCCACAGGACCATCCTATCTTAGGATGGCACCATGTGCGAAGGGCTCTGCATGAACATTCACACGCCTGATATGAACGCCCATTTCACCCGCGGAGGATTGCGCCGAGGCGTTGGAGCGTTGCGTCTCTGGGCTTGCTCGCGCATCTGAATCCGAAATGCGATCTTGATCCGTCACTGGCGCGCCTGTTGCCGGATACCGGGCGTCAAGCTATCCTGTGTGCTGTCGCTGCTTTATCCACATACATTTGAAGTGGACGCGGCCTAATAATAAGGGACAGCCTTCCCGATTTGCAGAAACGGTCCGGCCAGTCTGATCCGTGTGCAAAGGCGCAGAATCAGCATGTAGGGATTTCGAATTTCCGCCTGCATCCGCTTTCATTACACGCGACAATGCGAATTCTGACGCTGGAGACAAGCGTACCGGTAACTGTCAGCCTTGAAGGCGGACAAGAAGGCATTTCAAATATGTCTCGCATCATGCGGTCCTTCTACAAGCATTCCGAAAGACCTTCAGCTTCGAGGTGATCGAGGCCCGCCACTTGAGATTACATGACCGCATCTGGACAACTTGATGCGCGTATCAGATGCGGTTTTCCTATTCCGGTGAAAATCATGTCCGTGCGCGGTCCGGCATTGAGCGGCTACCAATATTACGACATCGCGCTGGAGTTGATCGAAAGGCGGGTGTCCGCCAAAAAGATTCATCCATCTGGGATTATGTCTTATTCCTCGACCTGCCATGTGCCCTGGAAACTGAGCCGAACAACGCCGCCAGACGCGTGGGCAACTGCCACGCCGCATTCCCAGCGCTCCGGGTCGCGCGCATATCGGCCGAGGTGATGGATGGCGCCTGCCTGTGGTTCGGAGGATGTTGATCGAGATGGCGCGGCGTGCTGATGGCCGACGAGACGGCAAGTCATGGGTCAGCGCGAGGATGAACAGGCCTTTGCAGAGTTGAACGCGCAAAACCCGATTTTGTTGAAGACGCCGCGCGGCTGTTCTGCGACGCAGTTGCAGCAGGACGAAAGGGGTGCGATTTCCTATCGTCGCAAGCCATCAGGAAAAGGGCCTTGCAACAGTCATGACGCGGTCAGCATCCTGGACGAGGCGCAACCTTTGCAGTGAAAAGTGTTGATCCGCGGCCTGTTCAATACGCTGTTTCACGTCGGCTGATTAGTGGGCGCTGCGATCGTCGTCGAAGCCTGGTTCTCAACCGCCGTCCGGATACGCCGGCGGCGGTTCCTGTTTGGGGTGCTGCATTGCGCAACTCGATGCCGCAATGCAGAAAACGCAAGGCCGGAGTTGCAGATTTGACTGGTGACGGACCCTCGGACCACCTATTTGAGGTCCGAGCCGTGAAAAGGTTCACTTGACAAGGACAAGAACAGTATGAGCAGCAACCACAACTAATATCACCCTCTCACATGCAATGGCTCGGCGAATTCACCGCATGGTTCAGCGCGCATTCAGGCCTATGTTACAAAACGCTCGCGGACCGACAAATTCAGGCGTTGAAGCGCTGGTGATGCGCGATCTGGCCAACATTGGGCGTGCGACCGCGACCAGATTGTGCAATACGTTTTTTTCCAGGGAGTTTACTGGCAGCTGAGCGCAATCGGCGGCTATTCAGGCCGTGGATGCGACAGAAAGATCAAAGGCTGCCCAATCGGGCAGCCTTTTGCCTTCTGAGCAGCAAGGCGGGAAAACGCCCTGCGGTTTGCCTGATGCTCTGACTGCAATTGCTGGCAATGCAGCATGTGTCGGTGTAAAAGTCACTCATGCCTGACCTATTCTTGAGTGGCAGGGAGACAACTGAAAAACAACGAAACGAGCGTTTCCAATGGCTACCAATCCACAAAAATAGCATCCAGTCCCGTGGCGAAACCGTGCCGTTTACTGGGCGCGTCTGGGATGCTTTCTTTGCCGGTCTGGGCCAGGGCATGAACGCGAAACTGCACCGCAAGTCGCGGTGGACGAGATCGAGGCGCTGTGAATGCAAGACAGACGCTGAACTTGCCGAAATTTCGCGCATCAGCGCGAACGACATCGCGTACGTTTTCGCGACACCTTTCATAATCTGGGCTAGGCCCCGGGATTTACTGATGTACTTGATGCGCGACGCTTGACAGTGTCGCGTAAGGTTGGACAACCTTCCTCCATGTTGGACATTGCGACCCGTCGGATATGTGATCGGCCTTCTGGTCGCAGGCTTTTCTGGGCACTGACCATGATCCCCCCTCTCGTGGGGATCTGGCAGAGGGTAAGGGCCATTGGGCCGGTATTTGTCGAAAGCGCGATCCTCAACATTTCCTAACTGGTAGCCTTGTTGGGCCGCTGCCTGCCGAAACGGTGCGCGCGAGGGTGACCTTCAGCAGACCTTTATTTCTGACAAGCGGTGTCTGGCTGGTCCTTGCGCTTTCGGCGCGCTTCCCTTCATTGCTTGGCGCGCGAAGGCGCGGTTTGTCGCGATGCCTTTTGCGGAGGTATGTCCGGCATGGACACGACGGTATCAACAGTTTTCTCAGGCTTGGACACGCTGCCCAAAGGCCCTATTACTCTGCGCGGTATCCTGCAATGCTGGCGGGATCGGCATTCATTGTAACGTCGCATGGTCTTCCTGCCCGGAATTGCGCGTCGGCGGGATGCAGGTTTTTCAAGGGGTCCGAGCTTTTCGGAACAATGGGGAAAGATTCCTGCCGCGCGCTAGGCCCATCGCGTCCCCAAAATCTCGATCATTTTATGTGGGTCTGACGCTGATCTGCATGTTCACATTATCTGGTACTGGGCAATGAAACGCCTTATGATGCCACGGTCATGCATGACCGATTTAACAGCGCGGTTTCTCGACCAAAGGGACCGCATTCTTTCGGCGCATTCGCTGGCCGATGGATATGCGGCCTCGGTCTTTACTTGATTTTGGCCAGCTTTACCCTTGTGCGCTGGTCCAGCTTGAACGGCTCGGCACGGCCGCTTTGCGCGACGCGCCAGATCCAGTGGTTCATTGGCTCATTTTTGGGCTGACGGTTGGCACGCCGTACTTTTGACATCGTGTTTCCCCACCATCCGGAACAGTCCTTTCGTTGACGGCGCTGTTCAACATTCACTCGACATGACAGGGACCGGTATGCAGTGTCGATTAATGCAATGGGGCGCCTGGCGGTCAGCATTGTTCTTTTTCATTGGCCTATTGGCTTGGGCTGTGCCGGCTCGCGGCCTGTTCCGTCAAGATTTTCCGCTACCAGATCCTTGTTCTTCCTCGATTCCGGTCGCAGATCCGTAAGGACGCAGATGCCGCATGGCGTGCTTCATCCGCGTTTTGAAGGCGCGCCAATCCACGAGGATGTCCTATGGACTCGTTCATCTCGTTCTTCGGGTTCTTCGTGTTGAACTTGGGGATTTTTGCCGTTGCCCTTCCATTGCCGGTCGGATTTTCATCACCTCGGTCTCGGGGGCCGCAACGGCCATTGCCCAATATTGGGGCCGGGGCTGGGTGATCAGATCGTCCTGCCGTTAACTTCGCAGCACTTCAACGATGCCGCGAATGGATACTTGCCGGCTGCCATGTTCGTTGGGCGGCTGGAATTGCTGGTGGTCTTTGCCGTTCTCTCCCGTGGGCTCTCTGGCGCGCCTGAAAAAAAAGGGGGGCAGCCTGCGGACAAGCCCCCTGATCCTGTCAGACCCGATCCTTTATTCCCAGGGCAAAACTTGAACCAGCACCGTCATCGACCTCGGCGCGGCGTGTCAGATCGACGGGTGGATCGTAGCCGGTATCAGTCCCGTATCGGTCGATTGCAGGCAAGTCTGTTATCCAGTTATGGCGCGGATGGCGGTTGCATCACACCACTGGAAGCTGACATCCTTTCGGCAGTTGTCGCCCGTTTTCCGGCGGCGCGCTCAACATACCCAGAACCGAACGCTCGGCAATCGAAAAAACCGCCCACCGATTTATCGCCGGCAGGATCTCAAGCGTCAAGCCGTTTCAGGTTCTGCTGCCGTTCAGCCGCTCAGATCCGGCAAGCGGCCCATAGGTCAGGGGTGGCGGCCGACCTGAGATGCCGGCCTACTCACTGGAAGCCTGGCAACCGAACCGGCCGATTTCCGGATTGCAAAATTACGCGTGGTGCAGATCAGGTGCCGCTGTCCTGGAAGGCGCGCAGCCGATTCGCCCGCGCCACTGCCCGGGCCAACTCCCAGACTCGGTATGTGGGTCACACGGGGTTGTCCACACCCAGGGCACCGATATGCCCCTATGTACTGATGATCCGGAGGGTGCGTCCCAGCACTTTGCCGCAACTAGGGCCCGTCGCCAATTGTCTATACCAGCACGGATGG
>Ga0163217_1095224_pt1 | contig 12599 bp, 4 predicted proteins | sample SynspAceP_FD_185933 | JGI IMG/M metagenome (GOLD analysis project Ga0163217, IMG submission 185933) | Saline lake microbial communities from Ace Lake in Antarctica - Synechococcus sp. Ace-P (PacBio error correction) | ecosystem: Environmental > Aquatic > Non-marine Saline and Alkaline > Saline ... | reverse complement strand
GGTAAATTTTAGAATCCTATTGGGGACTTCCATCACACAGGGGACTTTACTCAGTCTTCTGGTTTGAAATAAGGGTAATTTCGTTGGTTTCCGAAATCCCCCTATTGGCAATCACGCCGTTTCAATTGTTGTTCGTTAATGTTATTCCACCTTCCAACTACAAATAGAAACAATCATTGGCTGTTCTTTATTTAAAGTATAGAGGTTGAGCTATTCCAGTTTCAAAATCTACCCAAGGAAAACCCAAGATCCGTATGTATTCCATTACCCCCTTGATCCGTTTTTATTTGGAGAAATGAAATTTGGTAAAGGAGATTTTTTGTAGCCAGATCAATGGGTAAGAAATCTGATCGATCCTATGGGTGTTACACTTTGGTGTTTTTGGAATTACCCAAATCGCAAAAAACTTCCACTTCTTCGATTTTTGTTCTTGTTGTATCGCTTATGGAAAAACACCCCGTTCCTGCAACGTCATGCCTGCACATCACCTTCTTTAATAACAGTGGTATTTCCCATACTGTCCTTATGTTCAAATCTCCTTGTACGGAAATGAGATAATTCCCATGTTCTTCAGGGGTATCGTTGTCCAAAAACTCCTTGACCACCGAGACGGTATCGTCATTAAAACTCTAAGGGACACCAAAATTCATCTTTTCTGATTGTGATAATTTGGCAAAAACTACAAACTGTGATAGAATTGTTAAGCCATCCGTTATTGGCATGTTCCTCTTGCTATCCGAGGTATATAGAATTGTTTTCAGGATTTATTCTTTTTCTTATTTGTTTCTTCAAAAATTAAGGAGTTCTTACATTTATATGGCATTGAGTTATGATAAACTAATGAACGCCATTACTCATAAAAGATAAGTTTCAATTTGGGTTATTTTCGATGGCCGGATAGAGTGGTGAAACAAGCATTAGCTTGTAATTTTCGCACATTTTGGTTATAAACTATTGGTTTTCACCTTGCTTACGCTGCACTTACTATTTGTTGAATAGAATAAAGGGGAATGCCTTAATTATGGACATTGTGTGAAAAGGATAGGTAAATAGGGACCCTTCAATAATAACTAGATCTGAACGTTAAAATCTTTTGATTTTAAAATAGCCTGCGGCCCGAATTAAGTAAATATAGTAACTTAGTGGAGGTCATATTTTATCAACCAAAAACACTGACCATGATTACGCTAATTATTTTTTTAGGAATTGTTAGCTTGCTAGCCCTGTTCTTAGTAAACTCTTCTTTAATCACTTTTGCCAGACTTAGAAAATCTAGTCAAGGATGTCCTGGAAAGCCAATATTGATGCTGAGCATTTAAAAAGACGGTTTACGACCCTATATACCAATTTGTAGAAATCCGTAAAGGGTTATTGCAAAAACACGAAAAATTCTACCCTTAGGGAATCTGTTATTAATGCACGCAACGCGCATATGGCGTCGTCCCTTCGGAGATATTTAATGCCCAAATACAGCAAACGAAAACCAAACTGCATACAGAAGCTTTAAGGAGCATATTGTGCTTAGGAGCAAGCTTATTCCGGGACCTGAAGGCCAACCGCCCAGTTATTTGGCATCATTCAAACAAATAAATGTCGAGAATCGAGGAAAACCTTGGAACGGGCCAGGAGGTATTATAATGTTCTGTTAGAGAAAACAAAACAACTATGGGAAAGTGTCCGGTAAGTTGCTGGTTGCCAGTTTGTCAACAATCAACATTTCGATTATTTTTGAAACTTGAGGAAGCTTAGCTAGGGCCAATGTAAAAGTAGAATTTCTCCTTAAATGAATAACATATCCATTTTCTTTTTATTTTTTCTCTTTGCCATTTGGTAAGGGGCGCGCCAGGCAATGGATTTCTACGGTTAAAAAAATTAACACATGTAGGATACTATTACCCTTCATATCAAGAAAGGGTTATTTTGATGTAGTAGGGAATGGGAAAACTTATGATCTTAAACTTTGAAATTCGCCAAACATGGTATTTATAAGGAACATTCAGAACCAGAATATACCTTGTAGATTCGGTGGGTACGAATTTCGTCAATATCGCAAATATATAAGGCTAGCAATATAAATGTTACGTCCCTGCACCCCAATTACAACATTATATTTTTCGCTCTGCTCCGTTCGACTTTGTTGCAAAAAGTTACCAGGACAAGTACAGATACAAAAATTGCGACAAGGATAAGGACCTTAGTTGGTCCCCAGCACATTGAGGATAAATACCCCCTTTCATCAATGCCTTCTCTTTGAGGATAAGCCCAAATTTGCGTTTTCTCATTGGGACATATAAGGCCAGAGGTATTGGCAGGCGATTTTCACCAAGTAAAGTTTTTACCATACATGTTCCGGAAATGTATATCAGGGAAAGAAAATAGTTTTGTTTTATTCGGGGGGACTCGACCGGCACAGACACAAAGCAGTCCGATATTACAATTATTATTACACGATACAACGAATTTTTCATGTACATATAGTAAGTCTGAGCGGCTCTGATATCCAATCCAGGACGAGCGTTACCTGGTCTTTAATGATACCTTCACTTTGCGGCTCAGTCTTAAGAGAAAACGCCTCTTTTGGCCTTTTTGGGGACCGGTTCGGTTGGGTGTTCTTTGTCGGGATAATGTTTTTTTTGCATTTTTATTAGGGTTATGGGTGAGATATTTTGGTAGGGTGTGGTGGATTGATACGTAAATTATTGCCCACCCACATAGTTTATTCCCGCTCAAGTACAATTATAGATCGCGGCCATGGTTGGCTTTTAATCCAATGATTAAGACGATAATTGGATTTAATCTCACTATACCACATTGGGGGTTCCAAAGGGCTGTATAGATTAGAGGAAATTCCCAAAAAGGGTCTTTGGAATCTACAAGCGACACCAAAAAACAGTCCGTCTTACAGTTCAATTACCATTGGATTCTCCATCCTATGAATTGGAGATATTTAAGGGGGATTTTTGGCGGTGGCGACAATAAACCAATGCTAGGTCGGGACAGAAGTACTGGTAAGTAGTCCTAAAAAGATACCTTTATAACAAAGATGATCAAAGGCCCGAAGCCAACTTTAAAAGAAATGGCTCAGCCCTATTACGAAGGCGGAGTCCAAAAAATCCAGGGCATTTTTGTTATTCTGCATTGGTGGCTCTGGGCGATTGGACTCAACAGTGGTAGGCTTTTCTTCTGGGGGTCCATTGGCCGCTGTGGCAATTCTAATTTCCTGTATTCTTTCTCATTTTTATTAATCGTTTTATGTAAAAAAGAATGCAAAGGGAAATAGTATTTCCAGAGTTAAATTGATTAAAAGATTTATTAGGTCGACGGGGAAGAATTAGGGCTTTCCAAAAATGCTTTTAAAAAGTTGATCCACATTTATTTTGAAAATTTACCCTTTGGATATTGCCTTTGGCCCTTTGGTTTTTGACCAATGGGCCAAAAAAATTTAGGGATTTAAATATACCCTCCACCACATGGAATAGCAGACTTGCTCGCGCAACAGCTATCTCTTAACTATGAATCAGTTTTCCAATTCGTTTCCAGTTCTATGGCCAGCACCAAGTCCAATATGGTAAGCACACTCCGCTCCGGCAGTTACAGTTCAGGGGGCGGTCATTCCGTGGCGGTTTTGGCGGGGCGGTGGTGGAAGTTGGTAACCAGAAAAGTTCCGTCTCGCAAATGAATTAAAAAAATTTTTATTGAGACTTCTAATTATCTAAGGGGATTCTTGTGTGGAATGAGGTCAATGTTTTGTTTACTGAACCAATACACTATGGGGATATGAAAATATTTTTATTTTTAATCGATAAATGAGGAGGGCTAGAAGAGGCTTAATAAATAAAAGAATATTATACTTCTTTGCTGGCTTCTTTTTGGAAAGCTTTCTTTTTTATGTCCAAACCCGGAATACCACTACTTATTGTTTACTTTCTTTTTTTTGCCATATACGTTTATTGGGTTCCACTTACCTATTAAATAAATTTCGGTTGCAAGAAATTGCACCTTTTATGTTGGCTTCCATACCGTTTCTCGGTCGCGGGCATTTTGATATTTGCACTTTGTAAAAATAATGGGAATTCCATTGAGCCATTACGAAAAGGCAATTATTTAAATTCTATATTGCGGGGTTTTTGTTCCTAGCCTTTGGAAATGGTTGGTCCGGTTTGGGCCCTAAAAGTACGTTGGATAGATGGTTTGCAGCTTTGGAATAGCTTCTCAACAACCTCTAGTATTTTATTGTTGATGCGGATACTTGGGGGAAAAAGATTCAGACCATGTCCTTTGTGGGTTAATAGTTGGGATCGTGGGCATCTATTTATTGGTAAGCCAAAATCAGTAATAAAGCAAGGAGATTCGATTCTTTGGAATGGTAAATGATTTTTTTATGTATGATAGTTGGGCATAATGCAAGTCTGTTTGTGGCCAAGGCGATCTTCCTAAGAAACTATTTTGTTAAATACGGGCTTTCAAATGGTTAGGGCTGCTGGGAATCATACTACAATGCATCGGGGGAGTTTGCTTATCGGGGAAACCTGACCTCGAACTACTTGGAGCAGTCGGGGGTACAAATATTCCATTGTTATTGCCTGATTATATTTGGTTAGCATAGTTGCCTTACGGGCCTTTAATTATTTACTAAAAGTTGTTCCCCGGAAAAGTAGCTACATCTACATATGAAATCCTATTATAGCGCTTTTATAGGTTTGTTCTTTTTGGGCCGGAAGAGAGGATAACCACTTCAATCCATTATGGCCGCTGTTTGTTCTTCTAACAGGGTCTATTTTATAATACTAGAAAAAATTGGTTTTTGTTTCTCCAGGTTTTTTCAAGTAGGTATTCGCCTAAAGAGGAATAGCCAGGAAAATTGTTGCTATTGTAAATCTCATTCAGCGAGAGTAGGTGATAGCAAAAAAACATCCATGATTGATTCGAATATTAAAAAAGCAGTTGGATCCAAAATCTACTGCTTTTTAAAAATTTTGTTGCCCTGTCTCTTAGAAGGGAAATAATTAGTTTAAATAAATTCTACGCTTCCGCCAACGGTTTTTCCTTGATACTTTTCGAAAAATTTACCATCAAAATACTTTCCCCTGTTACAGACTGAAAATTAGTTGATCTGAAATGTGATTAATGAATATTATGATTTCATTATATTTCTGTTTTTAGGTTTAGTATATTACCTGAAACGTCTTTTGTGTTCCAGATATTACTTTTTTGAATTTTCTTAATGTTGCTTTACGTAATGTTTTGTGATAGTTTCCATGATGTTGTTTTTAATTGATTTAATATTATGATAATGGTAGGAGAGAGTAGGTTATTGTATCGCTTTTACTATCCCAAATTCTACGTTTCGGAAGATCCAATGTTTGTTTTACAAGGTGGTTTGTTGATCGTTCTCCATGATTTGTTATTTTTATATGATTAATTGATTTACTATTAGAGACGATACCTGGAAATTAAATTTGTTACAGTACTATGTATAAAATAGTACCGTTTTTTAAGCATAGTTTAACATATGAATTGAAATATTATTATGTTTATTTGAGTGTAAGTACCTTGTAATCAATTATTTAATCATTATTAAAGCTATTTACAGTATTTTTTGGAGTAAAGGGTTTTAGTAAGCGTACGGATTTTCGTAAAGGGCCTATTATTTATATTTGTTCTCTAACAAGATTTGAAGTATATAAGTTAAATGTATATGTGCCAAGGGTTGTACATGCGTTGAGGTTATTGCCGGATTAATTCCAAATCTTTCAGATATTTAATCGGAATTATTGAGAATTTTAAGGGAATTTATTGGCTATTTAATTCTTAGAAGAACGAGGAAGATCAATTTTTTCAGGTTCGCTCTTTTCCGTGCCTTTAAGTGCTATTTCCAATCTTCGTTTCAAGAAACATATAAAGATGGGTTCACAAGGCTTATGATTGGAGACTTATGGGTAATTTGTAGGTAGCCGATGGGAAAACTTAAAAGTTCCTGTTAGGAAAAACAATCATATTTAATTAAAATTTTATAATCGATATTCAACCTTAATTAGATATATATGAAAGTTAGTAGAAATTGGACAAGTGCAAATTGGAAGGGAGTGCAAGGGATGGTAAGGGTACACTAAGTACGGGAAAAGTACCATACTGGAGGACACCTCAATTACTCCTTTAAATTCGAGATTCGAAGATGGCAAAAGGTTACACCCAGAAAGAATTGGTTGGGAGCGGCCCACGCCGGGTGCTTTACTATGCAACTAAGTTTTTTATGGTGAGGCCGGTTTACGCCGACTAAAACTGGATACCGTGCTAAGGTGGAACTTTGAGCGACGGTAAATTACACAAATTACTTTGAGTCTAAAGCGGTCAGTACGGCATTAAGGAAGAGCAGTTTAGGGAAATAGCCAAAAAACAGGCAAAGGAAATTTGCCCTATTTCTAAATTTATTAAGACGGATATAGTATGGAGGTAAAGTTACGGGTATAGGACCTAAAAGTTGTTTGCACTTTACATGTTGGAATAACAACAATATAGGAAAAGGCCACCGAATAAGGTGGCTTTTCTTATTTATTGTGAATATTACTTTTTTAAATTAGGGACCTATTGAGTGTAAAAACTCACCCTTGCCAAAAAGAAATCTACCTCCAATTCCAAATTGGCTGGGGCTCTACGGGGACCCAATCGAACGAACCGTCCACTTACGATTTTCCAAATTTCATTCCTCCGCTCTGTCTTGGATAGATGTTCGAACAGGTTATTGGCTCCCAAAGTTCCAATTTAGAACATCCGTTGCTTTATAGCCACCGAAAGATCGGTTACAAGTTTGTTGCTTAATACCTGCTTGATTGCCAATTAGTAGTTGCTTCGGTAACTTCTCCAAATATACATTTCTTAGAAAAATGTAAATTTATCGGAAGTTAGACTATTGGAAAGATTTTTATTTTGGTTCTAGGTACAGCCTCTTCCAAATAGGACCCTGCTATCTTCAGGAAAGTATGAGTTACCAAACCTTATTGGGGCTTTCCTTAAGAACATCAGATGATTTATATCTCCAACTTTTTTTGTCTTGGAGAAGGTACCTGGCTAGTCCGACTTCAGTCCTTCCCAATTGGCGCCAAGTCTGTTTTGTGGGTTACCCACAACATCCAGCCTGGGATTCAGTATCAATAGCATTTGCAAAGAAAGGAAGCTGCAGTACATTGGCCTGTCGTAAAATATTCAATAATTCAATTGTGATCCAGAATAAACAGCTGGTATGTCGGTCCCACTCCTGTACCTGCATCGACGGATGGGCTAAACTGCGCCTGTATAGACAACTTCTATCTTTATTTTAACAAATATAGGCCATCCACCGTTACCGTTTATTTAATTGGCCGTCCGCGGGTTTTGGGCGGTAAACCTAAAACTAACACTTTGGAGGTTTCTTATCCTTTAACTGAGGATACCTAGAAGATTGGCTGCCCTAACTATTTATTTGCAAAAGTTCCACTTCTTGGGGATTACCCTGATTATTCAAAAAAATAGTTAGAGGGTTGGATTAAAATTGATTTGGTGCCAGGGAAGGAGCTCTAAAATCCTAGTGTTTAATGCCGCACGGGGGGATATTTTATATTATCGGTTTTGCTTTTAAACCTTCAGGCTATTTTAAAGTGAATGGTTGCCAAAATCGCTATAATTTTCATATCGAGTTTGGCGAAACTCGCTAAAAATGCTCAGAAAAGAAAAAAAATCGGGCCCTTCTACATCGAAATATCCAGCAAACACTGCTTCTTCCCCTAGAAAGTTTCATTGCCTGTGCCGAAACCAGGGAAAACCTGGAAACCGGCCAGGTTAGCACTTCCGAAGAAATCCCTGAAGGTGACTGGCTAGCCACAGTAATCAATTGCCCGGCACTGGTATAACTGACCATAGAAGCTGGGGCTCTCCAGCCACAATATTCATAGTTCCCACTCTTATATTCTGCACCAAAGGCAATGTTTAAGCCTGACATTCACATCGTCAAAGATTGATGTAATGTCCAAATTTGGAGGTGGTTTTTTGAAAGAAAAGGAAAACCCCCCTGCATCGAAAAAGTTAGGAGAGGCATTTTGCATGAGGATTATGGGTATTTCAATGGTTTAATATAAAAAAAAAAGTTCTTTCCATAGGTATTGTAAGTCAATGCTCCAATCTCCAACCCGGTCCCCTTTATCCTAGAGATAGGATTTGATCTTTAATACTAGAGTTTGATTTCGAGTAGAAAACCATTTGAAATAAGCAGGGGGTGTAGGTTCTGTTTTTTGTTGGTAACTGTAGAACCCCGCCGAATTACCAGTTTCGAGCTGATTCCCGCCAAAAGGTACAGTTTAGTTGCCATATATTATCCAAGGGCAAATGGAGAAAGTTTCGACACAATAAATCGGGCCTCCCGCTGCTCCAAAGCAGTATTGTCCTACCTCATTATGTATCGTTTCTTTGTTGCCTCGGGCCGCCAATTCATCGGTCGTTGTATTATTTAGATAATGGGTTGTAAAAAACATACCAGTACCATCACTTAAAAAAACCTTTAAGTAGGGCTATTGTTAATTCTTCAGGGCTAAAGCCACTTATTCAAATCTTATTTTCATCCCTGGGTACTAAATATGGCGGCTAGAAGACAAGAAAAAGAGATCTGGCCAAGGAAACCACACCCCATCGGAATCCCCTAGATTGGCCAAAATCCAGACCTTTGGCTCGCGGCCAATCTTTCCACTTAGAATTAATAAGCATTAAATAAAAATAGAACCCTCAATTCTATGCAGAAGTTCGCGCGCGAGGACGCTGGGCAATAACCACCAGAAACCAGGCGAGGATCAATTATGCTCCAGGCCAGGCTCAGACGCTGGTGAGCCAGGCGGCCCCCTACCTCCCACCCTTATGGCCAGTAGTGCTTGCGGCCTGAACCAGGCTACCGGCTATCCAGGACGTTTTTTGCGCTGGCGGTAATTGGTCGGATATAGGCGGCGAACACGACAAGCTGAACCGGCGCTTAGCTACAAGACACGGATTTCCCGCGAATACCTTAGGGTACCAGCCGAGCGACCAGCGCCACCGGAGCGCCAACGATACCCATCAAGCCAGGCCAGTTTGGGTTCTTCGGGTTTGGTCAGTATAACGTAACTCCGCCCAGGCGTCGTCAGACCAGTGGCCGGGCGGCCACCTTGGCGATATATATCGAAGAATTCTGCCGGCACATTGCCTGCAATGGCGCTTTCGGGATATCCCTGTCAGACGCGGGTATACCTCTTTCCTTCCCATCAGGCACTTGATGTAGAGACTCTGGGATCCATATCCGCTCGGTATGGGCGTGTTCAGGCTTTTCACTTCAGAGGGGTTGTCGTCAGGGTGGATTTAAAGCGTCGGCAATTTTGCCCGTCTACGGCCGGGGACCTTCGCCACACTTTGCGCTGCCTGCGAGCTACAGTGGAGTATTTCTGGGCCACGGGGGCTTCGTCAGTGGGCGATGCTAGTTGTGGTTAAAATATCTCGTCACCAGCTTTGAGCCGGCAATCCTCAAGGACAGATGATTCAATGCGATTGAAAATGGACCCAACAACGATTCGGTCCGGGGTTCATAAGTCCTTCGTGGGACCCGACACCGTGTATTTTCCCACCCCAATATGGCGCAGTGGTGGGCCCCAATGTGCTTGTTGGATAACATACCCAATATCATCTGTGCGGTGGCGCTTGGGTTCAGTCGGGCTCGAAATGCTCTCGGGCAAAAAACCTCGCGCGGCGAGTCGATCGGACCTCGTGATTTTCTTCGCAATGGCTGCCAACTCGCGTAAGCTTGTCTCGCACTAGGTGCAGGCCTCCATCTAGCTGATATTGATAACAGCGATAGGCACGCTCAAGGGCGAGTATAACTTCCGGTTACAACGGAAATTTCCATCCGTCGCAAGGTCACCCGCCGCATAGGTGCAGATATCGCTAGTCATCTACGCTTGAAACGGCACAAGTGCCGGCGCCGGGATATTCACCTCGGACATTTTTCTCGGCAACTTGGCTCTGGGGCCGCGCAAGCTACTTCGATATCGAAGCAGGCCATGATCCTGTTCACAGAGCTGATTCGAGGCCAAGCCCGAATGAGTTTGCGGTTGTTTATACGTTTTAAGAAGCTGCGGCATTTCCAATACAGAGAACGCTCGCCGTGAAGATACCGGAAACTCTCAGCATTTCCGCTTCGCACCCACGAGAACCTTGGCCGTGCGTGCTCTGACGACCTGCGCGAGGATTATGGTAGCGTCGAACTGGCGTTCACTTGCAGCAGCCAGGGGCCCAGGCGGTGTCCTGAGGAAGATAAACAAGGTAGTTCTATAGGCCGAAAGAGCGTCAGCTCAAGGGGCCCGAGGCTGCAGGCTCTGCGCTGGCTGGTCTGATGGACGCCCAGACAGTGAGCGCGAGCACCGCGTTGCGCGAGCTGGAATAATTGCAATGGAGGCCTTGATTTTCGAACAAGCGCATCGCGACAGCGAAGTGGAAAAGCAAACGCGGAACCAGCATGCGGGGACCTGACTGAATCCTTCAATCAGTTCAGGGCCCGTTATACAGTGTTGGTGCGGATATCAGGCCGCATCGAGCAGGATGCTGCAATTCACGGCGACCGCCAGCGACAAGCTCTGTATGACGACATGAGCAGACCGAACAGGCCCTGGCAGGAGGCGCAAAGCCATCTGAACAGGATCAGGCGGTTGCTCGGCGATCTTGCAGAACGAGTGGCCGAGAATTTCGAGGCCCGAGGCTGGAGATGGCCAAGTGCTGCGATGAAGATACCAGTGGACCTGCTGCAGAAGCGGCGGGAAAAGAGGCACATTGCAGGACCTGGCCAGTTCATCCTGGGCATCAGTTTCAACCAGCAAGCCGCCGCGCCGCGCCAGTCAGGCCCGAGGTTGAACAACGCGTATACCGTCATACTGGAGCAGCAATAGAGCGCCTCAGCGAACGTATTCAGCGTCTCGAAGATGAGCGCAGCGGAGTGCATTGTCGGGCCGGCCCTGCGAGAAGCTGGCCGAGATTGGCCAACAGATGTGCAGGATGTTAAGCTGCGCAGCGAAAAGCGAGCAAGCAACAGGCTGGAAGACCTTTCCGAGGCCGCTGCAGCTAGGAGCGGGAAACGCCTTCATGCCACGTCCTCGCATCAGGAGGCGCGACCATCCGTCGCGGCGGAGATCCAGCCGCAGCAGCGGTCGTGTCGTTAGCGTACTCTCCGAGGCGCCTTCAAGACTTTCAATGTCAGGCACAGGCATTCCTGATGGTATCATAGGCCGCGGCGTTCAACAGAGCTGGCGTGCAGGGAGCAGGGTTTGCAGAAAGTGCTGCCGCATCTGGCCGCGCAAATGAGTTGGGGTCGGATGCTGTTAAATCTGTTCCCACACTTCCCGCGGTGCGGAGCGCTCACCAAAGGCTAGAAACCGGTGCTGGGTGGACGATCTTGCAAGCAGCGGTTCGTACTGGACCGATCTGGTCATTAGTCTTGCGATCAGGCTCGCTTGGGTGCTTTGATTCCAAGGGCAGTTGCGGACGTGGCCTGGGTAAAGAAGGCAAGCAGCCGCGGATTCCTCCAGCGCAGCGATTTAAGCTGTTGCTCTCTCGGGTCACATGGTTATCTGTCTCCGGGCGATTAGATCTTGTCAGCCGCCACGCTCGGCGCAATAGGGCTGCGCACTGCAGAAAGTCGTGCAGCAGGCCCTGAGTCCGCATGGTACCGCCACCGAACTGAGAGTCCCTCTTCGCAGCAGGAACTCGGTTCCATTACCCGCGGTAAGGATTGGCTTGGCCTAACTTGGCTACGTTTACCAGCGGCCGCGGAAGGCAACGAAAGCCGGGCGTGCTCGAACGCCCCAGCAGGAAATCGAAACGCTTGGAGGCGCGGCACCGCGAGCAGGTAGGTCCGCGCTGGGGAAGACAATCGCCGTGCGTCGAATATAGCTCACTGATCTTGTTCCATCTATCGCGAACGTACATTTCTCGACAACGTGTGAGCAGCAGTCGCCGATGCCTGCCAAAACAAGTGGCGTTGGCCCAGCTCTGAGCCTTGTGAATGCAGGGGTGACCTGAAAGCAGCATAGTGACGTTCGGTCCAGAGAGCGTCAGGTTTGGCCCTGGAGCAGGTCAACGCCGGCGCCAGCGGATCACTGCAGCCTGACCTGGAAGATCATCAAGGCTCGCAGACGCAGCTGTCGAGCAGCAGTGATCACGATCGGGCGAAGCGCGGATGACATGTGTGTGCAGGCTCGCTGACATGGATCAATTTACATGACGCGCCGATGCTGGCCAGCGTGGACATGAACTAGCTTTACGCCACAGCCGACCAGGTGCTAGTTTTAAAGTTTCTTCATTGTCTATGCATTCTACTTGGTAACGGTACTGTTCTTGGTAAGGCAGTTCTATTAGGATTCTGCGAACCAACGAATATTACTTCCAGACAATGCTACTCCAGATGTGGTCGATAGCCATTGTCTTGTACTGTTGACCTGTACTTGTGTAAGGCTCCGAATCCAATATAGCGAAACTTACTAAAACATCGCCCTTATGGATGTTGAAAGCCACTACGACCATGCCGCCCAGCATGCTCGCCAGCCACAAGGGGACTCACG